>Ga0207856_1000116_pt1 | contig 15381 bp, 14 predicted proteins | sample LuqExpMetageno21_FD_187779 | JGI IMG/M metagenome (GOLD analysis project Ga0207856, IMG submission 187779) | Tropical forest soil microbial communities from Luquillo Experimental Forest, Puerto Rico - Sample 21 (SPAdes) | ecosystem: Environmental > Terrestrial > Soil > Tropical forest ... | reverse complement strand
AGGGCATCAGGGTGGTGGCGCCTGCACCGAGCAGTCTCGGGATCCAACTATCGTAGTGCTCGCGGACCATTTAACCCCAGAAACGGATGATACTAAAGCAGCGCTGGTGGGCAACAGCACTTCCGGCGCTGACTTTCCACTGGACGGTGACAGTGGCGCCAGCGGTCAGGTTGTGGAGAATGTCAGTGATATGGATGGTGCCATCGACGTTCGCGGGTAGGCTGTCCTTGTGGCGCTCGGTGTCGGTGTTCTCGACCCCATTCACGAAGAAAGCGTAGGTCAGAGTGGCGCCATTAGTGCCGGTGCTGCCACAACTATCAAAATTAGCTAGGTAGGTTCCGTTGAAAGGGACCGTAAGGGTCATCGAATCCATGACTACGAACGAGGCTGAACTGGTCGTAGCGTCTAGCGAAGCATCAGCCTCAGCGTAGGGCATACCGCCCTTGATGATCTTACCGCTGCTATTTGTGGCCAATAGCTGCGGCTGGGCGACGAAGTTCCAGTCCTCGGGATGATCAGCCCAAGCAACACCCGCATTGGTAAAATCGTTATCGATGGTGCTGTTGTAGCACGTCAGAAGTTTCCCGCCAGGCGAGACTGCCAGGCGCTGAACAGCATACGGAGCCGGAGCGTTGAGGTTCACGCGGAACCGGCAGTTGCGCAGCTCCAGGTAGTCCAGGTTGTCGTACATCAGGGCAGGTTGAGTATGGCTACCTGGACCCTCACTGGCGAAGAAACAGTCTTCAAAGGTGATCGAACCCGGACCAGTATCGTTGCCACCGGTGGCGATAACTCCCGCCAGGTAGCCGGTAGGCAGCGGGGTCTCGGCGTCGATGGTCAGATTCTTAATTGTGGCGGTGCCGTAGGTGTTGCCGCCAGTTGTAACGCGGGCCGGGAGAGCGGTGAGGGAGCCCGGCTGCAGCTTGACCGTGTTCCAGGTGCCCTTGAGGTCAGCAAGCCAGTCTGCGTACTGAACGAAGATATTCTCGCCGTCGCAGGCTCCGCTGCTGACGTTCCACTGGCAGCCCCAGGTGCTGTCCGACTGGACGTAGATGTCCGAGGCCCAGTTGTAGAAGCTGTTCACGTCCAGGATCTGCAGGGCGTAGTTGCTCGTCGCGAAGAAGTAGAGGTCTTCCCAAGTGCAAGAAAGAGCCTGGTTGACGGCGATACCCGAGGCGTAGTGGAAGCCCTGGAGGGTGATGCCAGACATCTTCACGCTGTTGATACCACGCAGGAGGCCCGAATTGAGGCCGTCGAAGCCGCGCATGTAGACGGTCATGTTGCCGTAGGGGATCAGGTACCCGGCCTGGCCCACCCAGCAGCCAACCTCAGAGTCCCAAGTCTGGAAGTCCAAGTTGAGGAGGGTATGGGTATCGCTGGTGTACCTGGCTGTGGGCAGGCTGTAGCCGGTCGTGTTTCGGGCCACGCTGGAGAAGCGCATACTGTCCATCGTGCCGTTGATGGGAGGCCAGCGCTCAGCGAAGTTCACCACGTACAGAGCTTCGCTACCAATGACGAAATCTTCGTAGAAGGCCTGGCTGACGGCGCCGTGGACGCTGCCAATGGTCTGCTGGAGGACGCCGTTCAGGAAGAAGAGGATGTTACCGGTGGCGTTGTCCCAGTTAAACTCGTAGTTGTAGGTCGAGCTGTAACTAATGCTGATGGGAGTAATCTGGTACTGGACGCCGCTCACGGTCAATGAAGCTTTGAGCTGAGGGCCCCCGCCGCCGGTCTGAATGTAAACGCTCATGGCCTGAGCGCCGTGGACACTGTCTAGGGTACCACCGCTGACGGTGATGATGCCCGTACTACCACTCAGACTCGTGCAATTGAACCAGCCCTCGACACCAAATGCCGTCAGACCATCCAAGCGACCGGCACGGGCGTCCTGGACCAGAATGCGGCTGCCGCCGTTGGTGCCCTGGCCGAAGGTGGCGCTCTGACCGGTACCGCTGACCAGAGGGGCCCCGAAGTGGGTCCAGTCCTGCTGCAGACCCCACATGACCATGGGGCCCTGGAAGGTCGGGTAGCTGTAGGTCGGGTCCAGGGTGGGACCGATGGACGATGTGTGTTCGCCCTGGCCACGGATGTGTAGACCGCTCAAGCTACTGCCGGTAAGTACCAGGGGCTTGCTGATGTAGAACTGTCCAGCCGAAAGCTCGATGGCGTTGTTGCTGATCAGGGGGCCGACTAGGTACTCGGTGACAGCATTGATGGCGCCCTGAATGTCAGCGCGCTGATCGACTGCTGAACTATTCTTAGCATTGACAATAAGTACGTTCGTCCTTGCAGCGCTTGAGGTCTGGACGCTGCCATCCGGGAACTTGAAGCCACCGCCCATAGACTGGATAAGCGAGGTGCTCTTGAATGGCAAAGTAGCGCTGATAGTAACCCCATCGCTGCTCAGACCAGGAATGTTTTCGGCCGGGGCCCAGGTTAGCATGCCTCCCAAAATCTTCAAAAATTCCCCATCATGCCCCGCTGGATTGGGGAATTGACTAGGTATTGAGGCCGCGTTGTTCCACGCCTCAGCGAAGCCGAAGTCCTCAATGATCTCCGGGTTCAGACCGCGATTTACCAACATCATGTAAATCGCTTCGTCTACGGCCCAGGTCGCATTTGGATCGATCAGGTTCATGTTCCATCCACAATGATATTCGTCAGCCAGCCCCACAGTGGTCTGGAACCATCGTTATAGTTCCCCAAATAAACCGTGGTTGGCATCGGATTTAAAATACCCGTGCCGGCACCGATGCCACCGCCGAAAGTGGCGCTGCTGCCGTCGATATAGCCGGTGGAAGGACCCGTGCTAGAGGACCTAAGCATATAAGCGTGCGTGGCGCTGTCATTGGCCTGGGTTCCGTTGCTGTAGGCCTGCGTTGAGCTATTGTCGTAGGTCACCTGATAAACGGTGGTGCCGTTGTACGGGTAGATGGTGGCGGCATCCGGGCCACCGTTCGGACCCATGCTAACAGGCACGCGCTCCAGGCCGCTGATGTCGCCCCATTTGCCTAGCGGGGTTGCCGTGGCGCTCATTTTCCAAGCGCCGATTGGTTGTGAGAGACTAAAAAGAGGATTGCTGACGCTGACCCGATCCGCGTCACGACTGACCGAGCCGGAAGTGGCGTTGGGAATCAGGCTGCTGGCGAATGCCCCGACCTCGATCTGCATTCCCCACACGAGCACGGATTCCGTACCGGCAGCGGTCCAGGGAGCGCCAAAGTTGGCGTTGTTGCAGTGGGCAGCGGTGTCGCCCAGAGATAGAATGATGTACGTGTCGCTGGCGTTGCCGGTGAAGTTGAACACGCAGCGATACCAACCGCTGGCGAGCGCCTCCGTGGCCACGTTGGTAGCGCCCGACGAGAACGGAGACGTGCCATTGCTCAGGTCGAAGGTAGCTCGGGCGTTCGAGGTGTTGCCGATGCTGACGTTCAGGAAGTGGACGGTGCCGGCCTTGGCGTAGATGCTGGCCGTGTACGTGGTAGCGGCGACGAAGGCTGAAGCTGGTCCCTCGTATATGAAGGGCAGGATAGTGCCCGCTGAGGATGGCGTGAAGCTCTGAGCCGTCAGCGTTCCATCTGGAGCCGTGCCCGCCGCAGCGGTAGCGGCAGCGGCGCTGAAGGACCAGCTCGTGAACAGCGACGAGTAGGGAGCGATGTTGGTCCTGGCGCCCTCGACCAGGAGCCCGAGCTGGCCGCTGGGGTTAGCTTCAACTCGGGCCGTGTTGGCCCCAAGGTACACAAGGCCAGAGCGAGTACGGCAAAAGGCACTCGCCGAACGGCTCACGGTGACGCTCTGACCGGTATTGGCGACAAGCGAGCCCGTGGCGATGGGAAATCCTGGTGCCCCACTTCTCGTGGACAGTATTTCAAGACGAAAAGGAGACTTATAGCTCCCGCCGCCGTTCCAGGGCACGCCAATAGCGCCCACCAGCTTGTGTTTACCTGTAAGGTTCCAAGACATTTTGGATTACCCCCAGGGCTTAGCCGTAGCGAATGATGAAGAGCTTTACAGTTCCGCCAGCAGTGGACTGAATAACGTTCAGGAACCTACGACTCGACTTAGGGGATACCCACTCCTGCTGGTTCGCCAGCACAAGGACCGCCTTGGTCGTATCAACAGTGGCGCTGCCCGCGTCGGTAAAAGTATAGAAAAAATCCTGATCTGCCTGCAAAACAAGCGTCCAAGAATTCTGGAGCTGGTAGCCCGGGGGCGGCGCAGTGGGGATAACGAGAAGGTTATCTACGTCAACAGCGGTGCTCAGGTCAACGTTAGCGGTCGAGCCCGAGGTAGCCTGCTTGACCACGAATACCTTCTCGCCGTTCTGGGCCACAATGGCCTCGGGAGCGGACAAGTAGGTCTTGTTCTTAGAGTTTTGAGCTACATCTGCGGTAATGGCCATGGGTCGATTCTCGGTCGGGTAACGGGGTTAAGATTGCTTTTGCTTGGGCGGGTTATTGACCGCCTCGATCACCGGATGGACCGGCTTGGGTGCTTCGGGCAGCGGAGCGGGCTTCATGGGCTGCGTAGCCGCAGCGGGAGGTGTGTGGAGCTTCTGGACGGGAACCGCGCCCTCGAAACCCGGGACGAGGCTGTGGGCGTGAGTCAGGGCCTTGCCAGGAGCGTAACCTGCCGCATTCTTTGCTTCCTTGGCGTGATAGAGGGCTTTGTCGGCGTGCTCGGGGGTGTGGCCCATGCCGAGGCTCATACTGAGCTGGTGAGTGCCACCGACCGGAGCGATAGCCTCCAGCTTGCCACGGAGGGTTCGCGCGAAACGGCTCGCCGACTCCTGGTCCGGGAAGTGAGCGTGGAATTCGTCGCCACCGACGCGGAACGCCTTGGCCTTCTTACGGCCTACGGCCTCATCGATGGCCGAGCGGAAAGCACCGCCCATCTGCTTGATAGCCTCGTCGCCTGCGGCGTGGCCGTAAGTATCGTTGATCCCCTTGAAGCCGTTGGCATCAGCCATTACGTGGACGCCTGCACGGGGACGGCTCAGGAAGTCCTGGTAGGCCTTCTTGTTGCCGAGAGTCGGCACCATGCTGTCGTGGAACAGCTCGCGGGTCAGGTTCTGGTAGGCGTCAGGTGGGAGGTGACCAGCGGCTACCGCCTGCTTCATGCTGCCGAGGGCTCCAGCCAGGCCCTTCTCGATCTTTCCCAGCTCCTCGAACACGCTGGATTCAGCCTGGATGGGCTGGACATGGTACTTGATCTCGGCGAGACCGTTTACTGCGGCCTGGAGCATGGACTTCAGATCGTTTTCCTGGATAGGCTGGCCATCAATGAAGGCAGTATTTCCGCGAACGTGAACTATCGCAGGCTTGTTATGGCCCTGGGCCTTGTACTGGAAGATGGAGGGAGGACGGAGATTGTTGACCGTCATCTGGGGATCGGGGCTCGGACCCACCTGCTCCAGACCCTGCTGGTCATCGATCTGGGCATCCTTGATATGCTCCGGGTGAAGACCGTCGAGGAGGTCCTGGTGATTAACGAGCTGCATCATGGACGAGCTGGCCAGGTTGCGGATGAAGCGCTTGGTGCGTTCGTCCAGCATGCCCTCGCGGAGCGGCTCCAGCAGGCCCGAGGAGTGATCCTCAAGTACGTTCAGCTCGCCATTGTGCACGGTGAACTTACCCATGCGGCGATGGGCGACGCTGCCGTCGTCCTGGGGGAGGCGTGCGAAGATAGAGAAAATGTGCTTATGGCTAAGCGGTTCCATTATGCGCCTCCTTTTGCGGTCTGAGCCTGGTGAACGTCGGGGTACTCAACCTCAACACCAGCGGGGAGGCTGGGGCTGTCGAGCATTTCCTTTTGGGTAACCTTGCCGTGCTTGGCGGCGAGGCGCTCCTGAAGGTTCTGGAGGCGGTAGATGGCTGCCTCGATATGCTTCTTCGGCACGCCCATGGTCTCCATCTTGCTGCGGAGAGCGTCGGGGGACAATGCGTGGGCCCACTCGGCTGCCTCAGGGTGAAGCATGGTGGTCCTGGCGTCCTGGCCAAGGTTAAAGTTGTGATGAGTGATATACGCAGGCGTATGCTGCATAGGGAACTGCGCTGCGTCGTCCATCGCGAAGCCATGGTCGATCAGGTGAAGCTTCTTGTTCTTGGGATCAATCAGATAGTTATGGCTGTGGCGGTCGTGGTTGCTGAGGACCATGTCCATGATGGCCATCTTGTCGAGCGTGCCGCCCTTCTTCTGGAGCTGGTCGAGGACCGCATGCTGGTGCTTCTTCATGGTATCGTCGCCGTTAAACTCGGGGTGCTCGCCCTTAACCTTCTCGATCACCGCGTGCTCTTCACCAGAGTGAGGATGCTGGAAGACGGCCGAGCGGGGGACGTGGTCGCCAAGACCAAAGAATTCACGAGCGAGGTTGTGGAAGACGGCTTCGCGGCGAGCATCGTTGAAGGGGCCAGCGAAGCTCTGCTTCTTGACGTAGCCCATCTTCTTGTCGCCGACCTGGCGCCAGTGGCTGATGTCGCTGTTGAATGCACCCTGGTCTGCGCCCTTTGGGGCATTGGCTGCCGGAGCGTTGAGATCCACGCCGTGAATCAACTTGTGCTGCTCGGGGGTACGGTTCAACTGGAAGACACCGTGCTGCATGGCGTTCAGAGTCGCCGGGGCGTTCAGCTCCTGGAGAGGGCGGACCATGTGGATGCTCTCCATGTCCCTGGGAACCTTGCGGATATCGTTGGGACCGAAGTTCATCCCCACTTCGTGAGGAACTGCGAGATAGTGCGACGGAGTGTGACCGAGAACCGCGTAGTTCTTGCCCTTGCGCACCATGTGGCCAGGCTGGATCTGCTTGCCGCCAAAGCTGATGGGACCCGCAAACGCCTTGGCCTTCTCAGAAGGCTCCTTCTTGTACGGGACGTACTGGGTGCCCTCGCCGCTCGGGTGGGGCTGGACTTTGTAGCCGATATCTTGATTCTTCTTGGCCCACTTGTCGGCGTTGGCCAGCTCCATCGCGCGAGCCTTCTTGAGTTCGATGGAGATTGCCTCCAGGCGGCGCATTGCGCGGAGCACGGTCTCTTCGCGCTCACTCTTCTGGATCGCCTTCTTCGGCATGTAGGCGTCTTCGGTCATCTGGGCGAGCTTCTCGATAAAGTCCTCGTCCGCCTCGGGGAGAGCGCGCTTCAGATGTTCGCGGAGGGGCTTCTTCTTGTCCCAGCCCTTCACCGCCCCGATAATGTGTTCGCGCGAGAGAGCTGGACCGTTAACCAGGGCACCGGGGGCTGCGAGACCACCGCCAGCACTCATCGCTTTCTCCAGGTCCTCTTCCACCACGGTCGCCTCACCGTCGTGACCCAGGCGGTGGAAGTACGGGTCCTCAGACTTCTTGGCGCCGAGCGCGTCGAGGGCTTCCTTCAGCTCGTCGGTCTGCTTGGCCTTCTCCTCACCATCGTGAAGCACCTCGGAGATCGCCGAGCGGTTGCAGGGCTTGGCGGTCAGGGCGACACGGCGGCAGACGGTGGCCTTCAGGCGGTTGCCCTCCTTGGAGAGGGTCGAGCCTTCGATGCTGAAGCGGAGGGTCAGCGGCTCCTTGTGCTTGACCTGATCGCGGATGATGGCTGCGGCTGCGACGGCTCCCGGGTGGCCGGTCTCATCAAAGAGGCGGGCGACGCCGTAGATGATGGGGAGCTTGACCGTCTCGTAGAAGCGGCGCTGGCGCTCGTTCTCGCAATCCTCCGCCTTGTAAATCTTCTTGGCGTAGATCACCTTGCCGACGATGTCGTTGGGGCTCGCGCCGGGGGACTGGTCGTTGCGGTGCTCGAAATTGAGAACGCCATCGACCGCGAGTGTGGAAATGTCGGCTCCCTCGACATCCAGGATCTCGGCGGACGAGTCGAGCGCTTCGCTAGCAAAAATGCCGTCAATGATCATGGGTTTGGGGCAGCTCCGAGAGGTTCCGTGACAGAAAGATTGCGATTTGACAAGGATTCCGAGGGTGTAGTAAGGTCACCGAATGCACATCCTGATCGTTGATGACAACCCTGCGCGACACCAGACGTACTTGAAGGCTCTGAAGCCCACGGAGCCCGGGGATAGCCGTCTGATCACCTGCGTTTACACCTTCGATGACGCGATAGTCGCCCTGCAGAATATTCCGTTCGACCGCATTTACCTGGACTTCGATCTCAACGACCACGGCGAGCTGAGCATGGAGGTTGGCACCTACGGCGGCCGGAAGCTGACCGGACTGGATGTGGCGGCAGCAATCGTGCGCCTCCAGCCTGCGGCGGAGGTCGTCGTGCACAGTCACAATCCCTGGGGAGCAGTCGAAATCTTCGACTACCTCTCCCACATGCAGGTCCCGGTCGGATTCGAGCTGTTCTGGGAGGGGGTTGGTCCCCTGCCGGACTACGAGGATCCAGAGACAGTGAAATCCTCGGTCCAGGAACTGAGCTATACCCCCTTCGACATTGAGGTCATTCCCGACCCAGGCAGCACGGAAGGGGCCGCTTGACATTGCGAGAGTGCGAGAGTAGAGTACCCACTATGAACTCACTCAAGACCAACATCGACTCTCCTCAGAAGCGCGCCGCTGCCACCCGGAAGCTGAACAAGGCCATCGCCAAGGTTAAGGCGCTGGTCGAGGCTCTCCCCGAGAGCGCCCAGTTCGACATCGCCAACACCATCTTCACCCGCGCGCTCGCCAAGGCGAACGCGAAGGCCTACGACATCCTCCAGGAGGATGCGGAGGCCTCGGTCGTCCACTTCTACAGCCGCGTGAACCGCTTCTTCGGCGGAATCAAGTGGCAGCACGAGCAGGCCGAGGGGTACCTCCGCTACACCCAGGCCAAGGCGCTCCAGGCCGAGGCCCTCAAGGGGCTTCCGGAGATCTCGGACCAGTTGTACCGCGATGACGTTTGCCGGAACCCGGACGGGACCAGATTCTAATGGACCATATCGATGTCGAGACGGCAGTCACCGAGATCCGCCGGGCCCTCAAGGCGCGCTCGCTCAAGGTCTATAAGTGGAGCGTGACCCATGGCCGGGGCTCGGACTACGGCTGGATCACCATCACGGCGGCCCCCAGCCGCCTCAAGGACGGCTCCCTGGTCCCCGAAGACCAGGCGATGCTCTCCAGCCTCCTGGGCGAGCCCGTGCACCACCAGGGGGCCATTGTGCCCGCCTCGTCAGCCTACCGTCAGGAATACATCGACCGGGCCAACGGCCGGGTCCCCACCGTCCTGGGCAAGGCTTATTGGGATTAATTCCAACCTCACTGTATCGCGAGATTGCGAGATAGTGCTTGACTCTGTGGGAGAAGGGAGTATAGTGCTGTCTATGAACCTAAACGACGCGCAGCGACTGGCCCTGGCCCTGATGCACGAGCACAATCTCCTCGTTCGTGGCTGGAAGTTCGAGTTCGACCGGAGTGTCCGCCGGTTCGGCTGCTGCCACTACGGCTCCCGCAAGATCACCCTCTCCAGGCAGCTCGTGCATCTCAATGACGAGGCGCGCGTCCGCAACACGATCCTTCACGAGATCGCCCACGCGCTCACTCCGGGCGCCGGGCACGGCCGGGTCTGGAAGGCGATGGCCAAGGCAATCGGGTGCATCGCCACCCGCTGCTACGACTCCTCGGAGATCAACAACAACCTGGGTGAGGCCGTGAGGGTCAAGGCGAAGTATGTGGGCACTTGCCCCAGCGGCCGGCACACTATCCGGCGTCACCGGGTCACCGACGGCATGCGCGGCATGAGCTGCGGCCAGTGCTGCCCCGTTTACAACGTGGCCTACAAGTTTACCTGGAGTCCCGCGCTTCCTCCGGTCCCGATGAAGCGGGCCCTGATGCAAATCTACGGAGAGATCGAGCCGGTACAGCACGGTCCGTGGATTCCCGAAGGGTTCAACAACCGTCACGAAGACTAACCCACAACCAACGAAAGGCGACTACATGAAAATCAAACTGGTGTTGTCCATGCAGGATGTGCGAGAGTTCACGGTCGAGAGCGAGGAGGATCTCATCGAGACCATGGCCGAGTATGGCTTCAAGCACAACGGGCGGTCAATCTCCGAGAAGTCCGAGGGTCGCCCTCTCCTTCTCCGCAAGGAACTGCAGGACCAGCCGGAATTCGAGGGCCTCAACGGCCCGTGCTACGACTGTTCCGACCGGGTGTCCTTCCGCGACACTCCGGATACTTTCATCCATCGCTATGAGACCTGGGAGGTCTATAACACGCTGAGCATCTGAGCCACGCCCACTCGCAAGGGGCTAGTGGGGAAAGACACCCCATGATAGGAACCTGGGTTGCCCCCGGGAAAAAACTACGACGCCTAAGAGTACGGGCCGGTTTGGCAGAGCCGATAGGCACCCTGAGAGTCGCTAGTAGCAGTCACAGGGAGAAGGGGTGCCCTGCCGTTTTTGGCCCCATCGTCTAATGGTTAGGACGCGGCCCTTTCAAGGCCGCTATCTCGGTTCAAATCCGGGTGGGGTCACTGGCTATCCGCCGCGCTGGTGCTTGTACTCGTCCCAGTCACTGCTCACGAAGGTGACGTAACCGGTGGAGTTGAAGCCGTAGCCGGGGAGGAGAGTGGTGATCTGGCAGCGGCAGTGTGGGTGCAGACCTTCGATGCTTGGAAAGTCCTGGCCCTTCTTGTGGTAGCCGTTCGTCGCCTCGGAGATTTTCCACACGCGCGGGGTGATTCCGTTGGGCAGCATGTGGAGTTTGTAGCACTCGTCGCAGCAGTATTGGTCGCGGACGATGACCCAGAAGACCGTCGGATCTTCCACGCCGTCAGCAGCGTTCACTTTGAAGATGCCGTCGAGCAGACCGATGTTCTTGGCCTTGTTCGTCTCGGCGCCGATGATGGTGCTGATGCTGCTGGTCGCCTGACCGTAGATCTCGCCCAGCTTGCCTTCCAGGACGGTGAACAGGTCGGTGTCGATCTTCCCTGCGTGAGCGTCCTGGAGGAACGAGCCGATCTCGTGGACGGCCTGGGCCTTGGTGCGCTCGCGGGTACTCTCAAAGTAGGAGTCGGCGATCTCGATGAGCTGGTTGAGGCGCTGGGTATTGGGAATGGTGCTCTCAGCCTGTGAAGCCGCCTCGAACATGCCGGGGAGGCTCATGGAGCGGTCGAAGGCGATGCCTTTGGTCTCCCAGCGCTTGACCGCGCCAGGACCAAGGTACTTGCCCTTGATCACGTCGAAGAGGCGGTCGATGGCCTTCTGGATGATCTTGACCGCACCGGACCCCAGGATGCTGAGACGAGGATTAGCCACTGGTTACTCCTCGCGGGGCATCAGCTTCTTGGTCAGCTCTAGGATTTCCTTCTTGCTCTCTCTCGCTGCCTTCTCCCAGGCGTCCATCGTGCTGGTGATGATCTTTTCCTGCTGGCGGTAGAGCTTCCTGTGGTGAGGGGCGAGGTGCTTCTCCGACTTACCCAGCTTTCCGAGGGCCTGGTCGATGCCGGAGGCGAGGTCGCCATCCGACGGGCCCCCGGCAGGCGCCTGGGGCGCTTCCTGGGCCTGGGTCTGGTCCTGCTGCTCGGCCTGCTCTTCGCCACCGCTGGTGCCTGCGTCGGCACCGGGGGCGCCCTGGCCGGCGCCAGGAGGTGGTGCGCCACCACCCGCCGGAGCAGGAGGGGCCATCTGAGCCTGAGCCTTCGTCAGGAAGAGCTGGCAGGAGGTCTGGTCGGCCGGGCGGTACTGCAGCTCAGGGTCGTTTAGCACCGACTCGGGGGCGCCAAAATAGCGGTGCAGGATTTGGCCGACGGTCAGGAACTTCTCGATGATCGTACCGAACTGCGGGTTCAGGGGGTACTGGCCGCCGTACTGGATACCAACGGGATCCTTCTCCACCTGGCCGAGGATGTCGTCGTAGGTGCCGTAGATCTGGCTGGTCTCACTAAGGCGCTGGGCTTCCTTCTCTGCCGTCTCTGCGTCGAGGCCCAGGAGCTGAATCTGGCAGCACTCGGCGAGCACCGGATCGATGAGAGGGAGGATTCGGGCGTTGAGGAAGTCTTCAAGCTGGCTGAGGATAGGACGGAGACCTACGTCGCGCGCCGCCTCGATCTTGTACTCATTGTTGCTCTCAGAAAGGCTCTGTGAATTCGTACCCTTAGACAGGTAAGCATACCCTGACAGCTCTTCCGGGCTGATCTGGAAAGCCGAGAGAATTGCTCGGGAGGTCTGGTCGCACAGGTACTGGAACTCCGCCGATGCGCCCTGGCCTGAGTCCATCGGGGTCCAGGTCAGCTCGCCGGTCGTAGGGACCGCGAACACCGGTACGCGCCATGCGTTCTGGACGCCGTTGACGGAGGCCTGGAGCTGGGCGCGCATCATCTTCACCTGCTGCGGGGTGATGTCGTCCGACTTGATCAGCAACATGCCACGGGTGGCTCGGCCGTTCTGGAAATAGGCCTTGTTGTGAGTCGTGATGTTGATGTGCGTGGTGATCTGCGCGATACAGGTGTCGATAGGGGTCAGCGGATAGCCGCCAAACTCGATATCCGTGGTCGGGAAGAAGTTGTGGACAAGGATTTCGTCGTCAGTGAACGCCTGGACCGCGTGGCCTTCGATGACCTGAATCCACTGATAGGAATCAGGGATATTCTTCTCGTCGGCTCCCGCGTTTACCTTGCGGCCCTTCATCCTCTCAAGGAGCTTCTCTGCTTCCTTGCGGATCTGGTCTTCCTGCAGCTTTTCCTGGGGGACAGCGCGGTAGAATGTACCGGCATCCACGGGGCGGAAGCTATGGAAGTTGCCCATCTTGTCGTAGATGGCTTCAGTCGCTAGACGGCCGAGGACCATGATGTTTCGGGCCGAGACCGCGAGGTACTGGCTGAAGGTGAAAAACTTTTCGTCGTGGGTATCTCCACCGACCTCACCGCAGGTGGACAGCTTCTTCTCGGCCTTCTTCACGCGGTCGAGGAGGGCTTCCTTGTCCTTGGGTCCGAGCGCGTCGATCTTGTCCGGGTCCGGAACGATGCGGAAGCCGGTGGACTCACGGTTCGGCTGGCGGCGGCCGAAGGAGGAGAGGTGGTTGGCGCGGTTGCCTACGATGCCCGCGATCAGGTCGTCCTGGACGGCAACGCGCTTGAGCACGTCATCGGGGAGCAGGCGGGTCTTAATGCGGTAGACGCCGACGTTGTTGGTGGCCTTGGTCGGGTCAGCCGTAAACGCCTTCATATCAGGGGCGTCGATGTCGCCGCTCTGGTCCTTGAGGGTGGCCAGCAGGCTCTTCACGAGGTCGGACTGGGGAGGACCGGACTCTTCGACCTTCTCCATCCTGGGGTTGCCGCCCGGGATAATCGTCTTCCCGTTGACGACGGTCTTCACGCCTGCGAGTTCAGTCGGTGCGAATGGGATTATTCTCTTCGCCATGGCTTATCCCTGTTCAGCGGAGAAGACGATGCAGTTGGCCTGATTCAACGAGACGTTTAGGAGGGTCAAGGACCAGACTGGACCCATGAGTTCCAACCATCCTGGCTGCTCCGGGTCTCCGGCAAGGAGGGGGTTGATGGTGGGGATGGTGGTCGAGGTCGAACCGTTCAACTGGGCTACGACCGGTTGGTCCGACTCGATACGGATGAAGCTCTTAGCCATCGAGTAGAACACCAGACCGGTTGCTCCCGGCATGGCCGCCACGTCGAGCGCCAGAGGAAGGGTCGAGGTGACCTCGAACCAGCTCGTAGTCACGGCGCTCACCTGATAGGTGCCGAAGTTGCCAGAGCTGAAACCAGCCGACAGATTGACCATGTCGCCAACCTGGACGCCCGCTGCACTGTACGCCTGGACGTTCGAGTCAGCGGCCAGAGTGATCGGGCCTTCCGAAGCGGCGCTGAATACGGTGCCGACCGGACGAGCTACAGTGATAACCGTCGCGCCCGGATTCGAGAGAACCACCCAGTACCCCTGGTTCAGTACGTTGAAGGGGCTCGTGCCGTCGTTGGTCACCGGGCCGGGGATGTAGAGGGTATCGCCTGCTACTACCGAGCCCCAGGTGCCACCGGAGAGGGTGAGGGTGGCAGACTGATTCGCCAGGGCTGCCACGGTCACGGTGCGGCCTGCGGTGAAGAGAGCCAGACCACGGTTAGTGCGCAGGCTCGGGTTCGTGCCGCCCACGAAGCTGAAGCGGTAGGTCGAAGGGATTGAGGAGTTCAGCGTGATGGTGAACTGGGTCGTACCGTCGAGGGTGGTGCTACGGGTACCGTCAAATACAAGCTGGCTGCCGCCCTGGACCAGGGTCACGCTGTAGGTCTTGGGGTTGGTGACCTGGATGCCCTGGAACTGGCGGGTCCAGTCGAAGGCACGGCGCTGGGGGTTGCTGTTGGGGAGGGAGTCGCCATAGGCAACAGCACGGCTCAGGATGTTGAGGTTGTACAGGGTCGTCATTGGCACTCCGGATGGGGCAGTACGGGTAAGATTGCTGCTAGATGGGGGTCAAGGGCCGGTTTTTTGACGCTGGAAGGGGGTCTTTTGGGTATTTTTGATCGCTGGACGAGGTCTAGACGAGCTTTTTGCCCCAATCTCACGTTTTCAGGCATCCAAAGTGGTCGTAGGTTGGAAAAATGGACCACTTTTAGGAATTCTTCGCGATTTTCAAGATTTACAGACGAAAGCGGGATGATGTGATCTATGTTCCACTTGTCGCTTCCGTGTCCCCAGTTTTCCCAGGTCATCCCGGGCTCGAACTGGCTCTCCAGGTGCTTCTTTAGCTCCTCGACGCTACAACCAAGATCAGAAATAGCAGAGCCAGCTTTCTGTCCGTTTCGGATAGCACAATAGAGCCTGGAGCGGAGGTTGGTTTGAAGTTTGTACTGAATGTCAGCGGCGCGGCGCTCTCGGCCTCTGCGGTTTCTGCAAGCCTTGCGATGGTCGGAAGCCTCCCGGATCTTCTCAGACTCTTTACTTTTCTCACCCGCTCGATATGCGCGTGCGTAAGCTTGACCCCTAGGAGTCTTTGCGTATTTCGCTGACCTAATCCGACAGTGCGCTCGATGGCACTCGGCACAGTGAATGTTCAGGCCGTCCTTATTGGAGGCTCTAAGGCCGAACAGATCAACCGCCTTCTCTATCTTACAGGTTCTGCAAGTCTTTGTTTTTGTTGAATTTTCTAGATTTCCCAAATTATCCCCCCGGGTTTGCGCTTTGTTTTGTCCGGTTCGGCCTCTTCTACAACAAAACTACCGGTTTGTTCGGCAATTACCTGCTTCATGTAGTCGGCTACGACGCTAGTTCTGACTTCTTCGGGATTTGAGTAGGGGTGTCTACCGGTAGCAGCCTGATTTTTGTCCTCAATGGTCTCGCCAGAGGCGATATAGGTGCCGCGTGCGGTAAATACGTTCATAATGCCGTAGCGGATGGCGTCGAGTTCGTCGTCGTTCTGCTTGCTGGGCTTGTCGGTCGGCTGACCGGCCTTGTCGAGGGCCCAG
>Ga0207856_1000114_pt1 | contig 15449 bp, 9 predicted proteins | sample LuqExpMetageno21_FD_187779 | JGI IMG/M metagenome (GOLD analysis project Ga0207856, IMG submission 187779) | Tropical forest soil microbial communities from Luquillo Experimental Forest, Puerto Rico - Sample 21 (SPAdes) | ecosystem: Environmental > Terrestrial > Soil > Tropical forest ... | reverse complement strand
GATCCCGGCGTCCTCGAGCGCCTCCCAGCCGAGCTCGAGCACCAGCCGCTGCTGCGGATCCATCACCGCGGCCTCGCGCGGCGAGATCCCGAAGAAATCAGCGTCGATCTCGTCGATCCGGTGAAGGAACCCGCCGCGCCGCGTGCGCGGATCGCCCAGCGCGAGCCGGGGATCGGCCGCCCACCGATGGATGGGCATCTCGCCGACCACGTCGGCGCCGCGGACCAGCAAGGACCATAACGATCCGGGATCGGAGGTAGTCGGGAATCGGCACGAAATGCCGATGATCGCAACGGGAGTGTCTAGCGGCTGGCTGGAGTCCCCGCCTCGAAGGTGGACAGGTCCTTCGTGGCGAGTGCTCGATTTCACGCAGGCCAGGCTAATCGGAGCACGCTAGTGGGTACAACGTCACTTCGCTGGATATTGAGTGATCCGGATCAGCATTCGCGCCTGGGAGAGATCTCGATTTGTGTCTGAACTAGTGAAGAGAACTGGATGGGTGTTCGATCCGGAGAGGGAGATCTCGGCCCCACGTCCGAGGAGAGATCCCCCTCGGTGCGGGCCGGGCTCGCGCTCGATCACGATCGATGCCAGCGTCGAGCCGGGGAGATCTCGTCCCGGATCGCAGGGCACCTATCAATATCCGCACCAGAGAGGCCCGCTTGTCGGAGGCAGGAGAGATCTCCTCTCGATCCGGATCACGCTCGATGTTCTAACCCCGAGAGAATCCGGATCTCGCGCGCGATCCGATCCGCTGGAGTGGCTCGTGTCGTATATGGATCACGATCGCGAATCTCGATCTGATCCGATCCGATCCGATCCGATGTCTGGATCACGGGAGTGGCCCTCGCACCTGGCTCCTGGATCCAGACACCTGGCGCCCTGATCGGATCAGGGAGCACTCATCGAGCCACCCCGAGCGCAGGAGTCTGACTCGCTCCGTCCGGAGTGCCAGCGCCCGCGCACTCCGCGGCAGATCCCGCCCCCTCTGGGGATGGTGAGCCGCTCTACGCCTCGCGGATCGTCTCGAAGTCGAGCTGCCACCTCGCGAGGTACTTGCGCAGCCGATCGGCGTCGTTGCGCGTGGTCCGGCTCGCCAGCGAGCGCGCGAACAGCGCGCGGCCCGCGGCCGACAGCGATGGCGACGCGGCGCACACCGCCACCACATCCGCGAGCTGCACGCGATCGAAGCGGTCGATCTCCTCCGCCTTCGCGCCGAGCAGCGCGGCCAGCCGCTCGTCCTCGCCGCCCGCATCCGCACCGCCACCGCCGCCGGCGCGCGCGGCCGCCTCGAGCCGCGTGATCTCCGCGGCCACCCCCGCCGCGTCGATCCGCCCGCCGTCGGCGAGCGTGGCCATCCTCCGGATCGCCGCGTTGAAGTCGCGGAAGTTCGCGCGCCACGGCGCCACCTCGGCGAACCGCAGGAACGCATCGCGCGCCGGCTTGGCGAACGAGACGCGGACGCCGAGCTCCACCGAGATCCGCTCGACCTCGTAGTCGAGGTTCGGCGCCAGATCCTCGGGCCGCTCGCGCAGCGCCGGGATGCGGAACGTCCACAGCGCGATCCGCGCGAGCAGGTCCTCGCGGAACCGGCCGGCGCGCACATCCGCGGCGAGGTCGCGGTTGGTGCCGGCGACGAGCTGGAACTCGCTCGTGACCTGCTTGTCCGAGCCGAGCGGATAGAACCGGCGCTCCTCGATCGCGGTGAGCAGCATCGCCTGCTCGTCGCGGCCGAGCTCGCCGATCTCGTCGAGGAACACCAGGCCGCGGTCGGCCTTGCGCAACAACCCCGTGCGCGCGTCGGCGGCGCCGGTGAACGCGCCCTTCGCGTGGCCGAACAGCACCGACATCGCGAGGTCGCCGCGCAGCGTGGCGCAGTTGACGCCGACCAGCTCGCCCGCGAGGTGCTGGCGGATCCGCTTCAGCTCGTGGATGCGCGCGCACAGCGCCGTCTTGCCGGTGCCGGTCTCGCCGACGAGCAGCAGCGGATCCTTCGACCGGCTCGCCACGTGCTCGAGCTCCTCGATCATCGCGTTGAACTTCGCGTTGCGCGTGTCGATGCCGGACTTGAGCAGCGACGCCCCGCTCGCCCGCCGCGCGCGGAACCGCGCGGCCAGCCGGTCGAACTTCTCGAGCTGCAGGTCGATGACGTCGATCCGGCCGATCGCGTCACGGGCCGCGCCGGCGCCGCGGCCGTCGCGCGGGCCGCGCACCGGCGAGGACTGCAGCAGCACCGCCGGCATCGCGCGCGTCTCGCAGAGGAGGAACAGGCAGATCTGGACGACGTGGGTGCCGGTCGTGATGTGGAGGTAGTAGTCCTCGGTGGCGCGCCACGGGTACGCCTCGGCGTAGGCATCGAGCGCCGCGTAGACGTCCGAGAAGTCCCACGGGTTCGCGAGCACGATCGGGTGGGGGCGCACCTCCGTGTGCGGCGCCACCCGCGCGATGTCCGCCATCACCTGGGTCGCCAGCGGCTGGATCTCCGGCTGGAACAGCAGCTCGAAGCGATCGATGCGGAAGTCCGGCTGCTGGCAGATCGCCACCGACGGCCGCCACCGCGTCCAGCGCTTCTCGGTCACCCCGGCGTCCAGGGTCGACCCGCAGAGGCCGAGCACCACGTTCTTCCGCGCCATATCGAAACGGATAATACGCTATCTGGTGAGATAAGCTCGTCCGATCCAACTAATTGATCTCCCTGGCCCTTCGCGCTGGTCCCGCGGCTGCAAGAACCCCCGACCACAGGAGAGATGACCATGTCGACCAGCTACCAGCTCATCCCGACCGACCACCTCCCGATCAAGGCCTGGACGCGCGGTGTGCCGTTCGAGGCCGAGGCCGAGGTGCAGCTCCGCCGGCTCGCCGCGCTGCCGTTCGTCCACAAGTGGATCGCCGTCATGCCGGACGTCCACGCCGGCATCGGCGCGACCGTCGGCAGCGTGATCGCGTGCGACCGCGCGGTGATCCCGGCGGCGGTCGGCGTGGACATCGGCTGCGGCATGATGGCGGTGAAGACCTCGCTGCGCGCCGAGCAGCTCCCGGACGACCTGCGCCCGCTGCGCCTCGCGATCGAGGCGGCGGTGCCGCACGGCCGCACGGACCACGGCGGGAAGAACGACCGCGGCGCGTTCGGCGAGGTTCCGGACCGCACGGCGGCGGCGTGGGCGGAGCTCGCGCCGGGCTACGAGCAGATCCTCGCGAAGCACCAGAGCGCGGGGAACGCGATGCGCGTGCACCAGCTCGGGACGCTCGGCACGGGGAACCACTTCATCGAGCTGTGCCTCGACGAGGCCGGCGCGGTGTGGGTGATGCTGCACTCGGGCTCGCGCGGCATCGGCAACCGGATCGGCTCGTACTTCATCGAGCGCGCGAAGGCGGAGATGCGCCGCTGGCTCATCCACCTGCCGGACCAGGACCTCGCGTACCTGCCGGAGGGTAGCGAGCTGTTCGGCGACTACGTGCACGCTGTGGAGTGGGCGCAGGCCTACGCGCGGGCGAACCGCGAGCTGATGATGCAGGCGACGATCGACGCGCTGCGTCGGACGGATCTGCTCCCCGAATTCACCGCGCACCTGGAGGCCGTCAACTGTCATCACAACTACGTGTCCCGCGAACACCATTACGGCGCGAACGTGATCGTGACCCGCAAGGGCGCGGTCCGCGCGCGCGAGGGTGAGCTCGGCATCATCCCGGGCAGCATGGGCGCGAAGTCGTTCATCGTGCGCGGCAAGGGGAACCCCGAGTCGTTCACGAGCTGCAGCCACGGGGCGGGCCGCGCGATGAGCCGCACGAAGGCGAAGAAGACGTTCACGCTCGCCGATCACGAGGCCGCGACGGCCGGCGTCGAGTGCCGCAAGGACCCCGACGTGATCGACGAGACGCCCGGCGCGTACAAGGCGATCGACGACGTGATGGCGGCGCAGGCCGACCTCGTCGAGGTCGTCTACACGCTGAAGCAGATCGTGTGCGTGAAGGGATAACCAGGACCGCGTGATGCGATGTCGAAGAACGAGCGAAAGGCGATGACCATGAGCGAGATCCAGAAGCGAGACCTCGTGCTGCCGCCCGGCAGCTACGCGTACATGCAGGACGTCACCAAGGGCGTGGTGAAGACCTACACCGGCCCGACGGTGATCAACCCGACCGCGCAGGAGCGGCCCGTCGTCTACGATCCGGCGTCGAACACGTTCCGCGGCGTGCCGGCGCTCGAGGAGGCGATGCGGATCTCGCCGCTCGCCCCCGAGGGCTACTACATCATCCTGCGCAACCCGGCGAAGGGGAACAAGCACCCCGAGGAGGGCAGCGCGCAGCCGAGCGCCGAGCAGGAGATCGGCCGCACGATCATCGTACCGGGGCCGGCGACGTTCGCGCTGTGGCCGGGCCAGGCCGCCGAGGTCGTCGAGGGCCACCACCTGCGCTCGAACCAGTACTTGCTCGTCCGCGTCTACAACGAGGACGAGGCGCGCAAGAACTGGAGCAAGGCGGTCGTCAAGCCGGCGACCATCGAAGGTGAGGCCGCGGCCGCGCAGCCGGTGACGGCGTCGCCGCCGCCGGACCTCACGGTCGGCAAGCAGCTCATCATCCGCGGCACGGAGGTCTCGTTCTACATCCCGCCGACCGGGATCGAGGTCGTGCGCGAGCCCGGCGCGGACCAGTATGCCCGCGAGGCGCTCACGCTCGAGCGCCTCGAGTACGCGATCCTCGTCGACGAGAACGGCAAGAAGCGCTACGAGGTCGGCCCGCAGGTCGTGTTCCCACTGCCGACCGAGCGGTTCGTCGAGGCGCGCGACGACGCGGGGCGGCCGAGCAAGAAGTTCCGCGCCGTCGAGCTCAACGAGATCCAGGGCCTCCACATCAAGGTGATCGCGGATTACACCGAGAACGGTGTCACGCACCGCGCCGGCGACGAGCTGTTCATCACCGGCAAGGACACCGCGATCTACTTCCCGCGCGAGGAGCACTCGGCGATCAAGTACGACGGCAAGGCGAAGCACTTCGCGACCGCGATCCCCGCGGGCGAGGCGCGCTACGTGATGAACCGGCTCACCGGCGCGATCCGCACGGTGCGCGGTCCGGCGATGCTGCTCCCCGATCCGCGGAGCGAGGTGATCGTCCGCCGCGTGCTGTCGGATCGCGAGTGCACGCTGTGGTACCCGGGCAACCAGGAGGCGCTGGCGTACAACCAGAGCGCCCGCGCGCTGCTCTCGCACGTGCCGACCACGCGCCAGGGCGTGCTCTCCGAGGGTGACGTCGAGCGCGGCGGCAAGCGCGTCCAGAAGCCCAACACGCCGGGCATGGTGATGGAGGCGAGCCGCGTGAGCGGCGACCAGGCGCTGGTGGCCGACGAGTTCTCGCGCGCGAGCACCTACTCGCAGCCGCGGATGAGCACGCTCGACAACAAGTACCAGGGCGCGCCGCAGATCTCGGTGTGGACCGGCTACGCCGTGCTCGTCACGTCGAAGACCGGCCGCCGCCGCGTCGAGGTCGGCCCGACCACGGTGCTGCTCGACTACGACGAGGGCATCGAACCGTTGACCCTGTCGACCGGCACGCCGAAGACCACCGAGCGGCTGCTCGAGACGCCGTACCTGCGCGTCGAGAACAACCAGGTCTCGGACGTGGTGCAGGTCGAGACGCTCGATCACGTCCACCTGCAGCTCGGCCTGTCGTACCGGGTCGCGTTCGAGGGCGATCCGCTGCGGTGGTTCGCCGTCGAGAACTACGTCAAGTTCCTGTGCGATCACGTCCGCTCGCTGCTCAAGGGCCAGATCCGCAAGCACACGATCGAGGACTTCTACGCCAGCTCGACCGACCGGATCCGGGACCTCATCCTCGGCAAGCCGGCCGACGGCAAGCGCGCGGGCCTGGCGTTCCCGGCGAACGGCATGCACGTGGTCGACGTCGACGTCCTGAAGGTGGTGCTCGAGGACGACAAGATCCGTGCGCTGCTCGACCAGGCGCAGCACGACGTGGTGCGGTCGAACATCGATCTGTCGAACCTCGCGCGCGAGCTCGCCGTGACGCGGCAGCGCGAGACGATCAGCCGCGAGACGGCCGAGGTCAAGGCGGCGACCAAGGTGCGCCACGACGAGCTCGCGCGCGAGCTGGCGACCAGCGAGCTGGCCACGGCGCTCGCGCGGATCGGCCACACGCTGCGCGAGACCGACGAGCGGCGCAAGCTGGTCGAAGCCGAGCAGGCGATCGAGGGCTACAAGCTCGGCCAGCGCATCGAGCGCGTGAAGCGCGAGAAGGACCAGGAGCTCGCGTTCCACGCGCAGGAGCAGGAGAAGCAGATCGAGCTGCTCCGCGCCGAGGCCGAGACCGCGGCGCTGCGCTTCCAGGCGGCGTCCGGTAACTTCAGCGAGGCCCTGCTCGCGCTCGGCCGCAACGAGACGCTGGTCAAGGTGGCCCAGGCGTGGGGCGTGCAGCGCCTCGTCGAGGGCGAGTCGCTCGGCGATACGCTGTCGCGGCTGTTCCACAACACGCCGCTCAAGCCGCTGGTCGACAAGCTGGTCGCGTCGAACGGCGAGTGACATCTGGTGGGGCGGGGGCGTAGACCCAGGGAGCCGCCCGCGCCGCGTGCGCGCGGGCGGCCTTCGCCGCCGCAAGAACCCAGCGAGCCATGGCCGCATCATGCTCGTTCTTCGGGTACGCTCTCGACGAACTGGCGAGATGCGACGCGAATGATCACCCACTTCCGACTCGAGGACTTCAAAGGCCATCGCGATACCAAGCTCGCCTTCGAGCAGTTCACGATGCTCGTGGGTGACAACGGCAGTGGGAAGACGAGCGTGCTCGAGGCGCTCTACCTCCAGATGGCCGCATCACGTGACCTCGAAGTGTTTCGTAGTCACAACCTCGCACCCGAAGATCTTTGCCGGCGAGGCTCCAAGGGGGTATTCAGGTTATCTTCGACCAGTGTGATCCGCCAACAGCAGTGGGACTTGGAGCTGGCAATCCATCGCCCTGATACCAGCTGGATGGCGAGTATTTCGGGGCATGGACCGGATGGTCGCTTCAGCGCCGACGCCTATCTCGGCAATGAATACAACGAGTCATCACTCAACCCGGGAGGGGATTGGGAGACAGTGCACTCTGCAACGAGCGTCGTGGAATTGTACGGTTTCGAGCCAGCGAAGATCGCGGCTAGCGCTTATAGCGATCACCCGGATACACCCGTAAGGGAGGATGGCGCCCAGACCGCCGTCGCTCTTGCCGCGCTCAAGCTCGGGGATGACGAGGCATTCGATCGTATCGAAGCTGCGATGCGCGAGCTGGTCCCATCGCTCGAACGAATCAGGATCAAACCTGCTGAAGTGGTGCGTCCTGCCCGGAACGATACGGTCATCGGCAGCAAGTTGTTCTTTGATTTCCGTGGCTCGCCGGGGATCCCCGCTCATCACGCAAGCCACGGAACACTCATCGTGCTTGCGTTGCTCACCGTACTGCACGGACGCGAGCACCGGCCGGATCTGATCCTGCTCGACGACTTCGATCATGCACTCCATCCGCGTGCTCAGATGGAGGTGGTCCGGATGATCAAGGGCTTGCTTGCTCTCGACGAGCTCAAGGAGACGCAGATCATCGCGACCACGCACTCACCGTACGTGCTCGACGAGCTAGCACCGAAGAACGTCATCGCGTTCGCGCTACGGGACGATGGAACTGTCGCGTCGAAGTCCCTATCCGAGCATCCGGACGCCCCAAAGGTGAACGGCGCCCTGAAGAGCGGCGAGCTGTGGAGCCTCGACGCCGAGCGCGACTGGGTGCTATGAGGTTGATCGCGTTCTGCGAGGCACCTGCCGATTTCCGGATCACAGCAGGGCTCGTCGACCGAGTGCTCCGCGAGCAGGGGCCGGCGTGGGTCACCGACAACTTCGAATCTCCAGACGTGATCCGCACGTGGCAACCGGACGTGTTCGGGCGTGCGTACTTCGATCTTCACGATCTCAATCGATACATGGATCGGCTGGGTATCCGGAGTATTCGGGGCCACTTCAATGGGCGGTCTGGCGGGCCTGGTGGTTCAATGACGCGTAAGGCCCTGGTGATCGCACGAGCGCTGAGCAAACAGACGCCGGGCGAACCGATCGACGCCGTCGTGCTTGTCTGGGATACGGATCAGCAGCGCGAGGAGCGGCCGGCCGGGGTGGCAATCGCGCGCGACGAAGCGCGAAGCTGGGTGCCGTTCCAGATCGTCTGCGGCTTTCCGGACCCCGAGCGCGAAGCATGGGTGCTCGCCGGGTTCGATCCCTGCGACGACCTCGAGCGATCGTTCCTCGACGAGCTGCATCGAGACCTCGGCTTTTCGCCGGTGGTCCATGCGGTTCGTTTGCGCGATCCGGATGATGGTGCACTACGAAGCATCAAGCGTGTCCTCCGCAAGCTGACCGGCGACGACTCCAGCCGCGAGGAGCGATGCTGGATCGAGACAGCGCTTGATACGTTGCGCGCCCGTGGTGCCGATACCGGCCTCGCCGCCTTCCTCGATGAGATCGAGCACGTACTCCTGCCCCTCCTCGATCCGGGAGCTGCGGAGCGCCGCCTCCGCGAGTCGCGGTGAGCGGCGGCGTGCTGGTCGGACGGCTCGCGACGACGAGCCCGGCCGAAGCGCTGGCCGAGCTCCGCAAGAGCTGGGTGTAGCCAAGCGGTCGCGTCGAGGACGCGAGCTCCGAGCACGCGTCGCGGGACGTCGCACCCCGCGTGTAGCGGTGGTCGCATCTGATGGTGAGGCGGCGTGCACCGCGGGAGGCGGCGGGCCTAAGCTTCGTGTCGATGACGAGAGCGAGCTGGCTGGTGATCCTCGGGGTGTGCGCGTGCGGGCCGGGCAAGGCGCCGCCCGCGGTCGTGAAGCCGGCGCCGCCGGCGGCGGAGCAGGGGGCGAAGGGGGAGCCGGCGGCAGCGGAGCCGGCGCCGCCGGAGCTGCGGCTGCCGGAGGTGGTGCGGCCGCTGCGGTACGAGGTCGAGCTGACGATCGATCCGGCGAGCGACGACTTCCGCGGCACGATCGTCGCGCCGCTCGAGATCGTCGCGCCGACCCGGGTGCTGTGGCTCAACGGCAAGGAGATCGCCGTCGAGTCGGCGACGTTCGACGCCGGAGGCCAGCAGATCGCCGCGAGGCCGATCTCGCAGCACAAGGAGTACCTCGGCCTCGTCGTGGACCGGCCGCTCCCGGCCGGCAAGGCGACGCTGACGATCAGGTACCGCGGCAAGGCGCACCGCAACGACGGCGATGGCATCTACACGCTGCAGGAGGGAGGCGCGTGGTACGCGTTCACGCAGTTCGAGGCGACCGACGCGCGGCGGGCGTTCCCGTGCTTCGACGAGCCGTCGTACAAGGTGCCCTGGCGGCTGACGATCCAGACGAAGAAGGAGCTCGTCGCGATCTCGAACACGCCGATCGAAGCGGAGCAGGACGCGCCGGACGGGATGAAGACCGTGCGGTTCGCCGAGACCCCGCCGCTGCCGAGCTACCTCGTCGCGTTCGCGATCGGTCCGTTCGACTTCGTCGATGCCGGCAAGACCCGCGCCGGCGGGCCGATCCGGATCGTCGTGCCGCGCGGCCACACCAAGGAGGTCGCGTACCCGGCGCAGGCGACGCGCCCGCTGCTCGAGCTGCTCGAGGACTACTTCGGCATCCCGTACCCGTTCGAGAAGCTCGACGTGGTCGCGGTGCCGGTGTTCAACGCCGGCGCGATGGAGAACCCCGGGCTGATCACGTACCGGCAGGAGCTCCTGCTCACCAAGCCCGGCGAGGAGACGGTCGGCAAGCAGCAACGCTACGCCAGCGTCGCCGCGCACGAGATGGCGCACCAGTGGTTCGGCAACTACGTGACGGCCGCGTGGTGGGACGACATCTGGCTGAACGAGGCGTTCGCGAACTGGGTCGGGGCCAAGGTCGTCGAGACGTGGAAGCCGGCGTGGGACGGCCCGGTCGATCGCGTGGCCCGCAAGGCGAGCGTGATGGGGCAGGACAGCCTCGAGTCGGCGCGCGTGATCCGCCAGCCGATCGCGAGCGCCGGCGACATCAGCAACGCGTTCGACGGCATCACGTACGAGAAGGGCGAGGCGGTGCTGACGATGCTCGAGCGCTGGGTCGGCCTCGAGACGTTCCAGCGCGGCGTCCGCACCTACCTGGCGCAGCACGCGCGGGGCAACGCCACGTACGCCGACTTCGCTGGGGCGGTGGCGCGCGCCGCCGGCAAGGATCTGAAGCCACTGCTCGACTCGTTCGTGCTGCAGAGCGGCGTGCCGCTGGTGTCGTTCGAGCTCGCGTGCACGCGGGGGGCGCCGCCGGTGCTCAAGCTGAGCCAGCAGCGCTACAAGCCCACCGGCTCGAAGATCGATCCGCAGCGTGCGTGGCAGCTCCCGGTGTGCGTGCGGTGGGGCGCCGGCACGGCGAGCGGCCGCGATTGCACGCTGCTCTCGGCGCGGGCGGCGGAGCTGCCGCTGTCGGCGAAGTCGTGCCCCGACTGGGTGCTACCGAACGAGGCCGGCCTCGGCTACTACCGGATGCAGCCGAAGGGCGACCTGCTCGACCGCCTGCTCGCGCGGGCGCAGCAGACGCTGACGCTCCCCGAGCGCGTCTGGCTGGTCGGCGACGTCAACGCGCTCGTCGGGAGCGGCGACGTCGACAACGGCGTCGCGCTGTCGCTCGTCGACACGCTCGCGAAGGACCGGAGCCGGCACATCGTGGACATGTCTGTCGGGCTGGTCGCCCGGATCGACGAGATGGTGCCCGCCGACCTGCGCCCCAACTACGAGCGGCTGATCAGGAAGCTGTATCGCGCGCGCGCGGTCGAGCTCGGCTGGCAGAGCAAGAAGGGCGAGACCGAGGACCAGAAGCGTCTGCGGCCGACGCTGCTCTCGCTGGTCGGCGGCACCGGCCGCGATCCCGAGCTGATCAAGCAGGCGACCGCGCTGGCCTGGAAGTGGCTCGACGATCACAAGGCGGTCGATCCGGAGCTGGTCGGTGCGGTGCTCGGCGTCGCGGCGCGCCACGGGGATCAGAAGCTGTTCGATCGCCTGCTCGCCGACGCGAAGCGGACCCAGGACCGCATCGAGCGCGAGCGTCTGCTCGGCACGATGGGCGCGTTCATCGATCCGAAGATCACGACCCAGGCGATGGCGCTCATCCTCAGCGATCAGTTCGATCTGCGCGAGGGGGTGGGCCTGATGCAGGGCGGGTTCGCGAACCGGGCCACGCGCCCGACCGCGTACAAGTTCGTCGTCGACAACTACGACGCGATCTCGAACAAGCTGCCGGAGCCGTACCGGCCGTACCTGGCGTTCACGGTCGTCGCGCTGTGCGACGACGACCGCAAGGCCGAGGCGGAGAAGTTCTTCCGGCCGAGGATCGAGAAGCTCGACGGCGGCCCGCGCGTGGTGGCGCAGGCGCTCGAGCAGCTCAGCCTGTGCTCTGCCGCGAAGAAGGCGCAGACGCCCGGGGTCGTGGCGTTCCTGAAGAAGCACTAGTCGTACTCGATCGCCACGACCTCGACCTCGCCGCCGCGCGGGAGCTCGATCGCATCGCCGACGCGAGCCCCCCACAGCGCGTTCGCGATCGGCGTCTGCCAGCTCAGCCGGCCGCGCTTCGGATCGGCCTCGATCGCGCCCACCAGGCGGTACGTCGTCCGGTGGCCGGACTCGTCCTCGACGGTGACCGCGGCGCCGAGCCCGACGACGCCGCGATCGTCGGGCGCCACGACCTGCGCGGTCGCCAGGTGATCCGAGAGCTCGCGGATCCGATCCGGATCGCCCGCGTCGCGCGCGAGCTGCTCGAGCTCGGCCCGCGCCGCCTGCACGCCGGCCGCGGTCATGTAGTTGGGCTCCGGCACCGGCACGCCGCGCTTGCGGGCGGGCGGGGCCGGCACGCCATCGTCCTCCTTCGTGAACGCCTTGCTCACGGGAGCCACTCTAGCCAGCCACGGCGTGGCGCGCGCGCCGCGCGGACCCCGGATGACACTCGGGTAATATCGGATACGAATCAATTATTTGCTCGATAGGTCGAGCCATTGGACCACGATCCGTGATACGGCAGTAGGTATGACTGCGACCTACTCGGTCCAGGTCCTGGTTCCTCACGCGGTCCGGCTCGAGCCGCTCGAGCTTCACCAGCGGCTCGTGGCGTGGCGCCACGACGTCGAGCTGCTGCGCGGCGCCGGCCAGCTCACGTTCGTGATCCCGACGAACGATCTGCCGCTGATCGTGTCGGTCTTCGAGACGCCGCCCGAGACGTACGCGGCGCCGCTGTGCGACGCGCTGACGTGGACGCCGTGGTGGCACGAGCGCTGGGACGACATCGCCGTGCGCTGTCCGACGTCGATCGTCGTCGAGCTGACCGTGCAGCGGCCGCTCAACCACGCGAGCATGCTGCTGGCGTTCCTCGCCACCCTCGACGCGGTGCTGTCCGAGCTGCCCGACGAGGACCGCGAGGGCGCCGTGCTGCACTGGATCCCGGCGCAGCAGCTCCTGACGATCGAGCGCTACCGCGAGCTGCGGGTGGATCACGGCCCGTGCGGGCCCGCGGTCAACGTGCGGATCGCCAACGCGACCGGGCGGCCGGGCGAGCTGCTCGCCGACACGGTCGGGCTCGCCGAGCTCGGGCTCCCCGACCTTCAGATGGTGTTCACCGGCCGCGATCCGGCCGAGGTGGCGATGCACCTGCGGCTGCTCGTGCGGAGCATGTTCGTCGGCGATCGGCTCGACTGCGGCTGGGTCGAGGAGACGGCGTTCGTGCCGCCCGCGCGCGACGCGCTCACGCTGCAGCTCGACTAAACCCCGGGCGCTTCCGCGACGGCATCAGTCGAAGCAGGGCGACGCGCTGCAGAACTTCGTGTCGATCAGCTTCTTCTGCGTGTCGAAGAACAGGTTCTTCTCCACCGAGCCGTCCTTGCGGCGCAGGATGCGGACGGCGTGCCAGGGGCTGTCGGGGCAGGTGCCGCCGGTGTAGCAGCCGGAGTTGGAGGCGGGCTGGCCGTTGCGATCGTAGAGGACGAGGCCGAACCGGCGGTGCGCCGTGTCGAACAGGTCCTTGCGGATCGCGACGCCGAACGACTCGGTCAGCGCGCCCTGCTCGTCGTGGTTCTGCGACTCGACGAGGTGATCGTAGTTGTCGTGCTTGTACGTCCGCTTGTACGCGCCGTAGTTGCTGGTCGGGCGCCCCGCCTCGTCGAAGTACCGCTGCTGCGTCTCGCGCCCGGCGTCGTCGTAGACCGACCTCATGACGTGGAAGTCGGTGTTGGGGCAGGGGACGCCGACCCCGGCGGCGTCGTGGCAGCTCTGGGAGAGCTGGTTGCCGAGCCGGTCGAAGGTGCGCCGGAGCTCGAAGGCGTGGAACGCCGGATCGCGGCCGGGCGCGCCGTACGGGGCGTAGTGCTTGACCGAGATCGGGTTGCCGGCGGCGTCGTACTTCGTCACGTACCGGACGGGCGCGCCGCCGCTGCACACCTTCGGCTTGCCGCCCTTGTCCTTGCACGTCCTCGCCGTGATCTGGCAGCGCTCGTCGACCTCGTAGTCCATCGCGTGGACGAGGTCGTGGTCGGTCGACGGCGCGCCGGCCGCGCTCAGGAAGCGGACGCCGATCCGGCAGCCGTTCGCGTCGACGCGGTACGCCTCGCCGCTGGTGCCCGTCGAGGGCTGCGCCGCCGGCTGGTCGGCGGCGTCGAGGCAGGTCCGCTGGACGATCGCGCCCTGGTCGTCGCGGTCGATGCGGTAGCCGAAACAGCCGCTCGTGGCCTGCACCGGCTTGCCGTCGATGCCGCGGTAGCGCTCGAGCTTCACGCGCGCGAGGTCGTCGCGCTCGTACAGCGTCGCGTGGACGCCGTTGGCGTTCGCGGCCGGCTTGCCCGCGAGGTCGAACCGGGTCTCCTCGGTGATGAACCCGCTGGCGTCGCGGACCACGCGCAGCTTCGCCACGCCGTCGGTGTCGAGCATCGGATCGCCCTGCCACTGCAGGCACGCCTGCTCCTCGGCGCGCCCGCTTCCGTCGAGCTTGTAGGAGATGAAGCCGCAGCCGTCGAGCGCGTTCGCGCCGTTGCGCTTGCGGCCGGAGTAGCGGTCCGGTGCCTTGAACAGCAGCGCGGACTCCACCCGATCGTAGGCGTCGAAGCGCACGAGCTGGAGCGGCACACCGTCCGGAGACCGGACATAGGCCACCGTCCGGTCGACGCGCGCGCCGCGCCGGGCCTCGACGACGATCAGCTCCTTGCCGCGCCTTCCGACCCGCCACCGGAAGTGGCCGGCCACGTCGTCGGTGGCGGGCGTGCAGACCGGGCCGGTGAGGTCGAGGTCGCAGGTGGCGTGCGTGGTCCACTGGAGGCCGCCGCGCGGGATCGCCATCCCGATGGGAGCCTTGGGGCCGCGCTCCGGATCGATCATCGTGAACAGCTTGTCGGTGCCGGCGAGCGCCGCGGTCGGGAAGTCGGGGTGCGGGCCGGACCGCGCCGATGGCGGGGCGGCGGCGGCGATCGGCTCGGCGATCGCTCTAATTGCCTCTGCCACGATCGCGTTCTCCGCGCTCCGTAGTTGCGCGGGCGAGAGCTTGCCCGGGCAGCGGTCACGGGCGGTCCGCGAGGCGTTGCCGGCGCAGTCGATGGCCTCGGCGGTCCACGCGTCGCGCTTGCACGCCGCGATCAGCGCCCCCTTGAGCCGCGGCTCGAGCTGGCGGAGGGCGCCGCCGAGCTGCGACCGGAGGTCCGGCGGGGTCAGGTTCGCGAGCGTGGCGTCATCGATCCGATCGCAGCGCGAGGGCCGGGCCGCGCCGGTGCCCGCTCCCGCCGCGCCGCCGGACCCGGCCGCGCCGCCGGACCCGGCGGGAGCGCCCGGCGACCCGGCGGCGGGCCCGTCCTCCCGCCCCCCGCACCCGGCGGCGAGCGAGAGACAGAGCGCGAACGCGGTCCAGGTGGTCCTGCCCATGGCGCCGCCTACGTTGACACGGCGCGAGGCCGTTCGAACATCTGGAATTGCTACCCTGGGATGTGCGTTTTTCCGCGTACGAGGGGAATCCCACCACGATGAAGACTCGCTTTCTGATCGCCGCGGCCACGCTGGCCGCCGCGGGCGCCTGCGGGCGCAGCAAGCCCAGCGAGGATCCGGCGCCCGCGACCGGCGCCGCCGCCGCGCAGCCCGACGAAGACACCGACGAGGCGGGGGACGGCCCGCCGAAGCGCGTCGCACTGACGTCCAGGAAGCTGGCGCCGGTGATCCACCACCTCGGGCTCGCCGACACCGTCCCGACGGCGATCGTCGTCGATCTGGGCGTGCCGATCGTCGACCACGGCATGGTCGGCTCGACGACCGACAAGACGGTCCTCAAGATCACGCCGGAGGTCCGGGGCGCGGTGACCTACTCGAGCGTCTCGGGCGTGACGTTCACGCCGCAGGCGCCGCTCGCCTTCGACACCGCGTACGAGGTCGAGTTGCTCGCGGTGGACACCCGCGACGGCGTGCTC
>Ga0207856_1000113_pt1 | contig 15466 bp, 28 predicted proteins | sample LuqExpMetageno21_FD_187779 | JGI IMG/M metagenome (GOLD analysis project Ga0207856, IMG submission 187779) | Tropical forest soil microbial communities from Luquillo Experimental Forest, Puerto Rico - Sample 21 (SPAdes) | ecosystem: Environmental > Terrestrial > Soil > Tropical forest ... | reverse complement strand
CTGGGCTGGCTAGACCGCAAGGTGTTCACGGGCGAGTTCGAGGACATCTGGATTGACGTGGGGCTCTTTGGGGCGGGACTGCTTATCGCCTACTTTCTCGCATTCTCCCCTGTCTGAGAGAAAGGAGAAACAGCTATGCGAACGATTGACAACATCGTTTGGGGCACCAGCCCCGAGACCAACACCATCGTGTGGGACTAGTTTAGTCACGGTCAGACTGGGGGCTTCGGTCCCCGGTCTGTTTCCGTTTAAGGAGGGCACATGGATATTGACCGCTCGCTCATACGCAAGCGCATCGAAGAGTGTCGGCAAGGTCTCTGGCCGGTCAAAAGCTGGAAGGTGGACGGCACGAACAAGTTTCTCCAGCTTTGCCCGGATGGACTGCGAATCAATTTCTTTCTTGCGGACGCTGAGGAGAATGTGGAATCCCCTCCGCACACGCATGACATCGGGTTCACATCCACCATCGTCTACGGGAAGCTCGTCAACACCATCCTCGACGTGGAGGACGCAGAGGACGGTGACTACGAGCGGTATGCGCTGGGGAAACCGGACCCGCTGACCTACACGTTCAACGAGACACGGCAACGCTGCCGGGTTGTCGGGGCGAAGTCAAAGACCTATTACCCCGGCGACACGTATGTCATGGACCCGCGGCAATACCACCGGACACGGTTCACAGAGACGACGGTCACTTACCTTCGACGGTGGCCGGAAGAACTGGTCCAGACGTTTCACCTCGTGCGACCAGGGAAAGGCGTGCCGAAGCAGCCTGACCGCACAACATCGGCGACGGAACTCCCCGGCGTGTGGCGCACCATCGACGCGGTGTGCGAGCGCATCGGGCTCTAAAGGAAACCTTGTGTGAAGGTGTTCATTGCGAAAGACCCGCTATATCGGCGGGACATTCTTGTGGTGTTCTCCACGTATGAAGAACTCCTCCGATGGTGGAAGCGGAAGTTCCCCGGCGATGACACGCTGACCGAGGACAAGAACCAAGCGGGAGATGCGTTGACATTTCTGTGTCGGGGCGTGCTTGGCGTGTGGCTTCCCCGCGGACTCAGTAAGAAACAGCTACGCGATTTACTGGTCCACGAAGCAGTGCACGTCACACATGACATTCTGGATAAAGCGGGGATGAAACTCTCGGACGAGACCGAAGAGGCATACGCCTATCACCACACGTTCATATACCGGCAGATTGCCGACAAACTCAACATCGCGTAGGAGGGGAACTAATGGGAAACGCGTCACGGGAGAACGTTTACGCCGCGCTTGATAGCGAGCGAGCGTATCAGGAGTCACGTTGGAATGCTTCAACCACCACCTCAGAGGGAAAGCACTCCTTCTCTGAGTGGTTCGCGTATATGGACGACTACATCACCGGAGCAAAACACATGCTCGCTCGTGAGGCAAAGCAGAACGCCTACCCGAAAGTCGCTCACATCATGAGGAAAGTGACAGCGCTGGGCGTGGCAGCGATGGAAGAACATGGGGCTCCGCGCCGGGAGGGTTTCTAGTGAACACAGACCCGCAGAAGAGTGCTCAACCGTGCTGATAGACCGAGAAGAGTACGCATGGGCGGCTGGGCTTTTCGAAGGAGAAGGCTGCTTCTCGATGCGAATGACTGGACAACGACGGGACCGCAGTCTTTGCGCCCGGTTAAAGATGTCTGACGAAGATGTCGTGTGGCGTTTCTTCTATGTCGTAGGGGTTGGTAATGTGACCGGCCCATATATCAAACCTAACCGCAAGCCGATTTGGATTTGGCAAAGTGGTTCGTTTGAGCATGTTCAAGCGGTGATGGCGATGCTGTGGCCTTGGTTACAACAACGCAGACGTCTTCGAATCAAGGAGCTTCTGACTCTTTACCATCAACGAAAGGCGGAACTAAGTCGATGAATACTGACCCGAGAAAATCGGCCATGCCCTGTGGTTGCGACGAAGGGGGTTTCTGGACCTGCGAGCAACATCGCGGACCCGCTCGTATTGTGAAGAACTCGGATGGTGGAGAGATTCTCGTTCACACTCCGGTGTCTCTTCAAGGGGCGACGGTCATCCACAAAGACCCGCAGACAGATATCGCATTCGAAGACGATGCGAAATATCGGGCGCTCTACGGTGGGCCGGACATCGCGCCCGCATCGCTCTTCCCGCACTCGGCAGCGGGGCGGAAAGCGCATCCGGTCTTCACCGGATTCCTGATGTATTTCCCGGATGCTGTGGCAGCAGTCGCCCGGGTCAGCAAAAAGGGCAACGACCAGCACAACCCCGGTCAGCCGCTCCACTGGGCGAGGGAGAAGTCCACAGACCAGATGGACACGGCTACCCGCCACATGATGGACCACGGCACGGGCGTGACACTTGATTCGGATGGCGAATACCACCTTGCGAAAGCGATGTGGAGAATTGCCGCAGAACTTCAGTTGACCATCGAACGGGACAAGCTGGAAGGCCGCTTCGTCCACCAGGAGGGGTGATGGCGGTCCGCAAGGAAGTCATGGAAGACATCATCGCCGCCATGCTGGATGGGGCACAGTCGGTCGAGGGGGATTGGACCGCGAGCGAGTTGATGAGCGCGACGTTCACCCTTGCACTACGAGCGGCACAGTCCATTCAGGACATGAGCCCTGCGGCTATCCCCGCACTCCAGAAGGCAGCACAGGAACTCTACTTCGGCATCTGTGGGATTCCAGGAGGGAAAACGCATTGAAAGTGTATATCGCGGCTCCGTGGGTTCGGCGGGAGGAAGCGAAGGCAGTAGGCGAGCAACTCGTCGCGGCGGGGCACGATATCACCAGTCGGTGGTTCCAGCATCAGGGAGACCCGAATGATTCAACGGGCTCAGCGCTCGACCCGAAGGAGGTCAGGCGTCAGGCCCGCGAGGACATCAGCGATGTGTTTCGTGCTGATGCGCTCGTCGTGCTGAACCTGGAGAAATCAGAAGGGAAGGCTGTCGAGACCGGCATCGCCATAGCGCTCGACACACCGGTCATCTCGGTGGGCAAGCGGAGCAACATCTTTCAGTCGCTCGCCTACGAGGTCGAGAACGTTGAGGAAGCGCTGACGGTGCTCACAATCCTTCGTTCGCTGTCCGCGGCACAATAGGCGACTACAAAAGCCATCTACAAAATTTTAGCCGTAACGCTTAAGAGGCTGTCCCTCCTAGCGTTACGGCTCTTTTTGTGCCCGAAATCACCATCCTAAGTCCGGCGTGTATACCTGTTTCCACCACTTTCGCAAGCACTTACGGGCGACTCTACAAAAACGCTATCCCCACTACAAAAGAATCTGCTACCCTGTTGGGCATGCCGCGCACTGAGGTTCTGGAGCAACACGCGCATCCGAAGTTCCCTCGCCTCTCCGTGCAACTACGGTCGAATAGTCGATTCTATCAGGCGGTCACGTTCCTTGATGGGCGGCTCATACAACGGTCCATGCGCTCGGAGGCGCTGGAGACCTCCCTGAAGCTGGCGGGCGAATGGTATGCGCGGGAGTGTCGGGCGTCAGTGGCGCGCAGCAAGCAGCACCCAACGGCCCACCTTAACCCTACGGTATCCGAACTGCTCCAGTCCCACCTTGCGGACCTGACCCCAAAGAAAAAAGCAGACGCCCTGATGCGCTGGGGACCGATAGCCCCATACTGGCGGGCACTGCTTGTCTCCGACATCACCTACCAGACGTTCAAGAAGTTCCTCACATGGCGGCGCAAGCTGAACCCCACGGTGAAGGCGAACACCCTGCACAAAGACCTCATGCTGATTCGGGTCGTCCTCAACTACGCGGTGAACGAGGAGTTCATCGCTACCGTGCCCCGCATGCCGTCCGCGGGCACCATTAGCAAGAATCCTCGCCCTTGGTTCACGCCTCCAGAATGGGCGCACCTCATCAAAACCTCGGAGGCGAGGATTGCGGAAGCCGCCTCACTCCACCAGGAGAGGGTTATCCTTCAACGCCTCGACCTCCATGAGTTCATGCAATTGATGGTGTCAACGATGGCGAGGGTGGATGAGTTGTTGGGGGTGCGGTGGTGTGATGTGACGCTGGAGAAGGGGGCTGTGGTCGCTCAGGTGACGGGGAAGCGGGGGACGCGCACACTCGTGGCTCCGAAGGAAGCTGCGGCCATCCTGAAGACCCGGAAGGCGCGGTTGGGCGATGCTCTGGAGAACACTGCCCGAGTCTTCCCCACGCACCACCGGGATGCGTTCCGGGAGCTTCTGATAGCCGCCAATCTGCGGACCAATGCTCAAGGCTACACGCGCAACCTGAAGTCTCTACGTTGCACCGGCATTTCGTTCCGTATTCTGGAATCGCGAACGCCCAACCTGCTGATGATTGCGAGGAACGCGGGAACGTCCATCGCGCAGATTGACGACTTCTACTGCAAACGCCTGTCCGCAGAGATGTGGAAGGATGACCTCTCCACCAGCTTGAAGGTCGCTGGTGATACTCTGGTCTAAGGAGCTAACCGTGTCAGAGGACTTCAACTCAAGCCGCGAAGAGCGGACCCGTATGTGGAGCGTGATTTACGTGCTGCTCGTTATCTGGGCGGGCATACTGCTCTACATGGTGTTTCAGAACACTTCGACCCGCTGAGGGGCAGAGCGGACAGTCATCGCATTCCCGTCCACGTCTTGGCCCGTCTCTGTCACTTCCACATACCACACCCCGAGGGTACGCAGGGTAATTCGCTTGTCCCAGGTGCGCCGGGGCGGGTCTTCCACCGTCCAGCAGTCAGAGCTTCCCTCGCCCTCCTCGTGCGTCCAGATAAGACACACGGTCCCGGCCTTGAACTTGGGGTGGAGGTGGACCTTGGGAGCTATCGTAAGCGGAGCCATGCCCACGGTCTGTTTGACCGTGAGCAGGGCAAGAAGGAGATAGAGAATAATCATGTACCCTAGCGCGTATCGGCTACGCTCTCCGAATCGTTGAAAACAACGGCTTTGATTGCCCACATCGCGGTTGTCTCATTGTTAGTGAGTGCTACTGACTGATGCCGTGACGCTGGACAGAGTTCACGAATCAATCGCTCACCTTCTGAGAAGTGCTCGCGCAGCCGATTAATTTTGGCAAGGCCGTTTTCGCTCGGTTTGTGATAGGCGTATGGTTTGTCAATCATTCTGTCCTCCTGTTGTTAGTGACTTCTGGTAGCGCCAAGACCACGGGAACCCGTAGAACAAGTGCCAGCCGAGAATCGCGAGCCCCAGCATCCCCAACCAGCGGAACCACCGTCGAGACCGCGAGAGTCGCTGGAAGAGGTGTGAGATGGTGTTCTTGTGCCGGTAGAGCGCCCAACTCTCGAAGATGGCGATGAAGATGACGAGCGCGAGCACCATCCAGCCCGCGGGAATACCGGGGTCTCGGGGTTGCGGTGGGGGAATGTCCTGCACCCCCACCACTTCCGTTGTGTCGCCCAAGCAGTCAATCGGGGGTTGTACGGTTACTTCTTGGGACATCTCTTAAAATTCCCCTTCAACGGACGACCTATCATGTAGGTGCGAATACGATGGCAGTTCGCACAAACTAAATCGCATTTCGCAATCTCTTCTAGAATTTTTGGACGGTTTGCTCGTGTTCCGACCTTTCTACAAACCGCGAACTTTTTCTTTCCTCGTACGTGGTCAAACTCCATACAACACGGAGGAAAAGACATTTCACAATCTTTGCACGGAGCATCTTTCAACGAGTTAAACCACTCACGTTCTTCAACGTAGACATCTCGAAGATGAGCCAAGCGTTCCTCACGGTGGTTATAGTACGCACTGCGGGCGAGTTCCAGAGCACGTTCGGGGTGCCGTGTACGAAATCTCTCTGCAGCTAATCTGCTCTGGGCTCGTTCCCGTTCACTCCTCACCGGGAACCGTTATTCGCTCGTAGGGCTTCGAGGGTTTGTTCTCGGTCGCCTCTTCAATCCACGCAGCCGCACACCCAAGTTCGATGAGTTTCGCGTGATTGAGCACCTTGCGGACGCTCTGGACGAGAGCGAGGGAGAACCCGTCCACGCTCAACTTGTCCTCGCCCGTGGACTCGCGGAGTTCCCCGATAACCGCCTTCGCCGCCGTCATGCGCTCATCAAGCAAGTCCCGCTGCGCCTTGAGGGCCGCATAACCCTTGAGTTCTGTCCGGAGCTTGGCGAGCGTTTTCGGCTTAATTGCAACGACTTGCGTAACTGTTGTCGTCGCTTTGGCCGATTGTTTGGCCGATTGTTGGAGCGCCATCAGGCGAGCCTCCAGGTCTTTACCGTCTTGCGGTCGTGTATGTTGCGGATGGCGTCTGAAGGCTCCGCGGGCACCTGAAAATACTCTCCGGTCCACGCGAATCGGGGGCTACGGAAGAGCGCTCCCAGCCAGTATTCCGGAATGCTGTGGTCAAACACACCCTCTCTGAGCATCGCACTCCTGACTGCTCGGGTGTGCGTCGGCTCTCCCGTCTCTTGAATCAGTTTCTCCGCGATGTCGCGACCGACGCGCAACTGCTTTTCACGAGTATTCTCCAGCAACGCCATCGCTTCGCCCGTGCTATGTGTGAGTGCCATTCGACGTACCCCTCCTTATTTGCGGTAACGTTTTCCGGTCCACCCTTCCGCCTCGACGGGGCACCCTTCAGCCCAATCGGGAAGTGTAGCCATCAGTTGTTCAAATTCGTGTACCCCGCCAGTTCCCTCGACCGCTTCAGCAATCAATTCATCATGCACGGAGAGCACAATTTGATATGTACCCTTGGCTTCTGCACGTAACATGCCGTCTGCCATCAAGTCCCGCGAGATGGCTTGGACGATGTTTTCAACGAGCAACCCGCCGTAGACGGTGCAGCGTTTCCACTGGTGGGTATAGGAATCGACCCCCATATGGGACAGTACTGCCTTCTCTTTACCCCACGGCATCATCTGGGTCTTGACGCGGGGCTCGTTGTAGGCCAACCGTCGCCCGCTGGGGAGCACGCAATACAGAAATGGCTCCCGGTAGACCCATTGCACTTTCCCGCACTGGACGGGCGACCTGGACTCCACAGCGGCGATTGCGGAGGTCTCCTGGTCGCCCCACAGTTGCTTCACGCGCCAATACTTCTCCCGGTAAGCCGAGACAACCCTGACTGCGGTCATCGTCTCCGGGTCTTCGTCGGACTCGAAGGCATGGCGTTCACGCCCATGCTGCCCCAAGCCCTTCCCGCACGCCTCGCAGTAGATGTCCTCGGGGATGGTGACGCCGCCCTTCTCACAGGTGTCTACGAACTTGGAAGCGCCCATCTGGTAGCCGAGACCGAGAATGGCAATCTTGCCTATCCCTCGCTCCTTGGGGTGGTCGTTCTTGTTCACCGGATACCCGTAGATGCTCGACGCCATGTCGCAGTAGATGTCGGCTTTGCTGCGGAACAGGTCCAAGCCGCGCTCATCCTCCGCAACCCACAGCAGCACCCTCGCCTCGATACCGGCGAAGTCCGCCACGTAGAGCACCTTGCCAGGAGGGGCGATGATTGCCCCTCGAAGCCCAGCGCTCAACGCTTCCATCACGCCGCCATACTGCTCTACGATGCGGTCGCGTCCTTGAGGCATTCCCACAACCTTTCGATGTCATTGGGGTCACTCTTCTGCCCCTTGGGTGTCGGACTCAGCTTCGGCAGGTTGTGTGGCTGAAACCCCTTACCCGACCATCGTCCAGTAGACGCCCCGTGATACAGGAGTCCCCCGCGAATGCGCCCATCGGAGGGGTCCATCCAACTGTCCAGAGCCGAATACTTCGCCGTAGAGGACCGGCCCAAAGCCCGCATGATTTCGATGGCCCGCCTTGCGTTTTTACTAAGACGAGGATTCGTGAGCACTCCATCAAGGGTCGGTCCTTGGGTATCAGGTAACTCGCACCCTTCACTCGCAAGCCATAACTTCATGTTCTCGCGCTGTGAAGCTGCGTCCACGTAACCGTCCGTGACGACCGCAAGCTCCCGGTTCAGCAACTCCGACTCGTGCGCGAGCAAGTGGAGCGCGGTATTGACGGCTACTCGGTCGCCCTGAAAGCCGCGTGCATTGATAGCGAGGTCCAGCAAAAAGATTTCAGTCTCGTGCGGGTTCAGGTCTTCCAGCGACTCCGACACCGCTTCCTCTGCCAACACGTCCACGCGGCAGTACGCCCACAGCCGCTCGAACAGTTCGCGGCTCTCGTGCCACAGAATCTCGGGCGGCTCAACCCCCGCTTTCATCCACGCTTCGAGTTCCCGCTTGAGCGCTTTGCGAGGCTTTGAAATCTTCTTCATCACCTTCGCGCCTTCGAGGTCTTTGCGAACCTTCAGGTGGAGGGCCGATGCCGCGTCGTCCAAGCCGCGGGGGAGTGCATAACTCGCCGCCTTCGCTGCTGAGCATCTCCACTGTCGGTGTTGAATTGCAGGCCAGCCATAGCGCGGCATCAGCACGTTGTTCCAGATACAGAACTCGAAGAAGACGTTGTGTGCCTCTATCAATCCCTCGCCCCGTATCCATTCACACAACTCCTCAATGTCCTCGAAGTTGTCGGGCTCCTCAATGCCGAGAGCGGGAAACGCCGGATGCCAGAGTCCCGTGCGCCCCGGTTCCCAGTAGGGGAGACGGAATGCAAGGCAGAGGACATCGGTGGTCGGGTGGATGCTGTAGCCCCACGTTCCGACTCTCTTCAGGCTCGCCGCACTCCTCGTCTCGAAGTCAATGGTGCTGCGAGGCTCGCGGTTCACTTCCGCCCATCCAGGAACAGAATGATGCGCTCAGCGATGGACTCGCCCAGCCTCCGTGACTTACCCGTGGACTCGTCGTGAACCTTGATGTTCGCCCACTCGTCCAGCGTTGCCTCAGACGCCTTACGCATCGAATTGCCGAAATGCTCCGCGACCGCTTTGCTCGCTTTCACGCCCACCCCCGGTAGTTTACAGAAGGCTTGCCGATACGCGGATATCGGCACGAGCGTCGGCTGGTCATGTATCGCCAGATGCGACGTGTGATGGTCCAGAGCAATGTCCGTCCACCAGCGGTATAGATTACAAATAAACCGTACAGTATCAGCACGGGAGTTGGTATAGCGGGCATGAAGACCTCCACAGAGTTCCAGAGTCAGCACTTGCTTCTCTAACTCACTCGCGCTCATCTTGCCGTGCAGGGGAACCCAGCCGCGGGTCTTCCCCTGGTAGGTGGTGACGTGGCCGGTCTCGTTGGTGCGCCAGAGCCCCTCCACCACCAACCACGCATGCTCGTAGTGAGCGCGAAGACCGGGAAGCTGGTGACCGGCCAGCCTCCCGCTGCGGAGCGACCCTACAAGGTCACTGAGCGTCTTCAACTCGATGCCGATGTCCACGGACGCGCCCTTCGCGCCCTTCCCGCTAAAGGCCACGTCCGCGAACTCCAGTTCTACGATTTCCGCATCGAGACCGGCGCTCTTGAGGGGCTTGAGGAGGTCTTTCGAACCTACTCGCCTATCAACGAGAATCATTCCCAGTCACTCTCATCCGAGTCTGGAAAAACCATCATGGCTAGGGTCTTGAAGTCCACGCCCCCGAAGGTCTCCCCCTGCACATCAAAGCCGCCCGGACCCCGGCTCTTGCCCACCGTCACCATGAAGTCCTTCCCCTGACGCTCGTGGAAGAGGTTCATGTGGACGAGCGCGTCAATGTCCTCCATGCCCTTCGGGACACGGTTGCCGCTCTGTGTGGCGGTCTTCTTGCCGCTGTTCTTGCTGGTGGTCTGGACCCACTCGTTCTTCATGCCCTGGATGAGCCCGAAGTTGATGGTGGTAGACTTCGCCAGCGCAATCATTCGACGGAGTTTGCTCTTGAGTAAGTCCCAGTCTTTCGGGGGAGCCGCGCCGTAAGCATCGTCAGTTCCAAATTCCGCCCTGTAGAACAGGTCAAACACATCGGTCTCGCGGTCCCATACGATGGTCCGAAACTTACTGAGCGCGTCCTCAAAGTCCTCGATGAACTGGTCACGGGCGTCCTTCGCCTTACTCACGGTAAAGGATTCCCCTATGGACGCGCCCATGTCGTATTGCGCGACGTAGATTTCTTTGTCCGCCGCGTAGGTCTCAACGACACCTTCGAGCCCCAGGTCAAGCGACTGAAAGAGAATCGGTCCCGGCGCTCCCAGCCAGAAGTGGGTTTTGCCCGACCCCACCTCGCCCACGCTGTTGGCGATGATGCGGTTGACCGTCTCTGTGCCTGCCTTCTTATATCTAGAGAACTTGGTATCCGCTGACTTTGGCATACTCAGGAGCCTCCGTAATGTCGAGGATGAAAGAGCGCGTATGATTGATGCGGGCGGTCATGAAACCGGTGACCGGCATCACTCCGTTGTCGGTGAGCACGTAGACGGGCTCGCTACCCGGAACCTCGTTGCGCCCCACTGAAAGCCTGAGCACCTGGAGCCACAACTTCTCCCACGTCATGGGGAGGGGCATCCCCTCGATACGCTGGCCTTCCAGCGCCCGCAATTCCATGAACGCCGTGAGTGCCCCGAGAATGATGCACGCGAAACCAAGTACCCCAAGGGCCAGCAGTGCGTGAGCGGCGTAGTAGTGGCCCGCGAGAAAGATGCCGATGATGCACGCGAACGACAGTAAAGCAATCATGCTATCCTCCCTGTGTGTCGTGCATGATTCATGCACATGCGGTGCTCCTCAGCAAGTTCTTGTTGTTCCCAGTGAATATCAAACATCCTGAACTGCGGCTTCCACGGTTGGTGGAGCAGCAACACCGCAAGGATGCCGTCATAGATGCCCAGCCAGTAGGCGTAGAGCATCATTTGAGTCAGATACTTTGAAAATTTCTGTGGAAGCTCATTGCACGGTTCCTCGGGGAGCCCCTTCGCGCTCATCGAGGTTAGCTTGATTTCCCACAACCGCGTCTTCCCGTTGTACTGGAGGAGGTCCGGGGAGAACGCGATGCTCTCTGGGGGCGGCGAGAAGAACTCTCCGGGCCGCTCCACTACGATTCCCGACTTCGCCAGTAGATACTCGAAATGCTTCTCCCAAGCGGTCCCCAGTGCCATCAACACGGGGTCTGGGGGTTCGTCCCCGAAGTCATAGCGCTTCGGCTCCAGGTGTTTGTAGAGGTCACCGTAAATCTCCGATGCGTGGAGTCCGGTTGAGCGCTCCAGGTCGGAGGCAAGAAAGTCAATGCCGTGGTCGAGAACAGGCTTCACAATCATCAAGGTCTCCAAAGACACAGAAGGGGCGCACAGACCGCGTAATGTGTCCATGCGCCCCTGTTCGCTGAGAGCGGAGTCAAGTTGTGTGCTGACGGGTGCCTTACCCGCCTACTCCGGTGCGCTCTCGTTCGATTGGTGGAACCGCTCCGGGCGTCCCCGGCACGTAGGACTATTCACCCTACGACTCACGACTCGTTCTCGGACGTGTGCGGCCCCGTTGCCGGTTAGGGTGTCGTCACCAGACGAGAGCAAGGCCGGGGTATCCGTAGCTTGCTCGGGTCTGGGCGGTAGATGCGTATACCCCGCATCTTGACCCACCCTAATTCACTAAGTGGCCGGGTTAGTTAAGGTGAAACCCGGCTCCCCAAATCACCAGCGGGTCTTACGATGCGTGCGGCACCAATGCGTGGTCCGACTGCGCCTAACAATGCCCGCGTACCCCTTAAGCCGCCTTCTCTTTGACGGTGATGACTTCCTCGTCCTCGTTGTAGGACCAGCCATCCTCCGTGTTGAGGAACTTGTCACTCGTCAGCAGCTTCCGAATCGCCTCGCGCTCCGGATGCTTGAAGAGCCCGTTCTCGGGCTTCAGCAGTTGCATGCTGACCTTCGCCTTCGCCATCTTGCCCTTGTTGGCGGCGACGACCTTCAGCAAGAACTTCGAGGCGAGCGCTTCAACGGACTCGTCCTCGTCGGCCTCCGCAGCCTTCTTCGAGGATGTCTTCGAGGCGGGAGCGGGTTTCGATGTACCCTTCGCGCCCTTCTTGCCGGGAAGCTCGTAGACCTGCCCGACTACCGTATCCTGGTAGGCGTATTCCTTGCCGTTCTTCGCCTTGCGCTTCTTGCCCTTCATCGCCTCGTTCTCCACCTTGGTGAAGCGGACCCGAGTGCCGATGATGGCGTCCCAGTTGAACTCGTCCTCCGGGAGAAGGGTCTCCGGGAAGTTGTTCTCGATGAGTGAGTCGAGGAACTTGCCCCAGCCGGTGGACGCCCCGATGCCCTGACCGTCCGATGAGGGGGTCAGCGTCGTGCCGTCGATGTCCCACTCGTCCGCGCTACCCACGAAGAACGAAGAGGTCGAATCCTCGTCTGCACCGTCCACACGGGCGCTCAGGATGGCGTAGACGTATTCGCCGTCATTCTTGAACGGCGGGTCGGTGGTGAACTCGATGCCGGTAATCACCGCGTCCACGTTGTTCCAGAATCCGCCGCCGCCCCGCTTGAACGAACTCGGTCTAGCTCCCACTATTCACGCTCCTAGGAAAGAGTTGTCGAGAGATGCATGCACACCCGTATATGGGGGTACATTGCAAGGTACATGCCAAGTTAGCAGCGGTAACCGGGCACAACGGGGGGTACGTACTGGTCGGTAGTCCCACCATCCGTAGCGTCCATACGCCCATAGTTGACGACCTGAGAAGGGGTCACTGCATCTGTCTCGGAGTACACCGCGTCGGCTAAGTCCGCATAGAGCCGGTCGGCATCCTTGTCGGCCTCCGAGCGCTCCGCAAGCACGTCCATCAAGTACTCCATCTCCGCTTCACTGATATCGAGGAGGTATCGGTCCGGGGTCGTCACCTTACGCACGTTAGCCATTAATGTACCCTCACTGGAACTGGAACAGGTTTAGCCGGTGGAGTCGGAACCCATGCGATATCCGGCATACGCACGGGAGGACAGATACGGGGAATTGAGCTAGCTGTTTGGACCATAACGCAAATACCTCATTGCCTCATCGAGAAGCGCTACGCTGTCTTGGAAAAACCCCAACCCGAGATTGCAGTTGGTGCAAAGAAGACCCCGAACTTCGTCAGTGTTGTGGTCGTGGTCTACCGCGAGCCGTCGTTTCTTTGTTGGCGGGCTCGCACAAATAGCGCACACCCGGTGTTGGTGCTTTAACATCTGGTCGTAGTCTTCTTCCGTGAGCCCACGCTTCTTCAAATCGTACCGTCGTCGTTGTTCGGCAGTACCAGCCATGAATTTGTCTCAGGGTAGGGGTCACACTCCCTAGCCTACGGCTAGGGGAGACGTGTGTCTTCCCCTAGCTAAGTGTTGATAATAAAGGACTTAAGTTGAGTATCACACATTCTCATCGGTCTCAGGTGATACCTCTGCGGGCTTATAAACGCCGTTTTCTTTAACGATTTTGCCAGTCTCACGGAGTTTGCCCAGGTATCGAAAGAAGGTTGCTCTGGGCATGTGAGACCGCTCGAACATGAGACTGAGCCATGCATCGGGGGAAAGAGCGCCTTCTTCACGGAGGACGCCCAAAAGGTCACCAGAACGATTCACAGGGGCCGGGGATACCCGTTTTACCTCGTTAACAAGGACTATCGTGTCAGCTTCAGGAACCGCACGAGTCCGCAGTTCGATGCCCTTGAACTCCTCTGCGTCCTTTTGCTTATCGCAAGAGAGCACAAGTTTCCCCTTCTTATTCGAGAGTGACAGCATCGCGTCGGCAGCGCCACGGAACGCAGTATTCCCTCGCTCACGAGTTCCGTCCAGCCGCGTGTGATGGACCACCAGGACCGTGGCGTCGTATTCCTTCCGAAGCCGGTCTACGCCCGCCACGAAGCGGCCCATGTCGGCCTGTTGGTTCTCATCTCCATCAAAGCAGCGAGCGAGAGTGTCAATCACGATAAGGTCTGGAACAACCTCCGCTTCCTCGATACGCTCGATAACACGGTGCATGCCGTCTGAGTCGGCATAGACGGGAACGCTCTCCGTGAGCCATGCGGCGCGAGCTTGCGACGGCTTGAGCCCGCGGTATTGCAGCCAGCCCTTAATGCGTTTCCCCATGCCCGCGGAGCCCTCCGCACAGACGTAGAGCGGATAGCCGCGAGTCACCTCATGCCCCTGCCAGAGCCCGCCCGCCGCCACGCTCAGGGCAATGTCCGCCGCCACAAAGGACTTCATCACCCCTGGAGGACCGTAGAGCCCCACGAGCCCACCAGACGGGATGATGGAGTCGATGAGCCACGTCGGAGGGGGCAACGCCATCATCTCCGCGGTACTGAACATCCGCATGGAGCCGGGAGAGGTGAGGGCGAACGTCGAGGGTCTAGCGCCCATTGCCCGGACCCGGAAACAGGTGGTCGAGTAGCGCGCAGAGTAGTCCCGCCGCAATGATGGAAAAGCCGAACAAGAGACCCATCGAGACCCCCAGAAAAGAGGAAAGCCCGCCCAACCGAGTGAGCGGGCTAACCATGTACCCTAGGCGAGACGGAACAAGCCGCCGTAATACGGGATGCTGTATCCCGCATGCCGAAGCCCCTGAATGTCCCGGCGCACGCTCGCCATCGGCGCGTCAATCTGCTGAGCGAGGTAGTGCGACGTAGCATCGCCGCCCCTGAGAATGTCCAGAATCCGAACCTGCCGATTGCTCAACGCCATCAGTGTGTCCTCCTGAAAGAGCGATTGTTGGGGTGGATATCCCTTCTCTTGCAAATTCGGTACCCCTCGGGAAAGTCCTACCTTCCCAGCAGCAGCCACTTGAAACGCCCGAAGAACCCGCGGCCCAGCACGGAGCCGACGCTCAGCACCATGCCCCTGGTGACCGCTCCCTCGCGCCCTACACGGGTCGCAATCCGCGCTGTCCGCCGCTCGAACGTCTTGTCGCTCATTCTGTCCTCCAGGTTGTTGAGCTGACCCGTGGTGTTTGTCTTATGCCGTGAGTAAGTCCCAGTCATGTCACCCCTTCAGATGAATAATGTACCCCTAGAGAAGCGCTTCGAGGTCGGCCTCATTCTCCTGGGCGTAACGCTGCCGCCACGCATTGGCATCTCGCATCCAGTCTTCATCGTTGATAATCTGTACCCCTCCCCAGCGCTTGACTGGGGGATAGTAGGTAATGGGGAAGGGCTTCAAAATGAGTGCTCGCCGCTCTTCGTGCGTCATCACAGTTTCACCACCAAATCATTGAGGAACCCGAGTTCAACGTTGTTGTGGCCTTCGTCTGCATCCGGGTCCACAGCATAGCGGGCCTCCAGCGCGTCATTGCCCACCGTATAGGCGGCGTCTTCGTCTTCAGCCAAGATTTCGACCGTCGCGATGGAGGGAACATATCCCTCTCGACCGCGCACCTCGATGTAGAGAAACCGCGAGAGGGGAGTCGTGCTTTCCTGTTGCTTCTTCTTCATGCTGACCTCCGGTCTGCGCGCCGGCGCAGAAAGAACGGAAACGATTAAGTTGCTCCTCTTAAAACCGCGTTGTATAGTCGGGGCTACTGCACTCGCAATGCCACTTTCAAGTCTGTCTGTTGCGCGGAATGGCGATGTGTGCGGGTTGAGACCATATAACCTTTGAAATTGC
>Ga0207856_1000112_pt1 | contig 15783 bp, 14 predicted proteins | sample LuqExpMetageno21_FD_187779 | JGI IMG/M metagenome (GOLD analysis project Ga0207856, IMG submission 187779) | Tropical forest soil microbial communities from Luquillo Experimental Forest, Puerto Rico - Sample 21 (SPAdes) | ecosystem: Environmental > Terrestrial > Soil > Tropical forest ... | reverse complement strand
CCGGTCTGTGGGAGTTTCCCGGCGGCAAGCTGGAGGCGGGGGAGACACCGGAAGCCGCCCTCATCCGCGAGCTGCATGAAGAGCTGGGGATCGACGTGAAGGCCAGCTGCCTGGCGCCGCTCACCTTCGCCTCGCATACCTATGAGCGCTTCCACCTGCTGATGCCGCTTTATGTCTGCCGCCGCTGGCAGGGCAGCGTCAGCGGCCGCGAGGGCCAGAAGCTCGCTTGGGTGCGGCCGCACCAGTTGAAGGAATATCCCATGCCGCCGGCCGACGAGCCGTTGATCCCGATGCTGCTCGACCTGCTGTGACCAGGCCTTGTGGCGCCGGCAGCGGCGTCAGAGCGTGAGGCCAGGCGGCAGCGGCCGGTTCAGTTGCGCCTGCACGCGCTCATGCGTGGCGAGATCGCGCACCCATTCGTAATAGACGCCCTTGAGCGTGGCGATGATTGCGCCCGCGGCCTGCAACCGGTTGATGCCGGCAGCGTGGTGCGGTGGCGGTGAGGCCGTCGCATCCTCGATGACGGCAACGCGATGGCCGAGGCTGATGAGGCCAATTGCCGACTGGCCGACGCAGACATCGGTTTCCAGGCCCGTGAGAACGAAATCGCGCCGTCCTGTTGCGTCGATGGCGGCGCGGATATCCGGCTGACCACAGAGGCCGAAGACCATCTTGTTGAAGACGGTGACATCGGCCGGTAATTCCTTGAGGAGCTCCGGCACCAGAGAGCCGTTCGCCGGGATATCTTCAGCCGTTGCAATGACGGGAATGTCGAGGATGCGGGCAACCCGCATCAACCAGGCGATACGCGCCACCAGCGGTTGGCGCTGATCCAGCGGCAGCTTGTCGAGGAAGTATTGCTGCACATCGATGACGACCAGGCAGCTGCGGTCGCGCTCCAGCAAATCCTGCGACCGGTCCATGATCTATTCCCCCAAATGCTTGCTGCTTGATCGGATAAGGCTTTCTTCAGCGCGATCCTGATCGCTGAGACGGGCCTTGGCAAGGCCAAGGCTGCTGCAGATCCCGGGGGTTGCTGCAGATCACTGGCGCGGGGCGCCGAGGAAGTCCTTGAGATTGGTTTTGCCGCTGCCCGGGCGCAGCGGCTGCTGCTGCGATTGATGCGGCGCCCAGCCGGTCAGGAACAGGATCTGGAAGGTGGCGACCAGCCGCCCCTCGGCATTGGCATAGTCCTGGGCATAAAGCGCCGCCGCATGGGCAAGCACGCTGCGCCGGGTCGGCCGGTGCAGTCGGTCCACCACCAGATTGGCTTCGCCCATGCCGCGCAGATCGGCGAGCAGCTTCATGAAATCGCCATAGGTGACGGTGATGGTCTCGCTATCGACCACCGGCAAGGCAAAGCCCGCCCGCTGCATCAGCGCTGCGGCATCGGCGACTTCGGCGAAAGGCGAGACGCGCGGGCTGATGCCGCCGGTCTCGGCCAGTTCCGCCCGCATCAGGCAGTCGCGCAGTTCCTGCAAGGTGCGGCCGCCGAACATGGCGCCGAGAAAGAGACCATCCGGCTTCAGGGCGTCGCGGATCTGCAGTAGGGCACCCGGCAGATCATTGACCCAGTGCAGATTGAGATTGCTCATGATGAGATCGAGCGCGCCTGGCTTGATCGGCAGCCATTCCTCGTCGAGGATCACCGCCGGGCCATTGCGGCGTGCCAGTTGCAACATGGTCGGCGAGAGGTCGGCCTGCAGTAGGGTCTCGATCCCGCCGCGACCACCACGCAATTCGGCGAGGCTGCCGATGCGGCAACCGAGATCGAGGGCCAGCGGAAAACGGTGCGTGATGTCATCGAGCCGGTCGAGCAGACGCTCGGCGATCTCGGCGATGAGAAAACCGTGATCGTCGAAACCTGCGGCTGCCCGGTCGCGCCGGCGGCGCAGAAGCTGGCGGTCAAAGATGCGGGCTTTGGCTGGAACCGTCGACGACAAGGCGGCGGCGGTCTCTGGCGGCTGCGGAGACTTGCTCATGCTTTTTCACTAGGCCAGTCGCGGCGCCGATGCAACGATGCATTGGGCACAATCGCATCAGGCGTGCGGATGCGCACAGATGCGTCATCTGCCTTGGGATGGCATCGCGCCTGACTTGGCAAGGTGGGTTCGGCGAGGTGGGCGCCGGCTTGACAAGCGAAGCGGCCCGATGCGCCAATGGCGCATGCTGAAAACTGTTACCGCGACACCGCTGATCCGGCCGCTGCTCGATGTTTCCGGGCGAGTGGGGCGTTATCTGGTCGATGCCGTCCTGCCGCCGCGCTGCCTGAAATGCGGCATCCTGATCGACGCACCGGAAAGCCTCTGTCCTGGCTGTTGGGCGGGATTGCGGTTTCTGGCGGCGCCGGCATGTGCCTGCTGCGGCTATCCCTTCGAGACGGCGGCGGAGGCAGGTGCACTTTGTGCCGCCTGCATGGCCGTCCGGCCGCCCTATCGCAAGGCGCGGGCCGCCTGGGCTTATGACGACGGTTGCCGCGACCTCATCCTTGCCTTCAAGCATGCCGACCGGCTCGATCTCGCCAAGCCCTTTGCCCGCTGGATGGCGCAGGCTGGCGCGGAACTGTTGGCGGAGGCCGATCTCATCACCCCGGTGCCGCTGCATTGGCAGCGCCTGCTATCCCGGCGCTACAACCAGGCCGGGCTGCTGGCCCAGGCCCTGGCTCGGCTCGCTGACCGCTCGCTGGCGCCCGATCTGCTGCGCCGCCGCAAAGCCACCCAGAAGCAGGGCCATCTCAGTCGCCTCGGCCGCCGTCGCAATGTGCAGGGGGCTTTCGAGCTCGTGCGCCGGGGGCGGCAACTTGTCGCAGGGAAGCGGGTGCTGCTGGTCGATGATGTCGTCACCACCGGGGCGACCATCGAAGGCTGCTGCCGGGTCTTGCTCGCTGCCGGTGCCGCCTCGGTCGATATCCTGGCTTTGGCCCGGGTCGTGCGGCCCCGGTAGGACTTCTCACCACCTTATTTACGTATGTTTCGCTGGCACGCATTTCTGTGCGCAAGCTCACAATCAGGAACTTTTCGGGAACTGTGCGGCCTCAAGCCAGCCTTGCGGCAGACGCAAGCAGGATGTCCTTGCCAACCTCGTATTAACGTCCAAATGTTATCGTGACGCTTCGGTTGCGACGGACTCGGGAATTTATGGCTCGAGCAGCCCGTCCCATTGCAGGAGCCGCGAAGGAGCCCTTGAACCCATCATGGCGCAGGTTGAGATCTATACGACAATGATTTGCCCGTATTGCTACCGGGCGAAGAAATTGCTCGATACGAAGGGCGTCACTTACACGGAAATCGACGTCATGACCGATGGCAAGCTGCGCGCCGAGATGCGTGAGCGAGCCGGCGGCCGGACCTCAGTCCCGCAGATCTTCATCAATGGCCGGCATGTCGGCGGTTGCGACGATCTTTATGCCCTCGATCGCCAGGGCGGCCTCAGCCCGCTGTTGCAGCAGGCGCCGGTCTGATCCCCATGGTCTGATCCACGGCTGGAACATTCCCGTCTGAAATTGCCAGTCTGTTCCGGCGATGGAACAGCGATCCGATTTGCTGCTATTCTCGCCTCAGATGATCCGGGCTGAACGGCCCTGGTAGCGACAGAGCGAGGGCAATCATGAGCAGTTCCGCATCCGCATCGGCCTTCAAGGCTGCCTGCGTGCAGATGACATCTTTGCGCGATGTCGAGCCCAACCTGCCCCTCGCCGGCGATCTCATCCGGCAAGCCGCTGGCGCTGGCGCTAGGCTGGTGATGACCCCGGAAAACACCACCATCATCGAGCCCGACCGCAAGCTGGCGCTTGCCAAGGCGCTGCCGGAAGATCGCCATCCCGGCCTGCCGTATTTTTCCGATCTCGCGCATAAAGAAGCGATCTGGCTGCTGATCGGCTCGATGCCGATCAAGCTCGATAACGGCAAGCTCGCCAATCGCAGCTTCCTGTTCGGGCCCGATGGCAAGGTCAAGGCCCGCTACGACAAGATCCATGTCTTCGATGTCGACCTGCCCAATGGCGAGGTCTATCGCGAATCCGCGACCGTGCAGCCGGGCGACCAGGCGGTGGTTGCTGAGACGCCCTGGGGCGCTCTCGGCCTGACCATCTGCTACGATCTGCGCTTTGCCTATCTGCACCGGGCCTTGGCCCATGCGGGCGCCATTTTCCTGACCGTGCCAGCCGCTTTCACCGTGCCCACGGGTGAGGCGCATTGGCATGTCCTGCTGCGGGCGCGGGCGATCGAGACCGGCTGCTTCCTCCTCGCGCCGGCGCAGTGCGGCACCCATGCCGAGGGGCGTCGCACCTATGGCCATTCGCTGATCATCGCGCCCTGGGGCGAAATCCTGGCCGATGCCGGCGACGAGCCTGGCATCATCACCGCCGAGATCGATCCGGCCAAGGTCCTGGCGGCACGCCATGCGGTGCCGGCCCTGCGCCATGACCGCGATTTCCGGGCACCGGCCAAGCTGGTGGCAGCCAGCTAAACGGCCGGGATGGCCGGTCTCACCTGGCCGGCTTTTTCGCCGCGATATGCTGGATGACGGCCGGACGCGGTGTCGTCACCTCGCCATGTTCATAGGCAGCGACCGTGAGACCGGCGGCCTGTGCAACCCGCAGCAATTCACCCGGCTGCAGCAGGAAAGCCGGATTGCTCGGCTTGCCGAATTGCTCATTGCCGACAGCGAAGGTCTCGTAAAGCAGGACCCCGCCTGGCATCAGCGCGCCGCCGAGGAAGGGCAGCAGCGGTCGGTGCAGGTAGTTGGTGACCACGATGCCGGCGAATTGCCGCCCCGGTAGGGGCCAGCCAGAGCCAGTTTCCAGATCACAAGCCACTACCTCAATACCGGCTGTCACTTGCAAATCGACAAGCCCGCTGACATCCCGGTCGACGGCCAGGACGGACCGCCCTAAGTCATTGAAAAATCGTGTATGCCGGCCGGATCCGGCGGCCAGATCCAGGATCTGACCTGTGGGCGGCAGGAGTCCCGCATGCCGGACGACCCAGGGGCTGGGTTCACCGATGGCGAGAAGGGGTGCTGTGCTGTTCATTTTCCTAGCCCCTTGCCGGCTGGGCGCCGAGAGGCGCCGCATCCCGATAGCTGCATGGCCCGGCTGCACATCTTGTCAGTCGTCTTGAGATGACACATCTGTTAACGAAGAGAGCCAAGAAGCTTGGTATCATGCTTATGCCGCTATGCGCAGTGCGATGTGATTGATCATGATTCTGTATCAGTTGAAGTGTCAAAAAGAGCACCAGTTCGAGACCTGGTTCAAGGACGGCCAGACCTGCGACAAGCAATTGGCGCGGAAATCCGTCGAATGCCCGGTCTGCGGCAACAAGGCGGTCAGCAAGGCCCTGATGGCACCGCGCATCGGCGGCGGAGAAAAGGCTCGCGCCGATGAACAGAAGCAGATGGCCGTTGCCGCCGCGGAGATGAAGCGCCAACTGCAGGAAATCCGCACCCAGGTCGAAGATAACTGCGACTATGTGGGCGATCGCTTCGCCGAGGAAGCGCGCAAGATCCATTACGGCGAGACCGAGACCCGCGGCATCTATGGCGAGGCCAGCGACGATGACTTCCAGGAGCTGAACGAGGAAGGCATCGATGTTTCCCGGATTCCCTGGCTGCCGCGTTCGGACGCCTGAGGGACAGGCGGTTTCTTAAGTCAGCCGCGCTTCAGCGGCTGGCACACAGCATGTAATTGACGTCGAGATCATTGCTGCGCGACCACAGGTCGCTGAGCGGCTGATAGCTCACGCCGGCAATATTGTGGACTGTCAGACCCGACTGGCGCAGCGGCCGGGCGATCTCCGAGGGCCGCATGAACTTGCGCCAGTCATGGGTGCCGCGCGGCAGCCAGCGCATAACATATTCGGCCCCGACGATGGCCAGGGCATAGGATTTGACCGTGCGGTTCAAGGTCGCCACGAACAGCAATCCATTGGGCTTCATCAGCGCTGCGGCGGTGGCGAGAAAGACCGCCGGATCGCTGACATGCTCGATCACTTCCATCGCCATGACTACGTCGAAGCGCTGCGGGCTGCTCACCAGATCCTCGGCGGCGCAGGGGAGATAGGTGACCTTGACGCCGGTCTGCTCCGCATGGGCGCGGGCGATCGAGATGTTACGGTCGGAGGCATCGATGCCGGTGACCTGGCCACCCAATCGGGCCAGCGGTTCCGCCAGCAGGCCGCCGCCGCAGCCGATATCGAGCAGGCTGAGACCTGCCAGCGGCGCCGTCTCGGCGCCTTCGCCGATGGCGATGCGGCTGCCGAAATGCGCCTTAATCATGTCGAGGATATAGCTCACTCGCACCGGGTTCAGCCGGTGCAGCGGGCGGAACTTGCCATGGGGGTCCCACCAGGCTTCGGCCATGGCTGTGAACTTGGCCACCTCTTCGTGGTCGATGGTGCTGCCATGCGACTGCAGGGGCGCGGAGGCGGGGTGGCTGGTGCCGAGGCTCATGATGGCTGACTGACCCTGAAAAGGCGAAAAAACCGGGGGCTACCCTTGCTTCATTGGGCGCAAATGAGTATGGATAGCCGCCGCCGGTTACTCAATTGTTTTGACGCTGTCAAATCGCCGGGCCGGCGAGGGATCCCGGACCACGATGAATGCCCCGCAAATGACCGAAAACGCCCGTAAAACTCGCATTGTCATGAAATTCGGCGGTACCTCCGTCGGCACCATCGAGCGCATCAAGGCGGTGGCGCAGCGGGTCAAACGCGAGATCGATGCCGGCCATGAGGTCGCGGTGGTGGTCTCGGCCATGTCCGGTCAGACCAATCAGCTGGTGGCCTGGTGCAGTGAGCTGTCGCCGCTCCATGACGCGCGTGAATACGATGCGGTGGTGGCTTCGGGCGAGCAGGTGACCAGCGGCCTGACCGCGATCGCCCTGCAGGAGGCTGGCGTCGATGCCCGCTCCTGGCTCGGCTGGCAGATTCCGATCCGCACCGACGACGCCCATGGCAAGGCCCGCATCACCGAGATCGACACGACCGATATGCTGGCCCGCATGGCCAAGGGCCAGGTGGCGGTGGTCGCCGGCTTCCAGGGTCTCGGTTCCGATAATCGGGTGACGACCTTGGGTCGTGGCGGTTCCGATACCTCAGCGGTGGCGCTGGCGGCGGCCTTGAAGGCCGATCGCTGCGATATTTTCACCGATGTGGACGGTGTTTACACCACCGATCCCCGAATCGTGGCGAAAGCCCGCAAGCTTGATAAGATCACCTATGAGGAAATGCTGGAAATGGCGTCTTTGGGCGCCAAGGTCCTGCAGATCCGCTCGGTGGAAATGGCGATGAAGCATCGTGTCCGTTTGCAGGTCCTCTCGAGCTTCGAGGACAAGCCTGGCACGATGGTGGTTGATGAGGAAGAGATTATGGAACAAGAGCTGGTAAGCGGTATCGCCTATAGCCGCGACGAAGCGAAGATCACCCTGTTGCGGGTGCCGGATCGTCCGGGTGTCGCTGCCGGCATCTTCGGTCCGCTGGCTGACGCCAATATCAATGTCGACATGATCGTGCAGAACGTCTCGGAAGGCGGCGACGCCACCGATATGACCTTCACCGTGTCGAAGGGTGATTTCGAGCGCGCCAAGCAGGTCATCGAATCCAACAAGGCCGAGCTGAAATATGCCGGCCTGATCGCCGATTCCAATGTGGTGAAGGTATCGGTGATCGGCGTCGGCATGCGCAGCCATGCCGGCATCGCCCAGCGCATGTTCCGCGCGCTGGCGGAAAAGGGCATCAATATCCAGGTCATCTCGACGTCCGAAATCAAGATCAGCGTCCTGGTCGCCGAGGAATATACTGAACTGGCAGTGCGCAGCCTGCACACAGCTTACGGGCTGGATGCCGCCTGAGACTGCCGAATCGAGATTAACGAGGCGCGGCCCCGGCCGCCGGCACGAGAGATTGCCTGGTTGATGACGCAGAGTAAGGACGTCCAAACAGCTGAGTCTTCCGAATCGGTGGCGCATGCCCGCGCCCTGACCGAGCTGGATCGGCTGTGGCAGCGCGGCACCGACTTTCTCGGCACCCGCTATGCCATCATGGGCGGCGGCATGACCTGGGTCTCCGAGCGTAACCTGGTCTCGGCGATCTCCAATGCTGGTGGTTTCGGTGTGCTGGCTTCCGGCTCGATGACGCCGGAATTGCTGGCGACTGAGATCAAGGCCACCCAGGCGCTGACCAAGGCACCGTTCGGCGTCAATCTCATCACCCTGCATCCGCAGCTTCTCGACCTCGTCGATGTCTGTCTGCAGCATCACGTCAGCCATATCGTGCTCGCCGGTGGTTTGCCGCCGGCGGCGGCCATCACCCGCGGCAAGGAAGGCGGTGCCAAGGTGCTGTGCTTCGCGCCGGCAGTGGTGATCGCCAAGAAACTGGTGCGCGCCGGTGCCGATGCCATCGTCGTCGAAGGCATGGAAGCCGGTGGCCATATCGGTCCGGTCTCGACCAGCGTGCTCGCCCAGGAAATCCTGCCGGTCATCCGTGATGTGCCGGTTTTCGTCGCCGGCGGTATCGCCCGCGGCCAGGCAATGCTGGGTTATCTCGATATGGGCGCCGCGGGCGTCCAGCTCGGCACCCGCTTCGTTTGCGCAACGGAATCGATCGCGCATCCAAAGTTCAAGAAAGCCTTCATCCGGGCGGCAGCGCGCGATGCCATGCCGTCGGTGCAGCTCGATCCGCGCTTCCCGGTGATCCCCGTCCGCGCCCTCAACAATGACGGCACTCGCCGTTTCATGGAGATGCAGCGCGACGTCGTCGACCGCTTCAATCGCGGCGAGGTCGACCAGAAGGCGGCCCAGCTCGAGATCGAACATTTCTGGGCGGGTGCCCTGCGCCGCGCCGTCATCGACGGCGATGTCGAGAACGGCTCGCTGATGGCGGGCCAGAGCGTGGGCATGGTGACGCGCGAACAGCCCACGCAAGAGATCATCCAGGAACTGATTGACGAGGCCATCGAGGCCTTGCTGCACCGCCAGGCGACGTCGCGGTCCTCCTGATGACACAGCAGCTCGGACAATCTGGCGCGCGCATGCTGTTGAAACGCTTGCGCAACGTCATGGCGCGCGGCGGCACGGCCGAGCAGCGTCTCAATCAGATCGTCAAGCTGATCGCCGCCGATATGGTGGCCGAGGTGTGCTCGACCTATGTCATGCGTGCCGGCGAAGTCCTGGAACTCTTCGCCACCGAAGGTCTGAAGCAGGACGCCGTCCACAAGACGCGTCTGCGGGTCGGCGAAGGTCTGGTCGGCGACATCGCCAGCCATGCGCGGCCGCTCGCGCTGGCCGATGCACAGCACCATCCGCAATTCGCCTATCGGCCGGAAACTGGTGAAGAGATTTTTCAGTCGCTGATGGGTGTCCCGATCCTGCGCAATGGCCGCGTGCTCGGCGTGCTGGTCATTCAGAACAAGAGCCGCCGGCAATATAGCGACGAGGAAGTCGAGGTCCTCGAGACCATCGCTATGGTGGTCGCCGAACTGGTCGCCAGCGGCGAGCTCGTCAACACCGAGGAGTTGCGGCCGGGCGATGGCAATGCGCTGTTGCCGGTGCGGATCGAAGGTCTGGTCTTAAGCCCCGGCCTCGCTATCGGCACCGCCGTGCTGCATGCGCCGGAATTGCGGCTGCAGCAGCTGGTCGCCGAAGACACCGATATCGAAACCGACCGGCTCAACCAGGCCGTTTTCGCCATGCGCCTCGCCATCGACGAGATGCTGGCCTCGAGCGATCTCGCCGGTGGCGGTGAACATCGCGAGGTACTGGAAAGCTACCGGATGTTTGCCGAGGACAAGGGCTGGGTCAATCGCATGACCGAGGCGATCGGCACCGGTCTTACCGCCGAAGCCGCGGTGCAGAAGGTGCAGAACGATATGCGCGCCCGCATGCGCGATATCAGCGATCCTTATTTGCGCGAACGCTTGAGCGATCTCGACGATCTTGCCAACCGCCTGCTGAAGCATCTGATCGGCGGCGATGCCATGCAGCTGGCGCGCGAATTGCCGGATGATGCCATTCTCATCGCCCGCAATATGGGGCCGGCGGAACTGCTCGACTACAACCGGGCGAAATTGCGCGGCCTGGCTCTCGAAGAAGGTGCCGCTGCCTCGCATGTGGCGATCGTTGCCCGGGCGCTCGATATTCCCGTGCTGGGCCGCTGCGCTGGCCTGCTGGCAAAAGTGAGCGAAGGCGATCCGCTGGCGCTGGAAGGCGATCACGGCCAGCTCTTCGTCAGGCCGCCCGAAGATATTCAGCAGGTTTTTGCCACCAGCCTGCTGGCACGGGCGAAGCGTCAGGAAGCTTATGCGGCAGTGAAGGATTTGCCGGCAGTGACCCTGGACGGCGTCGGTATCACGCTCAGCATGAATGCCGGCCTGTTGATCGATGTGCCTCAGCTGGCCGCCACCGGTGCGGCCGGGATCGGACTCTATCGCACCGAGATTCCGTTCATGGTGGCGCATGAATTCCCTGACACCAAGCGCCAGGCCGATATCTATCGCAAGGCGTTGGACAGTGCCGGCGGCAAGCCGATCGTCTTTCGTACCCTCGATATCGGCAGCGACAAGGTGTTGCCCTATTGGCAGCGGGCGGAAGAAGAGAATCCGGCCATGGGCTGGCGCGCCATTCGCATCGCGCTCGATCGTCCGGCTTTACTGCGCCAGCAATTGCGGGCGCTGATCATCGCCGCCGACGGGCGTGACCTCCGCGTCATGTTCCCGATGGTGACCGAAGTCGCGGAATTCGACCGCTGCCGCAGCCTGCTTGATCTCGAATTGCAACGGACCAAGGACCGTGGCCTCACCTTGCCGGCGCAGTTGCAGGTGGGTGCGATGGTCGAAGTTCCGGCGCTGCTGTGGCAGCTCGACGAACTCTTGAAGCGGGTCGACTTTGTTTCGGTTGGCAGCAACGACCTGAAGCAGTTTGTCTATGCGGCCGACCGGGCGACACCCAGCGTCAATGACCGCTACGATATCCTGTCGCCTGCCATGGTGCGGCTGCTCGGCGCCATTGCCGTTGCCACCAAGCAATCCGGCAAGGCTCTCAGCCTGTGCGGCGAGATGGCCGGCGATCCGATCGGCGCCATGGCGCTGCTCTGCCTCGGCTACCGCAACCTCTCGATGACGCCGCCCTCGATTGGCCCGTTGCGGATGATGATCCGTAGCTTGCATTTGCGCCAATTGCAGGATTATTGGGCGACGCTGAACGGCCTGCCCGGCAGCGCCGTGCGCAGCGCCCTGGTGGCCTTCGCGCAGGATCACGCGATCCAGCTCTGAGGCCGGAAATCCCGGCGCGACGGGGCTTTAGCGATTGCCACCCAAGAGCTGCGCCGATATAACCAGCGACGACCCGACCCGCGATCGAGACGCCTTGAGTCGTGACGCGCCATCGGGGCGTCTTGGCGCTGCCCTCCGGGTGGCGGCAAGTGACCCCCGCCGCTGGCAGTGCCGCGATATGAGCTTGCGGGCAAGATCGCTCTGGTCGCGTCGCCCTATTATTTCCAAGACGGAACCGGTTGGCCGGTAGACAGACAGCATGATGCAGAACGCAGGTGTGAGTGTTGGTGCCCTTTTGCGGAACAGGCGCGAGGAATTGGGCCAGGACACGGAAACTGTGTCTCGGCAATTGCGCATTCGATCCATCTATCTGCGGGCTATCGAAGAAGGCCGCATCCAAGACCTGCCGGGTGCCACTTATGCTGTGGGTTTCGTCCGCTCTTACGCCGATTTCCTTGGCTTTGACGGCAACAGCGTCGTCTCCAGCTTCCGTGACGAGCTAGGCCAGCGCGGCCGGGCGGAAACAGTCAGCTGGCAGATCGATGACCGCGATGGCGGTTTCCCCTTCGGCAAGATCCTGATCGTTCTGCTGGTGATCGCCGCTGCCGGCTACGGCCTCTGGTACTACCTCGCCAATACCCAATCGGGTTCCGGTCTCATTGAAGCGGTTCCTGAATACCTCAAGAAGAGCACGACGGCCGAGAAACCGGCCGCGTCCAGCCCAGGCGAAGCGCCGGCTGGCCAGGCACCGGCCAACCAGTCCGGCAGCGCTGCCCAGCCGACCGGCGGGGCGACGACCGACGGCCAGACGACAGGCTCCACGGCACCGGCTGCCACCTCCGGCAGCCCGGCCGCGACGACCGACGGCCAGGCGACTGCAGGCGCTGGCACCACGCCACCTGCCAGCAGCGGCGACCAGGAAGCTGAAAACAAGGCGACTGGCCAGGCCAGCAGCCCCGCTCCGGCGAATGCAGCACCGGTGGCCACGGCACCGGCAACCACGCCTCAGCCTTCCGCTGTGCCAGCCGCAGCCGCCCCTGCGACTGCAGCGCAACCGGCGCCTGAGCAGCCGGCGACGAACCAGGCGGCACAGGCTGCGCCCGCGCAGACCGCTGCCGCCCCGGCAACGGCACCAGCAACCGCAGGTACCGAAGCGGCGCCGGAAGTTGCTGCCGCCGCCAACAGCACGGTGACCCGCGTCAGCATCCATGCGAAGCTCGAAAGCTGGGTGCAGATCACCGACAAGGACGGCAAGCCGGTGCTCTCGCGGGTATTGCGGGCTGGCGAGACCTATGCGGTGCCGGATGAAAAGGGCCTGACCATGAATACCGGCAATGCCGGTGGCATCGACGTGCTGGTCGATGGTAAGGCCTTGCCGAGCCTGGGTTCGGTCGGGCTGGTGAAGCGCAATATCGTGCTCGATGCCGATAAGCTGACGACTGGCGCGGTGACGACCAAGACGCCTGAGACCAAGACCAATGGCGGCACCGAGCCGCCGCCGGCCCCGACCGGCGATTGATCGGGCTGGCAGGCATCGCCCGGCAGTCACCCGATTGTCAGGAAATGACAGCCTATTTTCGAGTTGTTTCAATGACTTGCGTTCAGGGCTTCCGGCTTGATCTTTTGCCCTCCACAGCGCATCTTTAGGCTACAGATGATATTGCCGTCGGCCGCGCGCTTCGAAACAGCGCTTTGCGTGAGAGACGGCTGTGCCAACCGCCACAGAAAGACCCTGTCATGAGCGTTCGTGCTTACCGAGACATCATTCGCCGCAAGAGCCGCCAGATCCGTGTCGGATCGGTGCTGGTCGGTGGCGATGCGCCGATCTCGGTGCAGACCATGACCAATACCCTGACGCCGGACGTCAAGGCGACCGTCGAGCAGATCCGCCTGGCGGAAGCCGCCGGTGTCGATATCGTCCGGGTCTCCTGCCCGGATGAGGACTCGACCAAGGCGCTGAAAGAGATCGTACGCCAGGTGAATGTGCCGGTCGTCGCCGACATCCACTTCCATTACAAGCGTGGCATCGAGGCCGCCGAAGCGGGCGCCGCCTGTCTCCGCATCAATCCCGGCAATATCGGCAGCCCCGATCGTGTCCGTGAAGTCGTCAAGGCAGCGAAGGACCATGGCTGCTCGATGCGGATCGGCGTCAATGCCGGCAGCCTCGAGCGTCATCTCCTCGAAAAATATGGCGAGCCCTGTCCGGAAGCTCTGGTGGAATCCGCGTTGGAGCACGCGAAGATCCTCGAGGATCATGACTTCCGCGAATTCAAGATCAGCGTGAAGGCTTCGGATGTGTTCCTCGCCGTCGCCGCCTATCAGGGCCTGGCTGAGGCTTGCGATTATCCGCTGCATATCGGCATCACCGAAGCGGGCGGATTGCGCACTGGCACGGTCAAGTCCTCGATCGGCCTTGGCATGCTGCTATGGTCGGGCATCGGCGACACCGTCCGTGTCTCGCTCTCGGCCGAGCCGGCGGAAGAGGTCAAGGTCGGCTTCGAGATGCTGAAGTCGCTGAACCTGCGCCATCGCGGCGTCAATCTGGTCTCCTGCCCGTCTTGCGCGCGGCAGAACTTCAACGTCATCAAGACGGTGGAAGAGCTGGAGAAGCGCGTCGCCCATATCATGACGCCGATGACGGTCAGCGTGATCGGTTGCGTGGTCAATGGCCCGGGCGAGGCGCGTGAGACCATGATCGGCCTCACCGGTGGCGGCAACAACACGCATATGGTCTATGTGAACGGCGAGCAGCATCATCGCATCAAGGACGAGGATATCGTCGACCATCTGGCGGCGATGATCGAGAAGCGGGCCGCGGAGATCGACGCGGCCGATGCCGCTGCCAAAGCCGAAGCCGAGAAGGCCAAGGCCACGGCCGCCGAATAATCACGGCTCATGGATCGTCGCGATGTGATCGCAGCGATCCCGGGCCGTCACATAGACAGAGTCATCAGAGGTTTCCCGTGTCAGATTTGCAGCCGGTCCGCGGCACACATGATCTATTGCCTGATGAGATGCGCCGCTTCCGTCAGGTCAGCGACACTGCGCGCCTGGCGGCCGAATGCTACGGCTTCCTGGAAATGGCGACGCCGATCTTCGAATTCTCCGATGTCTTCAAGCGCACGCTCGGCGATACCTCGGATATCGTCACCAAGGAAATGTATACTTTCACCGATCGTGGCGGCGAGATGCTGACCCTGCGGCCGGAAGGAACGGCGGGTGTCGCCCGTGCGCTGATCTCCGGCGGTCTCACCCAGAACCTGCCGCTGAAATATTTCTATGCCGGTCCGATGTTTCGCTATGAGCGCCCGCAGAAGGGCCGCATGCGGCAGTTCCATCAGACCGGCATCGAGCTCTTGGGAGTCAAGGAGCCGCAGGCCGATATCGAAGTCATCGCCACCGGTGTGGAATTCCTGCGTCGCCTCGGTGCCTGGGATCGCTGCGTCCTCGAACTCAACACGCTCGGCGATACCGAGAGCCGGCAGGACTATCGCAAGGTGCTGGTCGAGTATTTCTCCAGTTATCGCGACCAGCTCAGCAAGGACAGTCTCGAGCGCCTTGAGCGCAATCCGCTGCGCATTCTCGATTCCAAGGATGAAGGCGATCAGCGCCTGGTGGCCGAGGCGCCGGTCTATGGCGACTATCTGAATGCCGCCAGCCAGGATTTCTTCGCCGCCGTGCGCGAGGGCCTGACGGCGCTCGGCATCAATTACCTGCACAATCCGCGTCTAGTGCGCGGCCTCGACTATTATTGCCACACCTGCTTCGAGATCACCTGCGCCGATCTCGGTGCGCAGAAGACCGTGCTGGCCGGTGGTCGCTATGACGGCCTCATTGGCATGATGGGCGGGCCGGAAACACCGGGCGTGGGTTGGGCCAGCGGCATCGAGCGTTGCGGCCTGATGCTGAACGAGGTGCCGGCGGCGCGTCGCCCGATTGCCATTGTACCGGCCGGCGAGGCGGCGCAGCTTCCGTCCTTGCAGCTCGCCGAGAAACTGCGGCGCCTCGGCTTCGCGGTCGATCTCGGCTATTCCGGCAATGTCGGCAAGCGGCTGAAACGGGCCAACAAGGTTGTGGCCCGCATTGCTCTCATCCTCGGCGAGGACGAACTCGCCAAGCAGGTGGCCACCCTGCGCGATCTCGATAGCGGTGAGCAGCGGGAGGTGGCACTCGACGTGCTGGCCTCGGTGCTGGAAACCTATCGCTGAGGTGGCTGAAAGCGACGTATTCGAGATGGGGTAGCTGAGCGCACATTTCTGGTCGTCGGCGTCAATCACAAGACGGCGCCCGAACTGCTGCGAGAGCGTCTCCAGGGCGATGACGCCGATGTCTTCCGCTTGCTGATGCGCTGCCGCGAGATCGGCCTCGATCAGGCTCTGGCGATCGTCACCTGCGACCGCTGCGATGTCTGGGCCTGTGTTGAGCCGCAGCAGGCCGAGCGGATGGGGCAGGGCATTGCCGGTCTGTTGGCGGAAGCAGCCGATCTCGATATCGCCGAAATCGTCCCGCGCCTGCAGG
>Ga0207856_1000106_pt1 | contig 16100 bp, 9 predicted proteins | sample LuqExpMetageno21_FD_187779 | JGI IMG/M metagenome (GOLD analysis project Ga0207856, IMG submission 187779) | Tropical forest soil microbial communities from Luquillo Experimental Forest, Puerto Rico - Sample 21 (SPAdes) | ecosystem: Environmental > Terrestrial > Soil > Tropical forest ... | reverse complement strand
CGGCTCGAACGACAGCAGCCACTTCAATACCTCGAGCAGGCTGATCCTCACCTGCCCGTGGCCCACCATCTGCTCCTCCATGTCTTCAGGATGAAGCTTCCGGTGAACCTTGAAGTGGAGCACGGTGTTCTCTCTCCATAAGCGAAGGCCCGGGTTCCTCCGGAAGCGCTTGGTCCCACGGAGTGTGTATTGGGCTCCGTCCTGCCCGATGAACGGCAGCGTGTATCGCATCTCTCGGTCCGGACCTTCGTCAGGCGCAACGAACAGGTTCCACACGCCCTCGAACACCTTGGCTTCGCCCTGTGTCAGCCCTGCGGCGTCCACCGTGCCAGTCACGACCCCGCGGTGCGCAGGCTCCTCGACGAATTCCGAGAGGTCCGTGATCGTGATCTGCAGCCGGCAGACCACCGGCTGCCAGGTGCCCTCACCGGCGCGCTGCCAGGAGCCCCGCAAGGTCTCGCGCATCTTGATCCCGAGCGCTGGAGTCTCCGGCAGCGCAGTCCCTTCGGGTGGAATTTTCACGCTGTCGAGCGGGTCGGCGTAGGGCACGACGTTCTGACGCTCGGGGGCGGTCCACGAGGAATTGCCGGTGATCCGCCGGATGACCCGTTCGATGTTGCGCTCCGCGATGGCGGCGATCGTGGAAGACGGGTTGACACCCGTGGACGCGGGCAAGATCGATCCGTCCATGACGAACAGATTGGGATACTCGAACACCTCGCCGACGTGGTCCGTGACCCCATCCTTCGAGCTCGTGCCCATCGGACATCCGCCGAGGTTGTGTACGGAAGCGGCTTGATGGAGGTAGCGCCAGAGCGGCGAGGTGGTGAAGTTTCCGCCGAGCTGACACGCGATGTCGCGCCCGAGCCGCATCTGCTGGCTGTAGAGCATCGCGTTCGACGGGACGTCCCACTTCAAGAGCACATCCCCGTCGGGCAAGAGCTCGATCCGTCCCCTGGCCAGATCTCGGCCCATGACGAGGACCATCGCAGTGTTTGCCATCCCTGGCGGCAGCTCCGAGAGCGGCGAAGGTCCGTCCTGGTAAGAGCGCCCGTGGATGGGCAGCCTCTTCCTGGAGGCCTCCCGGAGCGCTGCGTCGATCTCCTCCCGGGAGGGCGGATTGATGGCCAGGCCCTCCGCCGCGGACGATCGGCCGCGCATGGGTGGGGAGTACGTCTCCAGCGCTGGCAAGAAGAGCGGGTTTGCCAGCTCGAGCAAGTGCCAGAGGTCTCGGGAGAACCCGCCATCCTCCACGAGGAACCAGTCCAATCTGTTACCCTGATTGCGTTTACGTGAATACACGAGCCCGGTCGTGATCGTCGGGCCGTTGCTGGGTTCCCACGGCTGGCGTGTGTCGAAGGCGAGCATCAGCATGTCGGCGTTGCCCGAATAGCCCGTGCCGAGCTTCTGGCTCAGGCGTGGGAGCGTGCCCTCTGCGCGGCACTTCAGGAGGAGCGCGGCCGAGTTCACGGCGCCCGCACAGACGAAGACGTACTCGGCCTCAGCCGTCTCTCTCGCATCCGTTGCGTGGTCGACATACTGGACGCGGTAGCCGGAGCGCGCGCCGCCAAGCGGCTCGATCGCCAGGACCTCGCACTGCGTGAGCATCTGTGCGCCGTGCTTCTTCTCGGCGACATGTAGATAGTTGAGATCGAGGGTGTTCTTGGCGCGGCGCGGACAGCCCATCACGCACTCCCCTCTGTGGTCGCACGATTTCTGCATGACGCCGAACTTGTTGGGGTGCTCGTCGTCTCCCTTCGACTTGAAATCGATGGCGAGCGGAGGATAGAAGAACTGGCCCCCTCGTCCGAGCGCGACGGCGACATCGCGCGCGCGGCTCGTCTTCGTGGGGCGAGGGTGGTGGCGCGACTCCGTGATGGGGTTGATGTCCAGCATGTAGGCCACGAGATCGAAATAGGGATCGAGCGTGCTGCGGCTGTAGCCCTCGGGCCATCCGGATGCGAAGACTTCCGGAGAAGGCCTCAGGTGCACGTTCGCGTAGATGAGAGACCCTCCCCCGTAGCCCGCGGCCTGCAGGATACGTACGTCTCCCCTGGCACGGATATCGAGCGGGCCGCGCTTGACCTGCCACAACCGGTCGTAAAGAGGCCCCCTGGGGAACGGCAAATTGCCGTCGGGGCCGACCTTGTCGTAGCGCCGCCCGCGTTCGAGCAATTTCACGGTGAAACCCGCCTGAGAGAGCCGGCACGCTGCCACGGCTCCCCCGAATCCACTCCCAATCACGATAGCACTGTGCTGCGCCATGATACCTCCACGCGGTCGAGTCTCCGCGACGAGTCCAGTGGAGTCTAGCGCGCCACATTCATCGTATCACGGCCCCGGAGAGCCAGTGCGCCCTCATCGCGCTCGCGATCTCAGCTATTACCTGATCACCCGTCGCGAGAAGGTCCCTTGCGCTTTCGGCGCGCGCGGACATGCTCAACGCAGGTCGACTTCGTTCGAGGGAGGGCACATGGGCGCTAGCACGGACAGCAAGGCTGCAAGCGGGGGCCAACCGGCCGCGACCTTCGTGGAGAACTATAACGGATACTGGGTGTCTACAAGCGATCGAAAGGCCCGCAACTTCTTCTGGGAAAATACGATGATCGCCGCGTGCCAGCGCGACATCCTGGTGGCCCAGACGCTGGGAGCCGGTCGGGGTCGAGTGAAGGTTAAGCTCACCTTCGAAGGACTCGTGAAGAACGCGGAGGGCGAGGGGATCTGGATCTACGATCGCGACCGCTGGCTCTGGCGGATCACGTTCAAGGATACGAGCGGCAAGCCGTACGTGTTCATCACGTTCAAGGAGCCGCGGGGGCCCCTTCCGTACCATTCATTTCGCCAGAGCGTCTTCGGCGCCGTGTATGACGAGAAAGGCATCGTCGGGAACGTCCACTGGCGGATCACGTTGAAGGAGGTGTCGCGCCTCTACAAGACGATCAGTCCCTTTCGCAGGGAGGCGCTCAACCGGCTCTACCGGCTCGCCGTCATGTACCCGATCATCGTCGGGGCTGGATCCGCGTACTCCTTCATCACCTGGGCGACCGGGCGCGCCTGGTCGGTCTTGAGCTACGCCTTCACGCTGTACGCCGGCGAGCTCATCTCGTCGGACCTCGCCCCGTCGGACTACCTCATGCCTTATCCGCACGAGGTAAGTCTCTCGAACGACGTCGACATCGAGCTCATCGAAGGCTGGAGTAGCCCCGTATGACATCGGATGCCAGCGAGCTCGAGACCGCGATCCTCCACCACATCGAGATGGAGAATCGGCGAGACCTCGCAGGGACGATGAGCACGGTGGCCGCGAGCGGCGCTGACTACGTCACGGTGGCGACCGGGGAGCGGTGGACGTCCTGGGAGGACATCCGTGAGTTCTACCGCGGATTCTACGAGGCAGTTCCGGACCTCCAGGTCGACGTTCGCCGGATGACGGTGGACACGGCGGCGCGCGCGGTCGTGGCCGAGGTGGTAGTCACGGGGACGCTGGCGCGCGCATACTGGGGGCTCGCGCCGACTCATCGACGCTTCGAGCTCAACACGGCAGTCTTCTACGAGCTCGACCGCACCGGAAAGCTCATCGCGGAGCGGAGCTATTTCGACAAAAACGAGCTGCTCGAGTCCATGGGCCTCATCGTGAGCACGAAGACCGAGCTCGGCAGGCTGCTCTTGATCTTGCCGCAGAGCCCCATATACGCGATGCGCAGCTTGATGCGGACGCTCGTCAACAACGCCTGGCCCGCTGTCAGGGGCCGAGCTGCTCGGCTGAGGAGGGTGCTGTGAACTGGGAAATCTACAACAGACTGGATGAAGCGGAGGAGAAAGACACGGAATCGAGCACGCTGGTAAAGCTCCTATGCGAGCTTCCCAGCGGGCAGTACAGTCCTGCCGCCGCCGCATTCTTTGCCGCTGCCTCGGCGTGAGCCTACCACCACTGTGTCACCCGTTCGTAGCGCGGGTGGAGGTGATATGAGGTGCTCGGCGTCGATGCGCATGGTGGCAGACGGAGCAGCGAGGGAGCCAGCGCGCGACGGCGCGTGCGAAGGCGAGGCGGTTGTGATGAAGGAGTCGTGGAGGCGACGCTCAGGCCGCGACGCCGAGCGTGTTGTGGTGCGACGCGCCTGTATTCGAGGGGAAAAGCCCTCGTTCGTTCGGCGACGAGGAAGGCGAAGTAGCAAAGGGCGACGGAGACGTGGTGAGGCCAGCCCTGGAAGCGGCGCTCTTGGTAGTGATCGAGGCCGAGTTCGCCCTTGAGGTCCTGGTAGACTCGTTCGGCGCGCCAGTGTTCCTTGAAGAGCTGAACCAGCTGGACGAAAGGCATCCGCTTGTAGGTCGCGAGATGGAAGTGCTTCGGAGCCGTTTCACCGTCGCGCCACTCGCAGACGAGCCAGACACGGTCACGTCGCTTCGGCTCGCAACCATCGTCGCTGTTGGTGGACTCGAAGAAGCGCGGAAATCTGCGCCGGGTGGGCGGAGCCGCACGGGGGCCCGGACATGAGCCGTATGGCGATCAGGTGGCCTTCTTGGCGCGCCGGGCCTTCTTGTCGGTCTCGGCCTCGCGGCGCCTGAAGCGCGCGTAGCCGGTCAGGTAGCCTCAGATTCCAGACAGCGAAGCTTCACGGTCGGCACAGGTTTCGCGCTTCCTCCCGTCCTCGAAACTGGCTCACGGTACGATGGGTCATAGAGGTCGCTGACTATCAAGCGAATCGAGTGCCGCATAATGCTGCACTGTTACTGATTCATCGATGTCTCGGGGTCTGGCCAGAACGAATGTAGGGGGATCTCGCCCGGGGATTGGTCGGATCTGGCCCGGAGCTTGATGGCCGCTCATCGAGGCGCACCACGTCAGTGCTTGCCCCGCGAATCACGACACGGCCTATCCGGCCTGTCCGGTTCGCCCATCATACGGACAATGTCTGGACGAACCTCGTGTGGAGCGGACGTACAGCTTCAGCATTGCGGGCACGTAGAGCTTCAGCGCAGTCCGGCCGCCGCTCCTCCTTTTTGAGCTGCTCACGGTAGAAATCAGAATCGTCGTAGTCGTACCGCCGGCTCGGGTGAATCACGAAGTCGAGGGTCTTGCGATAGAAGTCGGCGGCGAAGGTGTGGTTGCCCATCGTGGCATGCACCAAGCATGATCTTTCGAAGCCGTCGACGACCTCGGAAAACGCAAGCTGGTGACCACTCGCTTTGTGGAGTGGTCGTGTATGCAGAAGGGCGATGTAGCAAAATGCTGCACTGGCGATTTCTCATTTCATTCGAATCGGTGATCGTATATTGCTTGGTGGGTTCTGCCATGAGAGGTCACGGGCAAGGCGATGCCTGGCAAGGCAGACTCGGAGACAAGGCAAATGCGTAACTGGACACGGAGGTTAGCGGCTGCCCCACCTTTTCGTACCCCACGACCGGTCCAAATACCGGGCGATTGAATGCTAGCTCGTGTTCTGCGGAAGTCACGTGCAATAGATTGATTGTAAGGCTTTATACTATTGGCACTGATCATCGCATCATGAAAACCAGCCAGATGCGCAAGCTGATTACGTAGTTGTAACTATTGGCATCTGTCTGATTACGAGGAGGGCGTCGATAGGCCAAACGTGCTTGTGGGCTGGCATGAGTGCGAGGCACCGGCCCGAAAATCGCGCACGGGTCGATGTTGCCTTTTATGAATACGGGAAATCATATGGCGCAAATGCAAATGGCTGAGATGAGGTGGGTGTGTGGAGTGCTGGTGGTCGCCGTGATGGTGGGCTGTCAGTCACTTGCCATCGATGGGCCAAAGGGTGAGCCTCAGGGGAGCCAGGACATCATCGAGTCGCTGGCCCAGTTACCGGACGTGCAGGTGCTCCAGTACTCTGCCGACGGCGTACCGCAGTTCATCGTCGGCAACCTCGGCCGGGTCGATGTGATTCACGAAGCTGGCCTTCTCGCCAGCGACGCGAGCCTGCGCGCCGCGATGGAGCCGATCCTCAAGGTGTTTCGCCTTGAGGGCAAGGATCTCGTTCTGCGCAAGGTCAACATCGACGAGGTCGGATGGCACCACTATCGTTACTACCAGCAGTTCAAGGGCATGGACGTCGTCGGTGGCGACCTCGTCGTTCACGTCGACGTCGCGGGCGCGATCACGGGCGCGAACGGCACCGCCCGCGGCGACATCTCGCCGGCGCTCGGCGTCATCGCGATCGCGGAGAGTGCCGCGAACGTGAACATCGCGAACGACGCGCGATGGGCCAGCATGTCAGGCCTCGTGGTCACTGCCACGCGGATGGTCTACATTCGGGCGCTGGACGGCGTGCTCCGCAAGGCGTACGAGCAGACCGTCGAGGGCGTGCGCGGCCAGGATCCAGTCCGCGACCTAGTCTACGTCGACGTGGAGAACGGCGCGATCGTCGAGGTCCACCCGCAGATCCAGCACGTGCGCAATCGCATGACATACAACGCGAACAACGGCACCACACTGCCGGGCACCCTGAAGCGCACCGAAACCCAGGCGGCGACCGGTGACGTCGCCGTTGACGAGGCACACGTTAACGCCGGCGACGTGTATGACATGTACAACTTCTTCTGGAACCGCAATGGCATCGACAACGCGGGCATGACACTAACCAGCTCGGTCCACTACTCGACCAACTACTGCAACGCGTTTTGGAACAGCACCCAGATGACGTACGGCGACGGCAACGCGTCGGTGAACTGCTTCCCACTCACCCGCTCGGTCGACGTCGCGGCGCACGAGATGACCCACGGCATCACGGAACACGAGTCGGCTCTCGTGTATAGTGGCGAGCCCGGCGGTCTCAACGAGTCGCTGTCCGACGTCTGGGGTGCCGGCATCGAGGCGTACGTCCTGGGCGGTCGCAACGGCACGCTGTCGATAGATCCCAAGGTGTTTCTGATCGGCGACGAGGTCATCCCGCCGGCGCTCCGCTACATGTGTGACCCGGCCGCTGACGGCGTCTCGGCTGACGTCTGGTCCGCGAACCTAGGCAACCTCGACGTCCACTACAGCTCGGGTCCGAACAACCTCGTGTTCTGCCTCCTGACGAAAGGCGGCACGCACCCGCGCGGCAAGACGACGGTCCCGGTTCCCGCGATCGGTATGGAGAAGACCCTTCGCCTCATGTATCAGGCGAATGTCAATCTTCTGACGTCGAATTCGGACTACGCGGCGATGCGCACTGCGATGGTCCAGGCTGCGCAGCAGCTCGGCTACAACCAGGCGATTCAGGACTCGGTCGCCTGCGCTTATGCTGCGATCAAGGTCGGCTCGGCCCCGCTGTCCTGTGGATGGCCGCAGATCAGCGCGCCCTCTTCGTTGGCATTTGGCAAGGTCGAGGTCGGCAAGACGAGCGGCGTACAGGCGCTTAGCGTCACGAACATCGGCACGACGTTGCTCGTCATCTCGGACGCATCGCTCGTGGCCGGTGCCGCCGACTACGTCGTGACGGCCGGCACCACCGGACCGCAAACGACGATGATCCAGCCGGCGAGCAGCGTTACCTGGAACCTCGCCTGCAGCCCGACACCCCAGGGCGCGGGAGTCGGCACGTTCCGGATCCTTAGCAATTCGGCCACGCAGTCCACTACGGACGTATCGCTCTCGTGCACCAGGCAGCGGGTGCAGTTCGGCCCGAACGTGATCGATCTCGGCTTAGTCGCGGCCGGCACCACGGTAACGCTCGAGGACTCCATCACTGTGACGAACCTCGACGAGGCGCACGCGTTCCATCTCCAGCGCATCGTCGTCGACGGGCCGAGGTTCGAAGTTCTCGTTGGAGAGGGCGACGAGATCGCACAACAAACAACACGGAGCTTCGCGGTACGCTTCTCGCCGGATGAGGAAGGTGACTTCGAGGCCACAGCGACGCTGTTCATCGACGAAGATCCCGAGCCTCAAGCCACGGTTGTGCTCCGCGGGCGTGCCTACTCCGTCAGCGTCCACGGTGGTGGCGGCTGCACCGCAGGGCGGGAGCTCGGTGGCGGCTCGGTGCTGCTTCTGTTTGCGGCGCTTGCCGCGGGCCGCCGTCGCCGTGCGGCTCCGACGGTGGTGGCGCTTGCGGTACTGTCGGCGGGGGGCACCGCGGTCGCCGACGACGTCCGGGTCGGTGCGTTTCATCCAGTGCCTGCGACCTCGGGAGTCGGGTTCCAGCTCGAATCGGCGGAGGTCGGCGATCGCGGAGACTGGGTTGCGAGCGGCGTGTTTTCGTTTGCCACGAACCCGATGGTCGTTGACGCGAGCCTCCAGGGGAACGTCATCGGGGAAGTTCGTCCCATCTCGCGGCGCATGATGGTGGAACTCGGCGGGGCATATGCGTTCCTCGGGCGCTTCGAGGCCGGCCTGCAGATGCCGTTCTACTCGCAAAGCGGGCGCGGGCCATCCGGTGAGACGATGCTCGAGATCGAATCGGCAAGCGGCGCCGCGTTGGGCGACCTCACGCTTCACGCGAAGAGTCGTCTTGTGCGCGCGGCCTGGCTGACGGCAGGGGTGGCGCTTCACGTGACACTTCCGACATCGACGACAGGTCGTTTCACCGGGATCGCTCTGCCGTCGGTGCGGGTGCTCGGGCTCGCGACGTTCATGCCGACCCCGCGCCTGACACTGGCGTTCAATGGAGGCCCAGTGCTTCGCAAGACCGCGGTGTATCGGGACGAGGTCTTCATCGAGCAGGGCAGTGGGCTTTCGTGGGGAGCCGGTGCGACGCTCCGCCTTGGGGGCAAGTTGTCTGTGACGGGCGAGGTGTTCGGTGAGTTGCTCCGGCGGGGTCGCGATCGGCCGCGGGATCTCGAACGCGCTCGGCGCGCCCGATCTCCGAGGCACGCTGACACTGTCCTTCGCGTCCGGGACCGCGGAGCCGGCCTCCCTCGGGTCGGTGCGGGTCGCGGATGCAGCTGGCGATGGCCCCTCCGACAGCGACTCCGATGGTGACGCGATCATTGACGCGCGCGACAAGTGCCCGCAGCAGGCCGAGGACAGAGACGGCTACGAAGACGACGATGGGTGCCCCGAGTTCGACAACGACGGCGATGGGATCCCGGACGCTCAGGACCGGTGCCCCCTGTTGCCGGAGACCATCAACGGCACTCAAGACGACGACGGGTGCCCCGATGGTGACGGGGCGGAGGCCCCAATCGATGTCAATCCCGAGCAATCGCCGGTCAAGGCCGCCGAGGCGACGTTCCGCCGTGGACGCGATCTGATGACGGAGAAAAAGTACTCGGCCGCCTGCGCCACGTTCGAGCAGAGCCAGCGCCTCGATCCGCAGGCCGGCACGCAGTACAACCTCGCGCTCTGCTACGTCGAGATCGGCAAGCTCGCGACCGCGTGGAATATCCTTCGGGAGCTCGTGCGGACCGACAAGAAGGCCGAACGCCGGGAGAGGTCGAACGAGCTGGCGGCCCAGCTCGCGCCGCGCGTGCCCAAGCTCAAGATGAATCTCGTCGGTAGGCCAGCCGGCGTGAGCGTGTTCATGAACGGCACGAACGTGAACGCACTGATCGGGATCGAGGCCCCTATCGATTTCGGCACTTATACGATCGTCGCTGGTGCGCCGGGCCATCGAGGTTGGCGTCAGACCGTAGAAGTGAAGCGGGACGGTGAGATCGTGACTGTGGAGATCGATCTCGGGCCACCGATGAAGCCCTGACCCAAATGGGAACAAGCTATGAATAAGGGCGATCTGATCGCAAACAAGTACCGAATCGACCAGATCCTGGGTCAGGGTGGCATGGGCGTGGTCGTTGCAGCGACGAACCTGCACCTCGATCACCGTGTCGCCCTCAAGTTCCTGCTGCCGGAGTTCCTGCGCGACTCGGCGGTCACCGAGCGGTTTATCCGCGAAGCGCGCGCCTCGGCGAGGCTGCGCAGTGAGCACGTCTGCCACGTGTACGACGTTGGGATCGAGAACGGCGCGCCGTTCATCGTGATGGAGCTGCTCGACGGTCACGATCTCGCGTCGATCGTGAGCGGCAGCGGCGCGTTGCCGATCTCGGTCGCGGCCGACTACGTTCTCCAGGCCACGATCGGGCTCGCCGAGGCACACGCGCACGGTATCGTCCATCGCGATCTCAAGCCTGCGAACCTGTTCGTCACGAAGCGTCTGGATGGCACCGCCCTCGTCAAGATCTTGGACTTCGGGATCGCGAAGGCGCCAGGCGATACACAGTTCCAGCTGACCCGGACTGCGGCGGTGATGGGCTCTCCTGGGTACATGTCGCCCGAACAGTTGCGCTCGACCCGCGATGTCGACGCGCGAAGCGACATATGGGCGCTCGGCATCATCCTCTACGAGCTCGTCTCCGGGCGGCCGCCGTTCACCGCGGAGAGCATCACCGAGCTGACGCTTCGGGTTGCGATGGATCCGCTGCCGCCGCTGCCCGGAATGCCGCGTGAGTTCGAGCGAGTGATCGCGCAGTGCCTCGAGAAGGATCCGAATCGCCGATTTGCGAATGTGTCGCAGTTTGCCGCAGCACTGGCGCCGTTTGGGAGTGCACGGATCGCGGAGGCTGCCGTCGGGACCTCGAGCATACTGTCGATGTCGCCGGCCGGCCCCGGATCCTCGGCCGTGATATCTACCCTGGCCCCGACGACACTCCGCTCGTCGGCGGGCGCGATCTCGAGTTCCACGATCGCGAGATCGTGGCTGCGTAGGGGGATGGCCGCCCTTGTGGTGGTCGCCGGGATCGCAACCGTCGCGGTCGTGAAGCTGGGCGATCCGGATGTGCCGGTGGCCGCGCGGCCCCACGACGAGGGCACCGTGACACCCCTGCCAGCGGAGACACCACGGCCGCCAGCGGCCGAAGCTGCTGCAGCCGCTGATCCGGCATCGCTCGCGATCGATGCCGATATCTCTGCCACGACGGCCGATGCTGCTGTCGCGACCATGGCGCCGGCGGCACCACCACCGGTTACAGCACTACCGTCACGAGCGGCACCGTCGGCCACGGCGCAGAGATTCTCCCCACCGCCGCGCAAGCGGCCCGTGAAACCGGAACAACCGCTGTCGACGTCGCAGCCGGTCACACCTCAAGAGGTCGCACCGCAGAACGATATCGGCGATAGTCGTGAGTAGCGGCTGGCAGCTGCCTGGGTTGGGCGGCCGCTCAGACCGCGAGTCCTCCGCTCACGTCGGCGCGGCGACATGCTTCACGCAGGCGCTCAGGTCCTCGCCGCCGCGATCCTCGACCGCCTCCTACATCACAGCCACACCATCTTGGTCCAGGGCGACAGCTACCGGCTCAAGCAGAATGCAAGGCCGGTCTGGGGCCCAAGGTCAAGTAGCCCAGCTGACGGAGGGGGCAGTTTTAGTGTCGTAACGGGGTCAGTTCTTTGTGTCGCTTGACAGGGTGTTGCGCTTCGCCCGCGAGAAATCGTCGAAGGCTACCGATTGCGAAAGAAACACCGGTGCGCCGCGGCGTTCAGGCTCACCGCGAGACGATCGCCCACACGTCAGCCAGCCGCTGCGGCGAGATCGGCACCGCGGTCTTGAGCTCGGGCGCGAACGTCTGCACGCGGAGCTCCTCGATCAGCCAGCCGAAGTCGTCGAGCTCGACGAGCGAGCGGCCCTTCGCGCGCAGCTCCTCGCGGCGGGCCAGGTAGCGCTGCCAGAGCGGCACGACCTGCGCCGCCTTCTGCTGATCCTTCTGCGGATCGTGCGCCTGACGCTGCAGCCGGACCTGGATCGCCCGGAGGTAGCGCGCGATGTGACCCAGCCGCACGAGCGGCGTGGCGTGCAGCAGCTCGGGCGGCGCGAGGTGGGCGAGCTGGCCCTGGATGTCGTCGTAGACCGCGCGCGGGAGGCCCGGCTTGCCGGCCAGCGGCCTCAGCGCGGCGCGCGCCTTGTCGAGCTCGGTGTGGAGCTCGACCGCGACGAGCCCGAGCTGGGCGAGCTCGACCGGCAGCGCCTCGCGGCCCTCGGCCAGCCGCGCGGCGAACGCGGCCCGGGTGCGCGGGACGGCGTCGGGCTCGTTCAGCCGGAACGCCTCGTCGAGCGCGCGCAGCACGATCTGGCGCCGCGGTGACATCGCCGTGCCGGAGGCCGCGAGCGCGCCCTGGCCGAGCGAGCCGGGGAGCTGCGCCTCGAGCTTGCCGAGCGTGGTGCGGAGCTGGAGCAGGAACAGCCGGCGGAGCCCGTCGCGGGTCGCCGCGGCCGCGGCCGCCGGTGACTCGAGCAAGCGGACCGCGACGCTGGTCTCGCCGTCGACCAGCGCCGGATAGGCCACGAGCCGCCGCCCACCGACGTCGAGCGCGACCTGCGCGGGGAGCTCGTCGAGATCCCAGGCCGTAAGCCCGGTGCGTTCGTAGCGCTCGCGCGGCACCGCGGCCCAGACCTGCTTCGCGCGCGGGCCGAGCGTGCGCTGCAGCTCGGCGAGATCGCGTCCGTGGCCGAGCACCTTGTCGTGCTCGTCGACCACCCGGACGTAGAAGCCCAGGTGCGCCGACACCGCGCGCAGATCCCACGCGTCGCGCGGCACCCGCTCTCCCGTGCGGCCGCGGAGCGCGCGCTCGAGCGTGGCGAGCAGCGGGCCCTCGAACGGGCGCAGCTCGGCCGCGAGCTCGACCGCGAGCGCGTCGAGCGGGGCCAGCACCTTGCGGACCGCCTTGGGCAGCGACTCGAGCAGCGCGAGCAGCTTGGCCGCGTGCCAGCCGGGGATCGTCCACGCCAGCACCTCCGGATCGAGCTGCGGCAGCACCGCGAGGGGCACGATGGCGGTGGCGCCGTCGTCGTCCTCGCTCGGGTCGAACTTGTACGCGAGCGCCAGCGTGGCGCCGCCGACGACGATCTGATCGGGATAGCGCTCGCGGGTCAGCTCGTGCGCCTCGTCGAGCAGGATGTCCGCGAGCGAGAGGTAGAGGATCTTCGGGTCCTGGGCCTCGGCGGTCCGGCGCCAGTCCTCGAATGTCTTGCCGCTGACCACGCCGTCGGCAAGCCGCTGGTCGAAGAACTCGCCGAGCTCGTACTCGTCGGCGAGCATGTCGCTGCGCCGCGCCTTGTCGCGCAGCCGCTGCACCTCGTCGAGCAGGCGGCGGTTGTGCTCCATGAACGGGGCCTTGGTGGCGTACTCGCCGCGGACCAGCGCGTGCGTGATGAACATCGTGCGGCACAGCGCCGGATCGAACCGCGCGTACGCCACCTTGCGATCCCGCACGATCGGCAGGCCGTAGAGCGACACCTGCTCCTTCGCCATCACCTGCGCCTGCTTCTGCTCCCAGTGTGGATCGCCGTGGCTGCGCCGGCACAGCGGCCCCGCGGCGCGCTCGAGCCACGCCGGATCGATCTTGGCGACGCAGCGCGCGAACAGCTGCGAGGTCTCGACAAGCTCGGCCGCCATCACCCACGCCGGCGGCTTCCTGGCGAGCGCCGACGACGGGTGGATCAGAAATCGGATCCCGCGGGCGCCGAGGTAGCTCCGGGCCTCCGGGTTCCACATCCCGATCTTGCTCAGCAGGCCCGGGAGCAGCGCCCGGTGGATCTGCTCGGCGGTGCCCGGCTGATCGTTGGGAGCGAAGTCCCACTCACGCATCACGCGGACGAGCTGGTCGTGGATATCCTCCCACTCGCGCATCCGGTGGTACGACAGGAAGTGCTCGCGGCAGAGCTTCTGCAACTGGCGGCGCGAGCTCCTGGCGCGGGCGTCCTGCCAGAAGCTCCACAGCTTCAGGTAGCCCACGAAGTCACTGCCCTCGTCGCGGAACTTGCGGTGTGACTCGTCGGCCTGCTGCTGCACCGCGACCGGCCGGTCGCGCGGATCCTGCAGCCCGAGCGCGGCCGCGATGATCACCACCTCGCGCAGCGCGCCCTCGTCGCGCCCGCCGAGGATCATCCGGCCGAGCCGCGGATCGAGCGGTAGCCGGCCGAGCTGCTCGCCGATCGACGTCAGCCGCCCGTCGTCCTCGATCGCTCCGAGCTCCTCGAGCACCCGGTAGCCCTCCGCGATCGCGCGCGAGTCCGGCGGATCGAGGAAGGGGAACCGCTCGATGTCGCCGAGCCGCAGCGCCTTCATCCGCAGGATCACCCCGGCGAGGCTGACCCGCTTGATCTCCGGATCGGTGTGGGCCGGCCGCGCTTCGAAGTCCTGCTCCTCGTAGAGCCGGAAGCACACCCCGCTCTCGGTCCGCCCGCAGCGCCCTTTGCGCTGGTTGGCGCTGGCCTTCGAGACCGGCTCGATCAGGAGCTGCGACACGCCGGTGCGGACGCTGTAGCGGTTCACCCGGGCCAGCCCGGGATCGACCACGTACACGATGCCGGGGATCGTGAGGGAGGTCTCGGCGACGTTGGTCGCCAGCACGACCCGGCGCTGCGCGGTGCGCTGGAACACCCGTTGCTGCTCGGCCGCCGACAGCCGCGCGTACAGCGGCAGCACCACCGTGTGGGGCAACGCGCGGCGCTCGAGCTCGGCCGCCGCCTCGCGGATCTCGCGCTCGCCCGGCAGGAACACCAGCATGTCGTTGCGCGGATCCATCTCGGCGATCTCGTTCACCGTGTTGGCCACCGCGTCGGCGAGATCCGCCTCGTCGTCGCGCGGCGGGCGATACAGCACGTCCACGGGGTACGTCCGCCCCGAGACCTCGATCACGGGCGCGCCGCCGAAGAAGGCCGCGAACCGCTCGGTCTCGAGCGTCGCCGAGCTGATGATGACGCGCAGCTCGGGCCGCTGCGGCACGAGGCGCGACAGGAAGCCGAGCAGGAAGTCGATGTTGAGGCTCCGCTCGTGCGCCTCGTCGACGATGATCGTGTCGTAGCCGCGCAGCCGCGGGTCGCTCTGGATCTCGGCGAGCAAGATCCCGTCCGTCATGAACTTCACCTGCGACGTGCGCTTGACCCGGTCGCCGAACCGCACCTTGTAGCCGACCACGTCGCCCAGCTCGGTCGAGAGCTCCTGCGCCACGCGCGCCGCGACGCTCGTGGCCGCGATCCGGCGCGGCTGCGTACAGCCGATCTGGCCGGCCACGCCGCGTCCCATCGCCAGGCAGATCTTCGGGAGCTGCGTGGTCTTCCCCGAGCCGGTCTCGCCCGCGATGATCACCACCGGGTGGGCGTGGATCGCGTTGGCGATGTCGACGATCCGCTCGCTGATCGGCAGCTCCGGCGGGAACGCGACCCGCTCGCTCAGGACGAGCCCCGCCCGCAGCGTCGCGCACGACGCGACGGCTCCCCCCGACGGGGGCGACGTGGGCGGAGCTCCGGCTGGATGATCCATACGCGACGTCCGAGCGGCGCGAGGTGCGGCGGCCGGACGCGTACCTTAGCGGCTCCGCTCGACGACGACCACGCTCGCGCCGATCACTTGTCGAGGGACGGCGGGAGAGGTCGTGATCCGGATCATGGCTTGCAGATCGGTATGCGGTGCCGCGCGACGGTCGTGCCGCGCGCGTCGAGGAGCGTGAGGTCGCCCGCGTTGCGGCCGGTGGCGAGCAGCGCGACGCCGTCGCCCGCGTGGATCATGCGGGACGCCGCAGCCGACGTCGTCGCCGCTGCCGTCCGCGCAGGACGCGGGCCGCTCGAAGCGGTGGACGATCCGGCCGGTCTTGATGTCCTGGAACGCGAAGCGATCGACCTTGCCCGAGAGGTCGGCGTCGTTGAACGCCCACACGTTGCCCTTGACCAGGACGGGATCGAGCTCCGACGTGTTGAACCCGCCGCCGACCGCGCCGAGGCGCTGGCCGGTGCGCGGATCGGCGAGCCAGCTCGACGAGCACGGCCCGGCGCACGGCCCGTGTCGTCGATCGGGGGGAGCTCGGGGACCGTCAGCTCGCGGCAGGTGCCGGCGTGGCACACCTGGACCCGCGTGCCGGCGGCCTCGGCGCTCGTGGCCGGCGGCTCGGCGATGCCGAGCACTTCGTGCGGTGTCGGCGCGCGGGGCCGGAACGCGCCCGACGCGAGGTCGAGGACGAAGCACGCGGGGAGCTGCCGCGCGTCGGTGCGGAGCGAATCGAGCCCGAGGCAGAGCGACAGCGACCGCTCATCGGGCGTGCTCGCGGACACGAGGATCGCGAGTCGCCGGGGGCGCATCGTCCGAGCGTAACGCTCCGCCGGCGCCGCGTGTTCCGTCGGTCCCGGCGACCGCGCGATCCGGCGTGTCGATCTGGCTCGGCGCCTGGTCAG
>Ga0207856_1000105_pt1 | contig 16176 bp, 9 predicted proteins | sample LuqExpMetageno21_FD_187779 | JGI IMG/M metagenome (GOLD analysis project Ga0207856, IMG submission 187779) | Tropical forest soil microbial communities from Luquillo Experimental Forest, Puerto Rico - Sample 21 (SPAdes) | ecosystem: Environmental > Terrestrial > Soil > Tropical forest ... | reverse complement strand
AGTATTCCGAGAGAGAATGCGTGAGAACATTCAATAGCAAATCGGATCGCGACATATCGCGCCATTGTTTTGCTACTTCTGTTTGGGATAAGAATCTTTCCTTGGAGGAAAGGTGTGGTGGTAACGGAGGCGGAGTTGCGGTCTCGCTCATGGGCATCTTTTAGCAAACGGTAAAATTCGCGTCAACGGTTTTCGATACAGTGGTATTACTGATTCTGCGCCTCAGTATCATCCTCTACGCGGGCTCCGGTTCCGGCCATGATTAAAATCGTGGTGAATGCCTTCTTGGCTTGCTCCACCTGTTGTGGGCTCATGCCCATCCCATTCTTCCACACCTCGCGTGCCGCCTCCTCCGCGGGAATGTTCAGCGCCTTCTCAGTCCAGAATTCCGGCCACGTGTATGGTTTAACTCCCTGTGCCGCGAGTCGCTTGGGCACCGGCCGGTTTGAATTGGGGAGTGGTCGATTCTGCCAATCCGACTTAAACCACAGGTCCATCATTAGAGATGCGAACGGACTCGCCTGTGATCTGCCGTATTCGCCCAAAGTGGACCACGTGCTTTCGTCGGGATAAACCAGATTCTTAAGTTTCCCGCCATCACTCTCACGAATCTGATTCAGGCGGAGCGGGAGTCGCATCGCGGAGAGCATGGCGTTGCCATAACCAATATCCAATCCTCCCACTTTGAATTTCATCCAGTCCTTTTTCATGGGATCGGTGATATTCACACGTTGCTTGCTCTTGCTCGCCTCCAAAACTCCCTCGTTCGCGGCGAGCATTGAAAGCATGGTGCCCACCACCCAGGCCTTTTCCTTGATTTGATTGATGGCGAAATGTTTCTGCGCGTCGGTGGCGTTTTTCCAATCGAACGCGGTGCCCAATGCTTTAAGAGGATCGCCCGCCAACCAGGCCGCACGGGAGGCAAACAACCGTGGAGCAAACAACGCGGTGCTTGATCCCTTTGGTGCCTTGGCTTGAACCACCCCAGTGGCGTGATTCACTCCATCGGAAATCGCCTTGGCCATGTCTGGAGTCTTTAAGGTCTGGGGAAGTTTGTCCCACTGTTGGTCAAACATATCCTGCCGGAGATGTTTCAACACGGAGTAACCACGGTCGCCGGTTCGTGCGAGTGGTCCAAGCCATTTTGTCACTTCGGGAGAATTGTAATCCTCGAACTGCTTCGGATCATTCACCAGGCCCGCTCGTCGCGCAGTGACGTAGTTTGGTCGCCGCAAAAGGTCTTGGGTCATCCGCTCATAGAAAGGACGCGATAACACCATGTGGTACATGTTGGCGAAATTTTGAGCATACGATTTCCAGTAGCGCGGTTGGAATGCCACCATGGGTGCGTGCGTTCCAAGCGCCACTGTGCCGTGCCCAAACACCTTGGCTCCGAACATGAGATTTGGCACTGCCTCCAAAGCCTTTTGGGGAATCGTTTTATTCTGATCCGCCAACCAGCGTTTAGCCTTCTGGTCCAGGCGACGGTACTCCTGTTGTTTCTTCCACAGATCATCGAGGAGGTATTTGGAGGTTTTGCTTTTCGCCATCGCCTCAGTTACTTTATCCACCGGCAACCCCATGTCGGTGGCGATGGCGTTGCGAATGTGATCGAAATCGGTAATGCCTTTATCAAGATATTTATCCGCCGCCTTCCACACCTTTTCCGGGAGCGACATCGCATTGCGTTTTTGCTCCTCCTTGGCTGATTTAATCGCCGCCTCCCGTGCCCGTTTTTGAGCGGCATCAAGCGCCTTCTTGGTGCGGTTGACTTCGATGTTGGCAGTTTCTTTGTCCCTCTGGCTCTTGGCGGAGCGGGCTTTGTTTTCGGCATCGGCCAAATCTTTCGCCGCCTGCTTGCGAACCTCCATCGCGGCATCGAGTGCGCGTTGTGCCGCCTTTTCCTGATCGTCCGGTTTCTGTCTGGACGCCTCCTCAATACGCGATTTATTTTCCGCATCCGCCAACCGGGTGGCCGCAACTCTGGCTTTCTGTGTGGCGGCATCGAATGCCTTCTTTTCTTTCGCCCACTCCGCCTCCGCCGCCGCTCTCTCGTCCGCTGATTTGGCAACCCTCAACTTGGACTTAGCCTGTGCCATTCGGGAGGCGGCATCGCGTACGGTTTTGTTCGCGGCATCGAGTGCTCGGCGTTCCGCCTCGGTGACGGTTTTCGCATCTCCAGTCTCGCGCGCCACTTGATCTTTAAGAGCGTCCTTCGCATCGCTCACCTTATCAGCCTGATCGGAAACATCCTTTGCCAGCTTCTTAGCCTGTTTGGTTTTTTCAGGCGTGATCTCCTTGCCAGTCGTTTCCTCGTATTCATGCTTCATCCCGGTGAATGATCCGGTATCGATGTCAGTGATGCCTTGTTGGGCCTGTCCCGCCTTGTGCCACTCGGTTTGCATCGCCTTGGAACGCTTGTCCCAATCCGAATAGTTTTTATAGGCATCCTCGAATTGCTTGGATTCGGTGCCGAATTTCTCCTCCACATTTCTTGCCTGTTGCGCCAATGCCTCTCCATGAGCCCGAGCAATCGCCATGGAATCGGCGGAGATTTGCTTGGTCTTCTCGAAATTCTGCATCACTGATTCGGGATCGGCTCCCAAGGCAATCAGGTTGCGTCCGTTGCCCACCGATTCCTGCCACGAGATTCCCTCGCCGCGTTCCACTGGCTCCACCTCGCCGGCACGGGCGCGCGCCACCCGGTTGCTGTGACGAACACCGTAAGTCTCGCGTCCCTCGGTCTCGGATTCTCCACCCACCTCGCCATAGCGGGCACCACCCATGCCCACCATTTCAGGTTCCTTTCCATCAGGAAACGGTGGTTGGTAATTAGGATCACGCTCGCTCAATGCCTTGCCCGCGCTGCCAGTGCCAGTCGCCGCCTCGTGAGCCTCGCGGAAGAATTGCGCCTTGTTCGCCGCTGACATTCTTTCCGACATCGATTTGGTTTTGTCCTTGGCGATGGCGGACGATGATTCCTGTGCGGATTTCAAAGCATTAACATCATCGAGTGATTGAGCGGATTGCCCCACCCTCCATGCCTGTCTGGTTAATCCACCCTCCCATTTTCCAGTCGCCTCGGTGAATTGATCCGGCGACATCTCGGAAACTGATTTAATATGATCGGTTACCGGTGGTGTTTCCTGGTTAGGTTCTCCGCGTGCATCGCCAGTTGGTGTGACTGGCTCATTGCCTTGGGGTGTCTCCGTGCGTTGCTCAACGCCGCCGCCACCGCCTGGTTGTGCGGGTGGCCGCTCGCTTGCATCTCCCGGATGTTCTGTGATATCACCTTTTGGCTCTTGCCTGGTTTCAACGGCATTTGGTCCTCCTTCTGGTTCATCCAAGTTAAAGAATTTTACCGGTGCCTCCCCCGTGTCTGGAGTCACAGGAGATCGACTTTGACGAGCAAGTAATTCTTGCGGAGAGAGCGGAGTGCCGCTTTGTGTGTCTAAAGGCTCAAAGTTCTCAACTCTCAATTCCGGCTCCGCACCTTTGGGCATCTGCATGAATCGACCAAGGGCGTATGGCCCTTGAATTGGAGAATTAGGGAGGCGTGGTGATTGCACAATCGGCTCTCCCACTCCTTGTCCTTTTGGAACATATCTATCAACCAATTGCTTGGATAGCATTTCAGCACCGCCTTTAATTCCAGCGTGCGCCCCCAACGCCGTGAATCCAAGCTCTTGAGCCCCTTCTGATATAAGGGAAGAAATTTTATCGTTGTCACGTTCTGATTCCGGTTTGCCCATTTCTTCGCCCAAGGCACGGAATGTTCCCGGTACATGCCTTGCCATATCCACCACAAATGCCGCCGCAACCAACTTTTGAGCCGCTGCTGGAAGTCCTGCCCCTCCAATTGCAAGAAGTGGAGCGGTCTTAGCAACCCCCAAAGACACTTTTGCCAGAACGGAGGCGGTGCGATTTTCAGGATCGGAAGAAATATCGCTTATGATTTTCTCTGTGGGCAACTCGTCGCCCATGAATGCCGCTGGCACATTTCCGGTAACCTCACTGCCTGCCGGAAAACTGGTGAACCCAAGTTTTCTTAACCCGCCTGAAAATCCAGCCGCTATATCTGATACGGCAGCTTTGGGTAGAGATGATATCAGTCCTTCGTCGCTGTATTTATGGCTTGCATCTGGTCCGGGAAATTCTTTTGCGGCTGCCTCGAATCCAATTCCCGGAGGGGTGGATTTATTGGTGGGAGTTGGAATTTGAAAACCTTCACCGGGTAACGTAATGCGATTTTGGTTGTAAAGAGCGAGCCGATATTTTTCGTATGGATCGGTGCCCAACTTGGATGTGTCGAAAGCGGGAGAGGGTTTCGCGTCTCCGATTACTTCAAACTGGTCTGGAGTCTGAGTTTTTGGAGCATCGCCGATAACCTCAAAATCATTCGTGTTGAGAGCCATGATTACATCTCGTCCTCATCGCCAATTTTATCGGGCACAAATTGTCCGTTGATGATCGTACCGGTCTCGCCGGTATCCTTGTGGCGAACCTGCTTGCCTTCGAGCGGGCTCAATGGCGTGGTTGCCGGCGCATTGGTTGGCGCGGGAGTTGTGAGTGCGTACGGGTCTTGTCCCACTGGAACACGGCGGGAGAATGTGCGAGCCGGAGTGCCGGTACCGGGGATCGTGTTGGTGACGATGGTTGATCCACGGGGTAGATTCTGGAGATCGGCCACGTTGGTGGTCGTCATGCTGGATGGAGGAGTGTTTGGAGAGAACCAATTGTAAACCCCTGGTTTATTGATGTCGTAGATTTTGGACGGAGCCACCTCTTTGGTGTGATCCGTCACCGTCATAAAATCACCCGGTTGAGGCTTGTTCTCCGCGTTGTCCGCGCGCTCCTGTGCAATGCGATTCGCCTCCTGCCGAATGGCGAGCATGGATTGCCCATACTTGGCGCGCTCATCCAACGCGTTTGCCGCGCGAGTATTTTCCGCAGTGATGGTATTTGAGCTTCGCTGATTCTCCGCGTCGATCACAGCCTGGTTATGCAACATCTGTTGCTGGATTTCCCATTGGCGCAACTGGCGTTCCGCATCGGACTGCTTTTGAGTCTGTGCCAATCGCGCTCCCGCCAAGGCTTGCTCCGCCTGTTGGCCTGAGAGTGCGGTATTCTCCCGCATGGATGCCTCTTGCAATGCGGTGGCGTTTCGGTCTCGCGCAATCGCCGCCTGACTTGCCAACTCCGCGAGTTGAGCGCCCAAGCGTCCACCCGCCGATGCGGCTTGAACGAAGTCGCCCGGTTGCACGTTGAGCCATGGAGGTACGTAAGGCATAAATTAAAATGCACCACCTGGTGCGTATCCTGGAATCATTAAAGTGGTTCCCACCGGAGTGTGATACGTTTGAACCGCTGGTGTTGCGCCGGTTTGCCACCACGGGCGACCACTGGTAGCGCCAGCACCAGTGCCACCGGCCGGTGATTGAAGTTTGGCAAGGTACTGATCGAACAAACTTTGCTGTTGTTTCGCCGCCGCCTCGGGATCGGGAGCCGCGTTCCACACCGAGTTCTGAGTGGCGATTTCGGTTTGCAAGGCCGGATCAACCGTTTGAGTTTTTGAGATGCCCGTGATGGCATTCAAATAATCGGAGAGTCCCTGTCCCTGCAATTTCTCCGTGGTGAGTCCGAGATTCGCCAACCCTTGATAACCGGAAAATTGGCTGTTCGGCATTCCCGAGGTAACTCCAAAGTTCGCGGCCTGGGTGCGAATGTTGTTGATCGTGGAGGGGGACAGCACGCCGTTTAGCTCGTTCATTATGTTTGAGCTAATTTGGCTGTTGGCACCTCCCAGATTGGGATACACCGCCGAAAGATCAGCGTATGGATTGGGATTGGAGATGTCTCCAGGCACCATGCCGTAGGCGCCCTTGCCGGGTTGGGGAGAACCTGGTGGAGAATAAATCCCACCCGCACTAAAATTTGTTGATGCCATATTAGATCATTCCTATGTTTGCGCGAAACGCACCCACTGCGCCGGCCGGTCTGATTGAGATCGGTGTTTGGCTCACTGGGAATCTGTCCCTAAGCTCTAAATTGCTCTCATGCACCGCATCCTCTTGGGCCGCCCTGCCACCCGCGATGTCTCCCGCGTCGCTCATGCGAATCGCCTGAATCATGCTGCCAATGGCATCCAGATTGGAAATCAAAACCAAATCGTTATCATTCTCCACCGGGATGAATTGGAGTTTAACCAGTGCGGCAACCTGCTTCACACCGTTGGCTCCAGAGCAACAGTTGGAGCGCGGAAGACCGGGAATTTTGGTGAAACGAAAATCCGGGGTGACATCCGTAGGATCGTAAAGCGCGCAATTCTGCAACACGTCGTTGTCCGGGTCGTAATAAAACATTTGGCCCGGTCCCGAGGTTTTATCCCGAACCACCCGCGTTACCTCCCGGAATCTCATCGGGGTGGAAGCAAATGGAATTTGATTGGTGATCGTTACCCCTTCCTGCCAAATGCCCGATGAGTTTTTCGTACGCACCACTTGCCCATTGGAATCGATTCCAAAGATCGTGACCGTCTTTCCCACATCGGCTCTCACTGCCGGGTACGATCGGACATAGAAGTTTTTTCCGCATGGCACCTGGAAATACACCGGGGTGGTGCCCTGGTTCTCCATCGCCAAATTTCCACGGCACGCGAATCCATCCACCGTGAATCCCAAACTCTGAATGTCGCGATGGGAGGCGAGGTGGGTGAATTGAAACCAGTTGTTCCAAACATTGATCGGGGTGCCACAGGTGTTCACCGCGAGCACCGTTCCCACCTGGCGAGGCCACACGAGGCATTCATTGTGAATGCAAAACCGCATCAGTTGGACCGTGCCCCAAAAATTCCCACGGGTCATCAGCATTCGGACTGACTTATTAAGGTAATCCTGAAACTCATCGCTCGTGCCGCAAACGCCAGAGACCCGAGCGAGCGAGATGGATTGTTTTGCTTGTCCGAATGTAAGTAGCATTGATTGGCTTTTACGCTTAATTGGGAATTATATCAATGGAAAATCCGCAAGGGATTGTTGACCCAGTCCTCGTCGAAGAAGTACACGTCTCCGGTGACGTAATCGATGCCAATTCCAGCACCGTCGTTGCTGCCGCCCATCACAGTCTCACAGATGATGGTGTTGGTGGCGGGGTCGATAATCATAAGTTCCCCAAACAAGTCCTGCGCGATGACTGTTTTCGTGAGCGGGTTGTACTTGACGAACTGGTACGGGCCCGCGCCAACCACTGCGGTGATCGTCGCGTTCAGAGTGAACGTGGTCGCATCGTAAGCCACCACCGTGTTGGAGAAGTTCTCTCCGAAAAATATCTGGTTGGTCACCGGGTCGTAGCACACGTCGCCCCGGATGAACTTGGAGTCCGGGCTGTTCTTGTTGGCCACCAGCGTGGAGATGGGATAATTCACCAGCGTCATACCTCCACCGCTGACTCCAAAGACATTGTTGGGATAGTAGCCGATTTGACTGAACACGCGCCCGGTGGGCGAAATACGTGTCAGCGCCAGCGTGTGCGGGTCGTACTCGTAGATGTTTTGTGTGCCGCCGTTATTGAGGAGGGTGTAGCACTTGTCCGCCTCCGGGCTATAGACCCACATGGGATTGGCCGCCCAGTTCGAGCCGTCTCCCGGAACGGGAATAGTGCCCACGATATTTCCCACCGAATCAGTGACCGTAACCGTGGCGGCATTGGTCTGGAAAAACCACCGCTTGTTGGAGGTGGCAAAACAGCCGTGTTTGTACTTAGCGCCATCGATTGCGGTACTGGCCAGGTTGATGGTGTTGATGACTGCATTGGTTGCAGTGTTGATGAACACCACCTTGCTCTGGTCTGCGGACACCAGCACCATGATCTGAGTGGTGGCGTCGTAGGTCTGGTCGAAAGGTCCGTCCGGCGTGCCGGCAACTGTATTGATGGAATTTCCAGTATCCACGATGCACGATGGACCAGTAACGCAATGGAGTTCCCCACTATCCACCACGGATTGCACCCATGCCTCCAGTTGGGATTGGGCGCTTGCGGTGGCATCGGCCACAGAAGTGGCGCTTGTGATGGCGCCCGCATTCCCGGTTATGATCCCGGTATCGAGATCAATGGAAATCCACGATGGTTGCGTGCCGTCAAAGGTGAGCGTGCCCACATCGCACGTGTGGGTGGTGGTCACCGCAGTATTGTAAAATACTTTTACGCCGTTGCTGCCACACGGAGCAATGGATTGAGCGTAGGCTTGGACGCATTCGTTTATCATTTCGATGACAATCACATCGATCTCTGATTGGGTGGCGCCGGAAGGGATCGTTTTGACAATAACCCCACCACTCAGGCAGTTCATTACCAACGGCGGATAATCTCCCGTGAATCCGGGAGAAAATGGGAGCGTGTAATTGATCGTGCCCGCTGGCACCACCACGGTTTGAATAGTGCCATCCGGGCAGGTGACTTGAACGCTCGTGATATCGTTGGAGTATTGCTTGTTGGCGTTCAGATTGTAGAGCACGAGCGGAAATCTCAGACACTCCGTGATGTCCACACAAGGCTCGCAACCGTTCGTGTTTTCCATCACCACACACAAAGGCTTGCATTGCGCCACCGAGTACTTGGTTTCCGGCACGCGGGAGGCGCGGAATTTAGCGCCCCGGAATTTGCACGAGCCGGTGAATTGAAACCGCACCTGAAAGGTGAGACCGATTCGAGTTGGACGTTTGGTGTTTGGGTCGCAATCCAAAACCGATGGCGATCCCAATCCCACCGGTGTCCGATATTGAAACGGGGTGTTGGGGTTGGTGTTGTTTCCACAAATTCCAAACTCCGTCCACTTGGTCCAGCAATCAGAATAATTGGGGCGATACCACACCTCCACATTCACCACTCCGCGAATGTCCGACAAATACATTTCTCCATCCAGCAATTCAACCAAATCAAACTGGCCTTTTATCTTTTCATTGGTGAACAGTGCGGCCGATTCAAACGAGTAGGTGACCGGGATGTTTGAATTATCAAATGCCGCATCATCGGTCTTTTGAATCTCGAATAACCGAATCCGGCTCGTCAATGAATCAAAACAAAACACGTAGCATCGCTCCACGCCATTGAAGACGCCTTGAACCAGTTGGAGCACGTTCATGCCGGTCCACAAACCGTCGTATATGGATGGCGACTTGCCACGAAGATTGCTGATGGGATCGAAATTTAAGGCGATGATTCCCTGGCAGAAAACTCCCAATGGCCCATTCGTGGGAAGAATCGCAAGCAGATTCCGGTTATCAAACGTCACCTCGCTCTCAAATTGAACCAGGGTGGGATCGTCCTGCTTCAAGATGGGTTCCACCTCCCGGCTCTGCGGGACGTTTCCCCACGTGTCGAATTCGCGGCGAGCAAGGATGAGCGAGCGAATGCCATCGATGGCCCGAAAAATAATATCTCCGTTGGAAAGCTGTGTGCCGTTCTGGGACAAGGCGCCCGCACCGATCAAGGCCTGGGTAAGAATTGGATTGGTGATTGCTCCCCACGTGAAACGATCCACCGGAGCGGCACACGAGAACGCTGCCATGGTGGTGAACACCTGGAGCGGTCCCTGTCCGAGCGAGGCATCCAGCGTGGCAGAAAAACGCATCGCGCGAATATCTCCAAGCGCACCAGGGACACGGAACGCGCCTCCGCCCGCGAGATAAGTATTCTCCGTCACCCGCAACGGAGCGTCACGGAAATTGTAAATTTGGGTTCCGCTGATTCCACCGTCTATGTCTGAGGCGATGAATGAAAAACCGTCTGTGAGCGCCATCCAATTTCTTCCCATGCCATAGGCTCCCATTCTGCCGGCCGGTAATTCTGGAATCGCCACAATATTCCCTGTTTGAACCGTTCCCGGAGTGTCGCTCACATTTTGTAAAATAACCTGGCTCGATGGTGGTGATGCTTTCTGGGAAATTAAATAAATGGATCGGTCGTTTATCCAAACTATTTGCGGTGGGCCGGTGTAGGTGGGGGTGATGATGATGTCAATATTTATGTTCCCCACTTCAATGTTGGAGGATTCGGCCAGGATGGTAAATGCGGTGCCCAGGGTGCCAACGGTCACCGTGGGAGATGGAGTTATGATCGTGATGACCGATCCATTCCTTGCCAGAGGAAATCCTTGAGGTGAAAATAATGGCGGGCTTGTTGGTGTCAGAGTGGTGGAATGCCACCCCAACGGTACGCTGGGAAATTGAACGCTGCTTGGTCCCAAAGTAAAAGTTGCGCCATCTATGCTGACAATGGTTCCTTCTGGAATGGGATTCCCATTGGCATCCACCAGGAAGGATGTTTTTACCGTTTGGGGGACGTTCAGCCTTTGAATGTCCTGCAACAGATAACCGATGCGATTGGGGTAGGAGATTATTTTCTCTCCCACAGTGTGAGCGCCCTGGGGATCGAAATATAAAGCGCATGTCGCCGATGGAGTGGTGCTTTGAACACTCAGTAAAACGTATTGGGCTCCGTTGACATAAACCGGAATATTTGTTGGTCCAGTATAATTCCCAACCACATTAACCAATACCGTGCCGCCCACGGCGGGAGCGGTGAATGATCCGCTTATCACTGCGAGCACTTTGTTTGATCCATTCGATCTCCGTGAAGTTGCTCCATCAAAAAATATCGGGAGACTCACGCCGTCATTCACGATTACAAAACGCTCCGATTGCCATAACCATGCCTGTTGCGGATAGGGTGGATTGGGATCGTTGGGTATTGAAATATTCAACACCGGACACGTGGTGCCATTGGGGAAAAATTGAAAGAGCAAACCTCCGATCAAGGCAACGAGCGATTGCGCTCCGGTGTCCGGTTGATAAAAACATGCGCCCTGAAATGCGCGCTGAGTGCATAGCGCCTGTAATATCGCGTCTCCATTGAAGTCCAGAGCAATCTCACGAATCGATGGACGATGCGTGCCATAGCCACCACGAAACGTCATGTTCGTGGACATTGAAACTTGATTGGATGGCAGGAGCTGAGGCGCTAATCCGTTATTAACCCCTCCATCCAGGGGGCCAATGCCATCCACTAAAAATTCACCGGGCGATTGCTTTGCCATGGATTAAAAAAGCGGGATGGCGACAATGCTTAATTCAACAACTTTGAGTGAGCCAGCGTAGGGCGCTACATCGATGGTGCCAAACATTTGGATGGTGTCTCCCGCCGCGGCCTGATAGGTGACCGCGGGAAACGCACCCTCGATGAATGTGCCGGTTTTCGTGGTGACCACCGGAGTCTCCAATCCCACCAGCGCATTGGCGATATCGGCTGGTCCATTCGTGGTCTCCCTTAATTTGAGAGCGATGTTTTCCGGCGACGCGAAAGTGGCCACGTCGTAATCCAATCGAAACGTGGCGAGGATTAAATAAGTTTTCGCGGCGAGGGTGATGCTGGACGAGAGGAGTTGAACCGATGAGTTGGTGAGGGCTTGAGAACCACCCACGTGATAATTGGTAATCGCGGGAAGCAGGGTGGAGTCCGGTTGGGTGCCGGCCGGGGAAACTTGTGCGGGTGCCGCGATGGTTTCGCCAGCATGGGTGTTGCCACCGTAATCCAAATACTGAACGGTCATGCTGGCCGCTCCGGGTTTGGAGGTGATTTTGAAAGTGCCGGCGCCCTCGATGAAAACATTTTGTCCCACGGTCGCCCATGCGGACGTGCCAACCTGAATCGTCACTGAGCCTCCGATATTTGGCACGTTGAAATCCGCCGTGGTGAGAGTGAACGCATTTATTCCCGCCGCTCCCGGATCACCCGCCGCTCCCTCGGGACCGGGAATGTTTACCGTTTCAGAGGTAGGACAAGGATTGCAGCATTGGATAGGAACGCTCATGGCGTTCATATCGCACCCGGACCTAAAAAATGTCAATCGAAAAGGATTTAGGTCTCCACCGATTCCGGCACGGGATCATCCGAAAATTTGATTCCTTTTTCCTGTGCCTCCTTGATTTGCGGTAGGAGTGATCCCAAGGATTCCACTTTGACGTAAAGCCCCATCCCCTTGATCTCCTCCGCATGATCGTGACATTCCTGAATCGCCTCCTCGATGGTATCACCCAGTCCGATGACCGATCCGATCTCGTCCCCGATTACAGCCACGTCATGGTTTTGAGGCACCACCGATTCCACCTCCTTGGAAATATTCACCGAGTGGAATAAAGTCACGTAGGGTTGCACATCTTCCGGCACGCTCACATTCATCCAATGCTTGTGCGCCCAATCGGAATAAATCATCGCCTCCGCTCCAAACTGAGAATGATTTTCAATTGGAACATTCTCGCCGGCCGCGCCATGCCACATCACGTCCCCCAGGTTTTTCATGTTCGCGATTTGAATCGCGCTGCTTGGGATTGGTGTGCGGTTGGTGACATCGATGAGGTAGGGCAGGGAATCCTCTCCAATGCGGATTTCAGTGGATAGAAAATTCCGGTAGTTGGTCTTTTTAAGAAACTCCTCCAACCTCGAATTCACCTCGCGCACCTCCTCCGGCAAATCGTCGTAAGGCATCACGGAGGCGAGTAATCCGGCATCCTTTTTCTCCCAACCGGCCATTGCCACGTTGGGCCATGAGCCGGTGAAAATGCCATCATACCCAACCTCGAATTCAGTCTCGATTTCATCCTCGACAATGAACGTCGCCATGTGTTGCAGGGGACCGAGACGGTAGGCGAGTTCATCAAGACGTGGTTGGGAAAGTTCATAATTGATGTGTTGCCAGCTTTCCATGTCGCCGCGAAACTTGGAAAGTTTTACAAAACAATTTTCCTTTTTCTTTAACAACTCCCGCAATGCGTCCAGGCCTTTTACTTGCTGGCATGGCTGGACCGGGAGACCAACCGATTTCATTAGCTCCTTGGTTTGCCAGCGATGCAATTCCAGGTTGGCGCCCATGCGTGATCCCCAGACTCGTTTTCCAATCGAATCGAGATACACCTGGAGATCGCCGTTGTAGCAGTCCGGGAACACGAACAAATCCACCTCGTTGATATGATTCCAAAAATCAGTGACGCGCACCACCCCATCATACCCGTATCCCGGAACAATCTCAGTCATGGACGGGAACGCGCGGGACCATGGAGTGAAATACAGGACAACACCAAAGAATTTTGTCAGCGCGTTGGCGAGTCCGATGTTGAGCCCGCCATCGTAAACGAGAACGCGGCGATTGGAATAATCGCTCATTTGAAAAGCGCGTTAATTGTCGCCTCGTAATCAGACCAATCAACCCCCATCACCGCGGCCACGGTGCGCTCCACCCCGGTTGCCAGGCAGTGTTGAAAACGGTATGGCGCGCGAGGAGAATCACCGGGCTCGCTCTCATCATATTCCTTCCGGTTTTGCTCGTACTCCATATCGAAGGCATCCACCGCGGCCTGGGTAATGCCGCACCACTCACACAACTTCACCTCCACCAGTTCATGGAGCGCCACCAGAAATTCATAGCGTGAATCGTGCATTTGGCTCACGCGGATTTGGAGGGATTTGTCCTCGCCGTAGAACCAGTCACCGCAAGTGGGGTAACGCTGTTCCGAGTGAGGAATGGTTTTTATTACAATGGAGTTCAATTTTCAGCCATGGGGTTGGGGGATGGTTTCGCGGCGTTTCTCATCCCGTTCATTGCGGTATCCGCCAATGCCTTTCCGGTGTCCAGCTTGATATCATTCGCCGCCTTCGCGTCGGTGTGTTGGGTTTGCTGGCGGAATTTCAATTCCTTGTGGCGCAACTGTTGAGCCGCTTTCTGCTCCTGAATCTTCATTTTGGTCTGCATCTCCGCGATTTGACCCTGAATTTTTGCCATGGTCTCAGGATTGAGCTGGCTCCCGTTCTGTTGTTGCTGTGCCGCCTGTTGCTGGCGTTGAGCGAACGCGCGCACTTGATTCATCATCTCGGAGAGAGCATCGGTAAATTCCTTCACCTGTGCCTTGTTGTTCTGGTCCTGCGCGATGATTTGAATGTGCTTGCCGATGTACTTCGCCACCGATTGCAAACCGATCACGTCCTGTGGAGTGCCCACGCCTCCGGTCTGGTTGATGCGCCCGATCACTTGCGCCATCATCTTGAGCAACGTCACCACCTGTTCCGGGTGATTCAAACCCTCCTTTGGCTCCATGTCCACACCAAGCATGAGCGTGCCGAAAGATTGTTGGGCATCGTGGATTGAATCCGTGACTTTGGGAGTCGCGTCGAGCGGAGCCACCCGATTGGCTTTCTTCGCGTTGTTGGTGACCGCGAGCACGTAATCGTGCTTGATCTCCTGTTGCGCGTTGGGATCGAACAATTGCAAATGGTTCACCAGTTCGGTCGCCTCCGCGATCTCGATCGTACGATTGCCTCCCCCTAAAACCTGTTCCACCTCGATATCCCAACGGTCGGAATTCAACCATTGTTCCGGCACTCCATCATCCAAGCACTGTTGGCGGAATTTTTTAACTCCAAAATCATCGGAGTCTTTGATGGCGAATCGGCGGGCAATCTCCATCGCCGCGAAATACTCCTGCCGGTATGCCCGTCCAATCATCGTCGCCATAAGTGCGGAGGCTTGCGCCAGCACGGCTTGGGTCTCGTACTTGGTGCGCTCCTTTTTCGTGCCGGTATCCGGCGCTTGGGTGTATTGCGAGGAGTTCTCAGAAATCTTTTGATTCAAACTCGCGGCCAAACTTTCCACCAAGGCAACATTAACCTGATAACGCTCATCCGCCCTCACCATGTTCAAGCCATCCGGGAGAATTCCTACGATGCCTTGGAGGATCACTTGCTGCAAACGATCCCGGTCGTTCGGGTCTTGCACCCGGAATAACAACATCAATTGCTCCATCACGTGTTGCGTGAACTGGCAGTTGATCCGGTTCATTATCCAACACAGGTCGTAGAGAATCCACGCCAGAGAACGAATCGAGTGATACTTGAACGGCGGAACATTGTTGCCGTCGCCGAATTGGAAATGAATGATGTTGTCCAGCTTTTGGGCGAAAGGTTTTTTGCTGTGATACACAAACTCCGTGGTTCCGGCGTCGAGATTTTGACCGGTCACGGGTCGGCAATCGTCATCGAGAATAATATCGCGATACCACCCGTTCAAGTTGGGGTCTTCAAACTCCTCCTCGCGGTGGTAGAAGTCCCAGAAATAAATCATCGGAGCGGAGTCGGCATCGTAGAAGCATTGGTTTTGCTTCACCAACTCGGTCATCTGTTCCGGTTGGTTGGACCAGTCGTAATTATGAGCATTGGTATTAAGGTCTTTGAACGTGTCGAGGATTTTTTTGACCTGCTTCATGTTCCAACCGGGGTCTACGTTTTTCCCGGCTAGGAAAGTTTTCTTTATCAACTGGCCTGGACGCATGATTCTACGCACCGCGAAGTAGCGAAGATTTTGACAGGAGAGATCAGTATCGGTCGGAATCAAAATATCCTGTATGCCGGCAAAGTCCGGGAGTGGGGACTGAGAATCCCACCAAATCCGCGCGCCCACACCGTGCAACACCACGCCACCCCAGACACAATCCATCGTGTGATAATACTCACGATTATTGCGAATGATCCGGTTGATGTTTTCGGTGATCGTTGATCCCCACTCCTTTTGCTTGTCGGTCGGCGCTTTCGGCAACGAGACCTTGAAAAAGTTTCCCGTCTTGGTGAACGCGGTCTCGCACTGATTGCGAGCCTTGTGAAGAATGTCGGTGCCTTTCTTCTCATTGTAGTTGATGAGAATTCCGTGCTCCTTGCATTCCTTCTCGGTCCACGGCGCATCACCATTGTAAAAACCGTTGAGGATAGCCCGGTTCGGCGAACGCTGAATCTCAGCATTCTTCATCGTGTTGATGACCGAACCGACGTGATTTGCTGTTGAAAAGTTCATCAGGCTCTACGCGCGGGAATTGTTTTTGGCGGTGTGGTTGGCGGGACATCGGGGGGAGCATCGGCGAGCGATGGATTTGATGTTTTGCGAACACCTTTTTTCCGCAAAAGTTCAATCAGGTTTCCATCCTTGCTCCGGTGGAAAATAATCGTGTCCTCGCCAACGAAATCGAGCGTGACATGATTCTTGGGGGCATCGACCGCGCGTGCCTCCACAAAGGTGGGCGGCAATTCCTTGGTGCCGTAGTAGTGCCGGATCGAAGGCGTGTTGAGTGATTTGGGAACAAT
>Ga0207856_1000103_pt1 | contig 16369 bp, 12 predicted proteins | sample LuqExpMetageno21_FD_187779 | JGI IMG/M metagenome (GOLD analysis project Ga0207856, IMG submission 187779) | Tropical forest soil microbial communities from Luquillo Experimental Forest, Puerto Rico - Sample 21 (SPAdes) | ecosystem: Environmental > Terrestrial > Soil > Tropical forest ... | reverse complement strand
ATCTTGTTGATGACGGCGGCGATCGGCACGGCGGTGCCGAGGAGATCGTAATAATTCGGGTCGTTCTTCGCCAAAGCGAGCTTGTCGGACTGATCGTTTTCCAACCCGTCGACACCGATGATGGCGATGGTGATGCCGACGACCGGTGGCCGGGAAGCCGGCAGATCCATGCCGGCAGCATCCGCGCCATCGGGCCGCAGCAGCAAGGGGCCGCCGGAATTGCCGGGCACCGTCACGCAATCATTCTGCCAGCCGGAATCATGCACCTGGCCGACCACCCGGCAATGCGGGTCCCACCATAGCCGGGTCAGCGGCTTATCACCAGGCAGGCCGATGCTGCTGATGCGGAGGCCGGTGCCCAGGCGGGTCAGATCGCGGGTGGTCATCGGGAAGAGATGGAAATAGCCGTAGCCGGTCTTCTCATCGCCGAGACATTTGTCGAGCTTCAGCAGCGCCCAGTCTTCCCAGCCGTTCTGCAGGATCGCCTTGGCGCGGATCTCGACCGGGCTGTCATCTTCATTGGGGACATATTGGCCCCAGACCACCGGACGGGCAGTGGTCTCGTCGGCGAATTGCCGTGCATCGTCGAAATCGGGGCCGACGGAACCCTGGCCGAGATAGAAATGCGCCACCGTCTTGTCGGTGATCTTGCCGCCGCCGCCGGCCACGTGATAGGCGGTCAGGACATGGCAGGGCGATACCAGGAAGGCGGTGCCGGCAACGGCGTCATCCGCCCCTTCATCCAGCACCATCAGGCCGACCGGGCCGAAGACACCGCCCTTGATCCGCTCCACCCCTTGCCGGTCGTCGCCGCCCAAGGCGACCGCAACAGCCGGCCGGCTCGCCAGCCCGGCGATACCGGCCACCGTCAGCAGGATGCCGATCAGCAGCGCCGCGGCGACGCGCCAGCTCCGCCAGGACGAGATGCAACCGGAAAGGCGGGGGATGGAAAGCGACGGACTGTAACCGGCCGGGCGGTTCGGGGATGCTTTGCTCATGGCGATATCGAACACGCGCCCGGAGGGAAGCGCAAGACTCCTGTGAGGGATCGCACATTTTACTTGGGAAGTTGTTGGCCCCGGGGAAGTTGACCTTGCCCGGCCCTGTCGGCGCGCCGATAGTACGGCCATAGGTTGCGGCGCGGGAGGCTGCGCGCGGCTTTGCCCGGATTGATCAACGCGGCTGATGGCTGAGGCGGAAGGTGATGATCATGGGGTTCGGACAGGTACTCTTGATGACGCGGCGGCTTGGACTGACGCGCGTGATCGCCGCCGGCATGCTCTCAGCCAGCGTTATTCTGATGCTCGGCCAGCGACCTTCCGCGGCAGCCAGTTTCGATTGCAGCAAAGCGACCCAGCCGCTCGATCAGCATATCTGTCACAATGCTGAATTGTCACATATGGATGAGGACCTCGCTGCTGGTTACGGCAAGGCCAAGGCGGCGCTGGGCCCCGATGGGCAGAAACTGCTGCAGGACAGCCAGCGTGACTGGCTCGCTTTCGCACACCGTATCTGCAAGACCCGGCTCGATGCCAAGACCGCCAAGGCAGTACAGCAGACCGCAGATGAATGCTTACAGACCGAATACCAGGAGCGCCAGGAGGATCTCGGCGGCGTGGTGAGCGTCGTCAACGGCTTCACCTTCCAGCGGGTCGATCTCTATGCCCTGGCGCCCGATAAGATCGATCCCGATATCCCGGCGGGATCGCGGGCCGGTTTCAGCTATCGCCGCATCAGCTTTCCGCGCATCGACCAGGCGCCTGCCGGCATCGATCCCGCCGCCTGGAACCGCGCCATCGCCATTGCCGCGCAGAAGCTGGCGGCTTCCGGTGACGGCGATGATGGGGCCGCAGCCGCCAAGGCTGCGGCAGCGGCGCCCAGCAATATCGTCAAACCGGACATCTCAAAGGCGGAAGCCGCCGATATCGATGTCACCTATGATTTCGGCTTGGTGACGCCGCAGATGATCTCGGTCAACCTGAGCTATGGTGTGTTTGGCCACGGCGCCGCCCATCCCAGCGGCATCACCGAGACCCACAGCATCCTGCTCGCCGAGGGTCGCGAACTGGCTGCCAAGGACCTTTTCAAGGATGGCGCCGACTGGCAGGGCTTCCTGGTGAAGCGCAGCCATGACGCCTGGATCAAGATCATGGAAGATGCGCCGGACCAGGTCGACGACAAGGCGATCACCGATGTGGTGAAGGACCCGCAGCTCTGGCAACTGAGCGACAAGAGCTTCACCGTCTTCTTCCCGTTCTATTCGGTCGGCCCCTATGTGGTGGGCGAGCAGCAGGTCGATGTCAGCTGGGCCGAGATGAAGCCCTATCTGGTCGACAAGCTGCCCTTCACCTTGCCGGCCGGCACGAATTAAGCGCCGTCAGCCGGCATCCTCTGCGGTATTGCCTTCGATATTGTTGCGCAGCACGACCAGTTCATCCTTCAGCGCCGTGAGCTGGGCTGGCGTCTGGCCGGCGGCGCAGACCACCTGGGCCGGCACGCCGCGGGCTTTCTCATACAGCGCCTTGCCCTTGTCGGTGAGGTAGATATTGACCTGCCGCTCGTCGCTGCTGGCGCGCTGGCGGCGCACCAGATCGGCAGCTTCCAGGCGTTTCAGCAGCGGCGTCAGGGTGCCGGAATCGAGATGCAAGTGCCGGCCGATCTCCTTCACGGTCTGCCCGTCCTGCTGCCACAGCACCATCATGACGATATACTGCAGATAGGTGAGGTCGAGCGCCTCCAGGATCGTCCGGTAGGCGCGGGTCAGCGCATGGGTGGTCGAATAGAGGGCGAAACAGATCTGGTTATCGAGCTCCAGATTCGGATCGTCGGTGATGCGGGTCGACATGCGGGTCTCCTCCGGCCGGGCCGGGTTTATCTCTCATCATTATGACATAAGACGTAATTAAATTGTATGCGATCTAATTATGCATGGCTGGCATGTCGAAAATAATGATTGTACAAAATTAGATTGTGTGCAGCATTTCTCTTCAGACGGGAGGCAAGAGGCACTTCCGTCACGGAAACAAGCGTAAACTGCGGTGTTTATCGCGTGTCACGACCTCCGCTCCGGGCGCCACCCTCTGGGTGGGACCGGGACCAGGGCCGGCAGAATGAAGATGATGCAACCAGGGCTTCCGGCAAGCGATCGGCGCCCATCTCAGATAGGAGAGACAGATGCAGGTTCTTTACAAGACGAGTGCCAAGTCGACGGGTGGTCGTGACGGCGGTCATGCGGTGAGCGGCGACAATCATCTCGACGTCAAGCTGTCGCTGCCGAAGGAACTGGGCGGCCCGGGCGGTGACGGCACCAATCCGGAACAGCTCTTCGCCGCCGGCTATTCGGCCTGCTTCCTGGGCGCCATCAAGTTCGTCGCCGGCCAGCAGAAGGTGAAGATCCCCGACAATGCCACGGTCCAGGCGACCATCGGCATCGGCCCGATCGAAGGCGGCTTCGGCATCGAGGCGGCGCTGGAAGTGAGCCTGCCGGGCATCGACCGCGCCAAGGCCGAGGAACTGGCCAAGATCGCCCATGAGCAGGTCTGCCCGTATTCGAACGCCACCCGCGGCAATATCAAGGCCACGGTGACGGTGGTCTGAGACCCGACCGCCCATATCTGAGCGGGTTTCCCGCGCGGGTCTGTCCCCCCCAATCCCGGACCCGCCTGACTGCGCGCCATGCCTTCTCCCTCCCGGAAGGCATGGCGCCTCGCTTTTGACAGCAAGCTCACAACATGTCGCCCCTGCATGCAGCCTTGCATTCCCGCCGATTGCGGCCTGGCCGATGACTGGGCAGAGCCGGATCGTTTTAGACGGAATCGCTCTGCGATTTTGTCTAAAACGTGAATCCGGCTCTCTTCAACAAGATAGAGGGCGATTCACGTTCTTAACTGAAGCAAACCTGCTTCCGTTAAGAACGATCGCGCTCTAGGGTGCCGGAATTAACACAGCAGACGCCGCCAACGCCGCATGGCAAATCGAGGGACGGCGCAGGTTTGGGGCACGTGTCACTGGCGGTTTACAGCACTTTCAATCGCGACGACTGGGCGAGGCTGCGGTCCAATACCCCGCTCACCTTGTCGGAAGCCGATCTCATCTCGCTGCGCGGCACCAATGAGCACACCTCGCTCGACGAGGTGGTCGATATCTATCTGCCGCTGTCACGCCTCTTGAACCTGCATGTGCGGGCGGCCCGCAATCTCAACGGCGTCAAGGATGCCTTCCTCGGCCGCCTTGCCGGCGAAGCGCCCTATATCATCGCCATCGCCGGCAGCGTCGCCGTCGGCAAGAGCACGCTCGCCCGCATCCTGCAGGCGCTGATGGCGCGCTGGCCGGATCACCCGCGCGTCGATCTCGTCACCACCGACGGCTTCCTGCATCCCAATGCGGTGCTGCAGGAGCGCGGGCTGATGGGCCGCAAGGGTTTCCCGGAGAGCTATGACCTCAAGCGCATGGTGCAGTTCCTGGCCGATGTAAAAGCCGGCAAGCCGGAGGTGAAGGCGCCGGTCTATTCGCATCTCGCCTATGACATCGTGCCAGGCGAATGGCAGGTGGTCACGCAGCCGGACGTGCTGATCTTCGAAGGCCTCAACGTCTTGCAGACGGCCGGCCTCACCGGCCCCAAGCCGGTCAGCACCATCGTTTCCGATTTCTTCGATTTCTCGCTTTATATCGACGGCGAGGAGGCGGATATCGAAAGCTGGTACGTCAACCGCTTCCTGCTGCTGCAGCGTTCCGCTTTCCAGAACCCGCAATCCTACTTCCATCATTACCGCGACCTGCCGGAGGCAGAAGCAGTGGCGACGGCAAAGCGCATCTGGCGTGAGATCAACCACGTCAATCTCATCGAAAACATCTTGCCGACCCGCGAACGGGCGCGACTCATTCTGGCGAAACAGGCCGATCACCGCATCGGCGAGATCCGGCTGCGCCAGATCTAGCAGCTCACCGCAGCAATCTCGAACGCACAGCGACCGCCGCGCGATCATCGACATCGATCACTATGGGCGATCGCCCAAACGCAGACGCCCGCACCGCTCATCGCATGGATGAACGATACGGGCGACACGCTTCGCAAATCATCAACCTGGCTTAACCACCGGTATGGCGCCACCAGACGGGGCTAGGGAATCCTCGAGATGATAAGACGAAGTTAGCTGTTCAGGTCTCGCGTTCCTTAGAAGGTGAACGCGGTACCCAGGCCGATATTGTACGAGTTGTAGCCACCATGTGCGCCGTCGCCGCCGTCACCGTTGGCATGGGCATAACCGAGCTCGGCATCGAGCGAGATTCCGGGCCCGAGCGCATACTGGCCGGTCAACACAGCCTGGTGAATCCGGCGATTGTCACCCTGAGCGCCGGCGATATCGTCGATGTTGCTATAGCTGTACTGCGCGCCGATGGTCCAGGCATCGACGGTATAGGCCAAGCCGCCACCGGCGACCCACATATCGCCGCCGCTGTTCTTGACGAAAGCGCCGTCGTTGGTGAAGGCCGATTCGATGTGGCGCATGTATTCAAAGGCGCCGCCGACTGCGAACTGGCCGAAGGTCAGGTTCAGACCGGTCTGGTAAAACTGCTTGGTATGGTTGTTCGGGCCATTGGTGTCGAGCGACCAGGAGCCGCCGCCACCCCACTGCACCGAGACCGCGTCGAAGTCATGATTATACGACAGGTAAGCGTCGACGATCTGCTTCTGGTCGCCCCGGTTGTCGGCGTTCATCGTGATATGGCCGTTGCCGGACTCATGGTTGTCGTTCGGCGTCCAGGACAGACCGAGCTGGAAGCCGCCGAAGCTCGGCGTCAGGTAAACGATCTTCTGCGCCTTGCCATTCGCACCGCTGGAAGCGTTTTCCGAGTCGACGCCTTCGCAGACCGTCGCCGAACCGGCGAAAGTATTCACGAAGGCGTTGTTGTTGATGGTGTCCTGCGAGAAGGCACCGAAGTTGCTGGTGCCGCCGACCGGGGTCACGCATTGTGCGGCCAGCGCGCTGTTCTGCGAACCGATGCGGAGTTCACCGAAGCCGCCCTGGAAGTAGACGAAAGCGGCGTCGATCTGGTCGCCCGTCTTCTGCTCACCTTCCAGCTCGACGCGGGCGCCGACCGTCAGGCCGTTGTCCAGCGTGGTCTTGCCGAGGAAGTAGATTTCGGCATCGCTGGTGACTTCGGTGGAGTCACGGCCGTTGCCGAGGTCGTTGTTGCCATTGTTGTCGATATTAGCATCGATGGAGGTGCGGAAGAAGCCGCCGAGGCCCAGCTTGATGCCATCGGCTGCGAAGGCAGGGCTGGCGATCAGGCCAACGCCGACCAGCGCCGACGTACCTACAAGAATCCTTTTCATTTCAATTCCCCTAGTTGCGATAGATGTTCCTAGTTTGTGATTGGCACCGATGCGCCATGTCTGGCGTGGATGCACCTCACCTCTGAGCCGGTTCGCCGAGCCTGTCCCGCTGCGTAACCCTGCGCGATTCACCGGTCGCGCAGGCAAACGAATAGCTGTGCGGAAGCAACGTTCAACGAAGCCGCCAAATCAAAACTGCTGATAGGTTCGCGACGGCCAGAATCAGCCGGCGCGACCACGGAAAGTGGTCTCGAGAAACTTTTGTGGGCAGGTGGTGTTGTTAGACAGACGTGTAGTTGCGCAGGAAGGTTACAGGAAGTGCGCGCAGTTCATCTCTTTTGCAACAGCAGCGAAGAATCAAGAACGGCGACTTTCGAATACCTGACCTGACATAGTTGCATCATTTCATTTCCGACGACTCTCAGCAGTGCATTTCTAGATACGTGTTCCTTGTCACGTGAAAGTGCGAATTAAATTTAGCGAATGACACTATCACTGCCGCTGATAGTGAAACTGCATGGTCGCGTTTGCTTGCAGCACATGGCCGCTACCCAGAGACATAATAATAGAGGTGCGGAAGAAGAGCGGAACCGAGCGAACGCTGCGCACTCAGGCGAGTGCCATCGATGCTGACGAAGTTGCCAATCGGATTTGCATTGATCTGCGTCACGGCAACATAGCCATAGTCTTGCCCCGGATATAACGCAGCTCAGCCGCGAAGACGCCATGATCAGCTGCAACTCTTGTTACAGCTGTAACGCTGAGGAGGGGCAAGATGCGCGAGCGCACGGCAATGCTGATAGCGATGACGGTTCTGTTGGGCGGCTGTGCATCGCGCTCGATTTCGAATTCCGATTATCCGGAAGACAGCTGGCGTTATGGCGCGACGCCGAGCGCCTATCGCGGCGAGATCGATGACTTCGCTTTGCTGGTGCCGGAGGAGAGCGAGGCAATCAGCGACCAGCAGATCGCCAGGACGCTCGCCGATCATCACGGCGTGCATGCCAGGCTCGGCCAGCCTTTGCTGGTGGTGCAGTCGGGTGCCATCGCGCCCGATGGCGAGATGATCGCCGCCTTGCAACGGCATTTCCCCGTCATCCCCTTCAACGGCCAGCCACCGGCGCAAGTGGAGACCCCGCATGCGGAAACGGTGTCCGTCAATGTCTCGACCACGTCGCCGGCCGCCACGTCGGCGCCACCAAGCCAGGTGAGCGCGAGCTATGCCCGGCGCCTGCGGCTTGCCGCTGCGGAAGGCGGGGCAGCATCCATCTTCGTCTATTGGGGCGTCTTGGAAACGGCGCAGCATAATCAGGTGACGCAGCTCGTCTCCTGGGTGCCGATCATCGGCATGGCGGTACCGGACCAGAGCCAGCAGATGCGCATCCGTCTGAAGGCGGCCTTGATCGACACGGCGAGCGGGCACTGGCAGATGCTGCTGCCGGCACCCATCGCCGATGACAGCTGGAGTTCATCGATGACCCGCCGCGCTGCGGACCAGGATCAGGTCGCCTTGCTGAAGCAACGCGGCTATCAGGCGCTTGCCGAGCAACTGGCGGCCGGGTCCGACTGACGAAGGGGGCCGAGTGACCGCGCCTTGTTGTTTAACGTGGCCCCGGACCATCATGCTTGGGCCGATGGGGATGGTCCGGAGCCACGGTGTCGCCGCCGATCGCCCTGGGGACGTCAGGTTGATCGGCGCTCGAGACGACGGGAAGAGGTTACGGGAGGCGCCGATGCTCAGAGCGCGATCGCTTTTGATGGAAGCGGCATCGCTTCCATCAAAAGCGTGAATCGCCCTCTTCTTATTGAGGAGAGACGGATTCACGTTTTAGACAAAATCGCGAAGCGATTCTGTCTAAAACGATCCGGCTCTAGTGGTAGAAGTAAGGATCGAGCACGCGCACTTCGGTGATCTTATCGGCCGGCAGGCTGTTCTTGGTGGCGACGCGGCGGATCGCTTCCGGATTGGGACCGTCATAGATGCAGAAGGTCTTCTTCTTGTCGGCGCTGACATAGGAATGCACCCAGGTCACGCCGTCGCTCATATTATTGTCGACGACGGTGCGGCAGACCTTGTCGCCGGCATTGTCCATGGGAATGGCGAGACCATTGTTGAAATCGCGTTCGACGAGATAGCGCGGCATATGTCTTCTCCCTGCTTGAAGACCGGATCGATCCGGTACTTGGCAAGGTAGCCGGACCGCGACAGGCCGGCATCGGGAGTTCTCCCTATTTTTTCCGCACCCCACTTTCCCACGACTAGAGCCGGATCGTTTTAGACGGAATCGCTCTGCGATTTTGTCTAAAACGTGAATCCGTCTCTATTCAATAAGATCGAGGGCGATTCACGTTCTTCACGGAAGCAAGCTGCTTCCGTGAAGAACGATCGCGCGCTAACGCGGGAAGATCACGCGTCGCACAAGCTCAGGCGGCGTGCCACCGCCGCTGCCTCGCCGCGCGAGCGCACCTCGAGCTTGCCAAGGATCGAGGAGACATGGTGGTCGACGGTCTTTTCCGAGACGAACAGCCGCCGGGCGATCTCGGCATTGCGGCAACCCTCGATCAGCAGCGACAGCACCTTCAGCTCCCGCGCGGTCAGGCCATGCGGGTTCTGTCGGGTGCGCTCCTGGGCACCACGGGCGATGCCGCGCACCCCGCTGGCCCTGAGTTTGCGGCGGATGATGCCAGAGAGCGCCGCCGCCTGCAGCCGCTCGCAGATCTCCAGCGCCTGACGCAGCCCGGCTTCGTCCTCGCCATCGGCGAGGGCCAGGGCCTGTTCATAGGGGCAGTCGAGCGCCGCCCAGGCTGCCGCCGCCGCTGGTGCATCACCGGCGATCTGCAGGGCGACCGGTGCCGGCAGCGGCACGGCCGGATCGAGCAGGCCACCACCGCGCCACAGCCAGGTCGCCAGCTCGCCATTGCGCCAGGGATCGCTCTCCTGGCTTGCCAGGTCATAGGCCGCGCGCAGCTCATCCATGACCTCGCAGAGCCGGCCTTGCAGCCAGGCGGCCTCGGCCTTGGCGGCGATCACCGGGCCGATGCGCTGCATCTCATTGGCGATGCGGGCGAGATCGCTGGCTTCATCGAGCGGCGTTTCCACATCGGGATCGCCGCGCCGCGCCCGCAGCAGGCCGATCACGGTCAGCGCCGGGATCTTGGAGACGGCGGCGATGCAGGGATGCTGGATGATGGTATGGGCGTCATCCGCCGCCTGGTCCCAATCGCCGCGCGCCAAAGCCGCGACGGCGCGGAAGGCGCGCATGTAGCGGCCCCAGGAATCGAGATCGTGATCTTCGCAATAGGCCATGCCGGCGGCGAGATGCCGGGCAGCCGCGGCCAGATCACGCCGCCGCACAGCAGTGCTGGCGAGATTGGTATGAGCGCGGGCGGCATGTTCCTGGAAGCCGTCCTCGAGCGCGATCGCCAGGCTGCGCTGCAAATCTTGGAGACCGTTGAGGCCCGGCCGCATCATCTTCGCGGTGCCCACATTGTTGAGAGCATGAGCGAGGATCTCCCGGTCGCCCAGCACGCTGGCGAGATCGATCGCGCGCTGGCCCCAGGCGAGGGCCTGTTCGACATCGTCGGCGAGCATATGGAGCTGCGCCTGATTGCTATAGGCCATGGCGAGCTCGCGGCCGGGCGGCAGCTCCGAGAGGATCGTCACCGCCTGGGCAGCATAATCCTCGGTCTGCTGGCGCCTGCCATTGAACCAGGAGAGACGCGACAGCCAGCGCAGATTGTCGCCTTCCTTGAGCCGGTCGCCGGCATCCTGGCGCAAGGCCAGGGCTGCTTCGCGGGCGGCGATGGCGTCATCAACCTGGCCGGTCAGATAGCATTCATAGGAGAGATGCTCGAGGAGATCGGCGCGGCTGGTCACCGGCAGGCTGCCGGCATAGCGGCCGGCAGTGGCGTAATGCGCTGCTGCCTGGCGATGGGCGCCCAGCGCTGCCGCCTGTTCGGCTGCCAGCGGGGCAAAGGTCAGCACCGCTGCACCGTCCTGCGCCTGATCGGCATGATGGACGATCCGCGCCATGGTGATGTCGGCGGGCGCGGTCTCGCCAGGGAAGGCCTGGCTGGGCGAAATCCCGCCGGCGCTATGCGCCAGCAATTCCTCCAGGATACAGGCATGCAGCGCCCGGCGCTGCGCCTGCGGCAGATGCTCCTCGACGGCGCGCCGCGCGAGTTCATGGCGGAAGGCCAGCGCACCATCCGGCAGCATCTCCATGCCGATGGCGCAGCATTCCTCGATCGCGGCACTGGCTTCGATCGGGTCGCCCCAGCCTTGGCCCGCATGATCAAGCACCGCCCGGTCCAGCAGCCAGCGTTCCGCCTTGCCGGGAATCAGCGCCGCCAGATGGGTGAGGGTGGCCGCCGTCGGCGACAGCCGCGCCATGCGGGCGATGACGGCATCGCGCACGGTCGCCGGCACGGTGTCATTGGCGACGGCGAGAGCCTCGGTGACGAAGAAGGGATTGCCGCCGGTCAGGTCGTGCAGGCCGGTAAAGGGCCGGCCCGCGGCGCGGGCAAGATGGGCGACGGCGCAGGCGCTCAGGGGCGGCAGCTGCAGGCGCTGCACGACGGTGGCCGGGAGATCGCCGAACACCGAGCGCAGCGGATGGCGCATGCCGACCTCATCGTCGCGGTACGAGAGGATCATCATCACCGGCAGGCGTTGCAGGCGCCGGCCGAGGAACTTGATGAGATCGAGCGTCGCCTCATCGGCCCAATGCACGTCTTCGAAGATCAGCACGATCGGCCGATCGGCGGTGGCGAGATGATCGATCGCGGCATTGAAGACGGCATCGCGCTGGGTGGCGCCGGCGATCGCCGCGGCGAAATCGCCGCCGGCCTGCCGGGCGATGTCATGCAACGGCGCCAAAGGATGCGGCGTGAACAGCGCCTCGCAATAGCCCCAGAGCACCTGGGCCGCGCGTACCTGGACCGCGCGCACTTGGGCCGCGCCCATCGCGCCAGGCTTGTCGCCGCTTTTTTCCACCAGGCAATCCTGCCCAGGGCAATCCTGCTCACCGGCGAATTGCTTCAGCAGGCTGGTCTTGCCGATGCCCGCTTCACCGGCCACCAGCACGACGCAGCCGCCTTGGCCGGCGGCGACCGGTGCCAGCCAGTCGCGCAAGTCCTCAAGATGGGTTTCCCGTTCCAACAGATACATTCAAGACATACTCCCCACACCGCCACGGTCGCTCCCGCGAGGGCGACCTGACAGGGACGCAACCTGCCGAAGGGCCTTCGTCCTGGCCCTGTGTCACACCACTTCGATTCTCGTGCGGCCCATATTCAACGGGATTGGGGGGCGGGTTAGGCTGCCGTCTCTCCCCAAAAGCTCAGAGGGCAAATCACGGCCGGTCGTATCGCCCTCACGACAGCCGTTGCGCTCCAGTGCATACGCGCAGCCCATCTTAGCAAGATCGGCGGTGGGGAGACTACGACCACGGAAAATAAATTCCGCAAAAACGCCAAAAAGAATGAACATTCGACGGTTGCAGCCCGGAAACGGCCGGACCTATCGGTAGGAGTGTGGGGTTTCGAAATTTTCCTGCGTCTAGTCCAGATTTTGACCCCGACGGAGCGGTGGCCCCATACCAGTTGCCGGCAGTACGGGATCGCGAGCCGCGGCGATCACCGCGTCGGGGACGGGGTGCCGTGCCAATCCGCCCCTTGAGACAGCGGCATCGGCTGACAATTTTTGCATTGCAGCATAAAATGCGCTGGCGGTCAGATTGCTGTCAGATAGGGCCGTTACATAGCGAAGGGTTCTCCGGCCAGCGGGGAGCCTGCGACCATGTGACTGACCGGCAGCGGCGCCGGAAACTGCCCCGACGGGCGTTTGAAATCCGCGGACGTTTGAAGATGACCCGCGTGGGGTGGGCGGCCGATCCGCAAGGCAGGGCAGGCAAGCCATGCATGCGGGCGGTCACATGAGAGAGCTTTCGAGGAGATATCGGTATGCAGCATGGCGTGACATCGGTGAAACAGCGCCTGACCGGCCGCTACAACCTGGGTGCCCGCGGCCTGCACTGGGTCGTCGCTTTGGCGATCGGCGGCATGTATCTCACCGACCAGGCGCGCGGCTTCTATGAGCGCGGCGCGCCGGAGCGCGACTGGTGGCTTGGCATCCATGCCTCGCTCGGCATCACCATCCTGGCACTGACCTTGGTGCGGCTGTCCTGGCGCTTCATCAATGGCGCACCGGAAGCGGTGCCGGCGTCGTGGCTGATGCATCTCGGCGCCAAGCTCGGCCATCTGGCGCTCTATGGTTTCACCTTCTGCCTGCCGCTGAGCGGTTTCCTGCGTTATGCCAGCAGTGGCCGCGACATCACGCTCTTCGGCAATACCATCGCTTCACCCTTCGGCCAGAATGAGATGCTGCACAATCTCGGCGATCTGTTCCATAACGGTGCCTGGACCAACCTGCTGCTGGCCCTCATCGGCCTGCATGTGGCGGCAGCGCTCTATCACCAGTTCATCCTCAAGGACGGCACGCTGCGCCGCATGGCCTGATCACCAACGTATCTCACGCGTGGCGATCTCACCCGTTTGGATGAGGCCGCGGCATCAGGGTACCCTTACCTGCGCCGACGATATCGCATCGTTGGGCCACCATCCGGTTCCGTGCTAGGATTTCAGCGGTTTCAGTGCGCCGCCGACATGTCGTGACATTTCCGGCGACGCCGCCTGCATTGCGATGTGGGTGCCATGACCGACGCGACATCTGGACAGAATGCGGCCTTCGGAACGAATGCCGCCGGCATCACGCCGGTCGGCCTGCTCGATGTTGAGCATTTCATCACCCTTGACCGCCAGTCGATCCGCCTGCAATTCGCCCTTGGCATCATCCTACTGAGCGTCGGCACGCTCGGCATCTTCGGCGCCTTCGCCCATCTCGCCGATCCGGATCCCGGCGTTGATCTGGGGATCGGCGCAGCGAATAGCGCGGGAAATGGCTTCGCGAATTTCGACACCATCTCCAAATGCGTCGGCCTCGTCATCAATCTCGCCGGCCTCTTTCCCTTCAACAATTGCTGGTCGCGCTGGGAGCGGATCAGGACCCTGCGCGCCATCCAGCACAACCCATCCATCCTCGACACCTCGGTGCGCAACGACCTGATCCGCAAGCTCTACGCCAAGTTCCTCGGCGTTTCGTGAAAGGCCGCCGCGTGAAAGGCCCTGCATAAAAGGCCCCGTATGAAAGGATAATCCATGACCGCCGGATATCCGCTGACCATCGACGACGTCAACCGGCGCATCGAGCGCGGCCAGCGCAATGCCCTGTTGCGCACCTTCCTGCTCAGCCTCGCCATCGTCGCCGCGGCGGCTTTGCTGCTGGCGGTGACATTGTGGGAGATCGGCAGCGCCACCCGCCAGCTCATCGATGCCAATCAGCGGCTGGCAGCCGCCCAGAGCCAGCTCACTTTGGTCGGCGACCAGATCGCGGCGGCGAATGATGCCAAGACCAAGGCAGAGGCGGAATTGCAGAAGAGCCAGGCGGCGCTCGATGCCGCCACCCAGCAGGCGCAGATGCTGAAAGAGCAGAGCGCGAGCCTCAACGCCCAGGTCGGTGACCTCACCGCGCAGCTCGAGGACACCAAGAAGGCGCTGGCCGAGGCGCTCGACCTCAACAAGCAGGTCTACAAGCTCGATTGGAGCGAGCTGAAGATGATGTACATGACAAACGGTCCGGCGGTCGATGTGCTGGAGGTAGTCAACGATCTCAAGGACCGCACCAGATGGAGCATGAGCAATACGGAAGACAAGGGCTACAACTCGCCGGGCTTCGCCGCCTTGGTGCTGCAGAAGCTCAGCCGCCTGCCGGAAGGCGGGCTCGCCAGCCTGCCGCGCGACAGCGGCCCGCCCAATATCGGCGACATCGTCACCTATGAAGGCGGCTATCACATGTTCTATTTCCGCGACCACGAACATCATGATTTCGTGGTCGGCATGACGCCCTTCGGCGTCGAAGCCCTGAACGCCGATTTCGCCCCGAAGGTCGCGGTGCTGCGCACGCATTTCCCACCGCAATAGGGATGCGGGACAGATGATCCCCGGTCCTGCATAAGCGCTGATGCCGCAACCTTAAGTAGGTTGTAACGGCGATTCACTTCTGCCAGTATCGCGTGATAAGATTTCACGCGCATCCGGCAGAACGATTGTGATCACTTGTAGCCTTCGCCCGCCAACCGGCCGAACCCGTTTCCCCGCCAATCAGAACCTATACGCCCGTTTCGGCAGCGCCGTGATCCTCGGCCTTTTTCTGATCGTTCCGGGCAAGCCTGCAGCGGCAGCGAGCTTCGATTGCAGCAAGGCCGAGCTGCCGCTCGACAAGCTGATCTGCGCGACGCCGGAATTGTCGGCCAAAGATGATGAGATGTCGGCGAAATACGAGGCCGCTTTGGCGATCCTCTCGCCGGAAGGACAGGGCATCTTGCGCAATGGTCAGCGCAAATGGGTGAAATTTGTACGCACCTATTGCGCATCGCGGATCGGGCAGCCGACCGACAGCCTGGGCGGCGGCGATTCGAAGCAGTGTCTTGCGAGCGAATATGGCAACCGGCTTGATCAACTTGATTCCGCTGCTTTGAAACTTGGCAATATCGTCTTCTCACGCGTGGACGAATTCCAGATTGTCCCGAGCCCAGCGGACCAAGAAGGAGGAAATCGCGGTCATTTCGGATACTGCATCAGAGGATATCCACGTATCGATGCCCCATCGAGCGCAGAAGCAAAGTCATGGAACGAAACGTGGCGGAAATGGGCTGATGAATGCGCCTCGGAAAATTCTGACACGGGTATCAACGCGGATTTTGAATATACTTTCGATGTTCATTTGGCTCAGAACCGCCTGATTTCCATTAGTGGCGATGCTATCGGCTATTTTCATGGCGCCGGCCAGCCGATCCTGACGCTGTCTGGGTTATGGAATATCGCCTTGCCAAGCCTCCATCCATTAAAGGCCGAAGATCTTTTCTGGTCAGGCAGCGCGTGGCGACAGATGATCATCAAACGTTGCATCGCGGCATTATCGGAACGACTTCCAGCGGAAAAAATGCCAGATGACAACAGCTGGAACGACACATGCACCGACGCGCAAAGTTGGGATATGAGACCCGATAAACTCTCGATTTTGATTGACCTTCGCAATGATTTTTTCTGGGCTGCTGGGGTCGCGGAGGCAGACATACCTTGGTCTGACCTGAAACCCTTCCTTGCGCCTGACGCACCCATCAAACTATCGGGTAACTGAAGCATGGTCGCCCGTATCCGCACCGTTGCCTTCCAGGGCGTCGAGGTTCTGCCCGTCGATGTGCAGGTGCAGGTCTCCGGCGGCCTGCCGGCTTTCACCGTGGTCGGCCTGCCCGACAAGGCGGTGGGCGAGAGCCGCGAGCGGGTGCGTGCGGCGCTTTTCGCCATCGGCCTCGCTTTGCCGCCGCAAAGGATCACCGTCAACCTGGCGCCGGCTGATCTGGCCAAGGAAGGCAGTCACTATGACCTGCCGATCGCGCTTGGCCTGCTCGCCGCCATGGGAGTCCTGAGCGCCGAGCAGGTGGGCGGCCAGGTGGTGCTGGGCGAGCTCGGCCTCGACGGCTCGATCGCCCCGGTCGCCGGGGTGTTGCCGGCGGCACTGCATGCGGCGGAGCAGGAACTGGGCCTGATCTGCCCGGCAGCGCAAGGCGGTGAAGCCGCCTGGGCCGGCGAGATCGAGGTGACAGCACCACCCAATCTCATCGCCCTCATGAATCATCTCAAGGGCACCCAGCGTCTCAGCGCACCGCAGCCGCGTCTTGCCGAGGACGAGGGGCCACTGGCGGATCTCAAAGACATCAAGGGCCAGGAGACGGCGAAGCGGGCGCTGGAGATCGCCGCGGCGGGTGCCCATAACCTCCTGATGAGCGGGCCGCCGGGTTCCGGCAAGTCGATGCTGGCGGCGCGGCTGCCCGGCCTGTTGCCGCCCTTGTCACCGGCCGAGGCGCTGGAAGTCACCATGATCCACAGCCTCGCCGGACAATTGAGCGAGGG
>Ga0207856_1000100_pt1 | contig 16760 bp, 26 predicted proteins | sample LuqExpMetageno21_FD_187779 | JGI IMG/M metagenome (GOLD analysis project Ga0207856, IMG submission 187779) | Tropical forest soil microbial communities from Luquillo Experimental Forest, Puerto Rico - Sample 21 (SPAdes) | ecosystem: Environmental > Terrestrial > Soil > Tropical forest ... | reverse complement strand
GGGGGGTAAATGGGTAATTTGTAAAATTGTTTGACAAAAATTTGGATTGTCAAATTGCGTGACGTATGTTTGTGTTGTGATAGACGCGAAGCAATTCGCGGGAGGGCGATATCCGCGTGTCTCTTCCCGGTATTAATAGCTTAACACGGCGCAATGAAACCCTCTTGCGGTCACCCATTAAATGATAAAAAATGAGAATACTTGTAGGAACGGAGTCGTCTGGTGTTATCCGAGACGCCTTTATAGCAGCGGGACACGATGCAATATCTTGCGATTTTCTTCCTACTGAACGGCCCGGACCGCATTATGAAGGCGATGTAATGGATATCATCGGTCAATCTTGGGATTGCTTCATTTTTCACCCGGAATGTACTTTTGTATGTGGATCTGGCCTGCACTGGAATAAGCGGGTGCCAGGAAGGGCCGCAAAGACAACGGAGGCAATATTTTTTGTCAAACGGCTATGGCTTTACTCTCAGCATATTGGCAAAAGATGCATGGAAAACCCAATTGGGTGTCTTTCAACGAAATTTAAAAAGCCATCACAAATAATTCAACCCTATAATTTTGGGGAGGACGCAAGTAAAGCCACATGCCTTTGGTTAGACGGATTGCCCCCATTGTGGAAAACGAAACACATTGAGCCCAGAATTGTTGCCGGGAAAAAACGATGGGCAAACCAAACAGACAGCGGGCAAAACAGGCTCACCCCGGGGCCGGATAGATGGAAGGACAGGGCTAGAACATACCCCGGCATAGCTGAGGCAATGGCTGATCAGTGGGGATAAAATAAAAAAAATCAATTTTTTCAACGGGGGAACCCTATAACGGCTTCTCTTCTCTTCGACCTTTCATTAGTCTCAGTTAACACTTTTTATACACTTTCAAAAAACTTTTATTTATGGCAGCAATTATGGATCAATCTAAAGGCAAAACCGCCTTTATTGCTTTTCAGGAACCTGCATGGCATGGTCTTGGAACGGTAGTCAATGAAGCAATCAGCGCTCAGGATGCGCTAATTAAGGGGGGACTGGATTTTACAGTTGAAAAATTGCCCAATATCCACCGATTGAACGGGCAGGACATCGTATCCAAAACGTCCTTTTTCACCTACCGTACCGACACTAACGGTATCCTGGGCTCTCGGTTGGGGTCGGATTATACCCCTTGGCAGAATGCTCAGGCACTTTCCATTGTGGATGATTTGCTTGCAACAAACAAGTTGCGCATCGAAACGGCTGGCGCAGTGGATGAAGGACGGAGAGTATTCATCTGCATGAAAATGGCTGAACCTATCCGGGTATCCGGGAAAGATGATGTCTTTCAATATCTCCTCATTGCAAACGGGCATGACGGAACACTAGCAATTGCGCCCTTGGCAACAAACATTCGGGTAGTGTGCAACAATACCCTTTCAGCCGCCTTGCGTGGTGCGAAAGGGATGCCTAGAATTAGGCACACCATAAATGCCCATGACCGCGTGCAAGATGCCATTAAAATTATGGGCATCCTGGAAGAGAACTCGCTGGTCAATACTCAGGCTTACGAGCAAATGAAGAAAACCAAGCTCACCCAGCAAGCATTTTTCGACTACATTGGCAACATCTTTATGGATGACGAAACGATTGCCAAACTCCAAAAAGGCGAAAAAGGAGCGGTTTCCACTCGGACCAAAAACATTATTGAGTCAGTCCTGGAATTCGCAGAACAAGGGATCGGCCAACGGCAAACGTTGGATGGCGGCAATTTGAATATGTGGTACGGATACAACGCTATTACAGGCTATTTGACGGGGGATAATTATAAGACTCCGGATAACCGTTTCAATTCCCTGATCCTTGGCGAAAGTGCCCGCAAAATTGCGCTGGCGGGGGATTTAGCCCTCAAGCCGTCAGATGTCCGCACACTTCGCGCAACCGCATCCAATATGTCTAACCTCAATTAAAACCACTGGCACCCCGGATAAGCCATGAAACCGGGATTTTTTCATAACCTTTTCAACCTTTATTTATGTTTAACGAATTCCTGGATTATCTTGGCGATGACAGCAAGCCATCCAAACCCCAAAAAAAGAGCGCTCCACGCAAAGTACCCGTCCCCGCCAAACCTTTGCCGCCTGTTTCCAAAACCTTTGTGGTAACGGCTGGCGGATTGCTTACATCTGCACCAGTCTCGGCAATTGTTCCGGCATCTAATGAGCAGCATATTCCCCCCGCTGTTCCCTCTTCCCTCGAATTGTTCCCCTATTCGGACCGTAGTTTCGCTATCTTCGGGGATACAAGAGCCGTCAAAGATCAATTGATCGACCTGGGCGGATCTTTCAACCGTTTCCTTAAAAAGAATGGCGTTGTAACTCCCGGTTTCATCTTCTCTAACAAACGGCTGGCATCGGTCCGCTGTGCTCTTAATCTGTAAACTCTCTTTAACTCTTCACGTTTATGAAAAAACAAATCATCGAAGTAGCAAAGCTCTATTCGATAACCAATTTAAATATTAATTATGAAGAAACATGAATTTTATATCGGTCAGCGTATCAAGCAACGAAACGACGATGGGGATGGCTCATATTGGGCATACGGTCATGTGAAGGAAATACACGACGATTACATCCTTATTCAATGGAACGATATTTATGAGCCTGTAAAGCACTATGACGACGAATGGGATAGCATTAAAAAAGGACTTCCCACCGTAGACTAATTAAATGGCTACTACATACCAGTTCCCACAACGCGAAAGTAAGTGAATTAGCAAAGGACTATGTAAAGCCCTTACCCTTACTTGCTATCAGCCCATAAAAAGGGGATCAGCTCGTTGCAATTATCCCGCGATCTGGGGATTACTCAAAAGACCGCATGGTTTGTCCTCCATCGGCTCCGGCTGATCATGGGGGATTCTGAACCGGAAGGCCTGGATAATATCGTGTTCAATACCCGGAAGATCAAAGACAAAGACCGCTTTTCGTCAGTTCTTTCTCGAACCGAAGGACGGTTAACTTACAAAAAACTTATTGAAAAAATTTAAAATGTATTGTGTTATGAAACAGATTATTTCTTATCTAAATCGCATCTTGTTGAAGTTTTTAGACGGATTCGCTATCGACCTGAAGAATCGTACCGGTTATTTTGGCTTTGTGGTAATGTTCTATTGTCTAATTGCTCTACTCTACGCTCTATTTGTAATAGGCGTTTATTGTCACTTGATCCCGGGCATAGGGGGTAGATAGCCAATGCCAGCGTCCCTATAGCAATGACCAAGGTGGCTATAAACATCCGCTTTGTCCACTTAGTGGTTTCAATAGTGGCCATATTCCAGGAATGACAACAGCGGATTCGAACGCTTTGAACTTGTATACTTGAGAAGAACAAAAAAGGCCAGAACAGCTTAAAATGGCAAGCAAAATATATCTCATGGATCAACGGTTTGGAGCCGTAGTCCCAGGCGGCTAGGCAATAAAAAATGCGTGGGACATATAGCCATCAGTAAGGGGAGGTACTGGTATACCTGACAAACCGGAATGACCAAAGCCCACGCGTAGCGTGAGCGTTCGGCTCAAATATTCCGGTTATAAGTTTAAATTACCAGTTTTCCCCTTACCAGAAAAAAGCTAAACGCAATATGTTATCGTGTCAAATGTATATAACTTTATGACATGAAGAAAAAGGAGCGGACGAAGAAGCCAGATGAAGTGATTAAAACCGATCTTTCCTTTGAAGAGCTAATGAAAAAGGCCCTTAATACTCCTTTGCCAAAATTGGCTAAGAAAAAGAAGAAGAAATGAAAAAAACCCGGTTGCAGCCGGGTCTTAATAAACTCATTTTTACCGAATTAAAATTACAAAAATAATTCGGTATGGAAAATAATTCATCATCATTTGAAAATCAGCCGCCTATAGGAAAATTGGTCCTATCGCAGGAATTAACATCAATAGAGCCTCCAACAGTATTAAATCCTCTTCCAGAGCAGTCAGTTGAGGAAAACAGGCTCGAAGGGACGACAGTTTCGGAGAGCGGCCCTTATGCTCAATATAAGTTGTTCTTGTGGTGGATCGAGATACAATTGGTGTATTGCAAGTTTGCTGGAAAGGTCTTTAAAGTGCCCATTAAAGCCGTCTTTTGCGGTAGAGAAAAACATAAGACATAGCTTTATTGCATCGTCTTCGTGCCTGGGGCAGAAAAGCAAATATTGACATGGCAACAAGCCTATGCCTGGGAGCAGCTACCGAAGCCAATGTATATAATGTTTGGCAAATTCCCGTTAACCAAAGAGGGAAAGGAATTCTTCAAACCTTTCCTAAAAGCGGGGTATATTGAAAAGAACCATTTAAATATCTGTGGTGCTTTTAGATTGACAGAAAAAGGCAAACAAAAATTCGAGGAGTTTATTAAACAATTATAAGCCATATTAAAAACAAATAAAACTCTACTTTTATGAATCTTCAAACCTTGACAATTAAAGACCTCGAAACATTACAACGGCAATGGTTCAATGATGCACAACTATCCGGTAAACTGGCTATGATCGCCGCCGTTGGCCGGTGGCTAGGTGATAAACTCAACGCCACGCATCCGCCCAAATACCAGTATACAGACACAGAAGTTAACCTTATCATCTATATAGATGACTATGGAAATTACTTCACTGTTACTTACCGGAACCGCTGCGTTTGCAATACGCACTTTTGTGAGAAAATGTATGTGCCTGGTGAATGGGAAGCAATCATTGCAGAACTATTCCCGAATGCACAGGCCACGCAAAACGCCTATTACGAAAAGAAGAAAGAAGCTGATCGGCAAAAACTGTTATCCAAACTTTAAAAATTTAATACGATGCCAAACCTCAAACAACCCGCCAACGCGAGTCAACCTCAATCAGCCTACGAGAGCCTCGAAGCAATGCACATGGCCTCCATCCGCGCAATAATCGCTTTGCAGGAAGGCTACCGACTGATGTTCACCGCCATCAATATGGATGGCATGAACCGACAAACCCTACGGGAGATTATGGCCAACGCCCAAGAAAAGGCGGCAAAAGAGATGGATTCATACAAAACGAGAACCGATGCCGCATATTAAATCCAAGGTGGATTTTGCCGCATCCTTTGAGAAAGGAAAGCATAAGCTCCTCGACTCCCTAGTGGAAGTCTCCTGGCGATCCTACGTAGTACATAGAGATGCAGGTGCAAGCCATGAGCAGTGTATGAAATGGGGGATCGGATACGAAAGTTTCAAAGAAAGATACTCAATCGGTAAGTAACTTCACGTTTGTTTTCATAAATAAGGGTTATGCAACCCGGTCTATTCTTAGATCGGGTATTTTTTCTCAAGAAAAAGGCCCCAGTAGAAACTAGGGCCGTGCCTCACAGACTATTTTAGCCTGTAATCCAAAACTAACTTTATTCCCATGGGTCTTCCCCCGAAATAATCCTATCCCTGCATACTATCGCCTGCGCCTTCCTCACTTCCAACTCTCTCAACAATGGCAAATCAGGTTTTATTTCAATCAATGCCATTCTTTTTCTTATCTCCTTGTATCGTTCGTCGTGGCTAACGAAATGCCAAAGAGGAGCGTTCGTTATTTTCAGCAGCGTTTGCGCCTGCACATAGTAGTCGAACGCATACTCCTTCAAATCCCACTGATCCTTCAACTGAAGGAAATCCCAGTGAACAGAACTGTCTAACGGGTTCTTCAATTCCAACCCAAGGTGGATCACCTCACCCTCACCTAAAATCCCATCTGGGCTCCCTCCTGCATCTTCCCCCCAGGATAAAAACAACGGGGCTTCCGTCCCCATATACCGCATATCTATATTCCCGGTCATCCTGACATAATGCTCGAATGCGGGCTGCTCGTATCTTCTCCCCCACAATAACGGTTTCACAAATTCTAATTTCGGGTTCTCCCAAAAGACGGTCATCTTCTCGATAGCCTTCTTTCGAATGTAGGTCTTCGCGCCGGCCCCAAACATTTTTCCATTCCCCTTGGAGAATAGTTTGTGCATTTCTGAGGCCGTGAACCGCCCCCAACGATCTTGCGCCCACCTGTCCTTCGAATCTAAATCAAACATCATATAGAAATAAATTTTTTATGATAATAAACCTCCCAATAAAGGCGCTTTTCTTTTAATCCCGTTCGTCTGCTTATTTCCGGAATTGTTATCATTTCGCCATCAAAAAGGTACTTCTTATTATCTCTCCTATTGTTACAGTTTTCCGTTCTTGTTAATATACAGCAAGTTTCTGGGCTGTACAAAAGTCCGTCACCTATTTTATCTTTGTCAATTTGCAATCCTTTCTTCCATCCGTTTTTTAAGGCCCATTCGCAAAAAGATTTCATATCATTTCTCCATTCGTCGCAAACTTCAACTCCACGACCTCCATATATTTTATAGCCAGTATCATTAGGATTATAACATCGATCTATAATAGCCTGCCAAACTTTTCTCAAATGAAGTGGATAAGGCGATCTTCTTTTGTAATTTGGCTTCCCCTTCCTTATACAACCACACGATTTAGTTCCGCCTCTTATAACGGCGTCAACTATTACAGTTGTTTTATTCCCACAATGGCATAAACATTCGACCGTTGAATAGCTTTTGCCATTCTCATTATAAATGGTTCCTGCTAAACGAATAGCCGTCAGTTTACTGTCTGATGGCTTTTTAACGTTTATATCGTTGATCGAGTTTTTCACTTTAATCCATCCAGGAAATCGTAAATAAATCCGGCTTGCTCCCGGTATTTTTTAGATTTGAATTCCAGCTTGGGAGTAGCGGCAAGGTGTTTCAGTATTTCGTCGAACTTTTGCTTGTCGCTCGCTTCTATCAGTTGGCGCTCCTTTGTTATTCTGTTTTGCTCTTGCATGGACCACTCAAAATTCTTTTTTCTCTTTCCCAGCAATTCGGAAAATTCTTCATCCTCCATTTTACCCAATGCGCTTACGGTGGGGGAGGGAGCCGCTACAGAAGTCATCCCAGGTTTTTCAATATTAAAATGATACGTGTCCAATAACCTGAGCCTCTCTTTTCCTTTAGCCAATTCTTCGGCTTCTTTCAATTCCTGCTGACGTTTTTCTTCAGCTTCTTTGTTTTGCTGTTCTTTCTTAAAGTTAACCGAAAGCGTAGCCTCCGCAAGTACATCCTCCCATCTTTCAGAGCTGACATCTTCAAGAGTGTTTTTAGAAATGCTCGTTGCGAATCCTTCATAAGACTGAGCAGATGAGACCCACTTAAGACCTAATTCAATCAGTTGATCCTGTCTTTTTGCCAACACTTGGCCTCGAAGTAAGGCAATACGTTCCTGCTTTTCTCGTTCCTCCTTTTCTTTTTGTTCGCAGGCGATCCGTTCTTTCTCTTCTTCCTTCCACTGAGCGATGCGGGACTTGATCTTTTCCAACTGATCAGCCCAGTAATCGCTATCCCCGTCCAAGATCATTTCCATGTGGGTATCGTTGAAATGCATCCCGAATCCTTCCATGGTCAGGGCGTCTGGACCGATCGTCATCCCCAAGAGCCGCAGGGCATCCAGCCGGTTTCCCCGGCGCTCTTTTCGCATTTTGGCCATTTCCTCGCGTTCCTTCTCTTCTTTTTCCTCCTTTTCCTTTCTAACCCGTTCATTTTCATCAAAAATAGCCTTGTATTGCTCCCTGATGACCCCGTAAACCTCCTCGTCCGCTTCCCGGATGATAGGGTCCTCGTAATCCAGATCGCGTAAAACCCACTTCCCGTCCTCAAATTTGGCCCCAAATCCCACAAGCTCCGACACCCTTGCCATGCGCCTGTTCTCCTCTGCTTGGGCCTTTTCCTTCTTCAGGCGGTCCCTTTCCGACTCCCAGGCATTCTCCATTGCTTCCAGTTTGTCCTCCAGCGGGGATATGCGGGCGGTAAGCTGCTTCTGCGTGTCGATCCATTTTTGAGACTCGGCATTGGCTTTGGCGCGGCCGAATTCGCAGGTTTTTTTGATGAGCACGCGGATGGATTTCACATGCTTCCGGGCTTCCAGAACCCGGCTATACCCCTCCTTGTCCTCCTGTCCGGAGATGGTCAATCCTGCGTAATTCCGATCCAGGTCCCCCAGTAACTTCTCGGTCAAATTTTCTTTTACCAAAGCGCTGGTGATGTCTGTATCGATTTCGTCCACCATTTCGGCGGTGAGGACTTCTACTTCTTGCTCTTTAGCTTTAGCCATTTTCTTCTGTATTGTCGAGTGATTTAATAAAGTCTTCGATGGGCGTTATAAGCCCTTTTATGGCATCGAGTCTTGCCGAAACGGTGCTGTATCCGCCACTCAATTTGGTGTGATAGAGGCCAATTGTTCTCCTCCACGCTTCCCCCACCCTTACCTCCGCAGAGCCGGAGTTATCCAGAACAGAAAACAAAGCCCTTTCTCTCTGTTGGACGACAGAGTTCGACGAATCATTAACCTCTCCGAAACAGATATTAATTAATTCATCCCTGTCCATGGATACCATGAATTTATTTCCCATTTTTCCAACTACTTTCATTTTACAGTTTTTTTGAGATTATTTCTTTTATTTTCGGATGATGCTTGAAGGGAGATTTGGGGAGGAACTTTTCCGCCTCTTGCCTGGAAGGGAACGATTCGAATAGCCTTATTTCCGCCTCCAGTTCCAGGTCCTCCTTTTGGGGATACCACTGGATGTCCCGATCCGAAAACACTCCCTCGTTCGCATTGGCCATTATTTCTCTCGCCTTTTTCTCCCACCATACATGCGCCCTCATGTACATATCCTCCCACATCTCCTCCATGGTTTTCCCGGGAGGAACATCCGCCTCTCCGCCCAACCTTATGGGCTGCATTGATCCGTGAATGGGATGCGGGAAGTTTTCGTTATAAATAGCTCTTTCGCTGTACATTTTTTATTTTTTATTTTTTATTCGCAGGCAGAACGACCAAAGAACATTTTGATAGCCCGATCGGTCATTTCGTTATTCAACACTTTCCAAAGGAAGTCGTATGTTTTTTGCTTGTCCTCCGGCATAATGGCGGGATCAGCTACCTTCAGGAAGGCCTTCAGTTCTTTCCACGAATTCAACTCTGCATCTTTTTTGGTGATCCGATTGACCGGGGGATGGCGTTCCTGTGGCTCCTTTTCGAACTCGAACATATCCTCCCCGTTTACCGTAGGCTCCGAAGATTTGTTGGCGTCGAAAAAGCCAGCTTCTACCTCCTGCAAAAACTTGTCTACGGCTTCACTCCCTTTGGCTACAATGTCCATGGCATAGCTTCCGGAGATGCGGTTGTTTTGAACAAGGAGGGTCAGGCGTCTGGGGGCCGTATTCAAGGAAGAGAGCCGGGAGATATAGCCGGGAGTCTTTCCGATCTTCCTAGCGATGTCGGAGGCGGTCCATCCGAAGTTGAGCATCCGGCCAACGCCTTCTGCTTTCTCCAGCACCGTCAGCGCCTTCCCGTCATTGGTGATGAACATATCCACGATCCGCTGTTCGTCGTTGTATTTTTGCGGTTCCAGCATAAAAGGGACCTTGATCATTTCCCCGGTTCGCTCAACAACCAGTTTGCAGGCAAAATACCTACGATGGCCGTCTACCACGATATAGGAGTCTTTCCCCTTTTCTTTGTATCCCCGCAGGGGGACGCGGACGCCATTTTCCTGGATGCTGTCGGCAAGCTCTTCGATGTTTCCCATTTCTTTCCGGATGTTGAATCCTTCGCGGACGAGCAGGAGATTAAAGGGGACTTTTGGCAAGTCCGTCTTTGTTACTTCAGACATTTAAATAAATTTTTTTAGGTGATTAACAATGCAAGGGCAGAAATAAAAACGGACCAGTAAAAAAGGTTGCGTATCGGATTATACTGCATGAATGATGTTTTTAAAGGAGCCCTCCCTAGACAGGAAGGGCCTTTTTAACCTCTAATAAATAAACCCTAAACCTTAAACCTTATCTTTAATTCGATCTATCTTCAGAACCAATCGATCCATTCCCTCTTATCGCCTCTTCGTATTCATCAAGGGCCAGGGGCTCAGGAGCCGTTGACCACCGCTTCAATGCCCACACACCAATCAGGCAAAGGACAACGAAAATAATGGCCGCTTCTACGTGTTTTACTATAGACATGATTCGATGGTTTAGCAATCGTTGAACTACTTTTTCTTTGCCTTCACCTTGGCGACAAAATTGTACGTCGGCAAGTTTTTATCCAGAACCCCATCCACATACCCACCCATTGTCCCACCCTCTATTGCCACATGAGCCTTTAGCCTCTTATATATCTCTTCACTCACCCTTACATGCTTTGCTTTCTCTTTCATGGCACAATGTTACAAATTACTTTTGTAACAAAAAACTTTTTTTGTAAAATATTTTTTCTACCTTCGAATCATTAGATTTTGCAACAGTTGATTGGGACAAGCCCCGGCGTTCTCGCTAGGGGCTTTTTTAATGGAAAAACCCGGACGGTTACTCTCTAACCTGATCCGGGCTTGCTTGCATCTACTTTATACACCCTATCTTCAAATATCGACGTATGTGGTGCCTGGAATGAACTTCCCGGCGTCATGCAGGGCTAATAGGTCTCTCCAATTGTACCCAAACTTGTTCTCGAAATGCGGGTTGTCTTCAAAATGATCCGGGAAGTCCCCTCCCCATGTCATCCCATGCGCCTTCATAATGGAGACCACCTTCATCCAGTTCGGCCCAACAACGGTGTCGTTATGCCCATCGGTGATCATTTCGAAGTCCCAAGCCAGCCCGTAATTATGATACGACTGGCCGGCGGCAGCTTTGGTTACGATGTCCCCCATCGGCTTGTCTGGAGTTGCGTTGTCCCCCTTTACGGTTCTGCCTATTTGATATATGTAATCGCTTTCGGCAAATGTTCTGAGTCCCTGAATAGCGATAATCTGCACATTGGGCGGCATTGCAGCTTGCGCCTCTGTCCATGCGGTGATAGCCAATGTCCTCAACTTTGGATGGAGGGTGTTTAAGTTTTGAAGGGATCGCTGATCCATTATTTATTTTTGGGATATATGTAGCCAAGACACAAAATTCGACAATCGAAGATATAGATATTTTTTTGTCTAATCTTGTTTAATGTTCATATTTTTGTCTTATATTTGTTTAATGTCAAAAGCGAACCCACATCTTCCCCCAGGAATCATTGAGCAGATTGATGCTCAAATTGCTCATTATAAGGGTTTGATCGAAAATTTAGAGCTTACAAGAAAAAGGCTGTTGGAACAACCGCCATCCAAAGTTCATTTCATTGCGCACAACCCTAAGGTTTCAAAAGATTTTGTAAGGACGTTCTTACGGCAAATACGAAAACCTGTACGGACTGTGGATATTGTAGAAATGAGCTTTTCGGGTTTGAGCGATGAAGAACGCACAAAGACTATCAAAACTTTATCGGTAGTGTTAAACACGTTAGAAAAGGATGGAAAAATAAAAGTGGAAAAAAAACCTGGTGTAAAAGGAAACTTTTATACTTGGATCAAATAAAAAAGCTACCTACAAGAAGTTTGGCGACCGATGTAGATAGCTAGTTCTTTAAAAAAACGGGGAGATAGAAGAAAGCCGTTCGACCCTTGACAAGTTAACGGCGGGGGTGCAATACCCCCTCTCTCCATCTTTTTACCTGCTCTAAAGGTAGGTAAAATGCGTTAAACAAGCAAATTTTACAGACCATGAAAAAGTTCACAATCAATGAGTTTAGAGCGACTTACCCGGACGATGGTGCCTGTTTGGACAAGATCTATCAACTACGGTATAATGGGCTGATTTGCCCCAAATGTGAGAGCGACAAGGCTTTCCATCGGGTAAAGGGTCGCCGGTCATACCAATGCCCCTCCTGTGGTTTCCAGATTTACCCCACACAGGGGACAATCTTCGAAAAGACTACTACTCCGTTGACTCATTGGTTTTATGCCATCTATTTACAGACCACCACCAGGAATGGCGTAGCGGCTAAGGAACTTGAAAGACAATTGAATATCTGCTATAAGACCGCCTTGCGTATGGCCCATCAAATCAAAATCCTTATGGGGACAGGTGCCGAATTTTATCTATTTAGTCAGACTCTTGTAAAGTACGCCGAAGACCAGCGATAGTTTCGTCTGAAATCGTATGACCCCTATCCTTCGCCGCTATCGCATTTTTTAGTCTTCGGGCAGCTAACCACTGCATATAACTTTTGCTAGTTGCCGCTGTCCATTTTCTCCAATCTGGATCAAATTGGATTTCATCAATTATTTGATTATTAATAAAATGTGTAGATTCCATCGTTTTAAATTTGGTTTGTAATTTGTGTTCTGACTACATATATCCCTTATTTTTTTTACCCATTATGCAATAATCCCAGCATATTTCCTTTAGCCTGTCCTTGTCGTTGTGGGTGTACACTTCTTTCCCATGGGAATATGCGGTATATGTCCGACTGTTTTTGTTATACAAAATGACATATCCTTTCGGTAACGCCCCCAACCATTGTCTTAATGCAGTCCACATAAGCTATGAAAATAAAAATAGAAACCACCATATCAACGCCGATGCGAAGAGCAACGCCAATATAGTGATGAAGAGTATGTCCTTTTTAGGCAGCTTCCGCATCCTGTTGCGCTTTGGCGGCGATATAGTCCTTGTAAGCCTGCTCAACATCCTGTATCAAGACTGCAAAGGTAAACTTCTGGCCAGGAGCCGTATTGGATCGGATGATCCCGGTAATATCCGCCGCGAGGGTACTGTAGAATTTAGATTTGTCGGCGGTAACGCCGAAGGCCGTCAGAACGCGATTGGCAAAATCCTGCACATCCTGATCGGTTGGATTACTGGGAAGCCCTTCCACAGCCAACCCAACTGCCAATGCCTTCGGCAGTTCCTTTTGGAGCAACGCAAGGATTTCCGAAGGGATATTGCTCTTGGTGAGCCCGTCTATGATCTGGGCGACGAAATTGGTTGCCCCGCTGTCGAAGAGCACTTTCAAGTCTTCGAGGATAGCTACGGCAATCTTTGCGCCGTCCTTTTCAACCCAAGTAAATGCATTTGCGAAAAAGTGTCCGACCGCGGACCCGGCCACGCCAATGGCATGGAAGATGCTTTTGAAGATTGGCATATAATTATTGTTTTAAAAACCAATGATCTTACACGGTTCCTGGAGGAGGCGTGACTGGCGTTTGCGACTTCGCCGGGCCACTAAAAAAGTTTTTGATCAGATACGCGGCAGCGCTGGAGACAGCCAATTGCCATTGTTCTGTCCAGTTGATGTTAAACTGCCCAGCCGTTAACGATGTAAGAATTATCAATACTGGCTGACTTAATGCCGCCACCGCCAGACCTTTCAAAAAATCAAGAGAGTTCAGCCAAAACTTTGGAGATGTAGTTGCCATATGCTTTAAATTTAAAATATTGACTTGATTTTAGCTAACGCTTTTTCGGGTATTGGCTTCAATGCGTGTCGGATCAAAACGATGCACGTTGCCAGCAAATTCCAATAGAACCAGTGATTCTCTTTGAAACTCCAAAACAACGCCAATTCATCGATTACATGGTATACGAAAAAAACAACCGCCGTCAGAAAAAGGTACGTTCCATATCTCAGTGCAACCCGCGCAAAGCAATAGGTCATCAAAACCCAAAGGATGCCGTCAGCATGAAATTTTAAATACCACTTCCGCTCCATATCCATCTTGAAGAACGGGGACCAAAACCAGTCCACTTTCCCCATGCTCCAATCCGGGAAGAGCATATACAAAATCGATGGGACTTCCGTTAAGAAGTGCCCCGCGATGAATAGCAATATACACATCTTCGTCAACCGATCAACCCTTTGGAGGCGGCGGAGGGGGACCACCAGGGTTCGAACCAGAATCATCGGCCGAAACCGACTCTTCTTCCCCTCCCTTCTCTGGCTTCGGATCGGGCTTAGGTTCAACAGGCTTCTCAGGATGTTCTTCATGCTCTTTCTCTTTCTCTGGTAGCATATGATTTATTTATTTTATTACGCTCTTTTTCTTCTTCTTTTCTCCCCGCTCACTCGACTTTTTTTTTCTTTGTATCGATCCACCAAGTACGCGGCATAAGAAGTAGCAAGGCCGGAGCCAAATGCCATTACAATCGTGCCTGCGGCCTTAAAAGCGCCTTCTACCATAGAAATAGATACCCCAATCCATAGAAGATGCTTAGCGCCAATAAACCCCATGCCGACGCCCGGAAAAAAGACCTTAAATTTTTCCGTAAGCGAATTTTTGATGAATCGAATGAAGTGGTTCCAATAGGAGTGGCCCATGGTTCTGTGGCTTTAATAGGTAAGTATACTGAATGGTTATTCGCTTTTTCCATAAAACGATTGTTTTTTCAACGCTTACTACAATTTTCAGACCCTATCGGCCTAAAGATAGTTAAAAAAATCAAATGTCACCGATGCCATCGTGTTCTCAAAATGGGAACTACCCCTGTAGCGGACTTACTGTTCGATAGGATATTTACATTATTCACAAGCACACTGAAGGTATAGTATCCTGGACGGGCCTTTTTGATAGTGTGAACGGGCTGCGCCTGCACTCCTAGACCCAATACGCCCACCAAATCGGGGCCAGAGGTCTGCGTGACCAGATACCCCCAGATATGATTCCAGTCCGTTGATCCGCTGGCATCCCATTTGAGTTGACTTTTCCCGACAAAGGACATGACCAAATTAGCCACGGGGGATTGCGCGCCCGTTTGGGAGCAATTGGTTGCCGAGCACCCGGAAGTGGCCGGTGTTGTTATACACAGCGGGCTTGTCATCAATTTCTGACTCTGCGATAGACTGTCCCACGGGGTTATCCACGGCCTATTCCAGCTATCGGGAAGGTTCCCCGGCAAGGTTCCTATAGGGTCGTCGCAGGACTGAATTTGATCTCCCATGATACCGCCCTTGTTTCTACCCATAGCGAACAGCCTGCCGGTGGAATCTTCGAAAACAGAGCCGAAAGTCCAACTGGCACAACTGAACGCAGTATCAAAATCGTTTTTCCCATAGGCTACTCTGACGGGTCTTGGTATGAACACAGTGGTGTCGCTGGTGAAATTAACACTGAACGGACCATAATAAGGTGTTGTATAGGTTGCGTAATTCAACTGCGTTCCTATTCCGGCTGATCCATGTGTATCATCCCCCCATGCCCATAAACTGCCGTCTTTCAAAATGGCATATGATGTCATGGTATTGGCATAGATATTTTTTACGTGCGCCGGGAAATTTAGTTGATTGTCTATCCACAAAAAATGTGGGTTGCTGGACCAATATGTATCGATGCCTGGGCTATTCGTTTGGTGCGCATTGGATAGGCAAATAGGGCCTGATATCCGCCCGCAGGCATATACGGAGTCCCCAGTTGCTGTGACAGCGTACTCCCAATACATCCCGGCAGCGATATCCCTAATAGGACTCTTTAATCCAGACACGGCTGTTACCGTATAGTAGTTGGGCGAGTTAGTGCCTTGCGCAACCATATAGGCAATTTGAAACTCGCCGGTATTGCCGCCCAACACCCAAACCTTCCCATTTACATCCAATATAAAGATGGCCTGATTCAAAGCAACTTTAGCAACCGCTACTCCTCCAGGCATGACGATCTGGATAGGTCTATTTCGTATGCCTTCGGCGTTAGAGTTAGACCATCCCCCATACAACCCTCCACATGCCCACAGCGTCCCATCTCCTTTTACGGCCAGCCATGCCCACCCGAAAGTAGAAGCACTCGAAGATGCCCCCCAATACATCTGAGTGACGTTATTGAAAGTATTCCCAGCCGAATCGGTAGGCACTACTGCAAATGTTCCTGTGGAGCCGCCCGTAGTCCCCACCCCTAATTGGCCATCGGTATTATCCCCGTTGATATAAATTTGCCCCCCAGTGATAAAGGCCATATTGTGCGGCCCCGCTGTGGCATATGTCACATTCGATAGGCCGCTTACGATGGACCCTACTGCGCTAATGGTATAGGCTTTCTGCGTGCTGTTTAAAACGTACCCGCTGAAGTACTCGCTATACCCAACGTAATAGTTCCTGTACTGCGCGGAACAGTTTATTGCAATAAAAAGAGATAATATGATCAATGCTCTCTGTACCATGCGTTTCCTGTTGTGTAATATTTCCATGCCAAATAATCTCCCGATACCGCCGTCGCCGATGGCGTAGCCCCAAAGATCACCATCCCGCTACCTCCCGGAACGGTCACACTAAACGATGTCGTCACGTTGCTGCCGTTTGCTATCTGCCCTCCAAAATGCAGATTGACTATTTCCCCGTCTACAGGGCTTGGGGGTAATGTGAAGGTATAGCTTGTCTGAGCAGATGGCGGATCATCCAATACGTTGCCGGCATAGTGAGAACTGGCTGTCGTTGTGACGTTACCGGTAGAAACGACCCTTGTCCAGCCACCCACCGCAAATGCAGAAGACACTTGTACGTACAATCCAAAACCACCTACGTTGAACGATCCATTATTCCCATTAAGCGAAAAACTAAATGAGCTAAGGGATATTGTTGTGTTCTGCGCCAGCGATCCACCCAACGCGAAGGTGTCGGCCGTGTTAGCTGTATTGGCCATATGGATAACACCATTCCATCCGCGAAGCGTATCCGGAACGACATACGAACTTAATTTCGCTACCGCAGTTGCCCAATCCACTGCTCGTATGGAACTGTCGTTGGCCATCATAAACAACCCGAATGTACTGGTCGTGTCATGCAGCAGTCCGCTGTATTTAAACGTTCCCGTTCCTCCGTTTGTCCAGGTGA
>Ga0207856_1000096_pt1 | contig 16911 bp, 17 predicted proteins | sample LuqExpMetageno21_FD_187779 | JGI IMG/M metagenome (GOLD analysis project Ga0207856, IMG submission 187779) | Tropical forest soil microbial communities from Luquillo Experimental Forest, Puerto Rico - Sample 21 (SPAdes) | ecosystem: Environmental > Terrestrial > Soil > Tropical forest ... | reverse complement strand
GAACCGGGATGCGTTGCGCATGATGCTCAAGCCCGAGACCACCATCTGGCAATACACCCATGGCGTCGAGGATACGACGGCGGTATCGCCGGATGGCTACACGCTCGACAATTTCTACCTGGCGCGGCCGGGTGCCGATGAGGTGCAACTCGATCTCTTCGGCGATTACCGCAGCAACGTGGCACTCTACCCGACCTTCCAGGAGTATTTCCGTACCTATAAGCCGCGCTTCCTCGCGGTTTGGGGCAAGAACGATCCCTTCTTCCTGCCGCCGGGCGCCGAGGCCTTCAAGCGCGATATCCCTGGTGCAGTCGTCCGCTTCTTCGATACCGGCCATTTCGCCTTGGAAACACATGCGGCGGAGATTGCTGCTGCCATCCGCGATTTCCTCGCCAAGTGATTTCAGCCTGCTGAACCTGCAACCACCTCATCTCGCAACCTGGCCGTCGTGCACTGTTGCTCGGCGGGGGCCAGCTTCATGGAGAGACAATATGCGTGCAATCGTTCTTGAGAAATTCGGCGGCCTCGACAGTCTCGTCTACAAGGACATTCCGGAACCCGAACCCCTGGCCGGTCATGTCGTGATCGAGATCAAGGCTTTCGGCCTCAATCATGCCGAGTTGCATATGCGGCGCGGCGAATGGGCGGAGGCGGCGCCGGTCAGCGGCATCGAATGTGTCGGCATCGTGAAATCCTGCCCGGGCGGCGAATTCCCGGTGGGCGCCAAGGTGTCGGCACTGATGGGTGGCCTCGGCCGCACCATCAATGGCAGCTACGCCCAGTATACCCGGGCTCCGGTTTCCAATGTGGCCTTGATCGAAGCGGATCTCCCTTGGGCAGAGCTGGCGACGATCCCCGAAAGCTATGCCACCGCCTGGACCTGCCTGTTCCGCAATCTCGAGATCAAGAAAGGCGAGCTGCTTGTCATTCGCGGTGCCACCTCGTCCTTCGGCCAGGCGGCGCTGAAGATGGCGGTGAATGCCGGGGTTCGCGTGATTGCCACCACCCGCAGCGGCGACCGCTTCGCAATGCTGGAGAAACTCGGCGCCGAACGCTGCGAAATCGAGCGGCCTGATTTGTCGAAGCATATTGCCGAAGCAAAGAAGATCGATGCGGTGCTCGACCTCGTTGGCAACAGCGTGGCCCTGGACTCGCTCGCCATGTTGCGCCGGGGCGGCCGCTCCTGCCTGGCCGGCTGGCTCGGTGGTCTCGATCCGATCCACGATTTCAACCCGCTGCTGCAGATGCCGAGTGGCGTCTATCTGACTTTCTTCGCCAGCTTCATGTTCGGGACACCGGGCTTCCCCGTCTCCGACGTGCCGTTGCAGCAGATCGCGGCGGATGAGGCGGCCGGCCGACTGGATGCCAAGCCGGCGCGGGTGTTCCGTTTCGACGAGATCCGCGAAGCCCATCGTGTCATGGAGGCCAATGAGGCGCGCGGCAAGATGGTCGTGGTGTTGGACTGAATAACGTCGCCATAAGGAATGAAGGAGATCTGACATGACGACATCAGTGGCCATCGTCACCGGGGCCAGCCAGGGCATCGGCCAGGCGACAGCGGTCCGGCTAGGTCGTGACTTTGGGGCCGTGGTGCTGGTCGCCCGCAATCGATCGAATCTCGAAGAGACCGCAGCCGAGGTGAAAGCTGCTGGCGCCCAGGCCCTGATCATCGATGCCGATCTCGCGGTGCCAGCGGCGGCGCAAAGCGTGGTCGACCAGACCCTGGCGGCTTTCGGTCGCATCGATGCGCTGCTCAATATCGCCGGTGCCGTGCCGCAGATCGATCTCTTCGAGATGAGCGATGAACAATGGGATGCCGGGCTGGCGCTGAAGCTGCACGGCGCGCGGCGCCTCACTGTTGCGGCCTGGGCGGCCCTGAAGGCGGCGAAAGGCGCAGTGGTCCTGATGTCGGGCAATTCTGCACTGTTCCCCAAGGCACCCTATGCGGCGGTTGGCACCATCAATGCCGCTATCGTCGCTTTGGCGAAGGCCTTCTCCGATCGTGGCATTACCGATGGCGTGCAGGTCAACAGCGTCCTGCCCGGACCGGTGATGACGGGGCGTCGCCGCTCTTACCTGCAGCATTGGGCGCCGCTGCATAACATGAGTGTCGAAGAGGCGACGGCCAATTTCCCCCAGGAAGCCGGCATCGCGCGCTATGGCGAGCCGGAAGAGATCGCCGAGCTGATGGCCTTCCTGGTCTCGCCGGGTGCCCGCTGGATGACCGGTTCGACCCTGCGCATGGATGGCGGCGAAGTGAAATCGATCTGATCGGAAGTCGATGTGCAGAATCGGGCTTGCTTGATCCGGACGGATGAGCCGGCCGGTTGCTTCGATCATCTGCGCTCTCGCCGTTCAGTCGATGAAGCCGCCCGCCGGCGCCTTATGCGGCAAGGACCAGCCGAAATAGACCTCGGCCTCCACCAGTTGACCGTCGCGTACGGTCAGGATCTCGGTGTTCTGGAATCCCGGGCGCCCAGCGAAACTGCCCTGATAGGTGATGAAGACGCGCTCACCATCCGGCACCAGATGAAGCAACTTGAAATCGGTGATGTGGTTGCTGGCCGGCCAGCAGCGCGCGAAATAGGTCTGCCGGTCGATGCGGTTGTCGCGTGGGCTGGAAAAATGGAAGTCGGCGGCGATCAGCAGCTCAAGGGTTGCGCGATCGTCATCGATATAGGCCTGATAGCAGCGTTTCGCGATGGCGATGGGATCGTCGGCGGAATTGTTGCGCTTGGCCGGCTGCCGATTGGGATGGGACATGGCGACCTCCGGGGCGAAGACCATTATCTGATTGCAAATAGCAACTGGATCAAAAATACCCCAGACTGCTTGCTTATTGCATGCAGATCTGCAATCGGCCTGAAGGAGTTCGGGTAGGGAATTGTCCGATCCCGGCGGGTGTGATGATCCCAGTCGAAGAAGCCCAGCTTGCGAAAATAATTCTTCTTTGTTTACGACAAACTCTGGTGGAGACCGAAGTCGGCAGCCCCAAGCTGAGGGACGACTCAGCTGAATCGCGAAGAATCTCCGATGCCTCTCAACCTACGTCTTATTGCGAATGTTCCCGATTTGTTCTGAATCGATGGCGAACAAGCAAGTGGATGGAGGCGATCATGCTGCAGCAAGAACTGTTCCCCGAGGATACGAAATTCACCGCCCGAGATCCGCGCAAACATTGCGATAGCCTGTTCTATGCCCTGATGCCTCATCCGCGCGCGGCCCGTCATCTTACGGGCTTTGCCTGGTCGGCGCTGTCAACTGCCGGCCAGACCCCCGACAACTGGACTTTTCTCGAAACAGGAAGGCTGCACTTATCGCTGCAATCGGTTCGCGAGCAATATGAACTCGAAGAGAAATACGCTTGGCTCGGCAAACAAGTGGCGCAAAAAATCATGTCGCCGGCTTTTGAGCTGACATTCGATGCAATGGGCACTTTCCCACCGATACCCAGCCGCGAAGACCATCGCCCTTTCATTCTACTGGGTGATAATTCAGCGTTGCGCGAACTCTTTCAGAGGCTGGGTGCCGAGATGTGCCGAATGGGTTGGCGGGCTCATATCGACTTTGAACCGCATCTCACCCTGGCTTATGGTCCGCATGCGGTTCCGTTTCAGCATATCGTGCCGATCAGGTTGCTCTTCACCGAGTTCGTCCTGATCAAAAGTGCGAAGGGATCGCACCACTACGATATCTGTGGGCGCTGGCCGCTGCTCGGCGGATAACATTGTGCGCGTTGTCCTCTGGCAGCGTCGGAACGAAGCCGCTAGAAAGACCAAGAAGGTTAAAGGCGCTGGTATGATCAGCCAGTACCGCGTGACAAGCAGGAAGGCGTTTTCATGGCTGTGACAATCTACGGCATCAAGAACTGCGACACGATGAAGAAGGCCAGGACCTGGCTGGAGGCGCAGGGCATCGCCTATCAATTCCACGATTACAAGACCGCCGGCATCGACCGGGCGCGGCTGCAGTCCTGGGTCGAGGAACTCGGCTGGGAGACGGTGCTGAACCGCGCAGGCACGACCTTCCGGGGGCTGCCGGATGCCGACAAGCAGAACCTCACTGCCGAGAAGGCGGTTAGCCTGATGCTGGCTCAGCCCTCGATGATCAAACGCCCGGTGCTGGATCTCGGCTGCAAGCGGCTGGTTGGCTTCAAGCCGGAGATATATGCCGAAGCATTCGAAATCTCTGGTACCGTCACAAACACCAAATAAACAAAATCGTTGCCGGTGTTTGTCTATCGATCAAACACGCTCCGACATTGTGCATAGTAGCCAAAGAGACGCTTCTCTTGGGTTAGAAGCCAAGCTTTAACAGCTAGAAAAAATATTTGCGATTTGGTCAGCTCTACATGGTACTTGTCGGCTAACAGCTTAAATTGCTTGGCAGCTTGGGAAAGAACGGGCCAAGTACTATTATGGTCGCCAAATCGATTTGCAAACAATGCTTCTTCAATATGATAAATGGGGCCTGACTGTGCAAGCTGCCATGAGAAGTCGACATCTGCGACATATGTGAAGCGACTATCGCTGCGATATCGCTGCAGCGCCGTAGTTCTTGCCATTAGCGGAATTCCAAACATGTTACGTGCTGCATAAATTGATGCACGCCCCAACTCGTCACCAGTAAATAAGCCAGCGCGGCCAAATTTTCGCCGCAATAGCCGGACCCCCTTGCTGTTCACGTAATCTAGATCGCAATAAACGGATGATATGTTCGAGTCTTTTTCCAGAATACTCACTGCGCGTGATAAAGCATTAGGGGCGTTTAGATAATCATCGTAACAAAGAAACAAAAAAAATTCTGTCGACACCTGAGAAAACGCATAATCAAAATTCTCGATCATTGTCTTAAAGCTTGGATGACTGACGATCTTCATTGGTATCCGCTTTGCGAACTCCGTCGCAATCTCATAGGTCCGGTCAGTTGAGCAATTATTGCTGATGAAGACCTCGTAATTCTTGTAGTCCTGGCGTTCAATTGAACTAAGCGCGTCAGTGATAAAGCGCTCGCCGTTGTAGACCGGCATAACAATCGTCACTTTCGGAACTGACATGGCCATCCTTAAGCATAGTCTAAAAAAATGACGTAACGCCGTCGATGACCCGCTCAACGAAGGCAGGCCGCATATTGGAATGAAGCGGCAGGGTGACGACTTCGCGCACGACCTGGTCGGTCACGCTCATGTCGCCATGCGGAGCCGATTCAAAGAAACGATGCTTGTGGACCGGGACGAAATGGATGCCGCAATCGATGCTGCGCGCCGCCATATGGGTAATCAGGTCATCACGCCGGTCATGCTTCACCCGCAGGCTGTAGATGAAGGGAGAGACACCATCGAAGCTGTCGCTCAGTACCTGAAGTCCGTCGATCTTCTTGAAGGCTGCCGAATAGGCGCGGCAGACCGCCTGGCGGGAGGCGATGAACTCACCGACACGCTTGATCTGCGAAACGCCGATCGAGGCCATGATATTGGTGAGGTGGTAGCGATATCCCTCGCTCACCACGTCGTAGTCCCAAGCGCGCTTGTTCTTGTAGCGCTCGGTCGTATCCTTGTCGACGCCCAGAAGGCGGAGATGACGCAGTCGCTCCAGTTCCTGCTCCGAGCCGACCACCACGCAGCCGCCGTCGATCGAGGTGATGATCTTGACCGGATCGAAGCTGAAGCAGGTGATGTCGCCATAGCTGCCGAGCTTGCGACCGTCGATTTCCGTGCCGAAAGCATGCATGGAATCTTCGATCACCCGCAGGCCATGGCGCTCCGCCAGGCGATAGACACCCGCCTGGTCGCAAGCAATACCGGCGAAATGCAGCGGCACGATCGCCTTGGTGCGCGACGTCACGAGAAGCTCCGCTTTCTCGACATCGATGCCAAGATTGTCATCGCGGATATCGCACATGACGACCTGGGCTCCGGCCATGCGGATCGCTTGGTGGTCGGCGACATAGTTGAAGGACGGCGTGATAACTTCGTCGCCGGGGCCGATACCTGCCGCGCGCAAGGCGATATGCAGCGCCGATGTGCCGGTGTTGGTGGCAACGACGTAGCGGTCCTTGAGATCGAGGAAAGCAGCGATGCGGTCTTCGAAATCCTTCGTGCTGGCACCCATCCCAAGCCAGCCGACATCGAAGGCGTCGGTCACGTGCTTCAGCGTGTCAACGCCGATATGCGGGGCGAAAACGGGGATCTTTTCCACGACGGTTAGTCCTTGACGCATTTCAAATAACCATCTGGGGCGACCGTAATGAGCAATTTATTCTCGATGCTTTTGTCAATTGTGAAGCGATCATTTCCTTTTAAGAATTCATGGATTGCCGTCTTGGGATTATTGCCTCTTCCCCATGGACGATCTGGGAAGTGATTTTCAGGCATATCCTCGATAATTGTATCCAAAACGATCAAATAGCCGCCCCGCTTAACGAGCGGCCCGTAGTTGATTAGCTCTTGCAATACATGCTCATGAGTATGATTTGAATCGAGGATAACTAGAACACGGTCAAGCCCTGCAACAGCGTCAGTCACCGTTTGTATAGTCGTGGGATCGATAGACGATCCTTGGATCATGCGAATGCGTTTACTCATCCGATGCTTTTCTATTTCAGCGCGATTGTGCTGCCGGATATCTATGTCGATTCCAATAACGAAGCCATCACTCCCGATCAGTTCGAGCATCGAGGCATGGAAAATAAGGGAACCTCCTCTAGCTATACCAGTTTCGATAATCGCTTGAGGTTGGATGGTCCAAATCAGTTCCTGCATCGCGATAATATCTTGCGGGAACTGAATAATCGGGCGTCCTAGCCAGCTAAAGTTATACGTATATTTATGCGGGCTCGTTTCGCGAACCCAAATACGTGATAACGCTTGAAGGTCCTGATCTTTCTCTAGGGCCTTGATGTTGGCATTTACTAGCTCTTGGAATTCCGAATGGTCATCCATTTTGAAAATCTTTCCAGTAGGTGGTTCCAGAAACAAGCCATTTCGCACCTTCGCGTCCGCAATTGGCAATTAAATCGAGTATAGAGACGAATGGCGTGAAGGGCCCATTCAGTTGTGGATAGGGCTTTTTTTCGTACAGCATGTATTCGACGCGAATGCCGTGCCGTTCGAATAATTCGTGATCCAAATAATTCTTAGCGCCATGCCCAGTAATATAAATGTTCGCTTGGAGTTTGGATAACAGCTCAACCAATTTTTCGGAGCTCTTTGTGGCCGTCGGGAAATCTGAAGAACTCATGAATTTAGTCGACAGTCGAAAGTATCCTGAGATCGCTTGGATGGCTCGAGAATTTAGCTCGGATAGATAGATTGGATCGCTTTCGTAAATAGGTAGAACGATCGCTTGTAAGTCATCCCAATAAGGCGCCCCGCCATATGCCCGCTTCAAAAGATGAAGATGCCTGCTGCGCCAATTCTGGGAATAGTCTATCTTAACATCGCAAATGGTTTTCTCACCTCGTTGTATTGGCAATGTCAGCCATTCGACGCCACCCAGAGATTTGATCTGCACGCGCGATATGAAACTACGCCCTTGGGGTATTTGGACATCGTCCAAGTGCAGGTAGACATCTGCGAGTTTTATCTGCTCGAATACGCCCACCCAAGGAAAGAATTGAGGCTGTAAAATTACAGCTTTGCTCATGGTCGCCATTGTATCCCTTGTGCTGCAACGGCCGTCTGAAATTGCTCTCTGAGTAGAAGATTGTCTAACGACGGATTGGCGCGTGAGGTAGAAGTCAGTTTCGTTGGGGACAGAATCTCGCAGCTTGAGTTGCAAGGACCAAACGTAAGTATTCGATTAGTCCAGAGCTCATTCAGAATCAAAAAGAGATACAGTTTTTGCACAAAGGAAACGCGCTCCATCTGCTGCAATGACATATTCGCATCTAACGTAGCAATGGCCTGTGCCACGATTGATCCGCTATCCATCCTTTCGGTTGCGAGATGAAGCGTCGCGCCGAAAAATTTTGCTCGATCACTGTAAGCTCTTTGGAGCGCATAAAATCCTTTGTACGCGGGCAGAAGAGAAGGATGAATATTGAAGCAGGGAACGCTAGTTAAGAGATCTGATGTTACAAGTCTCAAGAAGAAGAGCACGACGAAGTCAACGCCGCCAATGCTCTGAAAATGCTCTCTTGCCGCGATGCTGAATTGCCGATTATCGGGTATCTCAATACGGCGATGGCTTGAAGCCGTTTTGTCACGCAGCTCTTCAATACCGCATGGCCGATCTGTAACGATATGCAGCTCGACACCATCATTGCGAAGCATCTCGTGAGCGAAGCGAGCAACGCTCCCACCGCTGCTAGCGATAATGCCGATCCGATTCATGCGGCCTGTTCTCTCGAGCGGTACAAATACATAGTATACTCAAAGAGGCGGTATGCGTGATTCAGCTTCAAATGGGGAGTAATCTCAGAAAAGCACCAGCCCATAAGCTCGACAGGATTTCGGTAATATAGATTGGGGGCCATATAGTTTACATGCGTAGTCATGACGTTGAATGCCACGCCTACCTCGGCTAGGCCAAACATCTTCTTGATCAATTGCTGTGCGAATAGATCCATTTGCATAACCGACGCTTCAAGTTTCTGCGTGAGTATGCCGTTGCAGACGACGTAATCAAATTTTCTTGCCGGATTGAAGGCAAAAAAATCTTCACTATAGAATTCGGAATCTGGATGTAGAAGGCGTGCCTCTGAAATCATAGCTCTGCAGACGTCAACCCCGACGTAGTCCATCCGATAACGATGTTCATCGGCATAGCGTTTCAAGCCACCATACCCGCAACCAACATCAAGTAAGCGTATGAGCGGACCGGGTTTCGATGTTTCTCGATTGATAACCGCGAGCATATTGTCATACCGGAGGTTTAGGTCGCTCGCCTCTACGCCCCAGTCAACACCTTTTGGGGTAGCACCGTATTGTGCAAAGGTTTTGGTGTAGTGCTCTTTAAGGCTCTCAGTGATAGATGAAATTTGGGGATGAGCGTTCCTATTCAACTGTCTTCTCCAGCTTCGTGACTTTTCAAACCTTCAGTTTGGATAGCATTCTGGTCGGTTCTCTTACATTGTTTTGCGATTGATTTCGGCGAGCTGGCTGCTTTGAGATAAATTCTCCCCCTCTTCGATCGCATTCTCGACGATGGCGTTCGGGCGCACCTTGATCTGGTGATAGATGCGTCCGAGATATTCGCCGATCACGCCGAGGAACAGGGCATTCATGCCCGACAGGAACAGCAAGACAAGGATCAAGGTCGCAAAGCCGCGGGGCCAGGAACTGCCCATGAAAAGCGAGGTGAACAAGTAATAGAAGAAACCCAGGAGCGATATCAACGTGATGGACAGCCCCATCAGCGAGGCAAGCTTCAAGGGGACAATCGAGTGATTGGCGATGGCGTCCAATGCCAAGCCGACCAGATCCTGAAAGCCGAACTTGCTCTTGCCGGCCCTTCTCTCATCGCGATCATAGGTGACGCCTGTCTGTGCGAAACCGGCACCGGCAATCACACCACGCAGATAGGGCTGCGTGTCGTTGATGCGGGTCACAACATCCAGCACGCGGCGGTCGATAAGACGGAAATCGCCGGCATCATGGGGCAGGCGATCATCAGCGAGAAAATCCACCAGCCGGTAGAAGAAGCGACGAGCGCCCCGCATCAGAATCGACTCAGGCCGCATGGCGCGAATGCCATAGACCACGGAAAAGCCTTCTTCCCATTTACGCAGGAAGGCGGGGATAATTTCCGGCGGATCTTGCAGGTCACAATCGATCTGGACGGCGGCATCGCCACGTGCCAGGCGATACCCGCTGAGGATCGATCGCTGGAAGCCGAAATTGCGCGAGAAGCGATAGGCCCTGATGCGGGAATCCTGCTGCGCCATTTCCTGCAGCAATGAGAAGGTCAGGTCTTCACTATGATTATCCGTGAAGACGAATTCGAAATCGTATTTGTCCTGCTCTCCTTTGAGTGCCGCGGTGACGCGGTCATAGAGGCGCCGGACGTTTCCTTCCTCGTTATAAACGGGGACAACGATGGAGATGAGTTTCTTCATGGCCGTCCCACCGTCGATGCCATTTGTGAAAGGCGGATATCCTTCAGGAGCGGCAGGGTACGGTCGCGTTCCGAAATGACCTCCGGCAGCAAGGGCCAATCCACGGCAATCTCCGGATCATTCCAGCGCAGTCCCATCTCCAGGCCCGGCCGATGCGGTTCGGAAAACTGGTAGGCCACGTCGGCACCGTCAGTCAGCGTGACGAAGCCATGAGCGCAGCCGCGCGGAATATAGAGCGCCCGCTGGTTTTCAGCCGTCAATTCCGTTGCAACCCAGCGCCGGAAGGTTGGGGAGCCCGGGCGCAGATCGACGGCGACATCAAAAATTGCCCCGGCAGTGCAACGGACCAGCTTGGCTTCGCCCTGATGTACTTCGATGAAATGCAGGCCGCGCAGCGTACCACGCGTCCGGTTGCGGGAAACAGCGCCCTGGGCCGGTAGCGGTTCTAATCCGTGTCGGGAAAATTCCTCCGCGCAATACCAGCGCGCAAAATGCCCGCGATCATCGGCCACCGGTTCGACATCGACGGTCATCACGCCATCAATCCGGGTCGGGTTGAAGATCATGGGAGGATCTCAAGGCGCGGAATCGCCACGACAAAACGACCACCCCAGGATTTGATCGAGGCGAGTTGTGCCATGATTTCGTCGCGCAGGTTCCAGGGCAGGATCAGCACATAGTCCGGGCGCTCTTCCAGGATGCGTTCCGGCGGTGATACCGGGATATTGACGCCCGGCAGGTACTGCTCCTGCTTGTAGGGATTGCGGTCAACCGTATAGGGCAACAATTCCGGACCGATGCCACAATAGTTCAGCAAGGTGTTGCCCTTGGCCGGCGCGCCGTAACCGGCAACGCGCTTGCCTGACCGGCTGGCGTCGATCAGGAAGGAAAGAAGCTCGAATTTGCGGTTCCGCATCTCCTCGCCGAAGCGGCGATAGGTCGCGAGATCCTCCAGGCCATATGCGGCTTCGTTGGCGCGGACCTTGCGCAACATCTCGCTACCGTCCGCGACACCGACCGATGCGTCGCGGTGCCGGACATAGACCCGCAACGAACCGCCATGGGTTGTCAGCTCTTCAACGTCATAGGCTTCCAGCTGGTGTGCCGCGAGCATCCGCTCCACGACGCCGAGCGACAGGTATGAATAGTGCTCGTGATAGATTGTATCGAACTGGCATTCCGTCACAAGGCGCAGAAGATGCGGGAATTCGAATGTGGCCGTACCGAGCGGTTTCAGCAGCAGCTTGAAGCCGGCCAGGAAATGGTTGGGATCGGGAACATGCGCCAGCACATTATTGGCGGCAATCAGGTCGGCATAAGTCCCCTCCGCCGTCAGCTCTGCAGCGGTGGTCTTGTTGAAAAACTTCACCAGGGTCGGAATGCCATGCGTCTTGATCGCCGCTTCCGCCACATTGGCCGATGGCTCGATACCGAGGGTGGGTATTCCGGCTGCCTTGAAGTATTGCAACAGGTAGCCGTCATTGCTGGCGACTTCGACAACCTGAGAGGATCCCGACAGGCGCAGCCGCGCAATCATCTGCTGCGCATAGTTCTGCGAATGCTGCAGCCAAGATTGCGAGTAGGACGAGAAGTAGGCGTAATGCGCGTTGAAATGCTGCGGCGTGGTGACGTCCGCTAATTGTGCCAGCCAGCACTGCCGGCAGACCATCATCGCCAGCGGATAATAGGTCTGCGGCTGATGCTCTGCCGTGATCGCCGGGCGAAACTCATTGGAAATCGGCGAGAGACCGAGGTCGAGAACCTTGTCGACCAGGAGTTGGCCGCAGAAACGGCAATTCGTTGCCATGCTAGGCGGCCTCCCCGAGAAAGTCACCGATCTGCCGCTCAGTCAGCGTCCAAACATCTTTGCCGTCATAGAAATGCTTGTACCACAATGTCGTGCGTTCAAGCGCCTGATCCAACCGCCAGCGGGGTTGCCAACGCAGCTCCGTTTGAGCCTTCGCGCTGTCCAAGGCGAGCAGCTTTTCTTCAAAGATCTGCTCATCGGGTTGGATTTCGACCCGTGCCGTTGCTCCCCATATAGCCGCCATGCGCTGGGCGATCCAGCCGACCGGCTTCGCATCGTCTGTCGACGGCCCGAAGTTCCAGCCGCAGGAAAAGGCCGATGGCGCGCGGGTCAATTCCTCTGCCAGCGTCAAATAGCCGGGCAGGGGGTCAAGCACATGCTGCCAGGGGCGGGTAGATTGGGGGTGGCGCAGGATAAGCGGTTTTTCTTGCTGAAAAGCTCGGATCGCGTCCGGTATCAGCCGGTCGGCTGCCCAGTCACCACCACCGATGACATTGCCGGCGCGCACGCTGGCAAGGCCGATCGCCGGCCGATCCGTCGCCAAAGAGTGGAAGTAGACGTTACGATAGGCATCGAGCACATGTTCCGCGCAGCTCTTGCTGGAACTGTAGGGTTCGCTGCCGCCGAGTTCGTCGACTTCCCGATAAGGCCAGGCCCAGTTGCGGTTACGATAGACTTTATCCGTGGTAACGACGACAACCGCTTTGACGGATGGCGTCTTGCGTACGGCCTCCAGCAGATTGACCGTGCCCATGACATTGACGTCATAGGTGAGGACCGGTTCGGCATTGGCGGTGCGAACAAGTGGCTGCGCGGCAAGATGGAACACGACTTCGGCGGCAGAAGCGGTCAGCGCTTCGGTCAGTTTGCTCAGGTCGCGCACATCGCCAATGACCGATCGCGCAATGCGACGCTCGAGCCCGACGGAGTCACAGAAGCTCGGATCGGTCGGCGCGGCCAGGGCATAGCCGGTGACCTTGGCCCCGTAATGCAACAGAAGGCTCGATAACCAGCCTCCCATGAAACCCGTATGGCCGGTCAGAAATACCTTTTTCCTATGCCAAAAAGACGCTTCCGGCATTCAACTTACCCAAGTTTTCCACGGCGCTTGCCCACTCTTCCACATATCCTCCAGCAGGCACAATTCCCGATAGGTGTCCATGCATTGCCAGAAACCGGTGTGACGGTAGACGCTCAATTGCCGGCGCGCGGCCAGATGCTCAAGCAATCCGCCTTCCAACGAGATATTGGGGTCATCAGCGGAAATCTGCTCGAAGGCGCGCTTTTCAAAAACAAAGAAGCCGCCATTTATCCAGCCCTCGGCTGTCTGCGGCTTTTCATTGAAGGAATGCACGACATCGCCCTCGAGGCTCAATTCGCCAAACCGCGATGAGGGGCGGACTGCGGTCACGGTCGCCAGCTTGCCGGATCGCTTATGGTGTTCGATGACCGCTCCAATATCGACGTCGGAAACACCGTCACCGTAGGTCGCCAGAAAGCAGTCGTCTTCCACATATCGGAGAGCTGCTTTGATTCGGGATCCGGTCAGACAATGGACGCCGGTGTCCTGCAACTTCACCGTCCAGGCCGATTCCGGGAGGGTTTCGCCCAACAGCTTGACCTCTCCGGTGCCGGTATTGACCTCGATATCGCGCGAGCGCATCTGATAGTTGATAAAGTAATCCCTAATGACCTCGCCACGATATCCGACACATAGGAGAAAATCCCTAAATCCGCGATGCTCGTACTGCTTCATGATGTGCCAGAGAATTGGCTTCCCGCCAATTTCCACCATCGGCTTCGGTTTGAACTCAGTTTCTTCACGAAGACGCGTGCCTAAACCGCCGCACAGAATAATTACACGCATGTCGAACTCTCTCATCTTTTGCCGATAGGTCGGCTTCAGGGCGCCTATCCTCTAGATGCCTTCCGCACGAACATCCCCACGCGTATTTCTGACGCGCGGCAATAGTCGTTATCTCGAAATATTTCCAAGGTCGGAGCCGATTTAGCACTCTTTGCGGGCATACGCGATACGAAATCTTTGACCGCTCCGGGGGTTCCGACTTTCCGCTCTCGCGTCCAACGCGTATAAGGGCGATGAGCTTAGCTTCGCCGCCGGAACAAATTTCACTCGGTGATCTTCATTTGCGATCTATCATACTATTCGGTGCAGGTGGCCAACTTGGATCGTCGATTGCCCGAGTATGCTCGGTAGCACACCCGCATAACTTGATAACCGTTCCATGGGCCCAAGCGGGGAAATGGAGACGTGACGATGTCGCCGCCTGGTTTTCTCGAGAGAACCGCGCGGCAGCCGATGTCATCATCGCCAATGGGCTCACTGATCCCTCCCGACCGAAGAACGAGCTCGACCATAGCAATACGGAATTTCCGCTGCGGGTGATCGAAGCAGGCGCAAGCTTCCCCGGCTTGCGTTTTATGACGATTGGTACGGTCATGGAAGAGCGCGCCTCGCTCAGCACGGCCAATGCCTATGTCGCCAGTAAACTGGCGCTATGTCACCGCGTTGAGGAGCTGGCGCAGCAGGGTCTCGCTGGGCGACTCCTGCATCTCCGCCTTCATACGCTCTACGGCGTAGGGCGGCCTCACCCGCATATGTTTCTCGGCCAGATGCTCACCGCATTGAAAAGCGAAAGCGCATTCTCGATGAGCAGCGGCAGGCAATATCGCCAGTATCATCATGCAGAGGATATTGCCATGGCGATATCGGCGCTCACCGGGCGCGATTGGTTCGGCCAAGCTGTGCTGCAGATGAACTCCGCTGAGACCCTGCAGCTGCGCCGAATTGCCGAAGCGGTCTTCCGGCACTTTGGCAAGTCATCGCTGTTGCAGATCGGCGCCGTACCGGAACAAACCGGAGAGGTCATCGAAGATCCCGGATATGCGCCGACCGAAGCCGCTCTGTTCCCGCGATCCAGACCGGCAATTCCCGGCATCATAAATTGGCTGAGCGAATGCCTCGGCCGTTGATCGCAGAACCTTAAAGCGGTCCGCAACCGGCTGCCCTGCTTTCCCAGAGACCAGTTCGATCCCAACAATCTCCGTCGCTAGCGCCCGACGCAAAATAACGCATGCACATCCCCAGAGAGGTGCATTTGCCGGTCAGGTCAGCGCGCCGCTAAAACTTGTAGACCGTGTAAGCGCCGATCTCGCAGGCTTTCTGAAGCGGAATATCCGCCGGATGGGGGAAGGTCGAATGGACAAGAAAATGAGTCCAGCCATACTTTGCCGCTGCGGTCGAAATATCACCAGACCAATGATCACCTTCCAGCCAATGCTGCTGCTCCATGCGATCGGCCCAATTTGCCTGAGCATGATCATAAGCGGGGACCGAGAAGTAGAACTGCTGCCCCATGATCGCTGCCAGCTGCGTGTTGCGATATGGTCTTTTATAGTTCTCTGCCGGACTGCGGAGGTCATTCGTCACGGTGATGGAATGGTCGAGCGGAATGCATTGCAACGCGGCGATCAATTCGCGGTTATCCAGTGATTCCCAACCGAGTTCCGGATTGGCAGCTGTGTTGACGGCCATCAACGTTTGTCGAAGCAATTGGGTGGAGCAGGCTACGATGATCGCGACGATGAGCAATCCACGACCCAGCTTTGAGCCGATATGGGCCCAGCCTGCCCAGCAGGCGTAACAAACCAGGACGCCAACCAATAAGGGCGTAGTGCTGGCAGTCTGGAACCAGTTGAAGTCTGTTTCCGCGTCTTCCGCCCAAACCAAGGCAGTAGAACTTACAAAAACATAAGTCGCCACCAGCAGCAGCAATGCGAGCCCGATATTTGATGACCAGACTCGGCCGCGCGCAAGGATTCCCGCCAGGGCCAGCGGGATTAACAGGATCAGCACATGCTGCAGCAGCTTGCCCAGATTCTTGTTCACATAAGGGTCGGCAAAGAATGCGAAGACGATCCGAAGATTGCCGCCATCAATCTGCTGCACCCGTTGAACCGTCACGGCGATTGCCAATGCGACAAAGGGATAGATGAACTGACGCAGGCTCCTTCGCACAGCCGCGAGCTGCCATTTCCCGCGATGGCACTCCACGCCTGCTTCCACGACGGCGATCAGGCCAATCCAAAGGCCAAAGGTGATAAAAAACAGGGATTTTACGCAGATCATCAGTCCGACAACGACGGCACCCAAAAGGCGCGTGGATAGCTGTCGGTCTATGCAATAGCTCCAGATCGTATAGAGTCCGATAACGATCCCGGCCAGGGTTGCCGTATGATGGAAGTTCTGATCAATCGGCAATGTTGCGCCGAGCCCGTTGCGGACCATTTCACCAATCGCCGAGCCTAAATGTGTGCCCCAACGGATCGACCAGTGCTCGAAAGTTGCGACAAACATCAGGCCGAAACAGCAAATCCGGAGAGCGAGCGGTTTGATGCGCATAAGGATCATCCAGCATCCGGCGGCGATCGCCATCACCATGAGTGGCTGGATCACCAAGAACAAAGCCGAATGCGGTGCGATGCCGGTGAGCCGAACAAAGGTGGCTGCAGCATCGAGAACGCCGTATTGGTAGGGCAGGACGGCACCTGCATAGGTAAGCGAGGGTGGCGGCAAGAGGTCCGATTGGACCAGTGCATGAACAAGGCTTAAGTGGAAGGCGTTGTCTACACCATAGAAGTATTCGGGAAGTGGCCCGCGCCCCATCCAGAAGCAGTAACTAAAATAGGCGCTGCCCGCGAACACAAATAAGGCGATAGAGCCAAGCCAGGATATAACGGTGGCATTTATCGATGCCACATCGTCATTCTCAGGATTGGAAGACCTTACATCGAATGGGATGCGCAGAGCGGAGCCTACGATACCAAGCGCAATTAGAGTTAGTGGCAGCGCGACGGGAGACAGGTGCAGCGCTCGACCGGTCATCGCCGCAGCGCCGACGACAATCTGCGCCAAACCTGCATGTAGCCAGATGGAGCCTGCGTCTTTGAGAGCCGTTGCACTGCCGAGAGCTGCTGTCGGGATGGACAGCGACAGGCCGCATAGGACCGTTGCCAATAGAGCAGAT
>Ga0207856_1000093_pt1 | contig 17179 bp, 13 predicted proteins | sample LuqExpMetageno21_FD_187779 | JGI IMG/M metagenome (GOLD analysis project Ga0207856, IMG submission 187779) | Tropical forest soil microbial communities from Luquillo Experimental Forest, Puerto Rico - Sample 21 (SPAdes) | ecosystem: Environmental > Terrestrial > Soil > Tropical forest ... | reverse complement strand
TACCGATGCGAAGGAGTTGGATGCCCTGGGCGCCAAGACGCGCGGAAAAAAACAAGCCGGTCTGACGATGCAAGAGCTAAGGAAAACGTGGCGCGAAGAAATGCGCCAGCTTTCTTCTGAAAAAGATGATAAGACGGCCATTCGATTTTTTCCCAAACACAAACGGGAGGAAAAATCGAGGCCGTCTTATTGCATCGACTATGCCCTGCAGCATTGTTTTGAACGTGCCTCGGTTATGGATGATCGGCGGGTGTTGGAAACAGCCTATCGGCATTCCATCGGGGATAAGGATACCACGATTGAGGCGGTTACAGATCAGTTTCAGGACGATCAGCGCGTTATCCGTATCAAACAGCGCGGGCGCATTCTTTGCACCACTAAGGAAGTCTTAAAAGAAGAAAAGCGAATGGTGGAATTGGCCCGGCAGGGTCAAAACAAATTCACACCGCTTTATAAGCAAGCGCCGCCTACCCAGTTAAAAGATCAGCAAGCAGACGCCTTTGAGCATGTACTAACCACTTCCAACCAGGTTTCGATTATCAGGGGTGTTGCCGGGGCTGGCAAGACTACGCTTATCAAAGAATTGGTTCCAAGAATCCAGGATGCGGGCAAGCAAGTATACCTTGTAGCGCCTACGGCCGAAACGTCGCGCGGCGTCTTGCGGGATGAAGGGTTTAGTGAGGCCGAAACAGTAGCCAAGCTGCTTATCGACAAAGAGACCATCGACAATTTGGATAACCAGGTTCTTGTCGTGGATGAAGCGGGTCTATTGGGAACCCAAGACATGCTGAAACTTCTGAATACGGTCACAGAGAAGAAAGCACGGCTTATCCTGATCGGGGATACAAGGCAACATTCTAGTGTAGTACGTGGCGATGCGCTAAGAATACTAAATACCGTCGGCGGTATCAAGGCCGCCGAGGTAAGCAAGATTCATCGGCAAAAGAATGTCCATTACAAACAAGCGGTCGAGCAATTGTCAAAAGGCAATGTCCGAAGTGGGTTTGAGAAATTGGATGCAATAGGCTCAATCAAGTCCGTTGACCCGTTGAATGTACATGGCGAGCTGGTGGACGATTATGTAGCGGTTTTGAAGAAGGGGAAATCCGCCCTGGTGATTTCGCCAACGCATAATCAAGGCGATAACGTAACCGTTGATATCCGCAAGAAACTCCGGCAAGCAGGCATGATCGGCAAAAAAGAAATCGAAGCCATGCGCCTTTCTAACGTGAATTTCACGGTCGCGCAAAAAGCTGACTGGCGCAATTACAAGCCTGGGCAAGTTGTGCAGTTCAATCAACATTTGAAAGGGATTAAACGGGCGAGCCGTTGGGCTGTGAAAGAGATCGAAGAAAGAAAAGTGACACTCGAAAACAAAGAAGGAAAAACAACCACGCTGCCGCATGATAAAGCGGAATACTTCGAGGTGTTTGAGCACTCGATAATCGGCTTATCGAAAGGCGACAAGGTACGAGTAACGCATAACGGCTTCGACAAAGACAATCGGCGTTTGGATAATGGTATGACGCTGGAAGTGGCCTCTATTAAAAAGGATGGAAATATCATCCTTCATAACAAAGCCAGTAAATCGTTATTCCATCTTGATAGCGAGTTTGGCCACCTGACACACGCCCATTGCATTACCAGCCATGCGAGCCAGGGAAAGACGGTAGATGAAGTTTTTATTGCACAACCCGCCGCAACCTTTAGCGCGACTAACGCAAAGCAATTCTATGTATCCGTATCGCGCGGAAAAGAACGCGCACGTATTTACACGGACGATAAAGAAGCCCTGCTCGATCATGTGTTGGAAATTGGTGATCGACTATCAGCAATGCAACTCGTCAATCAGAGATCACATAGCGACTATGTTGTAGAAAATCTACGCACCGAGAAAGGGCCGCGCAATAAACAACCAACAAAGACACCTTCATTCAATAACCCGCAAATAGATCGAGATTATGAGCCAGAGATTTAGGTTTAAACTAAACGAAAAGGATGTAAACAAAGCAGAGCAAGAAGAAACAGAGAAAAGTGAAACTCACTTAACCGAAAGCCCTGTTCGGAATCTTTGCTTCGTCTGGCCGAACGGTAAGAAGAAGTTTTTAAACTACGCTTATTTAGTCTCTGGTGAGTATCTGCCGGAAGAAAACTTGATCAAGTTGGCGTTTACTTCGGAGACAATTCTCATCAAAGGTGAAAGGCTTGAAGGATTATTTGAGCAACTACTCGATCACGAGCCTAGGCGCATTGTTTGTGGTGACGCGAGATATAATGCACTCGATGCTATTGAAGCAAGTGTAAATGAAATTATAATTACCAATATTGTTAATTAACAAAAACTGCTTATCACAGCGTTCATCTATCGAAAGTTGGTATTAATATTATCAAGCTTATGCATGTCTAGATTGTAAAAACTTCTCAATAAGAAGCGTTGATAATTTATAATAATGACTATTTCTTTCGTCAACAGTAACACCTTTTCTCTTAAATGGCCGATCAGGATCGTTGACAAATTGATACTTCTCAAGTTCAAATATTGTATTCGCATGTAAACATTGTTCCACATACATAATATATAATTTTATTTCTCCCTTCCTAACTCTAGCAATTAATCTAGGAAGCTCCTTATTCATAATATATTCAGATGCAAGAAAAGCCACGGAAAGAAAAAGAATAGCAACTTTACAATTGTCGATTGCCCGAAAAATTTTGAGTTCCCATTCATCCCCTTCTTCTATACCAGAATCATAAAATATACTTATATCAGACGCAGGTTTGAAAAAATTTTTAAACTCTTCAATGTACCTTTCGTTTTTATGAGAATAACTGACAAAGCCGAAATGATCCTTAAATGATTTTCTGGAAATTGGCGCTAGTTTAACTTTTACGATTCTTGGAGTTTTAACTGAAGGAGCTCTAAGTTTAGGAATTTTTTTTGCTTTTTTAGACGCCATATTCGAAAGGGTTTAAGTCAATTTTATACAATACATAAGGGTGATTTAGGCGGTAGAAATACGTCTTCTACAATAGACATTATATCATTTTTAGCTTGATCTAACTTCCATAATTTAGAAGGGTCGCCTTTTATCAAATGAAATACTTCTCCATCGATAAAAATAGTCGTTCTTTTATTTAGAGCTATAATATCGTTTTCATTGTTCGATAATTCTAGGCTAGCAATCCTACAGGCTTTGTCAAAAGGATACTCGATTTCTAACATCGTTGTCTGGGCCCTCTCTCGATCCACTATCCTATTTTCTATGATAGTGCCACCATCATAGTGAACAACCTTGGTTTTTATAGAATAATTATAGTTTAATGTCTCTTCAAATTTATATCTAAATTCTGCTAAATATGAAAAACATTTTAATGCTTTTGTTTTTTCAACGAAAAAACTGTCCAATCCAAGTTTTTCTTTTATGAATTTATGTTGTGCGTTCATGTTACCTCCTCTTATTTAATCAGTCCGTAGTGTAGACTGTTTTATACTGCTCGACCATTAAGATCAAGTGTTTAGTGAGTAACCAAACCCATTACAGTACCAAATTAGAGGTAGTTATTGACAATTTTTATACTCTTTCCGTTTTTTTAATAAGACAATTGTGTGCTTTGAGGATAATTTAAAGTTTGAATTTTAAATAAAAATGCTTATAAATAACCACAACTTGTGATCTTCTTAAGTCTTCTTAAGTAGAGAAATAATTAAAAACGGTTGAGGTCAGCTATTGCTTACTATAATTAATTAAACAAATCAATTCGAGATGAGTTCATTAAGAAGCCAATCTCGCGGTAATAGATTAAAAAATAGCGCCCAATTAAGAGCGCTATAGTTGAGGAGAAATTACAATTTAGGTTTCAGTCTCAAATTTTGAGCATACCGATTAAGAATATTTTCATCTTCCGCGATTTGTTTACAAGCTCTGGCAGCACTAGCATATACGCTAATCGGGTATTTTCCTTTAAAGGAAATATCACGTTCAACACCTAAGCCTAAACGAGTTTTAATACTACCAAGTTCATCAAGATCGACGTATCCAAGCTCAGGGAAGCCCATGCCAAGATCGCATAGACCAAAAGCAAGGCTGGGTTCGTCCGGGTCGATTTCAGTTAGCAACCAGGTACAGCCTGTCCCAGGCAAGAAAAGTTTGATGACAGGAACATGATCTTTGTCACGATTATCAGGTGAGCCGTTTTTGATAAGCTGCTCGGATTGAGCTATAGTTACGTGTCGTAAGACGAGATGTTTCATTGTATTTTCCTTTCTGTTGGTATTGATGGTTACAGGGAAACAACCGCCAGCGAGACAGCAACCGTCCGGCAACAATTTTGGTTGCGCGAGGAAGCCTGAAAGGCGGGGAAAATTGTTGTTGGAAGAAAGGTTGCGCCGATGGCATTTTCCCTGGGCGCTAATCCATCAAGGCCATGACAGAAGGAAATCTATGCAATGGCCGTGTGAGGGCAATAAGCGCTATTAAAAGCGTGTTCGGCCTCACCTGAAATGACACCACCCGTTTTCTGAAAACGCGCTGTAACCCCTGCGAGAAACGATCAGATGATCGGCAACATTGATGCCGAGGTATTTACCTGCTTCTATTAGATTTTCCGTTAGTCGAATATCTTGCGGACTTGGACGCAATTCACCGGACGGATGGTTATGAGCAAGAATAATCCTTGTAGCCCTTAGTTTGAGCGCCGTAAGAAAGACGATTTTAGGGTCGATTAAATTGTGAGAGATGCCACCTGTTGAAATCAGAGATATACCGAGACATTTGTTTCCCGTATCAAGGCCCAACATCATTGAATGCTCTACCAACTCGATTTTGTTCATATCCCAGGCATTTAGAAAAACGTCGTATGCTGCTGAGGAATCTGCCACTTTTAGCCTGTCTTTGGGTGCGACTTTGTTTTTGTAAACGAGGCTGACTTCGGTCGCTGCGAATAGTGACCTAATTTTGAGATTTTTCATTTAATCACCCTTCTCTTACAAAAGACCCTGTAGGCTCATATGCCAGGCATTTACGTCCTTGTGCCCTGCGTAGAGTGGGTTCATTGGTTTGTGGCGTAAGCGAGGCTCTGTCCTAAAGAAATTGCTAAGCGATCTGATTGCCGCGCTTCCTATGGCATTATTGTCCATCCAACTATAGGCCGTTGCGTACCCATAGCCTTTGATAAAAGGTGTTGGCCGGGGCAAAAGAGACATGCAATGCAGAATAATCGCATCATCGTCAAAGTTCTTCCCGTTATTCTCCCTCAACATGGCAGAGAAATAATCAAGCCCGTTTTTAAAGATGTGAATGCCCGATGGTTTGACGACGTTACCGCGAATGAATGTGATATTACGTTTTCCAAAGCAATCCCGAAACGATGCGCTTTGCAATTCATAGCCCAGGCTCTCATTCTGAAAGCCCAGAGTGGTAAAGACTTCATCCGTTTCAAGGTCTCGCACTTGCACCTGTTTTAGATAACGCTTCGCAAGCTCGTGCGGGATACCTCGTCTCTCCAGGAAATAAATTAGTGCTGTTTTTGTTAACGGCCTGACAGATAACTTTTTCAGTTTTCTTCGGGTTGGCAGTTCTATAAGACCAGTAATCGGCTTGATCTTAGGCGCATACCCAAGCATGTTTGTTATCCAGCGCAAGGCGTCCGAAATCGAGTAAGATTCACCGCTCCTTTGAAGATAAAGACATACTAAACTTATTGGTGTACCATAGATATTTTCATTCTCATCATGCCAGGTGTTCCTGTCATGATTGACGATCAAGGTTACTGTTTTTTCGATATTGAGCGGGGATGTATAGCGAGAAGTGTTATTTTCTTGTTGCTTTAAAATACAACCTAATTTATCCAGGATTTTGGCAATAGGAATACTATTGGCCTTTTCAATGTCCATGCGCGAAACTCCTAAGGTGAGCGATGATGTTGATTGTGGAGAGAGGAAAGTTGCTGCTTTCCTCTCTTTTTTATCGTCTGGTTCTTTCTTCCAAGAATTTATCTAAAACAGACTTGCGGTAGCGAACTCTGTTTCCGACTTTGATGGGTTTGAGATCATATCGTTTGGTACAATCCCAAACGGCTAAGGTGCCTGGGGACAATGGCACAAGGCCGCCAAGATATTTTGCGGCTGCTATTCGATCTAATAATGGGTCTTCTAAGTCTCTAGTGTTTGCGGGCTTCTCCCTAAAATAAGTTGTGAGGGAATGGCTTTAGAAAACACGCAGATATGTGTTCTCATGCCGACGGGGATTTCATAAATGACACAAGCCACTTAAACAACAACTTTCGCCATCTTCAAAGTCAATATATATCGGCGTATGTGAAGTAATTACTGCGCTTGAAAATACTATTGCCAGTATTATTTGCGTGAGATTTATACAGAGCCAATAACCATTAATCGCATTTAACTAAACGGAATCTATTGGAAACAAATATGTGTGAATAGTATTTCTCCTTGTTGCAAACAAGGGAGGAAATATATTTTTACAAACTCGACCGATCGATATTTTTCTATAGAAGAACTAGAACATGCAAAAAAAATTGCGGCGCGGGTCGTCACATTATACGGAGATACGTACTTGCCTATTTTCCAAAGAGTGCTTGATGAAATCAACAAAGCTAAACAGGCTGAAACGATAAAACAGCTTGCATTGAAAGAGGCTTTGAGTTACAGTGAAAGAAGTTGAATTTTTGTCACACACACTGTCACACAAAATGTGATACTCGAAAATGTTGCGGCGAAAATTCTTCTGCAAAAAGAAACGTTTAGACGTGAGAAGCTTTCGAGTTTAAATTTCCGTGGGAACGCCATTACATAACTTTAATCAGCGTTAATGGCCATTATTAGTTATTGATAAATAAGAAAATTGTTATCAATCAACTATGACAAGCGTAAAGTTTATCTCGTGAATGTCACACAAAGTGTCACACAAAATGGGATATACGAGCCATGAATTACCTCATCTGCCGCACAAGACGATATTACTTTAACAGGCGCGTTCCTCGTCCGGTAAAGCCATTTGATAGCCGTAAATCTATCCGCATCGCGCTCAAAACAGATTGCCGCCGAACAGCCCTTAAATTGGCAATAGAATATAATAACCAGTTGGAAGACTATTGGCAGTCTCTTATTAAAACAGGAAACAAACATAGCGAGACGAGTTATAAGATGCTTGTCGAGAGAGCGAGGCTATTAGGTTTCCCCTATTATCATAGCCCGGTCGTTTCCTCTCTGCCTTTAGAACAATTTATGACGCGGCTTTTTCATGTGGAAAAACAAGATTGTAACAAGAGTCATGTTGAAGCGGTTTTAGGAGAGATGGCACCTCCTCAAATAATGCTGGATGATGCGATAAATCGCTTTTTCGGTTTTGCTAAAGACAAGACGATCAATAAATCATCTAACCAGGTTCGTAAGTGGCGAAACCCCCGCATAAAAGCAATGAACAATCTTATCCGGTGTATTGGAAATAAGCCGATTAATGATCTTACCCGGGAAGACATGTTGCGTTTTCGGGATTGGTGGCTGGCTCGCATGGAAAAGGAAGGGCTTGTTTCTGCAAGTGCTAACAGAGATTTGATTCATTCAAAGACAATTATCACGACTGTAGCAGAGAATTTAAAAATCAATATTGACCTTACTCATATTTTCAAAAAACTAACTTTTTCATTAGATGATTCTAAGAAACGTTTGCCTTTTGATTCATCGCATATTATCTCAACTTTATTGAATCCTGATAATCTCAAAGGATTGAATGAACAGGCTCGTTGGGCGTTATATGCCTTTGCAGAAACAGGTGCAGGACTGTCCGAGTTAACAGGGCTTTTACCGGAAGATATTCACCTAGACTGTGAAATCCCATATATCAACATTGTTCCTCGTTCAAAGAAGGCACTAAAGACAAAGTTCCGGGCTAGGACTATTCCTCTTGTCGGTTATGCACTTGACGCTTTCAAAGCGTGTCCGAATGGCTTTACAAATTACGCCGACCGCCCTGATTCATTGTCTTCTTTATTGGCAAGCTTTCTTAGAGAGCATAAACTATTTCCATCCGATCAACATTCCGTTTATTCCCTTCGTCATAGCTTCCAAGATCGGCTACTATCCGTAGATACGCCTGATCGCATCCAAGCAGATTTAATGGGGCATAAGTTTCAACGACCATCTTATGGAGATGGCGCAACGCTTGCACATAAGCTGGAATGGATGAAGAAAATTCAACTTAAGCCATTATAGTCGTTTAAATAAAATACCTATAATCATACGTTGATCCCTCTTTTTGGGATAACAATCCGCCTATTCTGGCAATTGCATGGGAAGAGCTAATAGTTGCAGGCAATTGAGAATACATATCAAAAGAATTCCAATTCACCTTTGTAAGACCTAGAATCTCGTTGGCGATTATTCCAATATTTGAAGAGCCAAAATGTTTTTTAATTTTTAAAGGTCCTGGAATATATCTACCACCAAGATAATAATTATAATGTGGATTCTCAACAGATGGGACAACTCCATGACTCCACAACAGTGCTTCAAATGAATTCAGTAAAATACAAGTTCCTCTATCTATAGGATATCCTTTGATATCCGGCTGTCCATTTTGATTAATTATACCTGCTACAAAACGAATATCATCTTCATAATTTATCTCAATTAAATCTAACTCTTTGATTCCGCTACCAAGCAGACTTTCTTTTAATCCTTTAATTTCCTCTGGCATGAAATAATTACGCTTATGAATAACAACGCGCCGTGGAAGAGAATTCATTGTTGAATAAAACAAATCAATAATAGACATGCCAAAACTATATGAGTCTTTATAGGATAAGTGAGGTCTATCCTGCCTATCCCAAATCAATTGATCTTCAACTTTAGAAAGCCTATACTTTAACCCTTGTCCTTGTGCGTTATATATATGACTGCAACCCAACACAATGTCAGTTGATTCCAACTTCTTTGTAACGCTATACCCGATGCCAGCAAATGCGGTTTCCTTATCCAGACTATTTAATACCCATGGTGTTCGCAAGCTTTTGACAAAGTATGATAATGACAACCACCAATTAATCTGACAGTGTAGATTATCATTGAGAGTATTTTGTTGAATAAACTGTGTGGCAATACTCTTCTCGGCACAATATGCTTTTATATAGTCGTGAAGATCGAAACGTTCGTTATCTAGATCGTATTCACAAAATTCTAGCCACGCATCTGGCAAACATATTAAAATTACCTTCCTTTGGCCATCAGAGGATAGCTCTTCAATTTTTCTGATAATATTATTTTTTAAAGAAAGAGCTGAACTTTTAATATCACGCCCTTGCGGCTCGTCGCAAAATGCCCAGTTTTCCTTTCCAACTTGTGGAATATTCAAACTAACACCGTATGTTTCAAAAAAGCCAGGATAATCGATTAAATATGCTTTATTTATTCCTCCTGAGGGCATTGGGGATTGAACCCTGTTTATAAAATTAGAAAAACTTATACTCGTCTCCTTTGATGATATGACAGCTAATTTAATTGTGCTTTCAAATAAACTTCCTACCAAGCGGTGGTCGTATGGTCTATTTACAGATATACCGCGCATCGGATGAAAATCACTTGGCAATTGAGTCATGCCGGAATTTCTCGGCCCAAAAATTAATTTAGGCTCAGGATATTGAATACCTTCATAATAAAGCAAACTTTGAGGAAATGAGGAATCCAAGTTTTTCCCATAGCTATCGGTTGCTTTCATAATCTTAGCAAAAGCTTGGCTTTTCCTTATTTTATAAATAAAGCCCGTACCAGAACTATCTGGAAATTCTAAGTCAACCCAAGGAGTATCCGCTTTAAAAAGAATTGATCGCCATTCATTTATATACTCATTAAACTGCTTATTGCGCAATTTTTCAAAGTACGCCCGTCCTATTTCTGTCTTAATTTCTTTGGTGATTGCAACACTTTCTTCTTCAGACGTAACAAAAACATCTGGCGATAGAGAAAGTAAATGTCTTCTTCCATCAAAGGAAAGAGACAGCCTTATTGCGCTATGTGCAAAATAAATCTTACCATTTATTAGTCTCCTTGCATCTGCATTATTTTTCCAAAGAACGTCTTTGTTATTTGACCCTAAATTATGCTTCATAGCCAGGCTCTTTGTAAGAGCCGATAGTAGCAAATGGTGAAGGCTTGTTTCTCTTCTGGGAATTACCTCTGCGACTGGAATTCTTGTAATCTTACCTTCAATTCTTTCATTGAAAAGTTGATTTACTTCCGAAAGGGTTCCTAATGCCCAAACCTGTTTTCCATGTGGAACGGCAACCACATTACTATCTGCTGTAATAGATCTAAGTGTATGCCAAGGTTTTTCCCCTTGCTTAAAATTGACATCAAATTGAAATACCTCTTGAGGAAATTTAATCTCAAATAAATTGCTTTTGATAATTGTACTAATTCTTGGAACTTCCATAGAAAACGGAGAACATACTTCTTCAAGATTTAATCTTTGTAACCTCTCTGTAAACTTAATGTCTGCCTCAACATCAGTTTTTGTACAAGCTCTTGTTAAGCTTATCAATGTTTTGTCAAACTCTCCTGTTGGAACATAAAAGGCCGTTCTGCCATTGCTTCGTGCAACATCAATTAAATTCTGCACTTTAGATGGAACATTCCTATTGTAACCACACCAATACAACCTGCCTGAGCCATTCTTTTTATAACTTTCAAGTAAAGAGTTCATAATAGAATCATCTCGTCCACTATATCCCATTACAATCAAATGTTTATCATTCAAATAATCTATCATTCTTTGCCGAAATGTCTCATCCTGATTCTGTAATTCTGTAGATGTATTTTTCAATGGCCCAAATCTGTAATCCCCATGTAGCTTTATTAATAACAATTCGGATTTACTAAAAGGTCGCACAATACGATCAACCGTATCTAGTGTTATATCAACAACAGTTCCTCTATTAGCGACTACAGCATGACTAGAAAGATCATCAAAATTTGTCGTCCAGATAGATTGAATCAAACCAATCTCATGTAATAAGGCAATAAGATGATAGCCTATTGATGGATCTTTCTTCTCACAAATGCTTTTAAAGTATGATCGTCGATCATCTTCTATCGGGTAACATTTCTCAATATAAAATGAATATTCATTGTCATGACCTAATGCAGGAAATGAGCCTTCACTATCTAACCACTTTTGAATAAACGCTTTGACGTTATCGGATTTAAAATCAATATTTCCGAGATTATTTCCCGACTTTGATGAATAAATTTTTTGCTTCCAGTGCCAGATACAGTCATATGCAGAAGGAATACCAGAAGCTACCGAAGCACCCGCGCCTAAAAAGAGAGAAAAACTTTGATCTCTGTTTATCTCAACTGATCTAATAAACTGATCCAGTTCTAATATTATATCACTCATTGGCAATCAATTTGAAAATTGGGACATTATGAAGTATAAACATTAAACAAATAGCCAATATAGCAAACATTTAAAAGATATTTCTATCTAATTATTTTAGATTTTATACTCCGTTTGAATTATGATAAATAAAGTTTATTTTTAATTACCCTCTTAAAAAACAAAAATGGATAACGGACAAACCCTATTGGAAAGGCAATACAGGCTTGCCATAGACGCAAGAGATAAATTAAATGACAACTACCACAAATGGATGACGTTTTATTACGTTGCAAATGGCGCGATATTAGTCGCAATAACCTCCCTCTTAAAAGATAACGTACCGGAAGGGATATTTATCCTCTCTTTAATAGGAGTTTTTATTTGTTTGCTTTGGTATATGTCTTGTAAAGGTTATTATTACTGGTCTAAGAGTTGGATATATATCATAATAGCTCTAGAAAAAAGAGTGACTGAGGAACATAAATCCCTTGGGGTTTATTCAGTATTTTCACAAAAAGTTGTTGATGATGAACAATATGCATGGCTTCCCCTTAAGCCTGCAAATATTTCAACTCCCAAATTGACTTTATTGTTTTCTGTTTTTTCTATTATAGCTTGGACGGCGTTTTCTATATATGAGCTAATGATAAGTTATCCATGTTTGTGTTATTGCTGTAGAGCATGTATTATTTCAGCCATTATTTTAATAACGCTGGTTCTTTTTTTCGTATTGCCATTCTTTGTAAAAAGTCGGATAGGCACATCCCATACATTGATATAAAACAATCAAGACTGCCTTTCACAAGAGGTAATGATCGATATTGCCTCGAAAATGCTTTTAGGCCTAAAGCGTCTCTCTTGCATTTTTCTCTAGATATTCATCTATCGACGCTCTTTCGTAAAGAATATGCTTCGTCGCTGGTTGTGTAAAGCGTATTCGCCCCTCATCTCGGAATTTCTGCAATGTTGAGCGGCTAGAGATACGAAGAATACGCATAGCTTCTTCATCGGAAATCCATTTGTCTTCTCGAATACTGTGCTTCTCTTTAATGTAGTCGGTGACTTTGTCGATCAGAGAATAAAAAGCTTCTTCTTGTAAGCAGATCACTTCCATGTGGCTAGGGCTTAGAAAAACAAGATACAAAAATTTAGGATGTGTTCTTGCTTCTTATCTGCTGATAGATATTCGATTGCCGATTGAATGCACTGATGCTTTATCCACAAAACGCCCGTGAAACCCTTTCAAAATTTCAAAGGGTGTTTTAGTGGATAAAATAGTTGGAAGGCCCGTGTTGTAGTATTGTTGTAGTAAAGAAAAAAGCGACTACAACTTTTTTGTTGTAATCGCTTGATTTTCTGAGTGGTGTGGGCCGGGATCGAACCGGCGACACAAGGATTTTCAGTCCTTTGCTCTACCGACTGAGCTACCGCACCATCCGTAAAGGGCTGCAAATATAAGCCCATTATCCAAATAAGGAAATTTAAACGGAAAAAAATTATCTGGCGTCCTATACCGGTATGCCCGCCTGCTGTTCAAGCGCCTGTGCAATATGATCCCACAACAGTTTTCTTTTCTCCAGCGCCTGTATAGAGGCCTGGGTGGCTTCCTGCCATTTGGTATCGTTATCTCCGCAGAGAGAAGATACCATTTCTATACCCAGGTGGCTATGGTGATCGCCATCTACTTCAATATGTCTTTCCAGGTAATAACGAAATGTATTGATTTGTTTCGGGTATGTTTTTTCCAGCTCTTTTACAATGCCGATAAACATGGCGGGTATCAGATCTTCCCTGCCGAATGTAAATACGGCTGCCTGTACATGTACAGGGGCTTTTTCTACTATATCAAAAGTGTAGCCTGTAAATTGTTGTATTGCTTCTGGTAACTGGAGCTTTTGCATGGCTGTGCGGACTGTTTCGCCATTGGCGATATAGGTTAACAGCTGCTCAATACCCGAAGTATCTGCACCCAACTCCTGCATGGCCTGCAGGTATAGTTCAAAATGGCTGATACGGTTACCATTGGCATCTACATCACTCTCTTCGCCCAATACAATTTCATTGATCAGGTACCGGCTATTGGCATTGCCTACCGGTATCCATGGCGTTTGTACACAGGTAAGTTGCTGTTGTAACGAGGTAAGCAAACTCATAAAATCCCATACAGCAAATACATGGGAGGCAGTGAATACCTGTATTCCTTCAATAGTCTTTAACCGGTTGTATAAAGGATGTTCTATAAGGGTAGCACGTACCGCTTGTAGCTGTTCTTTTAATTGTTGTACAGCAATGGCTTGTTTCATGGTCAATACTTAAAATTCACAGTTCTTTGGTGTTCTTGCAAAAGGTATTACGTCGCGGATATTCGTCATGCCGGTAACAAATTGTACCATGCGTTCAAAGCCCAGGCCAAAGCCTGCATGTGGTACTGTACCAAAGCGGCGGGTATCGAGGTACCAGCTCATCTCTTCGGCAGGGATATGCATATCCTTCATTCTTTGTTCCAGTTTATCCAGTCGCTCTTCACGCTGAGAGCCTCCTACGATTTCGCCAATGCCTGGGGCAAGGATATCCATAGCAGCTACTGTTTTACCATCTTCATTCATACGCATATAGAATGCTTTGATGGCAGCCGGGTACCCGGTTACGATTACCGGTTTCTTAAAGTGTTTTTCTACGAGGTAACGCTCATGTTCACTCTGCAGATCGATGCCCCATTTTACCTCGTATTGGAATTTCTTCTTTTTATAGGCAGGGCTATCCAGTAAGATGTCGATGGCCTGGGTATAGGTAATTCTCTCAAATGCATTGTTCAATACAAATTCGAGCTTCTCTATCAATCCCAGTTCACTACGCTTATCCTGTGGCAATAGTTTTTCTTCTTCTGCCAGGCGCTGGGAGAGAAATTCAAGGTCTTCCCGGTTGTGCTCCATCGCATACCGGATAATGTATTTCATAAAGGCTTCTGCGAGGTTCATATTATCCTCTATATCGCAAAAAGCCATCTCTGGTTCAATCATCCAGAATTCGGCAAGGTGCCGGGTGGTATTGGAATTTTCTGCCCGGAAAGTAGGACCGAAAGTATAGATCTCGCTAAATGCCATAGCCCCTAACTCACCTTCCAATTGTCCGCTTACAGTAAGATTGGTGCTTTTACCGAAGAAGTCTTCTGTAAAATCAATGCTGCCATCTTCTTTACGGGGTGGATTATCAAAAGGTAATGTGGTAACACGAAACATTTCCCCTGCTCCTTCCGCGTCGCTGGAAGTGATTACGGGTGTATGCAGGTACACAAATCCTCTATCGTTAAAGAACTGGTGAACCGCAAACGCAAGGGAATGCCTTACGCGAAATACGGCACCAAAAGTGTTGGTACGAAAACGCATATGGGCAATTTCCCTGAGGAATTCAAGGCTATGTTTCTTGGGTTGCAGCGGGTACTTTTCGGCATCGCTATCACCCAGTATTTCAACGGTATGCGCTTTTACTTCTACTTTTTGTCCTTTACCAAGGCTGGCCACTATTTCCCCTGTTATTTTTAAAGAGGCACCTGTGGTGATCCTTTTTAAAGTGGCATCATCAAGCAAGCCCAATTCTACTACTACCTGTATGTTATTATTGGTACTTCCGTCATTTAAAGCAATAAACTGGGTGTTACGGAAGGTGCGTACCCAACCCATTACAACAATTGGCTGACCGGATGGCTCAGCAGTCAATACATCTTTAATTTTTATCCTGTTGTTAAACATACCTGGAAAGTAGATTGTGAATGAAAAAAACAGACAGGGCGCAAAGATATGGCATGTGAAATCAATTAAAACATTGTACATTCGTTATGGATTATATAGCAGTAATGCTGCTGCCATTGTTTCGAGAAAGCATTGTAAAAGACTCTTTAGACCGCATTCCCCAGCCCATGACGCTCACTATGATCGGGTAATTTGCCCTATAGTGATGGAGTATTGTCTTCCAATGTTTCCTTTCATCGCATCCTACTCCTACTGAATAATCAGGTATAAGGTATTATACCCCGGAAAACCTGTTTTAAACCAAGAAGGCACTCCATGACGATCATGAAAAACACAGCTATCAGCACACAGGAAGGGGTTTTCCCTCTTACAGACGACCTGTTACTGGCTATTATCAATAGCTCGGTTGATCCTGTTGTTTTTATTGATACCGATCTGAATATCGTTTTATTCAATATTGCCGCGGCTACTTATGCTACCAGGGTTTTTGGAAGCGAATTGGTGAGGGGTAGCTATTTCCCGGATTTTATGACTGAAGAGAGAAAGAGAACCGTATTGCATTATCTCAAGCTGGTTCGAAATAACCGGGAGGTTGTTGCAGAAGATAAACTGGTTAGGCACAGGGATGAGGAGATATGGTATGCTACCAAGTATACCCCGGTATATGATACACAGGAAACATACATTGGTTGTGTAATTCATTATTCCGATATCAGCCGGAGAAAGCAACAGGAGGAGATGAACCGTCAAACGCGGAACCACCTGGAAGCGGTTATTAACAACTCTTCTGATAGTGTTCTGTTTGTAAATACAGAGAACAAAGTAGAGCTTTATAACAAGGCGTTTTACGATTATTTCTATAAACTTACCGGCACCTTCCCTGCAAAAGGAGAGGATGTGATGAACGTTATGCCAATGCCGGCGAGAGAGGTTTTCCTGGAAACACTGGAACAGTTAAAGCAAAACCGGAAGGCACATAACCGATACAAAGTGACTTATTCTGACGGGCAGGAAATATGGTTTGCTGTTAATTTTTATCCGGTATACGATGAGAATAATACTTACCTGGGTTATGTTATCAATTCCAGGGATATTAGCATACACAGGGAGCACGAATTATTACTCTCCAGGCAAAATGAACAGTTAAAGGAAATAGCCAGAATACAATCTCATGAACTGAGAAGGCCACTGGCCAATATATTAGGGCTGATTGACCTGCTTACTACCGACGAAAATACCCCCGACCCCCAAAAAGAGCTGCTCTACAGGCTCAAAGTAAGCGCGGATGAACTGGATGAAGTGATCAGGAAAATCACCAGCCGGGCTGTTTGTGTTTACTAAAACGCTCATTCGTGTATGTTACCTATTTATAAAATTTTTTCTTTGTTTTTAAACATTTTACAGTAACATTGCACCGGAAACAAACTGACTATTGATTAGTACGTCTCGCTAACCCATCAGTTTCTCTCCTTCCAAATTGTCACAACAATTCGATTGAGCTTCATTTAACTTATTATTTAAGACTGGATAAACCCTCTTTGTTTTCTATTTAACTCCTATTATGTACGATATTTCGCAATTGAACGACATGCTACTGCCAGAACTGTTAGATGTAGCAGAAAATCTCAACATTCCTAATGCTAAGAAACTGGATAAGCAGGATTTAATTTATAAGATACTCGACGGACAAGCTGCCACAGCAAGCGAAGTAAAAGAAGAGAAGCGTAAGCCACGTACCCGTAAACCCGCTACTGTAAAGGCTTCTACCGCAAACGTAACTGAAGAGGCAGAAGTAATGCAGGAAGCACCGGCTGCCGCTGCTACGCCTGCACCTGCAAAAGCTGGCGCCGCAAAACGTGGTACCAGGCGCGCAAAGCCTGTTGAAGTGGACGAACAACAATTAAGCCTTGCAGAACAAATGTTGCTGGCTACAGAACCCAAACCAGTTGAAGGGCAGGAAGCATCCTCCTTTGAAGAAGAGGTTGAAGAAGAAGAAACAGAAGATGGTGAAGGCGGAGATGTACAGCAGAATAA
>Ga0207856_1000092_pt1 | contig 17209 bp, 12 predicted proteins | sample LuqExpMetageno21_FD_187779 | JGI IMG/M metagenome (GOLD analysis project Ga0207856, IMG submission 187779) | Tropical forest soil microbial communities from Luquillo Experimental Forest, Puerto Rico - Sample 21 (SPAdes) | ecosystem: Environmental > Terrestrial > Soil > Tropical forest ... | reverse complement strand
GGGTTTGCCCGGATTTTGCCGCAAGCGCCAAGCCACCCCGCAGCGTCAGCGCCTCAGCCAGCGCGGGACCTTGAAGCGAACGATGCTCACATAGGCCCATACGTAGCCGACCACGAACAAGGCGGCGAAGAACATCAGCACGTGCGTGTTGTCCCAGAACAGGACCGCCGGAATCACGGTGAGGATGGTGAAGCCCCACAGGTAAGGTGAGGTCCGGTTGTTGCGCATCAGCATGCGGCGCGCCTCGTCGTCCTCGTCGAAGACTCCGCGCACGATGCGCCGGTAGATCAACTGGTGGAAGTGCAGCGCATCGGCAACGCCGGGCGACTGGCCGCGCGCAAGCTTGCGGTAGATCGAAAAGAAGGTTTCCCAGACCGGGTAGATCAGCAGCAGCACCGGAAACCAGGGCGAGACGGATGAATAGCGCTGGACCAGTTGCACGCTGGCCATGGCGATGATCACCCCCCACAGGTAGGCGCCACCGTCGCCGGCGAAGATCAGGCCGCGCGGGTAGTTCCACAGCAGGAAGCCCGCCGTGGAGCCGGCGAGCACCACCGCGATGGCGGCCAGCTGGCGGTCGCCCACCAGCAGGCTGACGTAGGCCAGCGCCAGGCTGCAGATCAGCGCCACGATGCCCGCCAGCCCGTTGTACCCATCGATCAGGTTGAAGGCGTGCGGAAGACCGGCGACTGCAAAGATCGCCAGCGCCAGGCCGAGCCAGGGCATGGCAGACCACCAAGGCTGGATGAACGACACGCCCAGGCTCGGAATGGAAAGCCCCAGCGACCAGGTCGCAAGAACGCCAGCCAGCAGCGTGATCAGCAGGCGCCAGGTCGCATTCAGCCGGTGCGTCAAATCTTCCGCCACGCCTCCAGCCACGGCCACCATGGCCGAGCCCCACCACGCCAGGGCCACTCCAGAAGTGAGCTTGATCTGGTGGCTGGTGCCGATGAGACCTTCAGCGTTGACGATCCAGGCCCAGCCAGTGGTGCAAGCCAGCATCATGGCAACGCCCCCCAGGCGCGGCACATGGCCGGCGTGAAAACGCTGCGGCATGGAAAGACCGTAGCGGCGGCTGCTGCCGTGCTCATACCGCAGCAATAAGCCGCATGCGATACAGGAGATCGCACCGCAAAGAACCAATAAGATGAGCATGCGCTCTTGCCAGGAACCTTGTTACCGGCCGGCATTCTCTCATTACATGAAGATACGGCAGCTCGCGACTGAGCGCATGGTGGCGCCCTGGTACAGCTGAGAAGCGGCCATGGATCAGCAATCCGCCCTAAAATCCAGGCCACAAAAACGGCAAGGGTCGCATCAATGAAGTTGGTATCGGTCGTACTTTCAGGGGGAGCGGGCACGCGGCTGTGGCCAGCATCACGCCAAGCCTATCCGAAGCCGTTCATGAAGCTTGGGGGACAGTCGTTACTCGCGCAGGCCGTGGCGCGGGGCCAGGCCTGCGGCACTGATGAGCTTTTGGTTATCACCAATCAGGACCATCTGTTCCTCACGCGCAACCTGCTGGAGCAGCTCGCCGACCCGCCGGACACCCATTTCCTGCTTGAGCCCCAAGGACGCAACACCGGCCCGGCCATCGCGCTGGCGGCCCTGCACTGCGCGGCTCGCCATGGCCCGGACACTGTGATGCTGGTGCTGCCAGCCGATCACCTGATTCCCGACACCCGAGCTTTTGTGGCCTGCGCCCTGGAAGCGGCGCAGATTGCCCAGCAAGGGCAACTCGTCGTGTTCGGCATCCACCCGACCACACCGGAAACCGGGTTCGGCTACATCGAGGTCGAACACGTCGGCCGTGAAAGCCAGCGCGTGCTGCGCTTTGTCGAGAAGCCGGACCTCATCACCGCCCAGGAATACTTGGTGACCGGCCGTTACTACTGGAACAGCGGGATGTTCTGTTTCGCCGCCCAGACCATGCTGGATGCATTGGCGCGGCACGCGCCCCACGCGCTGGAAGCAGCACAGCATGCGCTGCGCGAAAGCATCACCACCGGTGACGCCACGCGCTTCGACAACCACTTGTTCGGCCTGCAGCCCGACATCAGCGTCGACTACGCGGTGATGGAGCACGCTACCAACGTATCGGTCGTGCCGGCCCGTTTCGGGTGGAGCGACGTGGGTTCGTGGCCGGCCGTGGCGCAAGCGCACACGCCCGATGCCAGCGGAAATACGTTCACGGGCGATGTGGTGGACGTCGATACGCAAGGCACGCACGTGGAGGTGGACAGCCACGGCCCCAAGATTGTGGCGACCGTGGGCGTCAAGGACCTAGTCATCGTGGATACACCTGACGCGCTGCTGGTGGCGCACAAAGGTTCAGCGCAGAAGGTCAAGGCGGTGGTCGATGCGCTCAAGGAGCGTGGGCACGAGTGCACCCGGTTGCCGGCCGCCGTGCACCGGCCTTGGGGAACATATGCCACTCTAAAGGAGGAAGCCGGCTACAAGGTCAAGCGGATTACGGTCAAACCTGGCGCCTCGTTGTCGCTGCAATACCACCATCATCGTGCGGAGCATTGGGTGCTGGTCCATGGGCTCGCGTTAGTCCAGGTCGGCGACTGCGAATTCAGAACGGAGCCCGGCCAGTATCGCTACATCCCTGTCCAGGAGAAACATCGACTGTCCAACATCGGTAACGAAGAGTTGGTGCTGATCGAGGTGCAGTGTGGCGCCTACCTGGGCGAAGACGACATCGTTCGGCTAGCCGATACGTACGGGCGCGCCTGATGGCGATGGAATGACGATGCTCAAAGCCCTCTGGGCGTACCGGGCCTTTATCTTGGGGAGTGTCAAGCGGGAGTTTCAGTCCAAGTACAGCAACTCTCTGCTCGGCGCCGCGTGGACTGTCATTAATCCCCTGTCAATGATCGTGGTCTATACGGTCATCTTTGCTGAGGTGATGCGCGCCAAGCTGCCTGGCGTCGATAAAACCTTTGCCTACAGCATCTACCTGTGCGCCGGCATTCTGACCTGGGGCCTGATGACCGAGATTATTGGCCGCGCCCAAAACACGTTCATCGACAACGCCAACCTCCTGAAGAAGCTCAGCTTTCCGCGCCTGTGTCTCCCAGTAATCGTGGTGGCCAATGCCGGGCTCAACTTCGCAATCATCTTCACCCTATTCAGCGCATTCCTGCTGATTTCGGGCAACTTCCCAGGTTGGCCGTTCCTGGCGCTAATCCCGTTGCTGGCAATCTTGGTGTTTTTCGCCATCGGGCTGGGCGTAACGCTGGGAGTGCTCAACGTCTTCTTCCGGGATGTGGGTCAGTTCTTCAGCATCTTTCTGTCGTTTTGGTTCTGGCTAACGCCCATCGTCTATTCTCCTAGCATCCTGCCCGAAGCGCTGCGCCCGTATATGGCCTGGAACCCTATCGCCAGCCTGATAACCGCGTTTCACGACGTGTTGGTCGCCGGCCACTGGCCCCAATGGGAGACCCTGTGGCCCGTAAGCACACTGGCGGTCGCTTTCTGCATGCTCGGCCTGCGGCTGTTCCGCCGGCGTGCGGGCGAAATGGTGGATGAACTCTGATGGGGCTCATTTCCGTGTCGCACCTGGGCAAGGCATACAAGCAGTACCCGCATCGCTGGTCGCGGCTGGCTGAATGGCTCCTGCCCGGCAACAGACCACGCCATACGCTCAAATGGGTGCTGCAGGACATTTCATTCACTGTCAGCCCGGGCGAGGCCGTGGGCATCATCGGCATGAACGGCGCGGGCAAGAGTACGTTGCTCAAGATGATCACGGGGACTACGCAACCGACCACAGGCAGTGTCCAAATGACCGGCCGGGTGGCAGCCCTGCTCGAACTGGGTATGGGATTCCACCCCGACTTCACAGGCCGGCAAAACGTCTTCATGGCCGGGCAGTTGCTCGGCTATTCGGTTGCCGAAATCCAGCAGCTCATGCCGGAGATTGAGGCCTTTTCCGAGATCAGCGACTACATCGACCAGCCAGTCCGCGTGTACAGCAGCGGCATGCAGGTGCGCCTAGCTTTCAGTGTAGCCACCGCACGGCGGCCCGACATTTTGATCGTGGATGAAGCCTTGTCGGTAGGCGATACCTATTTTCAGCACAAGAGTTTCGAACGCATCCGCAAATTTCGGCAAATGGGAACTACGCTCCTAATCGTGAGCCACGACAAGGCTGCAATCCAGAGCATTTGCGACCGCGCCATTTTGATTAATGCTGGCCGCATCGAGACTGAAGGCACACCCGAGGCTGTCGCGGACTACTATAACGCGCTTTTGGCTCAACATCAAAGCCAAAGTGTCAGGCAAGAGCTGACACCCTCGGGAAAAGTACAAACGATCTCTGGCACAGGGGAAGCCGTTACAACGGAAATCTGCTTATTGGATGAAGACGGCAAGCAGATCGAAATAGTCGATGTAGGGCAGCCGGTCACCTTAAGAATCCTCGTTAGAACCAACACGTTCATCGAACGACTGATTCTTGGCTATGGCATTAAGGATCGCTTGGGCCAAGTCATTTATGGCACTAACACAGAGCTGAAAGAGATGCCCCTGCAGAACGTGCCTGCGGGTAGCAACATCGTCTATGAAATCAAGTTCCCAGCGAACCTAGGGCCGGGAACCTACTCGGTGCAAACCGCCCTCGTAAGCTCTGACACGCACCTCATCAATAACTACGAGTGGAAAGACTTGGCCTTCGTATTCAACGTGGTCAACATGAATCGCCCCTATTTTGCTGGAGTGGCCTGGATTGACCCATTGATTACAACCGGGCATCTCACGAAATGATTTCCTACGCCCAGAATTTCGAGGACGTCATGCTATGGCGCGCCCTCAGTCATGTGAACAACGGCTTTTACATTGACGTTGGCGCCAATGATCCAACCACTGATTCGGTAACGCGGGTATTTTACGAGAATGGATGGCATGGAATCAATATTGAGCCAATAGAGTCTCATTTTCGCGACCTGCAAAAGCATAGACCCCGGGACATCAATATCAAGAGCGCCGCAGGCTGCCGAGAGGGCGAGATTGACTTGTGGGAATGTGATGTTCGCGGCTGGGCGACAGCGGACAAGCATGTGGTCAAGCAACACCTAGAGCAAGGTCACCAAGGCGTATTTCACAAGGTCAGTGTAGTTCCGCTTTCCAAGGTATGCGGTGAATTCGTTAGCGGCCCAATCCATTTCCTTAAGATTGATGTCGAAGGACTTGAGGTTGATGTGCTTCAAGGCATGGATTTTGAAAGATTTAGGCCCTGGATTGCGCTGATCGAGGCAACGCGCCCCAACTCGCAAGACGACGTTTATCATGAGTGGGAAGACCTGCTGACCTCGGCCCGGTACACGTTCGCTTACGCAGACGGACTAAATAGATATTACGTAGCCAACGAACACAGCAACCTGCTGGCAGCCTTTCGTTATCCGCCGAATGTGTTCGATGAGTTCGTCAGAATTGACGTCCTTGAAGCCGATGCCAGGGCCCAGGCAGCCGAGTCACGCGCCCAGGAAGAAGCAACCCGCGCCGAGGAGCTGGGACTTCGTATCGAAACCGAGGTACTTCGCAGCCAACAGCTGCAAGCTCGTATCGAAGCGGAGGCACTTCGCGGCGAGGAATTGAAAGCACGCGTCGAAGCCGAATTAGTTCGCACCAGTGATTTGGAGGATCGAACAAAGCAAGCTGAGACGAATGTGCAGCGACTTCAAGCCCAACTAGTCCAAAGCGCCCAGGAAGCCAATGAGTGGCACGAGCGCGTGCTCCAGCTTCACAGAAGCACCTCATGGAGAATTACCAAACCCCTGAGAGTAGCGTCAAGAATTCTTGCCGGCGACAAAGCCACGCTTGATAAATTGAGAATTGCGTCCATTGCATCAACCAAGAACGCATTGAAACCAATTCTTCATTGGACCGCAGGATTTGCGCAGCGCCGGCCAGCATTGAAACGTGCGTTATCAAACGTCGTTCGCAATAGATCTCCCAAGCTTTATGCGCGGCTTGCAGCATTGGGAACAACCCAAGTCATCAACTCAGAAACTCAATTTATCAGCATCGCTGGTCGCGTACAGGATGTCGGCCCTTATGCCGGCCAGAAAGTCGCTGTCTTAGCACCAGGAGCAGCTGACGGTACGCTTGGTGGCGCAGAAAGATTTTACGAAGGACTGGCAGCTGCGCTGCGGCACAAGGGTTGTGATGTAGATTTGATCTACAAGATTTTTGACGAGTCCTCTTTTGAAACCATCAAGCAAGGCTATGAGTCGTTCGGCAACCTCGACCTTAGCCGATACGATCTTGTCGTCTCGACCAAGGCACCCACGTATGTGATACGCCACCCCAACCATGTCATATATCTGCTGCACACGATACGTGTTTTCTATGACATGTTTGACGAGGTTTTCCCAAACCCAGACAAGACACTTTTAGAACAGCGTAGCTGGATTCACAAATCAGACAAAGAAGCATTCGAGCGGGCGAATGCACGATTTTCTCTGTCAAGAGAGGTTTCCAGAAGGATGAGACTTTGGAATGGTTGTGACGCCGAAGTCTTATACCCGGAGATAGTTGTGGATGGCTTGTACGACAAGGGCATCGGCGATTATTTCTACATGCCGGGAAGATTGCACCCGTGGAAGAGAGTCGACCTTGCCATTCAAGCCGTGAAGCTTTCAAAGCTGCCTTTGCGCTTAGTGATTTCTGGCACAGGAGAATCCGAAGCGCATTTGCGGAAATTGGCTGACAACGACAGTCGGATCGAATTCCTTGGCCGCGTAGACGATCAAGAGTTAAGGACACTTTATGCAAACGCTCTGGGCGTGCCGTTCTTGCCCATTCGCGAGGATTATGGATACGTCACGCTCGAAGCCTTCGCTTGCGGGAAGCCTGTTATCACATGCGAAGACTCGGGCGAGCCAATCGAATTTGTCATCGATGGAGAGACAGGCTTTGTTTGCAGACCCGATCCGCCATCTATTTGCGCGGCCTTTGAGCGGCTATGGAATGATAGAGAATTAGCATTCCGCATGGGGAAGTCCGGACGCGAGAAAATCTCCCAAATTGAGTGGTCTCAAGTTGCAAGCCGGCTTCTGAAGGCGGGATTCCCCCAAATACCGACCCCCTCAGAGTCAAAAGACCCATCACTTAAGGTCGCCGTGTTGGACATGCAGCCAATCATGCCGCCAGTTGGGGGCGGCAGATTGCGATTACTAGGTCTTTACCACGGGCTTGGCTCTGACATTCAAACCCGGTATGTTGGCACTTATGACTGGCCAGGTGAAACATTTCGCCGTCATGCCATTACACCAACACTCGAGGAAATCGACGTTCCATTGAGCCCAGCGCATCATCAAGCAGCTGCCGAGTCGGCTCGTAAAGCTGGGGGCAAGACGGTCATTGACATGCTGTTTGCGCAGCAGGCTCATCTGTCGCGCGACTACCTTAGCGAAACATTAGAGGCAGTCGAATGGGCAGACGTCGTGGTCTTTTCCCACCCATGGGTCGCACCATTGGTCGATGATCAGTTATTGAGAGGCAAGACAGTAATCTACGACTCCCAGAACGTTGAGGCCGCGTTGAGGTCCCAACTTCTTGATCTTGCCAATCCGTTCGAGCGCAGCGTACTTGATGAAGTCATCCGAGCTGAGCGGTTGGCGGGGGATCACGCTGACTTAATTCTTGCTTGCTCCCGCGAGGATGTGGACGAATTTGTCACACGCTACGGATGGGACCGTTCTCGAATTCGCATCGTGCCCAATGGTGCGTTCAGCCGCTTAATCCAGCCAGGTACGCTCGAACACAAGAAAGAGGCTCGAAAGGTGCTCGGCGTTCCGGAACACACTTTCGTCAGTTTCTTCATTGGCAGCGCGTATGCACCCAATGTCGAAGCCGCACTCTTCATCGTCAACAGCTTGGCACCGAGCTTGCCCGAGCTTGTCTTTGTGATCGGAGGTGGCGCGTGCAGCCACATACCCTCGTCACTACCCGCTAACGTTCGAGCTGTCGGGTTCCTAGAAGAACAGGATAAGGCACGATGGCTGCATGCTTCCGACATTGCGATCAATCCAATGTTTTCCGGCTCCGGCACGAACATTAAGATGTTCGATTTTATGGCCGCTGGACTGCCTGTAGTAACCACATCTATTGGTGCCCGGGGCATTGCCCGGGAACGATCCGTCGGATTAATCCTTGCTGATCAAACAGCTGATTTTTCATCGACCCTGCGTCGGCTTTCTCTTGATCGCAATGCAATGGGTGCCGCCGGCAAAGAGAACCGCAGCCTGATGGAGAAAGAGTACGCTTGGGAGACGATTTCACCCGCCCTTGGACGGGCCATCCGTAGCGCCCATCGTCGAACACGGGGCGTTCAGGCATTAAAGTCACCAGATGTGGCTGCTCAACTCCGGGTCGCACATCTAAGTACGACCGGCCTTAAATGCGGCATTGGTGAATACACTCGAAAGATCATCGAAATTTACCAGCAACATGGCATCTCGAACCTTCTCTTAACCGCACGTACCGCGAACGAAGAGCCAAACACCGCAACCCTGCATGCGCCTGCGAACGTCGTTTGGTTTTTTGACAACGTTGCATGGAAAGACAGCAAGATCCAGCCTGAGGCGCTCGCCAGCATGCGAGATTGGGGCGCGACGCATCTGGTCGTACAGTATCACCCAGGATTTTTTTCTCCGGAGCAGTTACTTGATTTATCGTTGAGCGCCGCGCAGCGTGGAGTCGCTGTCACTGTCGTCGTTCACAACTTTATCGATTCAGCGGCCGCAGTGATGCGGCGCCTGAATGAATTGAACGTCAGACTTTATTCACACCGCACGACAGAAGTTGCCCAGGCCCTGGCACTAGGCGTGGTACTCGACCAGATTCCCCTGGGGATAGACATCGCGGGCGCCGGACAGGCCAGACTTATAAGCAACCGCAACTGGAAAACTCACCCTCCGACGATTACGACCACCGGATTCTTGCGCAAACACAAGGGCGCAGCCACGTTAATTCGCGCAATGCCGGATGTCTTGCGCCAATTCCCCGGCGCGAAGTTGCGTTTGCAATGCGCACTCTATCCCAGCGACGACTCCAGGCTTGAGCTAGAAGCATGCAATAAAGAGATAAGTCGACTCGGCATTGAAGACAGCGTCGTCTTGGATACGCGCTTTCTCGATAAAGATCTTGTCTTCATCGAGTTGAAAAACGCCGACATAGCCGTCCTTCCATACGAAAATAGCGACGAGGGCGGGAGCGCGACAGCCACTGACTGCATGGCCGTGGGATTGCCGTTAATTGTCTCAAATGCGCAGATTTTCGACGAGATTCGCGATATTGCATTCACAACACCGCCCGACGCCGAGCAGGTATCGAATGCGATCATCCACGTATTATCGAACCCAGCGTTGTACAACTCGCTCGCCAAGGAGTCTCTCTCTCACGCCAAGGTGAATTGCTGGAACAATATCGCCGGCGCCTTTATCGCCGATCGTCCTCGCACCGCAAGCAGCCCCAACCCTCGTTGATTTAACTCTTTGGACAAACTCAATATGGAAAGGTCAGTGGCCGTCGTCATACCCAGCTATAAAGTGCGCAATCACATCCTGGATGTAATCGACAGGATAGGCCCCGAGGTTAATCGAATCTACGTGATAGACGATTGCTGCCCTGACGGCTCCGGCGAATTTGTAGAACAACACTGCACCGACAACCGGGTAACCATCATTCGACACACGGAAAATCAAGGCGTCGGAGGCGCGGTGATGTCCGGCTATCAGGCGGCAATTGCGGACGGGATGAAGGTGATTGTCAAGATTGACGGCGACGGGCAAATGGATCCCAGCTTGATCGAGAATTTTACAAATCCGATCTTCGCTGGCGAAGCCGACTACACGAAAGGGAACAGGTTCTACAACCTTGAGCAAATCCGCGAGATGCCAGCGGTCCGCCTTTTCGGAAACGCTATCCTTTCCTTCATGACCAAGCTCTCAGCAGGCTACTGGGACTTGTTCGACCCCACGAACGGATATACCGCTATTCACTCCGATGTGGCACGGCGTCTTCCGGTGGCAAAAATCAGCAAGCGCTATTTTTTCGAGACCGATATGCTTTTTCGCCTGAACACCCTGCGGGCCGTGGTCGTCGACGTCCCCATGGATGCGCACTATGCCGACGAAGTTAGCAATCTGAAGGTCTCACGCATCCTAGGCGAATTCCTCGTCAAGCACACCCGCAACTTCCTCAAGCGCGTGTTCTACAACTATTACCTACGCGATCTTTCGGTCGCATCGCTAGAACTACCCATTGGATGTGCGATGCTTGCCTTCGGGCTTGTGTTCGGCGGCTGGCACTGGTTCCGTTCAGCGTACGACGGCGTTGCAGCCACAGCAGGAACAGTGATGTTGTCAGCATTGCCGACGTTGATGGGACTGCAGCTGATTCTGGCCTGCCTCTCTTTCGACATCGCCTCGGTGCCTCGCCGCCCCATCCATAGGCATTAGTCACCCGATGAAACTAGATACCCTGCGGCCAAGGTCGTGGCGACAGTTCGCGACCTTCGTGGTAGGCGGCCTGATATCGGCAGCCATTGACATTGGATGCATGATGCTGCTGCTCAAGAGCGGCGTCAGTGCGCTTGTTGCAGCCAGCCTCGGATTCGCGGCGGGCCTGGCTGTCAACTACTTTTATCATGCCAAAGTAACATTTGCAGCCACGATTTCGACGGCCTCTGTTGCCAAGTACCTCTCGATCGTCGGAGTCAACTATCTAATAACCATTGTGATGGTTTCAGTTGCGGAAGGCGCGTTCGCCAGCCCGCTTTCCGGCAAGGTTGCATCGCTCCCGGTGGTCGCGATCGTTGGTTTTTTTCTTAGCCGGCACTGGGCTTTCCGATGATCCAATTCCAGCCAGTTCAATTCAATACCGAATCAATTGCCGCATATGCCCGGCTGTTTGAGCTTTGCTTCTCCAACAATAGCAAGTTCAATTCAACGTATCTGCGCTGGCTATACACGGAAAATCCGTACGGGAAAGCCGTAGGATTCGATGCGTGGGACGGCGGCGTGCTGGTCGCCCACTATGTCGCCGTACCCTTGCGAATCAAGCTCGAGCTTCAAGAGGTGAGCGCACTGCTGTCGCTGAACACCGCCACGCATCCGAGCTACCAAGGCAAAGGCTTGTTCACAAAGCTGGCGGACCGCACGTATGATGCTGCCGGGCAGCTTGGATACGCAGCCGTCGTCGGAGTCGCGAATGCCAACAGCACTCCGGGATTCACGCGCAAGCTGGGCTTCCAGCTGGTCGAGCCGCTTGCCGCCCGTATCGGCGTTGGTCCCCTGCCCGCTTGCGCCAGCCGGGCCGATGCGCAACTGCGGACAACGTGGTCTGCCGATGCGCTGGCATGGCGGTGCCGCAATCCGAACAATAAGGTCTTTGTTCGACCCCACGACTCCATCGTTCAGGTGTATGCGCGCGGTGTCGGTAAGTTCCTGTATGCGTACGCTGAGCTTTCTCGCAATCAACTAGATTTGGCCGAAGTGCCTGCCCCCGGCGAGTCACTCTCGCCATTTAGGCTGTACCTCGGCTTGGAGCCCGGACAAGCGCGCAGCGGCGCATACGTCGATATTCCACAGCGCTTCCGCCCTTCGCCACTGAACTTCATTTACCGTCCGCTGTCGACATCCGTGCAGAATCTCGATCGAGGTGTCATCAGCTTCTCGTTCATTGACTTCGATGCGTATTGAACAGGGCAGCAGCAGCGGCAGCGCCGTCTTCCTCTTCGCGCATCAGGATGACGAATTCGGAGTCTTCCAGAGCATTGAGCGCGACCGGGCCCGAGGCTTGCGCATCCGGATTGCTTACCTCACTACCGGCGTGTCCGACGGCCGGTCACCGATCTTTCGCAACGCGGAGTCGCTGCGGGTGCTCTCGAGTATGGGGATCCCCGCCGAGGACATCGTCTTTGCAGGCAGCTTGCTGACCATCGCCGACGGCTCGCTGTCCGATCGCCTAACCGAAGTTGTGCACTGGTTGACAGACTGGTTAAAGTCCATCGCGGACTTGGAGCGCCTATACGTACCTGCTTGGGAAGGCGGGCATCCAGATCACGACTCTCTGCACGCAGCAGCACTCATCGCTGCCTCCAGAGCCGGTTGCTGCTCGTCCCTCCGCCAGTTTCCCTTATACAACGCCTACCTGCGGACGGGGCCGTTCTTTCGAGTGATGTGCCCGCTGCCCGATAACGGCACCGTAGAGCGAGTACGCATCCCTTGGCGCAACCGCTTGCGGTTCTTGCGGAACTGCTTGCAGTACCCGTCGCAGGCCAGGAGCTGGCTGGGACTGTTCCCTTTTGCGGCGTTCCACTACCTCGTCGTCGGCGCGGAGTCGCTCCAGCACGTGTCGTTGGCGCGCCTGAGGGACCGTCCGCACGTCGGATCCCTCTACTACGAGCGACGGCGTTTTTCGACTTGGCAGCAAGTCAGTTCAGCGGTCAACGCCTGTCTTCGCAATCAGCCGGCCGGCAGCGTCGCCATTCAGGGCATCGAATGAACTTATCCAGCCGGCGCTTTCTGTGGCACCCGCCCGGGGCCAGCGCGTTCTTGGGTGGCGCAATGGCCTGCCTGTATTTCTTCCTCCTCGTCCGTGGCTCCGGAATCTATCCGGTGGTCTTCGCCGACGAGTGGTCTTACAGCAGCTACGCGCGCCTATTGCCCCTGTCACAGGCAGGCGTTCCTTCCTATCTCTATCTGTTCGTTTACAGCAGCACAAGCATCTGCCGGGACGGCTTCCTCGATTGCGCGCGCTACCTGAACTGCACGTTCATGGTGCTGACAATGCCGTTCATTTACGGTACCGCACACCTCGTCTGTACGCCCCGGCTGGCGTGTCTCCTGGCAGTGCTTTCCGTTCTCGGCCCTTTCAACACGTATGCCATCTACTTCATGCCGGAGGCCATGTACTTCATGGGTTTCTGGGCGCTCACATGGATCGTCCTGACCCGGGACGACTGGACAAATCTGGGCTATGGGCTGGCCGTGGGCTTGACCGCGGGACTCTTGAGCCTCGTGAAGGTGCATGCGCTGTTCATCCTGCCCGCACTGGTCGCTTACGGCGCATGCCTGCCCTTCCTGCGCCAGGAAACCAATCCGGCTCGCCGCGCATTCACGATCGTGTGCGCAATCTGTGCCGGGTTCTTTGGTGCAAAGTTCCTTATTGGATACCTTCTGGCGGGAAAGAGCGCACTGAGCCTTCTGGGGCCCGTTTATGGCTCCCAGGCGAGCGGACCTCCAGGATCTGCACATGCTACAAAGTTGGCAAGCAAGGCATTGCACATCCTTGCCGGACACTTGATGTCGCTGTTGGTTCTTTTCCTAGTCCCCGTGGCTTGCCTGGTCACTAGGCTGCCGCTCGGTCGCACGGACGGAGCGCGCGCAGGGGCCGGCCCTCGAATCGGCTTGTACACGATGCTGGTGCTCGCAACCTTGCTTGCTGTCGTAGCTGCCTTCACGGCCATAGCGGAAGGCAGTGGTCCCTACGAGACAGCTGGCCGGCTGCACATGCGTTATTACAACTTCGCTTTTCCGCTGCTGCTCATCGTCGCAGCCGGCGAATTTCGAGCAGGCATCCCAATCGGCGGCGTACGCAAGGTGGTAGCCGGGCTACTCATCGCAGTGGCCGGCTACGCGACGATGCGGTTGCTGGTTACCTACACTCCATCCTACGTAGACAGCCCGGAACTCCGCGGGGTGAGCAGTAGCCAGAACGTGCTCATCGCCTTCGGGACGGCAGGGATTCTGGCGGCCATCGCGTGGATATGGCGGCCCAGCAAAGGAGCGGCGCTCTTTCTGCTCGTGCTGTTAGCCGCGAACTTGAATGGAACGTTGCAAGTCGGCGGGGAAGTGCGGAGTCGGCAAACACCCGACATTTACGAGGAGGCCAGTCTGTTTGCCAAGCGATACCTGGGCAACGAAGTGGGGCAGCTCACGGTGGTCGCCCCAGACGTTGCGCCGATGCTGCGCGCACTCTTCCATCTAGACAACGTGCAGGTCGTCACGCATCAGCAGCCGGAAGGGAGCCGGCTCGATCTGGACGAATTGCCTAAGAAGACGAACTGGTTGCTGTTGATCGGCAAGTACGAACTGGGCGATGCTTTACAGAGCACACTTGGTTTTGGAGGGTTCTCGCTGGTCCAGATCGGCCACGAGCGGTGCGTGGACTTCAGGGTGGATAAGTGGCCGGGCGTAATCCGGACAGCCGGTCTCTCTTCTCCTGAGAGCTGGGGAACCTGGTCGATTGGACGCGAAGTAGTCATCGAATTCGCAACGACTTTGCCCCGCGAGTTCAAGCTTACGCTCACTGGTCATGGCTTTGACGCAAACAGCACATTCCCCGTGAGGATCGGGAATGTCTCAAGGGACATCCATCTGCCCCGTGAAGACGGAACCAGTTCTGCGGAATTTCACACAGACGGGAAAGAGCGGATCATTAAGATCGGCATCATTCGCCCGATTGCCCCTAAGGATTTGGGACTCAACGACGACACACGCGAGTTGGGCTTGGCCCTACGCGAGTTAAAGATCACCACCATCAAATAGGCCTCACCGGCCAAGACTCGACATGACGAAAAAGAAAGCGATCATTACAGGAATCACCGGACAAGACGGCGCCTATCTGGCGCAATTGCTGTTGGGAAAGGGCTATCAGGTGGCCGGCACATATCGCCGCACGAGCTCGGTGAATTTCTGGCGTATCGAAGAGCTGGGAATTAGCTCACACCCCAACCTTCAGTTGGTCGAGTATGACTTGACGGACCTCGGAGCCAGCATCTCGCTAGTGCAAAGCTTCGCTCCGGACGAGATTTATAACCTCGCTGCGCAGAGCTTCGTGGGTGTGAGTTTCGACCAGCCGAATACCACAGCGCAGATCACCGCCATCGGTGCTCTGAACCTGCTGGAAGCCATCCGCTTGGTAAACCGGAAGATCCGTTTCTACCAAGCCAGCACGTCAGAGATGTTCGGCAAGGTCCAAGCCATCCCGCAGGCCGAGGACACGCCTTTCTATCCGCGCAGCCCTTACGGCGTGGCCAAGCTGTACGCGCACTGGATGACGATCAACTACCGGGAAAGTTACGGCATTTTCGGCAGCAGCGGCATCCTGTTCAACCACGAGAGCCCGCTGCGCGGCCGCGAGTTCGTGACGCGCAAGATCACCGATGCGGTCGCGAAGATCAGGCTCGGCATGCTGGACGTGCTCGAGCTGGGCAACATTGATGCCAAGCGTGACTGGGGCTACGCCAAGGAATACGTAGAAGGCATGTGGCGCATGTTGCAGGCCGACGAGCCCGATACGTTCGTCCTCGCGACAAATCGCACTGAGACGGTCCGCGATTTCGTTCGCATGGCCTTCAAGGGCGCGGGCATGACGGTCGAGTTCAGGGGCTCCGCGGAGCAAGAGACTGCGGTGGACACTTCCACAGGAAAGACCGTCATGCGCGTGAATCCCAAGTTCTACCGTCCAGCCGAAGTCGACCTCCTTATAGGCAATCCTGCCAAGGCCAAGACCAAGCTGGGTTGGGAGCCGCAAACCACGCTGGAACAACTGTGCCAAATGATGGTTGAGGCAGACCTGCGCCGTAACGAGCGGGGATTCTCCTTTTGAAGATCGCCATCACCGGGGGCGCAGGATTTACCGGGCGCCATTTCGCCCACAGCGCCCAAAATGCCGGGCACCAAGTGGTGGCCGTGCGTTCCGATCTGACCGACGCCCAAGCACTGGCTACAGAGCTCGGGCAAATTGAGGTCGACGCGGTTGTCCATCTGGCGGCTATCAGTTTTGTTGGTCATCAGGACGAGCGCGCCTTCTATGACGTCAACCTGTTCGGAACCTTGAACCTGTTGGATGCGCTTGCCGGAAACGGACGGGCTCTTAGGCGGGTGCTGTTGGCCAGCAGTGCGAACATCTACGGCAACGGGAGCAACGGACCCATTTCGGAAGAACTGCCGCCCGCGCCCGTGAACCACTATGCGATGAGCAAGCTCGCCATGGAACACATGGCGCGACGGTACCTCGACCGGCTGCCACTGATCACGGTGCGCCCATTCAATTACACGGGGCCCGGACAAGCCTTGCAGTTCGTCATCCCCAAGCTGGTGGACCATTTCCAGCGCCGTGCGCCCACCGTGCGGCTTGGAAACGTGAACGTCCAGCGCGAATACAACGACGTACGTTTCGTGTGCGAGACCTACCTGCAGTTGCTCGAACACGGGCGCAACGGCGAAACATATAACGTTTGCACTGGCAATACACATGACCTCCAGACCGTGATCAGTCTGTTGGGGCAGCTGACGGGCCACCAGATAGGAGTGGAAGTCGACCCGGCGCTAGTTCGTGCAAACGAAGTACAAAAGTTGTGCGGCAGCCCGGCCCGCATTCAAAGCTTGCTGCCAGCACTACCGTCCTTCTCGCTCGAGGACACACTGCGCTGGATGCTCGCAACTCGCGCATGAGCGACGTGAGTCCGCTTCGGGTTGCCCTGAATGGCACGGCGCTCATGGCGCCGCTGACGGGCATCGGCCAGTACACACGTCACTTGGCGCTTGGCTTACAGCGCGAGCCCAACGTCGCCCTCCGTCTGTTCTACGCGACGCATTTCAGTCACGAACTGCGGCCGCGAGCACCGCGCGCGGTCGGTACCCTGCGGCGCATCGTTCGCAGTTTCGTTCCGCACTCATATGGGATCTCGCGGAGCCTCCAGCAGCTCAACTTCACCCGTGGCTGCCGCACGGAACAATTCGACGTCTATCACGAGCCAAATTTTCTCGCCTACCGCTTCGCCGGGCCCAGCGTCATCACGGTGCACGACCTGTCCTGGATCCGCTACCCCGAGACGCATCCGGTGGAGCGCGTCCGTGCCATGGACCGGTATTTCGAACCCGGATTGCGACGCGCCAGCCTGCTGCTCACCGATTCCCGCTATGTGAGGGACGAAGTCATGCGCGAATTCGGCATCCCGGCCGAACGCATCATGGCGATCCCCCTCGGCCTCGACCCGGCGTTCCACCCGCGCTCGGCGCAGGAGACGCAGGCCGTGCTGTCGCGGCACGAACTCACCCATGGCGGCTACTTCCTGAGCGTAGGCACGCTCGAGCCGCGCAAGAACGTAGAGACCACCGTCGCCGCATACCGCCAGCTGCCCCAGGCGCTGCGCGAGCGTCACCCGCTGGTGATGGCAGGCTTGCGCGGC
>Ga0207856_1000090_pt1 | contig 17308 bp, 17 predicted proteins | sample LuqExpMetageno21_FD_187779 | JGI IMG/M metagenome (GOLD analysis project Ga0207856, IMG submission 187779) | Tropical forest soil microbial communities from Luquillo Experimental Forest, Puerto Rico - Sample 21 (SPAdes) | ecosystem: Environmental > Terrestrial > Soil > Tropical forest ... | reverse complement strand
GCACGCGGGTGTCGTGCGCGCCGGCCACGCCGGGCGAGTGCTCGACGCGCAGGATGCCCTCGATCCGGATCGGCACGCCGGTCTCCTCGAGCACCTCGCGGACTGCGGCCTCGACGAGCCCCTCGCCGGGCTCGACCCGGCCGCCCGGGATCGACCACGTCGAGCCGTACTTGCGCTCCTGCGTCAGCAGGAACCGGTGGCCGCGGCGCACGACCACGAGCGCGAAGTACCAGGACGGGAGCGGCGCACGTGCCATGCGCCAGTCATACCATCAGTCCTCGAACCGTCCCTTGACGCGCTTCGCACCCTTGGCGACGATCTCGCGCTGGTAGTAATCGGCCTGCGGCACGCCGTCCGCGATCGCCTTGTCGGCCTTCGCGATCGCGGCCTTGACCGCTTCGTCGAGCTCCTCGGGCGACCTCACCTGCACGAACTTGCCGTTGATGAAGAACGACGGCGTCGCGTTGACGCCCAGCGGCTGCAGCGTCTGGGCGCTCTCCCGCAGCCAGCTCAGGCAGGTCGGATCCTTGACGTCCGCATCGAGCTTCGCCGCGTCGAGGCCGGCGTCGATCGCCGCCTTCTTCAGCGCGTCGAGGTTCGCCATCTCGGCCTGCACGCGCGGCTGCTCGTTCTCGAGCTTGAACAGTGTGCTCCACAGCGCGTGCTTCACCTGCGGATACTTGCCCTGGCGGTTGGCCGCGCACGCGACACTGGCGGCCGCGATGGCGGGCTGGCCGTGGATCAAGAGGTACTTCCCGACGACGCGCACGTCCTTGGGGTACTTCGCGAGGATCTGATCGACCGTCGGGTTGATGAGGAAGCAGTACGGGCACATGAACTCGAACGCCTCGACGATCGTGACCTTCGCGTCCGCCGGGCCCTCGACCGGATCGCTCGGCGAGATCGGCACCGAGAACATCGTGTTCGGGTCCGGCTGCGCCGGGCCCATCGCCTGCTCGAGCACCCCGACGATCTTGTCGACCTTGCGCTCGAGGCGCGCGAGCCGGTCGTCCACCGTGCCGGTGCCGGTGCTCGCACCGGGGCGCGGCATCGCCGCCATCCCGCCGCCCCCGGGGCCTCCGCCCGGGACCTGATCGAGCCGGGATTCGTTCTTCGTGCAGGCCGCGGCGGCCACGATGCAGACCCAGAGTGCGAGCTTGGACATGTGGGGGGCTTCCTCTAGCACGCGGGAACCGGCCCCGGACCCCCGGATATTCCTCCTCGCACGGTCCGCCGCCACCGCTCCCCGGACCCGCGCGGGCCGTCCGGCGTTGTGCACGCGGGGAAACCGTGGCTAGCTGCCCTCATGCCAGATGGCGACGAGCGCGAGCAGCTCAAGCTGCGCCTCGTGCGGGGCTTCATCAGCAACATCCCGCACAACCGCGCACTCGGCACGGAGATCGTCGAGCTGGCGCCGGGCGAGGCGGTGCTCCGGCTGCCGTACGACGAGAAGCTCGTCGGTAACCCCGACAGCGGCGTGATCCACGGCGGCGCGATCACCGCGCTCCTCGACGGCGCGTCCGGCGCCGCGGTGTTCACCGCGCTCCCCGGCCTGGTCCCGATCGCCACGCTCGACCTCCGCATCGACTACCTGCGCCCCGCCGAGGTGGGCCGCCCCGTGACGGCCCGCGCCACCTGCTACAAGGTGACGCGCAACGTCGCCTTCACGCGCGCGGTGGCGTTCCACGAGGATCCGGCGGACCCGATCGCGCACTCCGTCGGCACGTTCATGGTCTCGACCAAGCCGGGGGCCCCGCCGGCGGCGGCGCGGCCGTGACGCTGATCGAGCGCCTCGAGGCGGCCCGGCGCGCCGGCGACCACCAGGCGTTCGTCGACGTCGTTCCCTACGCGCGGTTCCTCGGCCTGTCGGTCGGCAAGGTCGGCGACGAGCTGATCACGACGATGCGCTACGCCGACCACCTCGTCGGCAACCCGGCGCTCCCCGCGCTCCACGGCGGTACCCTCGGCGCGCTGCTCGAGTCGGCGGCGATCTTCGAGCTGCTGTGGCGCGCCGAGACCATCGTCCTGCCGAAGACGATCACGCTCACCGTCGACTACCTGCGCTCCGGCGCCACCGTCGACACGCACGCGCGCGGCATCGTCACCCGCCACGGCCGCCGCGTCACCAACGTCCGCATGGAGGCCTGGCAGGCCGACCGCGGCGCCCCCGTGGCCACCGCGCACGCGATCTTCCTCGTGATGCGCGGCTAGGCGCGGCCCGGCGGCGCTACTTCATCATCTCGGGCGGCGCCTCGGCGTCGGCCCGCCGGAGCTCCGAGACCGGCTCGGCGCCGGGCCGGGTGGTCACCCAGTAGACGTCCTTGCCGCGCGACGCGTAGCCGCCGACCGGATCGGCGAGCAGCTCGTCGGCCATGCCGTCCATCAGGCGGTACTTGCCGCACATGACGGCGCGGCCCGCGATCAGGAGCTCGCAGGCGTAGTCCGCCGGCGGCGCACCGACGACGCGGTCGAAGGTCGTGAATAGGTCGCGCAGGCGGACGCCTTCGGGGGCCCGGTACGCGAGCTGGCCATCCTGGAGGGACACGCCCGTCGCGTCGGACAGCAGGGTCTCGCTCGCGTCGGCCATCCGCGTGTACCGCACGAGCTGCTTGTCCATCGCGCGCGTGTACGCGTACGACGGATCGACCGCGATCAAGGCGGCGCCCGGGGCCGGCGTGGCGATCCGCGCCGGGACGCCCTCCCACGGCCAGCTCGCGATCAGCCCCGTGTCGCTGTAGAACAGCCCCTCGGCCGACGCGGCGATGTGCGGCGTGATCGGCCGCATCGACTCGAGCATGCCGTTGCGCCGCCGGCGGATGATCTGGCCGCTGCCCTCGGCCTCGATCCACGCGACCCAGTCACCGTAGGCCACGACCTCGCTCACCGCGCCGCGCGTCGGTAGCTTGCCGATCAGCGCGCCGTCGAGGCCGAGCTCGACGAGCGAGCTGTCGCGCGCGTCGATCGCGAACAGCGAGGTGTCGTTCACCGCGAGGTGCTGGAGCGTGCCCGGCACCTCGGCGAGCGGCGGCGCCCCGGCATCCTCGCTCCCGCAGGCGGCCACCGCGATCGCGATCCACGTCCCACGCACGAGCATCCTCATGGCGTCATTCTACCGCGATGCCGCGCCGATCATTCGGCCACGGCGGGCAACCGCATCGTGATCACCGCGCCGCCGCCCGGCCGCGGCGTCAGCGTGACCTCACCCCCGAGCGTGGCGGCGACCGAGCGCGCGATGCCGAGCCCGACGCCGACGCCCGCGCCGCGCGTCTGCGAGCGGAAGAACGGGTCGAACGCGCGCCGTGCCTCTTCGGGGGGCAGATCGCGGCCGTTGTCGGTCACCTCGACGACGACGTCGCGCCCCCGCTCCTCGACGGCGACCACGATCCGGTTGGCCGCGTTCGCGGCCTCGGTGTCGAAGCCCGAACTCGAGAACATGATCATCGCGAGCACCGCCTGGCCGATCCGCGACTCCTCGCCGATCACCGGCCGCACCGGGAAGATCTGGCGGATCACGTGCGCGCGGCTGCCGAGCGAGGGCGCGGCGAGGCGCAGCGAGGCGGATACCACCGCGGCCAGATCGATCGGCTGGGTCGCGCTGCGCGTGGCGAGCCCCTGCAGCGCGCGGACGTTGCTCGCGATCCGCTCGGCGCCGGTGGTGACGTCATCGAGGCAGCGCAGCGCCTGCGATTGCGCGGTCGGCGGGAGGTGCGCGCCGAGGTGCCGGCGCAGCGAGCGCAGGTCCCAGCCCGACACGTCAACCCCGTCCAGCAGCACGCGCCCGGACGTGGGCTGAACGAAGCGCGGCAACAGATTGGCCAGCGTGGTCTTGCCCGAACCGGAAGGTCCGACCAGCGCCACGATCTCGCCCGGCTCGACGCTCAGCGTGATGCCGTCCAGGGCCGGCCTGGCGTCATCCTGGTAACGCACGCTGACCGATTGCATGAGGATGCGGCCTTGGGCCCGTTCGGCCTGGTAGCGCCCGCCGGATTCCGCGGGCGTCTGCTCGATCAGCTCGATCGCACGCTGCAATGCGGCCAGCCCGCGAGAAATCGGACTCGCAGCTTCGGATAGGCGCTTCATCGGCGCGATCAGCATCAGCATCGCCGTGATGAAGGCGGCGAAGCCGCCGACCGTGAGCCCGGTGCGGCTTTGCCACAGGGCAATGCAGATCACGACCGACAGTGCCGCAGCCGCCATCAGGTGCGTCAGCGGCGTCACGGTCGCCTGGGCCACGGTGGTCTTCATCGCCAGTTGACGCAGGGCGGTGCTCAGGCCGAAGAACCGCCTGGCCTGATCGGCTTGTGCGCCGTGCAACCGGACCATGCGTGCGGCCAGCACGTTCTCTTCGACCACGTAGGCCAGATCGTTGGTCGCGGTCTGGGTGCGACGGGCGATGTTGTACAGGCGCCGCGAAACGGTGCGAATCAGCCAGGCCACGGCGGGTGCGATCAGGAACACGATCAGCGTGAGCTGCCAGTTCAGGTACAGAAGGTAGGCCAGCAGGCCGATCAGGGAGACGCTGTCCTTGAGCAGGCCGGTGACGGCATTCACGAGCAGCGTCGCGCCGTTCTGCACCTCGAACACCAGCGTGTTGGACAGCGCCGTTGCGTTCTGTTGCCTGAACAGAGACAGGTGCGCATCGAGCAGCCGGTCGAACATGTCGCGGCGCAGCAGCACCAGCCCGTCCTGCGTGATTTTGGCCAGCGCCAGGTCCGACAGGAAACTGGCGATGCCGCGCACCGTGAACAGCAGCAGCAGGGCGGCCGGCACCAGCCACAGCGGAAAGCCGCCCGGCTGCAGGCCGCGATCCAGAAAAGGCTTCATCAGCGCCGGCAGCACCGGTTCGGTGGCGGACGTCACGATGGTGGCCAATGCTGCGGCCGCCCAGATACCGCGCTGGCGCCCGAAATAGGGCATGAGCCATCGCAGCTTGGACCAGTCGGGCCGCATCATGAGGCGCGAGCGGGCCCCATGGCCCTGGGTCCCGGAAGTGTGAACAAAAGGCGACCCTTCATAATCCCTTACGGCAACCGCAAATTATCTTCGACTTGGCGCCTCGTCTTTCCGTCATCGTGATCACCCGCAACGAGTCCACGCGGCTGCGGGCCTGCCTGGAGTCGGTGGCCTTCGCCGACGAGCTGGTGGTCGTGGACAGCGGCAGCACCGACAACACCGTGGCAATCGCGCGGTCCATGGGCGCGGTCGTTCATGAGACCACGGATTGGCCCGGGTTCGGTCCGCAAAAAAATCGCGCGCTGGACCTGGCGCGCGGCGACTGGGTGCTCTCGATCGACGCCGACGAGCGGGTCACGCCGCCGTTGCGCGCATCGATCGAGGCCGCCATGGCGCAGCCGCGTTTCGACATTTACTCGATCAACCGGCGCTCCAGCTACTGTGGGCAGTACATGCTGCATTCGGGCTGGTACCCGGACCGGCTGTTGCGCCTGTTCCGCCGCGACAAGGCGCGCTTCTCGAATGACGTGGTGCACGAACGGCTGCTGGCACAGGGCGCCATCGGCGCGATCGAGGGCGAATTGCTGCACGAGAGCTTCCCTGACCTGGAGTCGGTGCTCGATAAGGTCAACCGCTATTCGAGCGATTCGGCCCGGGCGCTGCATGCCAAAGGCGTGCAAGGATCGCTGGGGAAGGCGGTCGGCCACGGCTTCTGGGCCTTTGTTCGCACCTATGTTTTCAAGCGCGGCTTCCTGGATGGGAAACTCGGATTCGCCCTGGCCGTCTCGAATGCGCAGGGCGCGTACTACCGTTATCTCAAGCTGTGGCTTCTCCAGCGTCGATGAAGATCGCCTTCATCGTTCTGACCTACAACCGTTCCGATGCGCTGCTGGCCGTGTTGCGCGAGCTCGCGCCGCAACTGGGTGCCGGACACGAACTGCTCATTGCCGACGACGGCTCGCGCCCCGAGCACGTCAAGGCCATGCACGACGGGCTGCCGGCGTTCGGCTGCCGTGTGCGCCATGTATGGCACCCGGACGTAGGTTTCACCGCGGCACGCGCGCGCAACCTGTGCGCGGCTCGTGCCGAGGCCGACTACCTGGTGTTCATGGATGGCGACTGCGTTCCCGTACCCCATTTCGTCGAGCAGCATCGGCAGCTCGCACGGCGCCATCAGTACGTGATCGGCGGGCGGGTGCTGCTCAGCGAACGGTTCACCCAGCGGGTACTGCGGGGCGAAGTGGTGCTGCGGCGCCTGGGCTTTTCGGACTGGCTGCGCCTTCGCCTGCGCGGCGACGCGAACAAATCGACACATCTTCTCGATGGCATCGGACCTTTCAGCCGCGTGCGCGGGCGATTCCGCTGGAAAGGGATCCGCAGCTGCAACTTCGCCGTCTGGAAGGACGATTGCGTGGCGGTGAACGGGTTCGACGAAAGCTTCACCGGCTGGGGCCATGAAGACGCGGACTTCGCGCTGCGCCTGCATAACCATGGCACGGCCAGGAACGACGCGGTGCTGGGCGCCCAGGTATTCCACCTCTGGCACCGGGAGAACAGCCGCGACAACGAAATTGCCAATCGCGCGCGGGTCCAGGCCCGGCTCGAAAGCGGCATCATACGGGCCGCGAAAGGTATGGCTGAGGCACTGCATGCGCCGGAAGTCATCGAGACTGAACTCAACCGCTGAAGGAGACACTAAGAACCATGACTAATCCTTTGCTCTGGCGCCGACGTGATGCGGCGGCACTGTTGGCAGGCCTGGCGGTGTCGCCTGCGTTCGCGCAGTTCCGGGTCGAAGTGACCGGTGTGGGCTTGACGCAATTGCCGATCGCGATCGCGCCGTTCCGCAGCGAGACGGCGCCACCGCAGAAGTTGGCCGCCATCATCCAGGCCGACCTGGAACGCAGCGGCCAGTTCCGGCCGGTCGAACCCAACGGCGCCAACCTCGACGAGACCAGCCGCCCAGACCTGACGCCATGGCGCCAGAAAGGCACTGACTCACTGGTGGTCGGCAGCGTCAACCGGCTGGCCGATGGCCGCTGGGACGTGCGTTTCAGGTTGTGGGACGTGGTCAAGGGCCAGGACCTGGGTGGCCAGAGCTACGCGGTGACGGCAGGCGACCTGCGCCTGGCCGCGCATCGCATGTCGGATTTCATCTACGAGAAGCTCACAGGCGACAAGGGTGTGTTTTCCACGCGCATCGCCTATGTGACCAAGGCCGGCAACCGCTACAACCTGTGGGTCGCCGATTCCGACGGCGAGAATGCCCAGTCGGCGCTGGCCAGTACCGAGCCCATCATTTCGCCGGCCTGGTCGGCCAATGGCGCGCAACTGGCCTACGTCTCCTTCGAATCTCGCAAGCCCGTGGTGTACGTGCACGACGTGGCCAGCGGCAAGCGGCGATTGATCGCGAACTTCAAGGGCTCGAACAGCGCGCCGGCCTGGTCGCCGGACGGCCGCACCCTGGCCGTGACGCTCAGCCGGGAAGGCGGCTCCCAGCTCTACACCATCGATGCCAATGGCGGCGAGCCGCGGCGCCTGACGCAGTCATCCGGCATCGATACCGAGCCGGCCTATTCGTCGGATGGTCGCTACATCTATTTCGTCAGCGACCGTGGCGGCGCGCCGCAGATCTACCGCATGCCTCCATCGGGCGGCAACCCTGAGCGGGTCACCTTCACCGGCAACTACAACATCTCGCCGGCGATCAGTCCGGACGGGCGCTGGCTGGCCTATATCTCGCGCATCAATGGCCAGTTCAAGCTCCAGGTGATGGAACTGTCGAGCGGCACCGTGAGTTCGGTGACCGACACCATTGCCGACGAGAGTCCGAGCTTTGCCCCGAACAGTCGCCTCATCGTCTACGCCACGCGGCAAAATGCCCGCGAAGCGCTCATGACCACCACTTTGGACGGCAAGATCAAGGCGCGCCTGGCAGGCCAGGGCGGCGACATCCGCGAGCCGGACTGGGGTCCTTTCCAGAAGTAGCTTGGAATAAATTCGAAGGAGAATTCCGAATGATCAAGAACAGTTTCGTGGCCGTGGCGGTCGCGCTGGCCATGGCTGGTTGCTCGAGCGTGAAGCTCGACGACGTACCCGTTGAAAACAAGACCCCCACCGGCGTCACGCAACCGCCCGGCGGCGGCACGCAAAGCCGCGTGGAGCCGGTGGTCACCGACGCGGTCGATGGCACGAAGGAGGGCCCGCAAAACGTTGCGCGCCTGATCTACTTCGATTTCGACAGCTATGTCATCAAGCCCGAGTTCCAGCCGTTGATCGAGGCGCATGCCCGATTCCTGAAGGCCAACCCGGGTCGCCGTATCGCGATCGAAGGGCACACCGACGAGCGCGGCGGACGCGAGTACAACCTGGCACTGGGCCAGCGCCGCTCCGAAGCCGTGCGCCGCGCGCTCGGCTTGCTGGGCGTGCCCGACAACCAGCTGGAAGCGGTGAGTTTCGGCAAGGAAAAGCCGATCGCCACGGGCGGCGACGAAGCGTCCTTTGCCAAGAACCGCCGCGCTGAGATCGTCTACCGCTGATGAGATCGCCCATGCGTACCTTGTTCCAGCCCCGCGCCATCGTCATCGCCACGTTGACCGCACTGTCGCTGTGCGCGGGCGGTGGCGCCCATGCGGCGCTCTTCGAAGATGACGAAGCGCGCCGCGCCATCCTCGACCTGCGCCAGCGCATCGACGCGCAACGCCTGGCGAGCGAGCGCGATGCCGAGGCACAACGGCAGGAGCTGGCACAGCTGCGTCGCAGCCTGCTCGATCTGCAAACGCAGATCGAATCCCTGCGGCAGGAGATCGCACGAAGCACCGGCCAGAACGAACAGCTCATGAAGGACACCGCCGAGCTGCAACGCCGCCAGCGTGACATCGCTCAGGGCATGGATGAGCGTTTGCGCAAGATGGAGCCGTCAAAGGTCTCGGTGGATGGGCGCGAGTTCATCGCCGATCCCAACGAATCGCGCGACTTCGAGGCGGCGCTCGGGACCTTCCGCAAAGGTGACTTCCCCGGTGCCCAGGCCGCGTTCAACGATTTCATCAAGCGCTACCCGCAAAGCGGCTTCCGGCCCACGGCCCTGTTCTGGCTCGGCAACGCGCAGTACGCGAACCGCGACTACCGCGGCGCCATCACCAACTTCCGCGCCTTGCTGCAGGCTGCGCCGGACCATCCGCGCGCACCTGAGGCGGTGTTGTCGATCGCCAACTGCCAGATCGAGCTGAAGGACACCGCCGGCGCCCGCAAGACGCTGGATGAACTGGTGAAGTCCTATCCCCAGTCGGAAGCGGCCGGGGCCGCCAAGGAACGGCTGGCGCGCCTGCGTTGATCGGCACGAGGGGATCGCGTGCCTAGAATCGGCATGTGACCCATCTCGACGAATCCGCCGACCTGAAGCGCCGTTTCGGCGGTATCGAACGCTTGTATGGCATCGATGGTGCCGCCGCGATCCGCGCCGCGCACGTGGCGGTGGTCGGCATCGGAGGCGTCGGGTCCTGGGCTGCCGAAGCGCTGGCCCGCAGCGCGGTCGGCGAACTGACGCTGATCGACCTGGATCACGTCGCTGAATCCAACATCAACCGCCAGATCCACGCGCTGGACAGCACGGTCGGCCAGGCCAAGGTGCGGGCCATGCGCGAGCGCATCGCGCAGATCAACCCAGGTTGTATCGTGCACGAGGTGGACGACTTCGTCGATGCCGACAACTGGCCGCGGCTGCTGCCTGCGGGCGTCACCGCGGTGATCGACGCCTGCGACCAGGTCAAGGCCAAGACGGCGATGGCCGCCTGGGCGCTCGAAACGAAGTTGCCCTTCGTCACCTGCGGCGCCGCTGGCGGCAAGCGCCTAGCGCACAAGGTGGACGTGGACGACCTCGCCAACACCACCCATGACCCGCTGCTGGCCCAGCTGCGCTACCGCCTGCGCAAGTTCCATGGTGCGCCGCGGGAAGGCAAGCGGATCGGCGTGCACTGCGTCTTCAGCCGCGAAGCCGTGGCGCCGCCGGATGCTTCCTGTGCGATCGAGGGCGACGGCTCGCTCAACTGCCACGGCTACGGATCGGTCGTCAGCGTGACCGCAACGTTCGGCCAATGCGCCGCGGGTTGGGTGCTCGAACTGGTTCAGTCGCGAAAATGAGTCAACTCGGCGCTATAATCATAGGCTTTGCTGCGGGACGTTAGCTCAGTTGGTAGAGCAGCGGACTTTTAATCCGTTGGTCGCAGGTTCGAATCCTGCACGTCCTACCAGATACCGAAAGGGTCTGCTGCTATGAAAATTGCAGCGGACCCTTTTCCATTTTCATGCTTGACTGCGGCGCCGCCGCCCTGCGCCCGCAGGCAGCGTCACTCGGTGTTCGATGTCTCGACCGCACGGTCCGGAGGCGCTGCATCCGGATTGGCGGCCACCCAGCCCATGAAGATCTGGTAGCCCAGCGCCAGCAGCGTGGCACCGACAAACAGGCCCAGGATTCCCGCGGTCGCCAGGCCGCCAAGCGCGCCGATCAGGATCACCGGCATGGGCGCATCGACGCCCCGGCCGAGCATCAACGGCTTGAGCACGTTGTCAGCCATGCCGGCAATGAACAGCAGCACCGAAAAAGCCAGGGCTTCGCCATTGCTGTAGTTACCGCTCATCCAGAGATAGGCGATCGCCGGCAGCGTGACGATCAGGGCCGGAACTTGCGCAATGCCGAGCACCAGGACCACGCCCGACAGCACCCCGGCCAGCGGCACCTTCGCCAGGAGCAGGCACAGGCCGACCGCCAGTGCCTGGATGAAGGCGATGCCGATCACGCCCTGGGCGACGGCGCGGACCGTGGCCACCGACAGGATCGTGAACTGCTCGCCGCGCAGCGCGCCGAATACACGCTCGAAGATCGAGCGGCATGCGCGCGCGCCAGACTCGCCGAAGGCCATCATGATGCCGGCCACGATCAACGCAGCGATGAAACCGAGGATGCCGCCGCCAATGGCGGCCACCATCGCCAACGCGGCCTTGGCCAGGTCGCCGATCTTGGGCTGCAGGCTCTGGACCAGCGCGGGAAGGTCGGTATAGGCCCGCTGCCAGAAGTCAAAAACCTTCTCGCCGACCAGCGGCCAGGCGCTGACGCTCTCGCGCGGCGGCGGGATCTTCAGCGTGTTCTGTTGCACCTCGTCAATCACGCGCTTGACCGAATTCCCGGTGTGATCGAGAAGCACCGCCGTAGGCACGACGATCAGCGCGATACCGAGCAGCGTGATCAAGGTGGCCGCCCATCCCATGCGGCCTCCCATCTTCCGGGCCAGCCTTCGTTGCAGCGGATAAAGCGTGATGGCCAGGATGGCCGACCAGACCATCAGCGACAGGAAGGGCGCGAACACCTTGTAGCACAGGAGCGCCAGCACCACGATGAGGCCAGCGCGGATCAACACGTCCAGCAGGCGCGTGGCCAATCGTCTTTCGAAGGCGTCTTCGGTGTTCGGCACGTAGTGCACTCAGGTCGTCGATTGACCTCCAGCCCCCACCGTACTGGCGTCACCTCAGTGTGCGTATTGGACCTTGGTCCAATGGTGCCCGCCCAAGCTTCTGGCGACCGCCGTTCTTCGGCGAATGCGGCCAAAGTCCAATTGCCGAGCGCGCGGACAGCCGGACAATCCAGGAGCAGGAGACGCGCATGCAACTGCCGCCCGATCTTGCGACCGGTGAGCCTCATGAGCCCGTGCTGAGTCCGATCGAGCGGGTCTGCGAAGTCTGCTTCGGGCTGTTCATGGCACTCACCTTCGTCGGCGCCGTCTCCGCGGCCACGGCGGGAACGGATGCCGGACGGCTGATGTTCTATGCGGCGCTGGGATGCAACCTCGCGTGGGGATTGGCCGACGCGGTGATGTACCTGGTGCGGACACTGACGGATCGCGCGCGCCGCCTGCGGATCGCCGCCGCCATCCGGGCAGACCGAGACCCGGCAAGAGGCGTGCGTCGCCTCAAGGGCGAACTGGCCGGCGTCATGAAGATGCTGGTGAGCGATACGGAACTGGAAGCGATGCGCGCACGGCTGGCGGCCTTGCCGGAGCTGCCGGCCAAACCGCACCTGACCGTGTCTGACTATCTCGCCGCGGCCGGCATTTTCGCCCTTGTGGTGCTGGCGACCTTCCCGGTCGCCTTGCCCTTCCTGTTGCTGGACAAGTCACCGGCGCTGTTGGTGTCCCGTGTCCTGACGCTGATCATGCTGTTTGTCTGCGGTTTGGCCCTGGGCCGCCATGCGGGCGGCGTCGGATGGAAGGCGGGCCTTGCGATGACCGTGGTCGGCGTCGCATTGACCGCGGCGATCATCGCACTGGGCGGCTGATGCACGGCCCGGGCTGAAGCCCTGACTGCGCTGTGGCAGGAGATCCGCAGGACAGGCTCTGCGACACGCGACGCCACCTAGAATTGAACGTCCGTCCGGCTTGGACGACCTTCAGTGGAGTCTGTCAATGACCATCCAGGAACTCCTGGGGATCGACCTGCCGATCATCCAGGCCCCCATGGCCGGCGTGCAGGGCAGTGCGCTCGCCGTGGCGGTGTGCAATGCGGGTGGGCTGGGTTCTCTGCCTTGCGCCATGCTCAGCACCGACGTCCTGCGCGACGAGTTGGCGGCCATCCAGGCGCAGACCACCGCGTCCTACAACGTCAACTTCTTCTGTCACCAGGCGCCGCAGCCCGACGCCCAGCGCGACAAGGCATGGCGCGCAGCACTGGCGCCGTACTTCGCCGAATACGGCCTGGATGCCAACGCCATCCCCTCGGGGCCGGGGCGCATTCCGTTCAGTGCGCAAGCGGCTGAGGTGCTGGAGAAGTTCAAGCCGCCGGTGGTGAGCTTTCATTTCGGGCTGCCGTCGGCGCTGCTCCTGAATCGGGTGCGCAGCTGGGGGGCCAAGATTCTTTCATCGGCAACCACCGTCGCGGAGGCGCGCTGGCTGGAGGGGCAGGGCGTCGATGCCATCATCGCGCAGGGGGTCGAAGCGGGCGGTCATCGAGGGATCTTCCTGTCCGAGGATCTCAACACCCAGGTCGGCACATTCGCCCTGGTGCCGCAAATCGTCCAGGCGGTGAAGGTCCCGGTGATTGCGGCCGGTGGCATCGCGGATGCGAGAGGCGTGGCCGCGGCCATGGCACTCGGGGCCGCGGGCGTCCAGGTCGGCACCGCCTACCTGCTGTGCCCCGAAGCCACGACGACCGCCTTGCACCGTGCTGCCCTGAAGAGCGACGCGGCGCGGGTGACCGCGCTGACCAATGTGTTCACCGGGCGGCCGGCACGCGGCATCGTGAATCGCGTCATGCGGGAGCTGGGCCCCATCAGTGCTGTGGCACCGGCATTTCCTTTGGCCACGGCGGCCATCGCGCCTTTGCGGGCCCAGGCCGAAGGCCTGGGCCAGAGCGACTTCACGCCGCTGTGGGCGGGGCAGAACACGACCGGCTGCAAGGAAATCCCGGCGGCCCAGCTGACGCGCGAGCTGGCCCGCACTTAGTCCACCAGGCCGTGCCGCATCGCGTACTGCACCAGCTCCGCGTTGCTCGAGATCGTGAGCTTCTCCAGGATGCGGGTGCGGTGCGAGCCGATGGTCTTGACGGACAGGCACAGTTGCGTGCCGATGTCGGTCAGCGAGATGCCTTGCGCGATCTTGAGCATCACCTGCATCTCGCGCGGGCTCAGGGTTTCGTGCAGCGGAGCGTCGGCGTTGTCCTTGCCACAGGTCGTGAAGGACATGCCGACCGGCACGTAGATGCCGCCGCTGGCGACATGGCGCACAGCGCGTAGCAGCTCGTCGGTGCCCACGTCCTTCGACAGATAGGCGTTGGCGCGCGACTTCATCGCCAACCCCGCGTAGTGCGACTCCGCATACATCGACAGCATGATCACGGGCAGCCGCCCATGCTCGGCGCGAATCGCCGCCAGGGTCTCGAAGCCGTTGCGGGTGCCCATGTTGATGTCCAGCAGCACCACGTCGTATTCGTTGCTGCGCAACAGCGCCAGCGCCGTGGCGCCGTCCTGCGCTTCGCCCGTGACGCGCATGTCCGACTCGTCCGACATCAGCCGGGCGATGCCGGCGCGGAAGATGCGGTGATCGTCGACGACCAGCACCCGGATCATCGCGGCAACTCCTGTTCGCCGGGGACTGCCGGGCGGCGCAGGATCACTTCGGTGCCGCCTTCATGGGCGAGCTGAACGTCCAGCGTCGCGCCGATTTCCTTGGCGCGCTCCGCCATGCTGAACATGCCCATGGAGCCGAATCGCCGAGGCACCGTGCCGATGCCGATGCCGTCGTCGCGCAGCCGAAGGAACACGCCAGTGCCGTCCTGCGATAGCTGCAGTTCGAGCCTGCTCGCCTGTGCATGGCGAGCCACGTTGGTCAATGCCTCCTGCACGATGCGCAGCATCTGCGTGGCAACGTCGCGCGGCAGGCGCAAGGGTTCTGCCGGGATGCTGGTGGCTACCGCCAATCCGTGGCGGGCGCCGAATCGCTGCAGCGTCTGGTGAAGCGCGGGGCCCAGGCCGAACAGGTCGAGGCTGGCCGGCCGCATTTCGTCGGAGATGGAGCGCGCGGTATCGATGGTTTCCTGCACCAGGGTCATTGCCTCGCTGGCAATGAGATTCAGCTCACTCAGGTCGCGTGCGCCGGTCCGGCGCACGATGCGCGAAAGGTCGAACTTGATCGAGCTCAGCATGCCGCCCAGCACGTCGTGCACCTCGCGCGCGAGCCGCGCGCGCTCGGCCTCACGCGTGGCGTTGATGCGATGCGCCAGCTCGCGCAGGCGTTCGCGCGACTGGCGCAGTTCTTCCTGGGCGCGCACGCGCTCGGTGACGTCCAGCGCCACGCCCGCCAGGGCAGGGCGGCCCTGGCATTCGACGCGCGAGGCATGCAGTTCCAGGTTGACGATGCGCCCGTCCTTGCGCACGCCCTTGGTGAAGTAGTGGATGGATGTGACCTCACCGCCGATGCGCCTGCGGTAGTTCTGCATCACCTCTTCGGCCGAATCGGGCGTGACGCAATCGACCATGCGGCGGCCGATGAATTCCTCGCGCGGGTAACCGAACATCGCGGCGAAGGTGTCGTTGGCGTACATGAAACGCTCGTCCAGCACCACGTAGATGCCGGCCAATGACTGTTCCACAATGCCGCGGAACGGCACATCGTCGAGTGACACCATGCTCCACGCACCCCTGTTGCTGACACCGTCCATTACGACCGGAAACCCCGCTCTCCGTTGAATTGCGGAATTGTGCGCAGCCGGACTCGTGCGCACTTGACGAGGCTCAATCGGAGGTGGATCTAGGGGATTACCCGAATCGGCTTTCAGAAAAAGCCCTCTGCACGGTTCGTCCGTCGACCCCTAGCATCCCGGCCCATACCGCTATGGACTACCAGCATATTCTTTTCGATACGCGCGACGGCATCGCGCGGCTCACCTTGAATCGGCCCGACCGGCTCAACAGCTTCACCGTCGCCATGCATCTGGAAGTGCAGGACGCGCTCGCACAGGTAGCAGCCGATCGCACCGTGCGCGTGCTGGTGCTGACCGGCGCCGGGCGGGGCTTCTGTGCCGGACAAGACCTGTCGGACCGCGCCGTGGCACCCGGTGATGCGCCGCTCGATCTGGGCGAGTCCATCGACAAGTACTACGGCCCGCTCGTGCTGGCGCTGCGCCGCCTGCCGATTCCCGTGGTCTGCGCCGTCAACGGCGTGGCTGCTGGCGCCGGTGCCAACATTCCGCTGGCCTGCGACATCGTGCTCGCCGCGCGTTCGGCCAGCTTCGTCGAAGTGTTCTGCAAGCTCGGTTTGATTCCTGACACCGGCGGGACGTACTTCCTGCCGCGCATGCTCGGCAGCGCACGCGCCACCGCGCTGGCGATGCTGGGCGACAAGCTCAGCGCGCAGCAGGCCGCGGATTGGGGCCTGATCTGGAAGTGCGTGGACGACGATCAGCTCGCCGCAGAGACAGACAAGCTGGCTCAGCACTTTGCCACCGCGCCCACGCTGGGCCTGGCACGCACCAAGCAGGCGCTGCAGGCCAGCGGCCTGAACACGCTGGAAGCGCAGCTGAATCTGGAGCGCGATTGCATGCGTGAACTCGGACGCAGCGCCGACTACCGCGAAGGCGTCGCTGCCTTCAAGGAAAAACGCACGCCGCGCTTCACCGGCGCCTGAAGGCCCGCGCCTTCCCCCAGAAATACACCGAGACACCAACATGCCCCGCCTGAATCCCACGCCCGACGAACTCGAGCCGATCGAACGTGCCAGCCGCGACGAGATCGCCGCGCTGCAGCTCAAGCGCCTGCAAGCCACCTTGCACCGCGCCTATGACAACGTGCCGCACTACCGTGCCGCCTTCGATGCCGCCGGCGTGCGGCCCGAGGACTGCAAGGAACTGAAGGACCTGGCGAAGTTTCCCTTCACCGGTAAGAAGGACCTGCGCGACAACTATCCGTTCGGCATGTTCGCCGTGCCGCGCGAGCAGGTGGTGCGCGTCCATGCTTCGTCGGGCACCACCGGCAAGCCCACCGTGGTCGGCTACACCAAGAACGACATCGAGACCTGGGCCGGCTTGGTGGCGCGCTCCCTTCGTGCCGCGGGCGCCCGAGCCGGCGACATCGTGCACGTGGCGTATGGCTATGGCCTGTTCACCGGCGGTCTCGGTGCGCACTACGGCGTGGAAAAACTGGGCGGCACCGTGATCCCGATGTCGGGCGGCCAGACGGAGAAGCAGGTCCAGCTGATCTGCGACTTCAAGCCGGACGTCATCATGGTCACGCCCTCGTACATGCTGAACATCATCGAGGAGTTCGAGCGCCAGGGCCTGAACGCGGCCGAGTCCTCGCTGAAGATCGGCATCTTCGGCGCCGAACCCTGGACCGACGCCATGCGCTCCGAGATCGAGCAGCGTGCCGGCATCAATGCGGTCGACATCTATGGCCTGTCCGAGGTGATGGGCCCCGGCGTGGCCAGCGAATGCGTGGAGAGCAAGGACGGCCCGGTGATCTGGGAAGACCACTTCTATCCCGAGATCATCAATCCCGAAACCGGCGAGGTCGTGGCCGATGGCGAGCCGGGTGAACTGGTGTTCACCTCGCTGACCAAGGAGGCGATGCCCATCATCCGCTACCGCACGCGCGATCTCACGCGCCTGCTGCCGCCGACCTCGCGCTCCTTCCGCCGCATGGGCAAGATCACTGGCCGCTCGGACGACATGCTGATCATCCGCGGTGTGAACGTGTTCCCGACACAGATCGAGGAGCTGATCTGCAAGAGCGACAAGCTCGCACCCCTGTACCAGCTCGTGGTCACCCGCGACGGCCACCTCGACAAGCTGGACGTGCTGGTGGAAGCACGGCCCG
>Ga0207856_1000088_pt1 | contig 17426 bp, 5 predicted proteins | sample LuqExpMetageno21_FD_187779 | JGI IMG/M metagenome (GOLD analysis project Ga0207856, IMG submission 187779) | Tropical forest soil microbial communities from Luquillo Experimental Forest, Puerto Rico - Sample 21 (SPAdes) | ecosystem: Environmental > Terrestrial > Soil > Tropical forest ... | reverse complement strand
GGCCGGGAGGCGAGCGCGGTCTGGGCCGACGCGTCGTTCGTCCGGGATCCGGACCACAGGTAGACGCCGCCGGCGAGGGGGAGGGCGAGGAGGAGATAGCGCAGCTTGGTCATGGGATGCTCCGTGCGAGGTCCGTCGTGGAGGACGTGGACGTGGTCGTGTGGGTGGTGGTGTCGATCGCCCGGATCACGCCGTCCTCGACGCGGACGATGCGATCGGCGAACCGCTCGAGGCGGGGATCGTGGGTGACGACGACGACCGCGCGCCGGTCGCTGCTCGCGAGCTCGCGGAGCAGCTCCATCACCGACAGCGCGGTCCTGGTGTCGAGCGCGGCGGTGGGCTCGTCGCCGACGAGGATCGGTGGGTCGCCGCCGAGCGCGCGCGCGATCGCGACGCGCTGCTTCTGCCCACCGGACAGGTCCGACGGCAGGTGGTGCATGCGCGGGCCGAGCCCGACCAGCTCGAGCAGGCGGCGGGCCTCGGCGCGCGCGTCCCGGGCGCGGCCGCCCTTCATCGTGATCGCCATCTCGACGTTCTCGAGCGCGGTCAGCGCCGGGAACAGGTTGAAGCCCTGGAACACGAAGCCGAAGTTGCGTGCGCGCAGCGGCGGCAGGTCGCGCTCGCCGAGCCCGGCGACGTTCTGCCCCTCGATCCAGACCTCGCCGGTGGTGGGCGTGAGGAGCAGGCCGAGGATCGAGATCAGCGTCGTCTTGCCGGAGCCCGACGGCCCCTCGATCAGCGTCACCTCGCCGGCGCGGATGTCGAGCGTGGCGTTCGACAGCGCGGCCACGGCGTGCTCGCCGGCGCCGTACGTCTTGCCGACGCCGACCAGGCGCGCGAGCGCGGCGGGCGCGGCGGCGGCCGTGGTAGCGGCGGTGGCGGTGGGAGCGCGGCCGATCGGCGGCGCGGTCTCGGACAGGGCGAGGGCGGCGGTCATGACAGCTCCTTAGGCCTTGAAGACGGAGGCGGGATCGAGGCGCAGCACCTTCACGATCGAGAGCAGGGCGGCGAACGAGCACATCACCACGGTGATCGCGGCGGTCGCGGCGTACAGCGCGGGCGACAGCGCGACGGTGAGGTTCGCGCCCTTCATCGCGGCGCGCATCCCCATCGCGAGCGGCGCGCCAGCGGCGAACCCGAGCCCGGCGGAGATCATCGCCTGCGAGAGGATGACGCGGACCACGGCGCCGTTGCGGGCGCCCATCGCCTTGAGCGTCCCGTACTCGCGGATGTACTGCAGCGTGCCGCTGTACAGGATCTGGCCGACGACGACGAACCCGACGATGATGCCGAGCACGGCCGTCGTGAAGAACCCGGCGCCGACGCCGGTCCGGCTCGACCAGTACGACCGCGTGCGGGTCGACATCTCTGAGCGCGTGTACGCCGCGAGGTGCGGCAGCGCGTTGATCCGCGCCTTGACCTCGTCGATCGGCACGCCGTCCGCGACCCGGACGAGCACGTACGTCACCGGCTCACCGTCGCCGAGCTGCGGCAGGTAGCTGCGCGCGGTGCGCAGATCGGCGAACACGATCGGCGATGTCGTGAACGAGCGGATGCCGCTCGTCATCGCGACCACCTCGGCGCGCACGCCGGCGATCTCGGTCGCGTGGCCGACGCGGTCGATCTTGAGCTTCGGGTACTCGCTCTTGTCGAGCACGATCGCGCCGGGCTCGGCGAGCCGCCGCGCATCGCCCTCGACCACGTTCCACGGTGCGAGCAGCGGCCGCCGGTTCGGCGCCGTCTCGATCCCCACGATCTGCACGCCGAGGTCCCCGCCGTCCGCGAGCTTGAACTGCGCGAAGTTCATCAGCACGCGCTCGGCGTGCGCGACCCCCGGCACCGACGTCACCTTGTAGAACGCGCGCTCGTCGAACGGCGTCGCGAACTCGAACGACTCGTTGCTCTTCTTGCCCACCCAGAGATCGGCCTGGCTCGCATCGATCAGCGACGACGCCGTGTCCATGAAGCCGAAGTACAGGCCGACCTGCACCAGCACGAGCATCACGGACACCGACACCCCCGCGATCGCGACGGCGAACCGCAGCCGATCGTGCAGCAGGAGCTTGCGAGCCAGGTTCCACATGTCGGTCCTGCTCAGCAGCCGCCGTGCCGTCGCGCCGGCAACGATCTCGCCCGCTTACGCGGCCGGTGGGCGGTAACGGACCGTTACCCTGCGAAGAATCGTTACGGTGACGGGTCCGGCTCCGACAGGGGGACTCGCGAAAGTGCGGGGCGGACGCATTGCCATCGTCGTGGTCGCTGTGTTCGCTGGTTGCAGCTTCGATCTTCCCTCCAATGACCTCGTGAAGTGCAGCGAGAGCAGCGCCACGTGTGGGTGCCTGAAGCCGGACAGCGTCTGCGTCCGGTGCACCGCGGACGATCTGCGGAGCTGCACCGGCGCCACGCCCGTGTGCGGAAACGACTACATGTGCCGCGGCTGCATCAGGGACGACGAGTGCTCGTCGAACGCGTGCCTCGAGGACGGCACGTAACGCAAATGCAGCCAACGTTCGAACGGTACTGAACCGATGGATGATAGTGCGGCCGAATACTGCCCCTCTCATCCCGTCGGCTTATTGACAGCGACAAGCTGGTCTGTTTTCCTAACACGCCGACTGTCAAGGATCGAAAGAGAGGCGCGTATGGGAGGAAGTTTTTCCTGGCGAACAGGACGCTTGCAACTGCGGCTTTTTGCAATGGGCGTCCTGAGTCTGACCACATTCGCAGCTTGCCAGGACACGTCTGAGGCGAAAGTAGAATCCGCGGCCACCTCACCTTTCGCGGCGTTCGAAAGCGGGCAGGTGCGGCCCTTGGTGCTGTCGGACGACGGCTCGAGGCTGTTCGCGCTCAATACGCCGAACGGTACATTGGTGATCTACAACGTCACCCGTTATGGGATCGTCAAAAACGCGGAAGTATCGGTGGGACTGGAGCCCGTTGCGCTGGCGCAGCGGAATCGGAACGAAGTCTGGGTCGTCAACCATCTTTCCGACAGCGTCAGCATCGTTGACTTGTCGGGAAGACCGCGGGTTACACGTACGCTGCTGGTGGGCGACGAGCCCCGTGATATCGTTTTTGCCGGTAGCACCGGGCGCGCCTTCATCACCACCGCGCATCGCGGTCAGCAGCGAACGGACCCTTCCATCGCCAGCGTACCAGGCGCAGGAGATCCACAATTCACCACGCCAGGCGTCGGACGCGCCGACGTGTGGGTGTTCGATCCGAACCATCTCGGCGATGGTTTCGGCGGAACTCCGGTCAAGATCCTCACGTTCTTCAGCGATACGCCGCGCGCCCTTGCCGTGAGTCCGGATAAGAGGAACGTGTACGTCGCGGCATTCAAGTCCGGCAACCAGACCTCGGTCATCCTCGAGGATCTCGTGTGCCACGGCTTCGACCCCAATACGCCGTGCAGCCCTGCCGGCTACGAGGTTCCGGGCGGCCATCTGGGGCCTGCCACGAACTTCGAAGGCAAGCCCGCGCCCGAGACCGCCCTGATCGTGAAGTTCAACAACGCGAGCGGCCACTGGGAGGACGAGATCCACCGCAACTGGGACGCCGCGATGCGCTTCCAGCTTCCCGACCGCGATGTGTTTTCGGTGGATGCCGACACACTCGCGGAAGAAACGTCATATGCCCATGTTGGCACGACGCTGTTCAACATGGTGGCGAACCCCAGGACCGGAAAGCTGTACGTATCCAACACGGAAGCCAACAACCAGGCTCGCTTCGAAGGGCCTGGCATCTTCGGTCACAGCACGGTTCAAGGTCACCTCGCCGAGACGCGGATCACCGTCATCTCCGGATCGACCGTGGCCCCGCGGCACCTCAACAAGCACATCGATTACAGCTTGCTCGTCGGACAGCCGGGCTTCGATCCCACCGTCAAGCAGCACAGCCTCGCGACGCCGACCGATATGGTGGTCACGCAGGACGGCAAGACACTGTACGTCGCCGCGTTCGGCTCCAGCAAGGTCGGTGTGTTCGATACCGCACAGCTCGAGGCCGATACGTTCAATCCGCGCACGGCGTCGGCAAATTACATTCCGGTGAGCGGTGGTGGTCCTTCCGGCCTGGCGCTGGATGAGGCACGTCACCGCCTGTACGTGCTCACGCGCTTCGACAATGCCGTGAAGGTCATCGACCTCGACACCCGGCGCGAGATTGCCAACGGTAGCATGTACAACCCCGAGCCGTCGGCGGTGGTGGCAGGCCGCCCGATGCTGTATGACGCCGTCGCAACGTCGGCGAACGGCGAAGCGTCCTGCGCGAGCTGCCACATTTTCGGGGACAACGACGATCTGGCGTGGAATCTCGGCAATCCCGACGCTGCCGTCACGCAAAATACCATTCCGATCCGCGCCGACATCTTCGCGCCGTTCCTGCCGTTGCCAGTCAACGGCACCGGGGTGGTGACCGACTTCAATCCGATGAAGGGTCCGATGACGACGCAGACCCTCAGGGGCATGCGCAACAGCGGTGCAATGCACTGGCGCGGCGATCGGTCCGACGGCGTGTTCGGCAAGGATCCGTTCGACGCGAACCTGTCGTTCAAGAATTTTGCCGTCGCTTTCCAGGGCCTGATTGGCAATGCGACGCAACCCTCGGAGAGCGATATGCAGCGGTTCGCGGATTTCCAGCTCGCCGTGCAGTTGCCGCCGAACCCCGTCCGCAACCTCGACAACTCACTGACCGCATCGCAGCAGCGCGGGCTCGACTTCTTCTATGGCACGCGCCGGGCCGACGGAGTGTCGCCGGTTTTCGGCCCCGGCACCGGGTTCACCTGCGGGGAGTGCCATGTACTGGACTCCTCGAGGGGACTCTTCGGAACCGATGGAACGACCGCCGTCGAACAGAACCAGCAGGTCATGAAGGTCGCGCATCTGCGCAATGCGTATACCAAGGTCGGCATGTTTGGCCTGTCCGCCAACCCGGGCATGGTCTCCGCGGACACGGGGCAGTTGGGCGATCAGGTGCGCGGCTTCGGTTACGTGCACGATGGATCCTTTCCGACGATCTTCCACTTCCACTCCGTCAACGCGTTCAAGCCGAACGGGGACGTCGGCTTCCCGGAGGACAATCCGGACGCCACACGCCGCGACGCGGAACAGCTCATCTTCGCATTCGATACCGACCTCGCGCCCATCGTCGGCCAGCAGATCACGCTGACGGACCACAACGAAGTGGCAGTGGCGCCCCGGATCGAGCTGCTCAAGGCTCGCGCCGCGGTGCCCTTCAATTCGAAGGCTATCGCCGGGGCTGCGACGGAATGCGATCTGGTCGCGAAGGGCGTCTTGTTCGGTCGTTCGAGGGGCTTCCTGTACGACCCGAAAAACGACGTGTTCGTGTCGACTGGCATGATCAACATCACACTATCCGACGAAGGACTGCGTCGGCTCGCACGGGTGCCTGGGCAGGAGGTCACGTACACCTGCGTGCCGCCCGGATCCGGCCCGCGCATCGCGCGGACACCGTGAGCCGAGAACGAGCCTCGGGTGGGGGGCGTCGCAGGTCGACGCCGCCTTTTCGAGCTCGATGAAACGCGCTCGCGCGCGCAAACGTCACATCATGGATTCGAGATCGACATATGGAGCTGCCGACGGTGGGCTCCGAGAAAGCCACTCAGGAAATCGGAAAGAGATGGGTCATGGCCGCCTTCGTATTCCCGGGTCAAGGATCGCAGCGCAAGGGCATGGGAAAAGATCTGTTCGACGAGGTTCGTGAGTTCTCCGACGTTGAAAAAGAGGTCAATGCGTTCCTGGGATACTCCCTTCGCGAGCTCTGCCTGGAAGATCCGGACAAGAAGCTGACAGAGACGCAATACACCCAGCCATGCCTCTACGTCGTGAATGCCTTGCACTATTACAAGGCATTGTCGCAGGGCGTCCGGCCACAGTACGTTGCGGGCCACAGCCTCGGTGAGTACAACGCGCTGCTGGCTGCGGGTGTGTTCGATTTCCTGACAGGATTGCGGTTGGTCAAGAAGCGCGGCGAGCTGATGGCGCAGGCAACCGGTGGCGGCATGGCGGCGGTCGCAGGGTTGCGCGCCGAACAAGTCGCGCGCCTCCGTCTGGAGCACGGGTTGTTCGACCTCGACGTCGCGAACTTCAACTCTCCCACCCAGACCGTGCTGTCGGGCCCGGTTGCTGACATCAAGCGCGGCCAGGCGATCTTCGAAGCTGCAGGCGCGACGGCGTACGTGTCGCTGCCGGTCAGCGCAGCGTTTCACTCGCGATACATGGTGGATGCCGCCCGTCTGTATGCCGACTTTCTGGCGTCGGTATCGTTTTCACCGCCCAAGATACCGGTGATCGCCAATGCGACCGCGCTGCCCTACTCGACCGAGAGCAGTGCGGTCAGGTCGCTGCTGACCAAGCAGATCACGCACTCTGTTCAATGGAAGCAGAGCGTGAGCTACCTCATCCGGCAGGGAGTAGTCGAGCTCAAGGAAATCGGACCTGGTAACGTCCTGACCCGCCTCATTCAGCAGATCCAAAAGGACGCGTCGCCCGAGCTGCAGCCAACCAGGCAGCTAGGCGCGCACGCCTAGCCTCAGAATCGAGCGCCGTACCCGCGAGGAGCAACGTGGCTGCATCGTCCGTCGTTCATCTAAAGGAAATCGAGCCGTCCATTGTCCAGGTAACGCTCGAGGACCGCGTGCAGAAAAACACCTTCTCGGAGGGGATCTGCGTCGGCCTCGTGCAGGCATTTCAGGAGATCCGGGATCATCCAGGTTACAAGGTCGTCATCCTGACGGGATACGACACCTATTTCTGCTCGGGGGGGACGCGAGAGGTGCTGCTGGACCTATCTGACGGCAAGGGCAAGTTCACCGACTATCCCATCTACAGCCTGCCGCTGGATTGTGAGATTCCCGTCATCGCCGCGATGCAGGGGCATGGCATCGGCGGTGGCCTGGTGTTCGGCCTATTCTCCGACTTCGTGATCTTGAGTCGCGAGAGCGTCTATACGACCAACTTCATGAAGTACGGCTTCACGCCGGGCTTCGGCTCGACGCTGGTGCTCCGGGAGAAGCTCGGGATGGTGCTGGCCACGGAGATGCTGATGACCGCCGCCAATTATCGCGGTGCGGAGCTCGCCGAGCGGGGGGTGTCGCTTCCCGTCGTGCCCAGAGCTGAAGTGATGAGCTATGCGTATCAGCTCGCGGGCAAGCTCGCGGACAAACCGCGGCACTCTCTGGTGACGCTGAAGGCTCACCTCGTCGCCGATCTCAGGGCGAAGCTGCCGATCGTCACGCAGCAGGAGGTGGTCATGCATGAGAAGACGTTCCACGCCCCAGGCGTCAAGGAGCGTATTCGTGCGCTCTTTGGCAGCTAATCATCGATTTGTGCCATGACTCAATTGACACGCGAGCCTGTCGTCGTGACTGGCGTCGGCATCACGTCAACCATAGGGCAGGGACGCCAGGAGTTCGAGGCGGCGCTGATGGAAGGCCGCCACGCGTTTCACGTGATGCAGCGGCCGGGACGGCAGAAGGACTCGGCGTTCATCGGCGCCGAGCTGCCGCCGCTGCGAATGGCGCCGTCGCTACCGACCGGCGGGTTGCGGATGGTCTCGCTGTCCGCGCAGGCGGCGCTGGCGACCGTGCACGAGGCATGGCACGACGCGAACCTCGGCGCGGTCGACCCGAACAGGATCGGGCTCATCGTCGGCGGTTCGAACCTCCAGCAGCGTGAGCTGACGCTCATCCACGAGGCCTATGCGGACCGCACGCGCTTTCTGCGTCCGACCTACGCCCTGGCGTTCATGGACAGCGACGTATGTGGCGTGTGTACGCAGCAGTTCGGGATCCGCGGCCTGGCGTACACGGTGGGCGGCGCTTGCGCGAGCGGGCAGCTCGCGGTGCTGCAGGCGATCCAGGCGGTGTCGTCGGGACAGGTCGACGCTTGCATCGCGGTCGGCGCGCTGACCGATCTGTCGTACTGGGAGTGCCAGGCGCTGCGCTCCATCGGCGCGATGGGCTCGGATCGCTATGCCGATCGTCCCGAGCTGGCGTGCCGGCCGTTCGATGAGCATCACGATGGCTTCATCTTCGGCGAGAATTGTGGCGCCGTCGTGATCGAGCGCGCCGGCGCGGACCGAGCGGGTACCAGGCCCTATGCCGCGCTCACCGGGTATGCCGTCGTCATGGACGCGCATCGCGATCCCGATCCGTCGCTGGAGGGCGAGATCAAGGTCATCCGCGATGCGCTGGCGCGAGCGGGCCTCGAGCCCAAGGCCATCGATTACGTCAACCCGCACGGAACGGGATCGCGGGTCGGCGATGACATCGAGCTACGCGCGCTCACCGCCAACGAGCTCGGGCACGCATACATCAATGCGACCAAGTCGATCGTCGGTCACGGGTTCAGCGCGGCGGGCACCGTGGAGCTCATCGCGATCCTCGTGCAGATGCAAGCGTCGCAGTTGCACCCGAGCCGAAATCTCGATGCCCCGATCCGTCCCGAGCTCAACTGGGTGCGGGATCGACCGGTCACTCACACCATCCAGAATGCACTGAACCTGAGCCTCGGGTTCGGAGGGGTCAATACCGCGCTCTGCCTGCAACGGTTGCCGGCAGCGCAAATGCGGGGTGCTCGCGTGTCGAGCCATCGGGTTGAACACCTCGAGTCTCCAGTCCTCGCATCGGCTGCACCCATGACCACACACACCACTGCTTCGGGCTATTCGGCGATCCAGTCGCACGCCGCCGGGTGGGCGCAGCAGCTCGCGGCCGCGACCCCGGGCGAACGGCTTCGCGTGGCGCGCAGCCTGGTCCTCGCAGAGGTCGAAGACCTGCTCGAGGAGAAGGTGAGCTCGGAGCGCGTGGGTCTGAAGGAGCTCGGACTGAGCTCGGGCGAGATGGTCGCGCTGACACACAGGCTGGCTCACCACCTCGATCGCCGGGTCTCGGAGACCGTCGCGTTCTCGCACCCGAGCGTCGAGGCGCTCGCGCGCTTCGTGCTCGAAGCGCTGGCGCTCGAGACCACGGACGACGCCGCGCCGAAAACCCAGGCGGCGGCGCGTGCCGTATCGAGCGCAGGATCGGGCGCAGCCGAGGACCCGATCGCCATCGTCGGCGTTGCCTGCCGGGCGCCCGGGGGGATCGTCGATCTCGAAGGCCTCTGGCAGCTGCTCGAGGGCGCACGCGACACCGTGCAGCCGCTGCCGGCCGATCGGCGGAATATGCTCGGGAGCTCCGAGGACCTGTCGCGCCTTCGCGGGTCCTTCGTCGATCGCGTGGCCGAATTCGATGCGAGCTTCTTCGGGATCTCGCCGCACGAAGCTCGGCGCATCGACCCGACCTACCGGCTGTTGCTGGAGGTCTGCTGGGAAGCGCTCGAGAGCGCCGGGATCGTTCCGGCGAAGCTCGAGGGCAGCGACACGGGCCTGTTCATGGGCATCGGCCCCTCGGAGTACGACGCGGTGCGGCCTCGCGCGGCGGCCCCCTTCGAGATCGATGCCTATTCGGGACTGGGGACGTCACCCAGCGTCGCAGTGGGCCGCATCTCGTACGTGCTCGGCCTGCAGGGGCCTGCCCTGGCGGTGGATACCGCTTGTTCTTCGTCGCTGGTGGCGCTCCACCTGGCGTGCCAGAGCTTGCGCTCCGGTGAGTGCAGCGTGGCCCTCGCCGGCGGCGCGTCGTTGCTCCTGTCGCCGAGCACCTTCACCTGGCTCGAGAGCTCCCAGGCGTTGGCCGCCGACGGGCGCAGCAAGACGTTCTCGGCGGACGCCGACGGCTACGGACGCGGCGAAGGTTGCGCGGTCGTGGTGGTCAAGCGTCTCAGTCGCGCCCGCGCGGACGGCGATCGGATCTGGGCGGTGATCCGAGGCTCTGCGATCAACCATGACGGTGCGAGCAGCGGCCTGACCGTGCCCAACGGAAAATCGCAAGAGGCGCTGTTGCAACGCGCGCTCGAGGACGCGGGGTGCAGCCCGACCTCGGTGGGCTACGTCGAAGCGCACGGCACGGGCACGCCGCTCGGGGATCCGATCGAGGTCGAGGCGCTGCGCGCCGTGTACGGCCGCGGGCGAACGTCGGCCACGCCGCTGCTCCTGGGCTCGGTGAAGACCAACCTGGGGCACCTCGAATACGCCGCCGGCTTGGCCGGAGTGCTCAAGGTCGTGCTCGCGCTGCAACACGCGCGGATTCCGGCGCATCTTCATGCGCCGACACTGAATCCGCGGATCGCCTGGGACGAGAGTCCGCTCGCAGTTCCGCGCGCGTCGACGCGGTGGCCCGACTGGAACACGCCGCGCCTTGCGGGCGTGAGCTCGTTCGGCTTGTCGGGGACCAACGCGCATGTGATCGTGGAGCAGGCGCCACCCGCAGGCGAGTCGGCGCGCACGGCAGGCGCGGATGGGCTGTGGTGGCCGCTCTTGCTGTCGGCCAAGAGTGAAGGCGCGCTGCGCGGGCAGGCGGCGCGGCTGCGCGCGCACCTCGAGGCGCGCCCGCAGCTCGCGCTGGTCGATGTGGCGTATTCGCTGGCGACCACGCGCTCGCAGTTCGACCACCGCGCGGCGATCACGGCCCAAGACCGGGCCGGCTTGCTGCGCAGCCTGGAGGCGCTGGCGAACGGCAGCGCGGAAGGCCAGCGCACGCAATCGGGCAAGCTCGCGGTACTGTTCACCGGGCAGGGCAGCCAGCACCTTGCCATGGGGCGGGGGCTGTACGAGCGCTTCGCGACCTTTCGCGAGACGTTCGATGCGGCGTGTGCGCGGCTGGATGCTGCGCTCGGCGCGGCGCATTCGCTGCGCGACGTGGTCTTTGCATCGGAAGGCTCGGAGCGGGCTGCGTTGCTCGACCAGACGGCGTATGCCCAGAGCTGCCTGTTCGCGCTCGAGGTCTCGCTGTTCCGCCTGTACGAGAGCTGGGGCGTTCGTGCGGACCTGCTGCTCGGCCACTCCATCGGCGAGCTGGTCGCGGCCCACGTGGCGGGCGTGCTGTCGCTCGACGATGCGTGCCGGCTGGTCGGCGCGCGCGCGCGGCTGATGCAAGCCCTGCCCGGGGGTGGGCTGATGCTCGCCGTGCAAGGCACGGAAGCCGAGGTGTCGGCCGCGCTCGCGAACGGCGTGGACATCGCGGCGATCAACGGGCCGTCTTCCGTCGTGGTCAGCGGCGATCCGGCGGCGGTGATGGAGGTGGAGCGCCGATTCCAGAGCATGGAACGCGGCGTCACGCGGTTGCGGGTAAGCCACGCGTTCCATTCGCACCACATGGAAGGGATGCTGGGCGCGTTCGCCGCGGTGGCGCGGACGGTGGCGTATCGCGCGCCGAGCATCCCGATCGTGTCGAACCTGACGGGCAAGCTCGCTCGGGGGAGCGAGCTCGGGTCAGCCGAGTACTGGGTCGAGCACGTTCGTCGCGCGGTCCGATTCCTGGACGGCGTGAGGACGCTGCACGCGGAGGGCGCGCGCACCTTCCTGGAGCTGGGGCCTCGCGGCGTGCTGACCGCGCTGGCGCAAGATGCGTTGTCGGAAGAAGCGCGAAAGCCGACGGCGTTCGTCTCGGGGCTGCGCAGGGCGGGCGCGGACCAGCAGGCGTCGGCGGCGGCGCTGGGCGCGCTGCACGCGCGCGGTCATCGGATCGATTGGCATGGCTACTTCGCGGGCTGGACGCCTGGGCGCGTGGAGCTCCCGACGTATGCGTTTCAGCGGGATCGGTACTGGGTGGATGCACCGCGGGTGGATGCGCCGCGGGTGGATGCACCGCACGTGCAGCACGTCGCGCCGATGGACAGCGTGTTGCTCGAGCGCGTCTGGCACAAAGCGACGTTGCCAGCTCGGGCTGGCCAGGCGACTGCCAGGGGCGAGCGCTGGTTGCTGCTGGCATCCGAGCTTTCGGCGGCTCGCTCCGTCGGCGTTCCATGCGAATTGCTGCCACCGGGCGAGCTTGTGAGCGAGGCGCTCGAGCAAGTGTTTGCGCGCGTGCAGTCGATCTTGCAGGCGCGGCCAGCGCAGCCGGTGTTGCTGCAGATCGTGCTCGGGAGCGGGACGCATCCGGCGCTGGCGTCCGCCCTGTCTGGCTTGTTGCGCACCGCGAGCCTGGAGAATCCAGCGCTCGCGGGCCAGGTCATCGTCGTGCCGAGCGAGATCGATCTGCCATCGCTGCTCCAGGTGATCGACGACAACGCGCAGCCGGCGGCGAGGCCAGATGGCGAGATCCGCTATCTGGACAGTGGTCGTGAGGTCAGCGGCTTCCGGGAGCTGGTGGTGCCGGCTGCGTCCTCGCGGCTGTGGAAAGACGGTGGGGTGTACTGGATCACCGGTGGTGCCGGCGGACTGGGACGGATCCTCGCGCGTGACGCCATCGGCCGCGCGACCGGCCTCAGGTTGATCCTGACCGGGCGCTCGCCGCTCGGCCCCGAGCAGCGAGCAGCGATCGAAGCCCTGGAGGCGCTCGGCAAGCCTGCGACGCGGGTGGAGTATCGCGCGCTGGATGTCACCGACTCCGCCGCGGTCGGCCGGATGGTCGCGACCATCACCCAGGCGCACGGTCGCCTCGATGGCATCGTGCACAGCGCCGGCGTGATTCACGACGGCTTCATCATCAAGAAGACGCGCGAAGATTTTCGAGCGGTGCTGGGGCCCAAGGTCCTGGGAACCCTGAACCTCGATCGCGCCACCGCGCACCTGAAGCTCGACTTCGTCCTGCTGTTCTCGTCGATCGGGGGGGGGCTCGGCAACGTCGGCCAGAGCGACTATGCGGCGGCGAGCGCGTTCATGGACGGCTATGCCGATCATCGCAATCAACTCGAGCGGCGCGGCCAGCGCAGCGGCCGCACGCTGTCCATCGCGTGGCCGCTGTGGTCGAACGGCGGCATGCAAGTGGATGACGCGACCGCCGCGGAGCTGCGGCAGCGCGGGTTCCACGCGCTGCCGACGCAAACCGGGCTCGAGCTGCTGGACCGCGCGTGGGCGAGTGGCCAATCACATGCCGCCGTGCTGCATGGCGAGCGTCGTGCGTTCACGCCGTGGCTCGCCAGTGGCGAAGTGCCTTCGACGCCTGCCGCGGCTCCGGCTCGGGCTCCGGCGGAGCCAGTACCGGCGCTGGGGATCGATGCGGAGTCGTTGAGAGAACGAGTGCTGCATCGGCTCAAGGTCGCGCTCGCCCAGGTCAGCGGGCTGGAGATCGCGAGCATCGATGCGCAGGAGCCGCTGCGGCGCTACGGGATCGACTCGATCATGATCACCCGGCTCAACGTGAAGCTGGGGGCGGCGTTTTCCGGACTGGCGAAGACGCTGTTCTTCGAATATCGGACCCTGCAGCAGGTCTGCGAGTATCTGCTCGCCGCGCATGGCGAGGCGTGCGCACGCTGGACGGGGATGGAAGCGCCAGCGCCGGCGTCGGCCGGGGGCGAGCGCATCCACGCGGGAGATCACGCAGGCAAGGCTTCCGAGCACGCAGGCAAGGCTGCAGCCCACGTAGGCACAGCGCGGAACGCGGCGCGCATGGGGATCGCGGTCATCGGGCTCGCGGGTACCTATCCGCAGGCGAGGAACGTCCGCGAGCTCTGGCGAAACCTCGAGTCGGGTAGCAACAGCGTCGGCGAGATCCCCGCCGAGCGCTGGTCGATGGACGGCTTCTACGAAGCGGACATGGAGCGCGCGATCGAGCAGGGCAAGAGCTACAGCCGATGGGGCGGGTTCGTCGACGGCTTTGCCGAGTTCGATCCGCGGTTCTTCGGCCTCTCGCCGCGCGAGGCCGCGAGCATCGATCCGCAAGAGCGCTTGTTCCTGCAGGCCAGCTGGGAGGCCCTGGAAGATGCCGGGTACACGCGAGACAGCCTCGCCCAGAAGTATCAAGGACGCGTGGGCGTCTATGCGGGGGTCACGAAGACTGGCTTCGACCGGCACGCGGCCGCCGCCGGGCCGAACGGCGAGAAGGTGTCGCCGCGCACGAGCTTCAGCTCGATGGCGAATCGCGTGTCGTACTTGCTGGATCTGCATGGGCCCAGCATGCCGATCGACACCATGTGCTCGGCGTCGCTTACCGCGCTCCACGAAGCCTGCGAGCACCTGCTGCGAGGCGAATGCGAGCTCGCGATCGCCGGCGGCGTGAATCTCTATCTGCACCCCGCGAGCTACATCGATCTGTGCGCCCACCGAATGCTGTCGAAGGACGGGGCGTGCAGGAGCTTCGGCTCGGGCGGGGACGGCTTCGTGCCGGGCGAGGGCGTCGGGGTGGTCGTGCTGAAGCCGCTCCCGGCAGCGATCGAGGACGGCGATCACATCTACGGCGTCATCAGGTCGACCAGTATCAACCACGGCGGGCGAACGCACGGCTACACGGTGCCGAATCCCGTGGCCCAGCGGGACCTGGTGCTGGCGGCGCTGGACAAGGCGGAGATCGACCCGCGGGCGATCTCCTATATCGAGGCGCACGGCACCGGTACGGAGCTGGGCGACCCCGTGGAGATGGCGGGGCTCACCCAGGCGTTCGCGCGGCACACGCAGGACGTGCAGTTCTGCGCGATCGGGTCCGTGAAGACGAACATCGGGCACCTGGAGAGCGCGGCCGGGGTCGCTGGCCTGACGAAGGTGCTGCTGCAAATGCAGCATCAGAAGCTCGCGCCCAGCTTGCATTCGCAGGTCCTGAATCCGCATATCGACTTCGCGCGCACGCCGTTCAAGGTTCAGCAGGGACTACAAAAATGGTCGCGGCCGCGCATCGCGATCGGTGGAACAGAGCAGGAGGTCCCACGGATGGCCGGGATCTCGTCGTTCGGTGCCGGCGGGGCGAACGCGCATGCGATCGTCGAGGAGTACGTCGAGCCGCCGTCGGTCACATCCCCGGTCATCGCGATCTCGCGGAGCCGTCCGGCGCTGATGGTGTTGTCGGCGCGCAGCGCGGAACGCCTCCAGGAATATGCGCGCCGGCTGCTCGAGCATCTCCGCTCGGGTGTGCACGCCGACGCGGAGCTCGGGAACATCGCCTACACGCTCCAGGTCGGTCGTGAAGCCATGGAGCATCGCCTCGGGTTCACGGCCTCCTCTCTCGAGGAGGCGAGGGGCAAGCTCTCGGCCTACCTCGAAGGCAAGGCCAGCCGCGGCGAGATCGAGGAGCTCTGCGAAGGGACCATCGGCAAGCACAAAGATGTCCTGGCCGTGTTCGCCGCGGACGAAGATCTGCAGAGCGCGATCGAGGCGTGGATGGACAAGGGCAAGCACACCAGGGTGCTCGAGCTGTGGGCGAAGGGCCTGTCCTTCGACTGGACACGCTGCTACCAGCGGGACGCCAGCCGCGCGGAGCCCAAGCCGCGCCGGGTGTCGCTGCCTACGTATCCGTTTGCGTGCGAACGGTACTGGATCGCAGCGGACGCGCCGTCGCGCATCTCCCTCGACGCACCCGAGCCTGTGACAGCCGGGATCACGCTGGGCGAGCCGCTTGGCTTCTCGGACGCGCCATTTGCTCCCGAGGACGGGCTGCGACCGCAGCGCATCGAGCTGCGGCCGCTGCATTCGCTGCCGACGCCCGTCGAGGAGCCGGTGCCGCCGGCTGCCGTGGTCCAGCGGCCCGCTGCCGAGCGCGATGCCGAGACCGTCGACGAGCGAAGTCCAGCCCCCCAGGAAATCGAGAATGAGCTGACCGCGAGCCTCGCCGAGGCGCTCTACATGGATGTCGGCCACGTCGATCCGAACCGGCCGTTCGTGGAGATGGGGCTCGACTCGATCATCGGCGTCGAGTGGGCTCGCAAGATCAACAAGCGCTATGGGATCGCGCTGAACGCGACGAAGCTCTACGAATATCCGACGATCCGCACGCTGTCCGGCTTGCTGCGGCAGCTCCTGCCGGCACGGGCGCGAGCGGTCACGCACGACCTGCCGGCGGTTGCTGTCAGCACGGGGCGCGAGACTGGGATCTCCGCGCGAGAGCTCGAAGGCGAGCTGACCGCGAGCCTCGCCGAGGCGCTGTACATGGAGACGGGCGACGTCGATCCCGATCGGCCGTTCGTGGAAATGGGGCTCGATTCGATCATCGGCGTCGAGTGGACCCGCAAGCTCAACAAGCGGTACGGCATCGCGCTGAACGCGACGAAGCTGTACGAGTACCCGACGATCCGCACGCTGTCCGGCCTGCTCGGGCGGCTCGCACCGGCACGGCTCGCACCGGGCCGCCCTCGGGCGGTTGCGCAGGACGTGTCCGTAGCTGTGCCGATGGCTCGCCGGCGCCCCACCGACGTGGCGGTCGAGGCGCGACCCGAGAGCCCCCCCGTCATCGACCGGAAGCCGGCGCCGGCGCCCGCTGCCAAAAAGCTCGAGCGCACCCTGGAGCCGATCGCGATCGTCGGCATGTCGGGGCGGTATCCCGGCGCGACTGACCTCGAGAGCTACTGGCAGAATCTCGCCGAGGGCAAGAATTGCGTCGAGCCGATCCCCGCCTCGCGTTGGAACGTCGAGGACTACTACGATCCGCAGCCGGGCAAGCCGGGCAAGATCTACTGCAAGTGGCTCGGACGGCTGGAGGGCGTGGAGCGCTTCGATCCGCTGTTCTTCAACATCTCGCCCGCCGAGGCGCAGACGATGGATCCGCAGCAGCGGCTGTTCCTGGAGGAGGCTTACAAGGCATTCCAGGACGCGGGCTACAGCGCCCAGCGGCTGAACAACCGCAAGTGCGGTGTGTACCTGGGGATGATGACCGGGGACTACGGGCTGTTGCTCCAACAGGCAGGGCAAGGCCTGGGGGACAACACCGGCAACAGCTCGGCGATCGGCGCGGCGCGAATCGCCTACCACCTGAACCTGAAGGGGCCGGCGATCGCCATCGACACCGCGTGCTCCGGCTCGCTGGTGGCGACCCACCTGGCGTGCCAGGCCCTGCGCACCGGCGAGGTCGAGATGGCGCTGGTGGGCGGCGTGACGCTGTACCTGGCGCCGCAGTCGTACATCGGGATGTGTACGGCGGGGATGCTGTCGCCGGATGGCCAGTGCAAGACCTTCGACAACAGCGCGGACGGCTTCGTGCCGGGCGAGGGCGTCGGCGCGCTGGTGCTAAAGCGCCTCAGCGACGCCGAAGCGGATGGCGACCAGATCTATGGCGTCATCATCGGCTCGGGCATCAACCAGGACGGGAAGACCAACGGCATCACGGCGCCGAGCCTGAGCAGCCAGATGGAGCTGGTGCGGGAGATCTACGCCCGCTACGACATTCACCCCGAGAGCATCAGCTATGTGGAGATGCACGGGACGGGGACGAAGCTGGGCGATCCGATCGAGCTGGAGGCGCTGGCGACGGCGTACCGAGAGCGGACGCAGCGAACCGGCTATTGTGCGATCGGCTCGGTGAAGAGCAACATCGGCCACACGTCCGCGGCGGCCGGGATGGCGGGCGTCCACAAGGTGCTGCTGGCGCTCCAGCATGGCGAGCTGCCGGCGACGTTGAGCTTCCGGACGCCGAACGAGCACTTCGATTTTACCGGCTCCCC
>Ga0207856_1000084_pt1 | contig 18491 bp, 11 predicted proteins | sample LuqExpMetageno21_FD_187779 | JGI IMG/M metagenome (GOLD analysis project Ga0207856, IMG submission 187779) | Tropical forest soil microbial communities from Luquillo Experimental Forest, Puerto Rico - Sample 21 (SPAdes) | ecosystem: Environmental > Terrestrial > Soil > Tropical forest ... | reverse complement strand
GGGCCGAGCCTGCGCAGGTAGAGCTGTGGGACGGCGAGCCTGACATGGGGGAGCACGTCGCGGCGATCGCGCCGGCCATGGAGCAGGACCTCCGCCCGTGCCTCGAGCGCGGCGAGCCGCTGCTGCCGCTCGGCGAGGCCCGCGGCGGGTCCGTGTCCGGCGTGGGCGCGCGCCGTGCGGAGGCTGCGCTGCAGCGAACCGGTCGCCGTCACCGCGGCGAGACGATCGGCCGCCGCGAACGCGCTCGCGAGCGCCGCCAGCTGGGCGCGTGCCTCGCCGGCCGCTCGCTCGAACATCGCCGCGGCGTCGTGCTTGGTGTACTCGGCCGGCGCGCTCTCGATCAGCGTGCGCTTGCCGATCGAGACCGCGCTCCTCGATCCGGTCCCGTACTCGCCGTGCGCGTCGAGGTCGCGCTCCGATCGCCGCCCGCGCGCCTTCTGCTCGAAGCCCGCGCCTTCGTGCTCGCTCATGGAGCGGGCCGTGTCGGCCCACCCGGCGAGCGGTTGCGCGGCCGCCGCATCCGCGAGCACCTCCGCGCCCCCCGGCGATGGCCGGGCTGCGGGTACAGCGCTTGCACGTTCTCACCGCATGGTTGCGCTCCAGGCGATTCTCGTACCGATCGACGGATCCGCCCCCTCGCTCGCGGCGCTCGAGCACGCGATCGTGCTGGCCGAGGATGGCGACACCCGGGTCGACATCCTCCGCGTCGACGTACCCGACGAGCTCGGCGTCGAACCGGTGAGCTCGCTCGCCCCCGATGCTCGCCTCGAGATCGAGCGCGCGTTCGACGATGCGGTCGAACGCGCCCGGGCGCACCTCGATGGACGCGTGTCGGCACGAGCCGCGTCTGGCGACCCCGGTCGCACGATCATCGAGACCGCGCGCGATGGCCGGTACGATCTCATCGTCATCGGCACGCACGGACGCACCGGGCGGCTCCACGTGCTGCTCGGCAGCGTGGCGGAAGAAGTCGTACGGAATGCGCCGTGTCCCGTGCTCACCGTGCGCGATACGAGCGATGGGTACCAGTCGTTCGCCGAGCGCCGGCACGGGAGGCCCTCGGTGGCCGAGCAGGTCTCGCGCCGTCCGTGACAGCGGCGGCTGTTCGACGTTCGAGCCCGACGCCGACCCGATAGCCCGGGCCTCGCGAAGCAAGAGTTGACGAGCTCGATCGCCGTCGCACCGCGCCGTGCAGGCGAGCTCTGCCGCGCCGCGGCGTGGATGCCGGGCGCGGCGACGGGCTCGGCCCTCGTGTTACCTTGGCCGCGTCCGACCTCCTTCCCGCCGTCTGGAGAAGGCGGGGAGGTACCACTGCGCCGATCTGCTCGAACACGAGGGGGAGTCTCGATGACAGACGATGGTCACCACGACGAGGACATCAAGGTCCTCCATGGCATGGGGTACTCGCAGGAGCTCTCGCGCCGGATGGGCGGGTTCCAGAACTTCGCGATCTCCTTCTCCATCATCTGCATCCTCGCCGGAGGCATCGGCGCTTATGCAGTGGCCTTCGGCGCTGCCGGCGGCGGCTCGATCGGCATCGGCTGGATCGTCGGCTCGGTGTTCGCGCTGCTGGTGGCGGCGGCCATGGGCCAGATCGCTTCGGCCTATCCGACCGCGGGTGGCCTCTACCACTGGAGCTCGATCCTGGGCGGCAAGGGCTGGGGCTGGGCGACGGCCTGGATCAACCTGGTCGGTCTGCTCTTCGTCGTCTCCTCGGTCAATTACGGTGTCTATCTGCTCCTGCGCGACCTGGTCCTCGTCGGCGTGCTCGGAATGGATCCGGAGGTGTTCACCAAAGCCCACCTGACGATTGCGGTGGCGGTCATCACCTTGAGTCAGGCCATCCTGAACTATCGCGGCATCAAGGTGACCACGATCCTCACCGATTTCTCCGGCTACCTGATCCTGGCGGTTTCCATCGTGCTGATCGTCGGACTGGCCGTGGCCTCACCGGTGAAGCTCGACTTCTCGCGTCTGGTCACCTTCACCAACAACACCGGTGATCCCGGTGGCGGCACCTGGCCGGAGACTCCGAGCCTGTTCTTTGCCTTCGTGCTGGGCTTGCTGCACGTGTGCTACACGATCACCGGGTTCGACGCTTCAGCCCACACGGCGGAAGAGACCCGGAATGCGCAGCGCGCGGTGCCGCGCGGCATGCTCACCGCCGTGTTCTGGTCGGCGTTGTTCGGCTGGCTGCTGGTGGCGGCGGTGCTGCTGGCCATGCCGGACATGGCCGAAGGCGCCAAGAAGGGGAGCTCGGTGTTCGCGTACGCGCTCGATTCCAGCGGCATGCCGCAGGGGCTGAAGAGCGCGCTGGCGATTGGCATTGTGCTCTCCAACTACCTCTGTGCGCTGGCGGGCATGACCTCGCTGTCGCGCATGCTGTACGCGTTCGCGCGCGATGGCGGCATCCCGGGGGCGTCGAAGTTCATACGCCGCGTCAACCCGAGGCATCGCACGCCCGGCGTGGCCATCTGGGTCGGTGCATTCTTCTGCTTCGTCCTGGGCTGGGTCTGCGGCGCCGATGCCAATGCCTATATCGTTCTAGCTTCAGGCTGCGCGGTGTTCCTGTACGTGTCTTACATCATGCCCATCGCCGCCGGTGTGTTGGCCGAGGGCACGCGCTGGACCAAGAAGGGGCCGTTCCACCTCGGTGTGTGGTCCAGGCCGATCGGTGTGCTGGCCGTGCTCGGCGGCGGCGTCCTGGTCTTCGTGGGCTTCCAACCTCCGTACGAGCTGGTCGGCAAGTTCCTGGCCGGCACGGTGGTGCTCCTGGTCGGGGTCTGGTTCTCGTTCGAGCGCCAGCGCTTCCCCGGCCCGCCGCTGTCCGAGGCCGATGTGGCGAAGCGTCAGGCCGAGATTGCCGCCGAAGAAGCCGCGCTGGGCGGCGCAGGCTGATGTCGCGGTGATCACGGCGCTTTCGACACCTTCGCGATAGCGTCCTGGCGTTCGGGGCAGCCGGCGACGGAAGATATCGCGACGAACGAGCGTGGCAGCTCGACGGAGAACGTCGCACCGTCACCAGGGCTGGAGGTCACCGCGATCGTGCCGCCGTGCGCGACCGTGTATTCGCGAGCGATGTAGAGTCCGAGCCCGAGACCGCCGTAGCCGAGCGTCGACGTCGCGCGCTCGAATGGCTCGAAGATCCTCTGCAGGTCGTCATTCGCGATGCCGGGGCCATGGTCGGCCACCGTGATCCTCGCGATGTCGTCGCACGTGCTGACGGTGACGGTGACGGGCCCACCGGCCGCGTACTTGATCGCGTTGCTCAGCAAGTTCTCGACGATCTGCTCGATGCGAAGGCGGTCCCAAAGCCCGTCCACCGCACCGAGGGCCTCGACCGTGACGTCGACGCCCGCGAGCGCGGCCACTTCGGCGAGCCGGTCCACCACCTCCTGCACGGCTTCGGGCAGGTCGAACCGCTCTCGTTGCAGCGTGAGCCTTCCGTTCGTGATCCGCGACAGGTCGAACAGGCTCTCCACGAGCTTCACGAGACGACTACCCTGCCGCAACGAGGAGTCCACCTTGCGCAGCATCGCCCCAGGTTGCCCTCCGCCGGTGAGCTCGTTCTTGAGACTTCTCAGCCGCAGCTGAAGTGTCGTGAGCGGGGTGCGCAGCTCGTGCGAAGCGATCGACAAGAACTCGTCCCGGGCCTGGACCGCACGCTCCGCGGTGCCGCACGCGCGCTTCAGGTCGTCGCAGTCGGTGAAGGTTCCGAGCCAGCCGACGATCCGATCTCCGTCGCCGAGCTCCGGCACGGCCCGACACAGATGCCATCCGAGCTCGCCATCCCGGCGCCGCAGCCTGCATTCCAGCTCGAACACCCGCTGCCCGGCGAGCCCCTCGCGCCAGCCCGTGATGCAGCGCTCGCTGTCGTCGGGCGAGATCGCCGACATCCATCCCCAGCCCTTCGCGCCGCTGGTGGTCTGGCCGGTGTACTCGTACCACCGGCGGTTGAAATACGTGATCGAGCCCTCCTCCGACGCCGTCCATACAATCTGCGGGATGGCCTCGGCGAGATTTCGGTAGCGTTGCTCGTTCGCGGTCCGGATCGCGATCAGCTCCAGCTCCCGTTCGCGGCGCTCGGCGGCGTGCAACGCTTCCACCTGCTCGCGGATTCGACGGTCCTTGCGAAACAGCTCGACGAAGATCGCGACCTTCGCGCGGAGGACGTCGGCATCGAGCGGCTTCATCAGATAGTCGACGGCACCGACCGAGTAGCCACGATAGATGAAATCGATGTTCGACTCGCCGGCGGTCAGGAAGATGATCGGCGTGTAACGCGAGCGCTCTCGTTGCTTGATCACCGTGGCGAGCTCGAAGCCGTCCATCCCCGGCATCACGACATCGACGAGGATGACCGCGAAGTCCCGCTCGAGGAGCCGGCGCAGCGCATCGTGCCCCGAGCGCGCGCGAACCAGGCGGTACTTCTCGGAGGCCAGGATGCTCTCGATGACCAGCAGGTCCTCTGCACGGTCATCCACGATCAAGATCTCCACATCGGTCGCCATCGGCTCGACCATGGTCAGTTGGACAGCCACATCCGCAGCAGCAACAGCAGTGTGTCCAGGTCGACCGGCTTGGCGATGTAGTCAGAGGCGCCTGCCTGGATACACTTCTCGCGATCGGCCTTCATCGCCTTGGCGGTGACTGCGATGATCGGGATCGACGCGAACCTGGGCTCCGCGCGGATCTTTCGCATCACCGTATAGCCGTCCATGTCGGGCATCATCACGTCCATGAGGATGATGTCCACGTGGGTCGATTCCAGCATACGGAGCCCGTCGCGCCCATTCTCGGCTGACACGACGTTGGCGTGATGCGCCTCGAGCACGCTGGTGATCGCGAAGATGTTTCGTACGTCGTCGTCGACGACGAGCACCGTCGTTCCCTCCAGGCTGGGGTTCGTCGGCAGCTCGCGTAACAGGCGCCGCTGCGGCTCGGATAGTCCGGCCTCGGTGCGATGGAGGCAGCGCGCGGTCTCGTCGAGCAACCGCTCCGGCGAGTCGACGTCCTTGACGCTCAGCAGCACCCGAGCTCCGGGTTCGATGTGACCGCCGTCGACCGGGATGTATTGCTTGGGAAGGTACAGGGTAAACGTACTGCCCTCTTCAGGGACGCTCTGAACACGGATCTCGCCGCCGAGGATCCGTGCGATCTCGCGGCTGATCGAGAGTCCGAGGCCGGTGCCTCCGTACCTGCGGCTGGTGGTGCCATCTGCCTGCTGGAACGCCTCGAAGATGATGCGGTGTTTGTCGGCGGGAATACCGATGCCCGTGTCCGTGACCGCGAACGCGATCACGGTGTCGGCCTCGTCGAGGAGACGATGATCTCGGCTCCAGCCTTCGACGGCGACCCGGATGTCCAGCGCGACCCGGCCGTGATCCGTGAACTTGAACGCGTTCGACAGCAGGTTCTTCAGGACCTGCTGGAGCCGCTTCGCGTCGGTCGCGATCGCGCCCGGGAGCCCTGGATGTAGCTGGATGCCGAATTCGAGGCGCTTTTCCTGGGCGATGTGGCGGAAGTTCTGTTCGAGGTACTCGCGGAGATCGCTGAACGCGACGGCCGAGGGCTCGATCGAGATCGTCCCGGACTCGATCTTCGAGAGGTCCAGGATGTCGCTGATCAGGGCGAGCAGATCCGTACCCGCGGCATGGATGGTGTTCGCGAACTCAACCTGCTTGGGGTGAAGGTTCCTGTCCGTGTTGTCGGCGAGCATCTTCGAGAGGATCAGCAGGCTGTTGAGTGGGGTGCGCAGCTCGTGCGACATGTTGGCCAAGAACTGCGACTTGTACTTCGAGGTCAACGCGAGTTGCTCGGCCTTCTCCTCGAGCTCTTCCTTCGCGAGCTCGACCTCGCGGTTCTTGACCTCGAGGAGCTTGGCCTTTTCCCCCAGCTGGTCGTTCGTGCGGCGGAGCTCCTCTTGCTGCTGCCGCAGCCGATCCTCGGACTCGCGCAGTGACGTGGCCTGGTTCTCGAGCCGCTCGTTGGTCTCGCGGAGCTCTTCCTGCTGGCTCTGCAGCTCCTGCGTCAGCGATTGTGACTGCTTGAGCAATGACTCGGTGCGCATCCCGGCCGCGATCGTGTTGACGACGATGCCGATGCTCTCGGTCAGCTGATCGAGAAAGACCTCGTGGATCTCCGAGAGGCGATCGAAGGATGCGAGCTCGATCACCGCGTTGACCTCGCCTTCGAACAGCACCGGCAGGATCAGGATGCTGAGCGGCTTGGCCTCTCCGAGCCCCGAGCTGATCTGGATGTAATCGCCCGGGACGTGCGCGAGCACGATCTTGCGCTTCTCGAACGCGCACTGGCCGATCAGCCCTTCCTTGAGCTTGAACTTCGTGGGCACGTGCTCGCGCTGTCGGTAGCCGTAGCTGGCGAGCAACTTGAGTGTGATCTCCCGTGACTCGGACTCGCGCTCGGAGAGATAGAACACGCCGTGCTGTGCCGAGACGAGCGGCGCGAGCTCGGACAGGATCTGCTGCGCGACCGTCACGAGGTCGCGCTGACCCTGGAGCATGCGCGTGAACTTCGCCAGGTTGGTCTTGAGCCAGTCCTGCTCGGTCGTCTTCTGGGTGGTGTCCTTGAGGTTCCGGATCATCTCATTGATGTTTTCCTTGAGCGCCGCAACCTCGCCGGAAGCCTCGACCGAGATCGATCGCGTGAGGTCCCCCTTGGTGACGGCGGTCGCGACGTCGGCGATCGCGCGCACCTGCGTGGTGAGGTTGCCGGCGAGCTGATTGACGTTGTCAGTCAGCGCCCGCCACGTGCCGGCCGCGCCGGGAACCTTGGCCTGCCCGCCGAGCTTGCCCTCGACACCGACCTCGCGCGCGACGGTCGTCACCTGGTCGGCAAACAACGCCAGCGTGTCGGTCATGCTGTTGATCGTGTCGGCGAGCTCGGCGATCTCTCCGCGCGCCTCGAGGGCGAGCTTGCGCTTGAGATCGCCGCCAGCCACCGCGGTCACGACCTTGGCGATGCCGCGCACCTGGTTGGTGAGGTTGCTCGCCATGGAGTTGACGTTGTCGGTGAGGTCCTTCCACGTCCCGGCCACGCCGCGGACCTGAGCCTGGCCGCCGAGCTTGCCCTCGGTGCCGACCTCGCGTGCGACGCGGGTGACCTCGGACGCGAAGGCGTTGAGCTGATCGACCATCGTGTTGATCGTGTTCTTGAGCTGGAGGATCTCGCCTTTGACGTCGACGGTGATCTTCTTCGAGAGATCCCCGTTCGCGACCGCCGTGGTCACCTCCGCGATGTTGCGCACCTGCGAGGTCAGGTTCGACGCCATCGAGTTGACGTTGTCGGTGAGGTCCTTCCAGGTACCGGCGACCCCCTTGACGTGCCCCTGTCCGCCAAGCTTGCCTTCCGTGCCGACCTCGCGCGCCACGCGGGTGACCTCGGACGCGAAGGCGTTGAGCTGATCGACCATCGTGTTGATCGTGTTCTTGAGCTGGAGGATCTCGCCCTTGACGTCGACGCTGATCTTCTTGGAGAGGTCACCGTTGGCGACTGCCGTCGTTACCTCGGCGATGTTGCGCACCTGCGAGGTCAGGTTGGACGCCATCGAATTGACGTTGTCGGTCAGGTCCTTCCAGGTGCCCGCGACGCCCTTGACCTCGGCCTGACCGCCGAGCTTGCCCTCGGTGCCGACCTCGCGCGCGACGCGCGTCACCTCCGACGCGAACGAGTTGAGCTGATCGACCATCGTGTTGATCGTGGTCTTGAGCTGGAGGATCTCGCCCTTGACGTCGACCGTGATCTTCTTGGAGAGGTCGCCGCGCGCGACGGCGATCGTGACCTCGGCGATGTTTCGAACCTGCGCGGTGAGGTTGCCGGCCATCAGGTTCACGTTGTCGGTGAGGTCCTTCCAGGTGCCGGCGACACCCTCGACCTGGGCCTGGCCGCCGAGCTTGCCCTCGGTGCCGACCTCGCGCGCCACGCGCGTGACCTCGGCGGCGAACGATCCGAGCTGCTCGACCATGCCATTGACCACCTTCGCAGTGCGCAGGAACTCGCCGCGGAGAGGTCGGCCATCGAGCTCGAGCGTCATCGTCTGCGACAGGTCGCCGGACGCGACCGCGCCGATCACACGGCCGACATCCGTGGTCGGCATGACCAGATCCCCGATCAACCCGTTGACCGAGTCGACGCAGCTTCGCCAGCCGCCGCACGCATCACCGAGCGCCATGCGCTGGCCGAGCTTTCCCTCCTTGCCGACGGCGGTGTTCAGCCTCTCGAGCTCGCGTGCCATCTCCTCGTTGAGCTCGATCACCTCGTTGAGGGTTCGCGCGATCTTTCCATCGATCCCGTTGCCGCGGATCGGCATCCGGACGGAGAAGTCGCCGGCCTTCAGGGCGCGTAGCACCGCGAGCAGCTTTGGGGTGGAGTCGGTCGCCTTGGTATGGCTCAGCATGAGGGGTTCTCCCGATCGAGCGCGGGCAAGACGATCCGGAACGTCGCGCCACGCCCGACCTCGCTCGTCACGCCGATCGTGCCGCCGAGCGAGGTGACGATGCTATGGCTGATCGAGAGTCCGAGCCCGGTGCCCTGACCGGGTGGTTTGGTCGAGAAGTACGGCTCGAAGATCCGCCCGAGCACGTGGGGCGGAATCCCCGCGCCCGTATCCGCGATCTCGATGACGAGATCGCCGGCTTCGTCGGTCCCAGCGCTCACGCGGACCTCGTGCTCCTGGGCGGCACCCTCGGGCAGCGCCTGCACCGCGTTCGTGAACAAGTTCAGGAACACCTGGCCCAATCGCCCCTCGTTGGCCATCACGGGCGGCGGATCGGTATAGCGCTTGACGAGCCGCGCCCGGTGACGGAGCTCGTTCGCGACCAGCTTGAGCGCGGCGTCGATCGGCACCCGGACGTCGACGGGCTTCATCCCGACGTCGTCGGTGCGCGAGAACGTCCGGATCCCGGTCATGATCCCGCGGATCCGCTCGGCCCCCTCCAGCGATCCTCGCACCAGGCTCTCCAGGTGCTCGACGCGGGCGCGGTTGGCGTCGTTCGCGAGGTCGGGTACCAGCCGTACGGCCTGCGTCAGCTGGAGGAGCACGTAGGTCAGCGGGTTGTTGATCTCGTGCGCGAGACCGGCCGCAACCGTCCCGAGCGCCGCGAGGCGGTCGGTCTGGGCGGTCTTCGCGGGGTCGAGCCGCTTCGCGTTCAGGTGGAGGACGTCTTCGATCGCGTGGCACAGCGTGTGGGCATCGAGAGGCTTTCGAAGGTACATGTCGGCATCGATCGCGGCTGCAGCCGCGCTGTTGCTTGCCGAGATCGCCACGACGGGCGTCGCGGCCAGCATCGGGTCGTTGCGCTGGACGACGCGAAACTGCCAGCCATCGAGCTTGGGCATCATCAGATCGAGCACGACGACGTCGGGCCGAGCCTCGCGGAGCTGGTGAAGCCCCTCGTTGCCATCGACCGCGGTGATCACGGTGTGGCCGAGCTCGGCCAGTGCCTCGCATAACGCTTCGCGAAGATCGGCGTCGTCTTCGACGAGGAGGACGCGTGGGCCCCGGCCAGTTCCGTGTTCAGGAGCACTGTCGTGCATGGTCGCCTCCATGTTCAAGGTTCGTGCCGCTGGGTTCACCGTTCGAGCAAGCCCAGGCGTCGCAGCTTCTCCCACAGGTGCTTCCGGGACATGCCGAGCAGCCGGGCCGCCTGCGTCTTGTTGCCGTGCGTCGCTTCCAGCGCGTGACGCAGATACTCGCGCTCGAACACGCGCACGGCCTCGGAGAGCGGTTTGACATCGCGATCACCGAGGGTGGCCGAGGCGCTGATGGTCGGCGAGATCTCGCGCGGCAGGTGCTCGAGATCGATCTCGAATCCTCGAGCGAGCACGACGGCGCGCTGGATCGCGTGCTCGAGCTCGCGGACATTGCCGGGAAACGGGTACGTCGACAGCGCCGCCCAGGCTCGTGGCGACAGCGTGGGGCGCCGCGCGGCTGGAGCATGCTTGCGCAAGAAATGGGAGACCAGCACCGGTAGGTCGCCCGTCCGCGCGCGCAGCGGCGGAACATCGAGGTCGAGCACCTTGATCCGGTAGTAGAGATCACCGCGGAAGGTTCCCTCGGCGACCATGGACCCGAGCTCGCGGTTGGTCGCCGAGATCAGGCGGACGTCGACGGCGACCTCGGTGTTCGTGCCGAGCGGGTGAAACCGTCCATCCTGGAGGACGCGGAGAAGCTTGGCTTGAGCGGCCAGGGACAGGCCGTTGATCTCGTCGAGAAACAGGGTCCCACCTTCGGCCGCCTTGAACTTGCCGTCCCGCTTCTGAAGCGCGCCGGTGAAGGCACCGCGCTCGTGGCCGAATAGCTCCGCTTCGATGAGCGCCTCGGGAAAGGCGGCGCAGTTCACGATGACGAGCGGTCGGTCACGGCGAGCACTCCGTTCGTGAATCATGTGTGCCAGTAGCTCCTTGCCCGTGCCGCTCTCGCCGGTGAGCAGGACTGGCGCATCGGTCGCCGCAACGGCCGCAACGCGACCGAGGACGAGCTCGATCTCGGGGGAGCGGCCGACGACCGGTGCGCCGAGATCGGGAGCTGCGGTCGAGGCGCGGTGCGCGACATCGAGCGTCTTCTGGATCGCCGCGCGCTGCTCGAGCTCGCCGACGGCTTCGACCACCGCCGCCGCCGACAGGGGCTGTGGTAGGCACACGAGCTCGGGAACCGCCAGCGCCTCGCGCGCGCGGTCGGCTCGTCTCGGGGGCTCGAAGCCCGCGACGACGACCTCGAAACGATCGTCGGCGAGCAAGGCGAGCGCCGTCGATGCGTCCGCTGCGACCACGTCGTGGCCGAGCGAGCGCAGCGCGCCGTGCGCAGCATCGCGTGCTTCCCTGTCGTCCTCGATGACCAGGATTCTCGGCATGCGGTCCTCGGCCTCGAAGCGTAGTCCTCGAGGTCTCGTCGATCATCACATCAGTAGATCGAGACGAGCATTACGGCTCTGAGCCGCGTCGATCGAGGTCAGGCGGTGACAGCGCACATGTGGCACGTGTCGATCAGGTAACGCGTCGTGTTGGTGCGTCGATGTCGTCGCGGGAGCACGACGTGCCGACGCTCGTTCGCGGTCGCGTCGAACGAACAGCGTGAGGTCTCGCGCGGACCGAGCCTCCTCGATGGCATGGCAAGTGAAACCTGTTGCCCGCCAGTGCGAGCCCTCGTAATCGACGATGACGATAGCCTGCGAAGTGTGGTTCGAGACCTCCTGCTCGAGATCGGCTACCAGGCTGTGCGGTTCGCCACCTGCGAGGATGCGTTCGAGATCACATCCCTTCGTTCGGAGGTGCCCGAGCTGATCGTGCTCGATGTCGATGGCCAGCGCAGCGAGCAGATGCGCCGGCGACTGGCGGCCGCCTATCCACAAGCCCCGGTCGTGGCGGTGAACCATGGCGAGTACGAGCTGACCCTGGAGACCGCGTTTGCCGTGCTACGCACCACGCGCCGGCGTCGTACGGATCGAGAGAAACGATTGACCGCACGGATGCGTCGGCTCGAACAGTCGAACGACGAGCTCATGCGAAGCGCGTGCATCGATCTTCTGACGGGAGTCGCCAACCGCCGGCATTTCGATGACCTGTTGGGCACCGAATGGAAGCGCGCCGCCCGCGGTGGGGCCGCGCTCTCGTTGGTCATGCTCGACCTCGACTACTTCCACGCGCTGAACGAGCGGTACGGCCACCCCGGCGGGGACGCGTGCCTCAGGCGCGTCGCCGATGCACTGGTGCGAGTGCTCCGGCGCCCCTCGGATATCGTCGCTCGCTATGGCGGCGAGGAGTTCGTCGCGCTCCTGCCGGACACTGATGCTGCGGGGGCATGCGTCGTCGCGGAACGGCTGCGTGCACAGGTCGAGGGGCTCCAGGTGCCGCACGCGGGGTCTGCGTGCAGCGCTGTGGTCACGTTGAGTGCCGGCGTGGCCACGGACAGGCCAGGCCTCGAGCGCAGTTGTCGGACGCTGGTCGGTGCCGCGGACCGCGCGCTGTTTCGTGCCAAGCAGGAGGGACGCAACCGGGTCTGCGCCGACACCGGGCCAGCGGGGCCCATCGTCGTGTGTCGGCCGAACAGACCACCGGGGCCCTTCGTGTTCGCGGAGCCGTTCCTCGCCGGATGCATGCCGAGGCTGCTCGCGGCGACTCGGAGCGGGGTCGGCTCGACGCGCGATCGAGCGGACCTCGACCGGGCGGCCGCGATGAGCCGCGAGCTCCGCCGAGTGGGGGCGAAGCTCGGCTTCGAGGTCTTGACGGAGCTCGGTTGCCGCCTCGAGCTCGCCGTCCGTGGAGGCGATCACGATCGGGTGCGCCAAGTGCTCGACGAGGTCGCGTGGTACCTCGACCACGTTCAGGTCGTGTATCAGCGTCCCGCGGCGCGAGGCAGCGTCTCGCCGGAGACCGGCAAGCTCGCGCACACGTCGACGCGCAGTTGATCGTGGCGAATCGGTGACGTCGCACATGTGGGCTGCTGCGATCCGGTAGCGCGGTGAAAGGCAACCTCGAGGCCCGACGTGCATCACCGACTGGCACGAAGCTTGATATCTGCCTTCACGTGAGAAAGGACCACATCGCAACAAGACGTCACGAGCGCGTAGCTCCCAAGGCCACGGCGAATCCCCGGTGCGCATGCTGTGACTCGCGGCTACCGCGCCGGGCGACCACGCCGTTCTGCACCGAGTGCCTCGGGCTCGTCAGGGCACACGATTCCAGCGATCCCTACGACGAGCTCGGCGAAGGCGACTGAAACCCCATCATGGAGGCATCGATGAGATCAGACACGCATCGGCGAAAGATCCGCCAACACCGTACTTCAGGACACGTGCACGATCACCGTGAAGCCCCGGGTGCCGCCGCCAGAGACCTCTCCGGCGTCCCGCTGAGCGAGGTGATGACCCGGAGCGTCGCCTGTGTATTCGAGGATCTCAGCATCGACACACTCGAGGAGTTCCTGCTCGAGCGCGACCTGTCGGGCGTCCCGGTCATCGACCACGATCGCAGGTTGGTTGGGTTCGTCGCGATGACCGACATCGTACGCGAGCTCCACGATCGAGGAGACACCAGCGAGCAGTGCGCGGCCGAGGACTTCGCGTGGGGATTCCATTGCGAGCCCGAGCTGCCGACCGTCTTCCAGCTGATGTCGCCGGTCGCGTTCGAGTTGCAGGCGTCGTGCTCGGTAGCGATCGCGATCGAGCTGATGACGTCGCAGCAAGTCCATCGCGTGCCGGTCGTCTCCGACGAGGGGCGCCTCGTGGGGATCGTCACGGCGGGCGACGTCGTTCGCTATCTCGCTCGTGGGGAAGGATCCGCAGCGGCGCCCGCGGACCCCGCGGATGCGGGCCCGGATGCGCGAGTCGTCGGGGAGCGCGAACGGTCGGCAGAAGCCGAGCGGGTGGTCTCGCTCGGCTTCCTGGCGAGCGGTCTCGCGCATCAGGTCAACAATGCGTTGACGCCGATGCGCCTGAGCCTGGGACGGCTCACGAGCTTCGAGCTGTCGCGCCGGCCGCTATCGGCTGAGCGCATGCATCGCATCGAGCTGTTGCAGGACGTGCGCGAGGGCGTCGAGCGCATCGAGCGGATCGTTCACGAGCTCAGGGAGTTCTCTCACACCGACGACGTGGAGAACCGCCCGATCGAGATCACGGAGGTGCTGGAGGCCGCGATCGGGCTTGCCGCACATGAGATCCGGCACCGGGCGCACCTCGTTCGCGACTACAAGCAGATGCCGCTGGTGAGCGCGCGGCTCGCAGATCTGCGCCAAGTGCTGTTGAACCTCCTGATCAACGCGGCCCACGCGATCCCGGAGGGCGAAGCACACGTCAACGAGATCCGCGTCGCGACCGGCACCGATGAGCGGGGGTTCGCGTTGATCGAGATCGAGGATACCGGGGCGGGGATTCCCTCCGACACGCTACCCCGCATCTTCGAGCCGTTCTTCACGACCCAGCCGGCCGGCAAGGCGCTCGGGCTCGGGCTTGCCTTCGCACGCGACGTCGTGACGGCGCTCGGTGGAGACATCGGCGTCGACAGCATGGAGGGCATGGGAACGGCGATCCGGGTGGCGCTGCCACCGTGCGCTCCGGGGGCAACGGCTTCGAGCGCCATCGCCAAGCTGCCACGGCATCGCGTCAAGCTGGGCGAGCGGCTCCGGATCCTGATCGTGGACGACGACCGGCCGGTCGCCGCGGCGATCGCGCTGGAGCTCGGCGAGCACGACGTGGTGGTAGCCGAGAGTGGTCGCGAGGCTCTCGAGATCTTGCGACGCGACAAGGACTTCGACGTGATCCTGTGCGACCTGATGATGCCCGAGGTCTCGGGGATGGACGTCTACGAGGCGCTGCGCCTGATCGACGCCGCGCTGCTCGGCCGCGTCGTGTTGATGACGGGTGGCGCGTTCACGATCCGGGCGGGCGAGTTCCTCTCCAGGGTGAATGCACCGATGCTCGAGAAGCCGTTCGAGTCTGGGCAACTGCACGCGATCGTGAACACGCTCGAACGTCGGCGGGAGGCCTCCGAGGCGGCGATCGCGGCCTCGGAGGTGGATGCCGACGCGTGGAGACCATCGGACGTCTCGCCCGGAAAGGAGGCCTAGCGTCGCGGCGACGAGCGGCGCTGCGGGATCCTCCCCGCTTGCAATCCCCGATCGGGCTGGATACGGTCGCGGCGCTCTTAGCCTTCTGCTCGCCTGGAGGACACCATGAAGAAACTACTCAGGCTGCTTGCGTGTATCTGTGTCGCCGGGCTTGCCACGGTGGCTCACGCGGAGACTCGGTTCGTGCTCGTCAGCCACGCCCCGGACTCGGACTCGTGGTGGAACACGATCAAGAACGCCATCAAGCAGGCGGGTGAGGACTTCGGCGTCACCGTCGACTATCGCAACCCCTCCAGCGGCGATCTGGCGGACATGGCCCGCATCATCGAGCAGGCCTCGGCGCGGAACTACGATGGCGTCATCACCTCGATCGCCGACATCGACGTCCTGAAGAAGCCGATCGCCCAGGTCGTCGCTAAGAAGATCCCTCTCGTCACGATCAACTCCGGCACCACCGCACAGAGCCAGCAGCTCGGCGCCATCATGCATGTCGGACAGCCCGAGTACGACGCCGGCAAGGCGGCCGGTGAGCGCGCCAAGGCGGCCGGCGCGAAGTCGTTCCTCTGCGTGAACCACTACGCCACCAACCCGGCGTCGTTCGAGCGCTGCAAGGGCTTCGCCGACGCCCTCGGGGTCGACTACAAGAAGGCCACCCTCGACAGCGGCGACGACCCGACCACCGTCGAGAGCAAGGTCAGCGCCTACCTGCGCAAGAACCCGAGCACGGCAGCGGTCTTGACGCTCGGCCCGAACTCGGCGCACCCGACGCTCAAGGCGATCGCCAAGCTCGGGCTCAAGGGCAAGATCTTCATGGCCACCTTCGATCTGTCACCGGAGATCTCGGCCGGCATCAAGGACGGCACGGTGGCGTTCGCGATCGATCAGCAACCGTATCTCCAGGGCTACGTCCCGGTGGCCGTGCTGGCGATCATGAAGCAGCAGAAGACGCAGGATGTCGCCAAGGTCATGGACGCCCTCAAGGCCAACCCGAAGGCCAAGGCCCGGTTCGAGGCGTATGGCCTCTCCGTGGTGTACGGAACCCGGCACATCAGCTCCGGCCCCGGCTTCGTGACCAAGGACAACATCGGCAAGGTCGAGAAGTTCGCCGGGCAATACCGCTGAGCTGATGTCCGATCGCTCCGACGACCGGGTGCGGAAGCTCTCCCTGTTGCACCGGGTCATGGGGAGGCCCGAGGCGACCGCCGTCGCCGGCACCCTTCTAGTGTTCGCGATCTTCTGGGTGAAGGCCGGCGACTCGGGCATGTTCGCCCTCGACGGGGTGATGAACTGGTCGGTCGTCGCGGGCTACCTCGGCATCCTCGCCGTCGGTGCATGCCTGCTGATGATCGGCGGAGAGTTCGATCTCTCCATCGGCTCGATGATCGGGTTCACCGGCATGGTGGCCGCCATCCCGCCGCTCCACTTCGGTTGGCCGGTCTGGCTGTCGATGGTGGTCTCCCTCGCCTGCGCGCTCGTGCTCGGCTTCGTGAACGGCCAGCTCGTCGTCCGCACCGGGCTCCCCTCGTTCATCGTGACGCTCGCCTTCCTCTTCATCCTGCGCGGGCTGACGCTGGCGTTCTCGATCATCGTTGCCGATCGCACCATCGTCAGCGGCATCGGCGACCTGGCGGAGCAAGATCCGGTCGCCAGGTTCCTGTTCTCGGGGACGTTCGGCGACGGCTGGTTCGACTGGATGGCGCAGCACGGCTGGATCCGCGCGCTCGACGACGGCACACCGCTCGTACGGGGCATTCCCAAGGTGCTGATCTGGTGGGCCGTGCTCGCTGCCGCGTGCTCGTTCCTGCTCACCCGGACGCGGTTCGGCAACTGGATCTTCGCCGTCGGGGGCGACGCCAGCGCCGCCAAGAACGTGGGCGTCCCGGTCAAGCGCGTGAAGGTCTCGCTCTTCATGTTCACCGCGCTGTGCGCCTGGCTGTTCGCCATGCTGCAGATCTGCGACATCGGATCTGCGGCGGCCGACCGCGGTCTCCAGAAGGAGTTCGAGGCGGTCATCGCTGCGGTCATCGGCGGCTGTCTGCTCACCGGCGGCTATGGCTCGGTCATCGGCGCCTGCTTCGGCGCCGTCATCTTCGGCGTCGTGCAGGTCGGCATCACCTATACCAACATCAACGCGGACTGGTTCCGCGTGGTCCTGGGCCTGATGCTCCTGCTCGCGGTGCTGTTCAACAACCAGGTGCGCCGTCGCATCACACAGACGAGGTGAGCATGGCCCCGGATCCCTCGTCGGAGTACGTCCTCGAGCTCGACAACGTCAGCAAGTTCTTCGGCACGGTCATCGCGCTGGAAGACGTCACCCTGCGCCTCAAGCGTGGCGAGGTGCACTGTCTGCTCGGCGACAACGGCGCCGGGAAGTCCACCCTCATCAAGATCCTGGCCGGTGTCCATCCGCCGAGCCGCGGGACCTACCGGGTCGACGCCGAGCCCGTCGTCTTCGATTCGCCCCGCGATGCGCTCGATCGGGGCATCGCCACCGTCTACCAGGACCTGGCGCTGGTGCCGCTCATGAGCGTGTACCGGAACTTCTTCATGGGCCGCGAGCCGACGCGTACCTACGGGGGGCTCGTCCGGGTGTTCGATCGACGCCTCGCGATGAAGGTTGCGAACGAGCGGCTCGCGGACATGGGGATCCTGGTGCGCGACGCCGAGCAGGCGGTCGGGACCATGTCGGGCGGCGAACGCCAGTGCCTGGCCATCGCACGCGCGATCCACTTCGGCGCGCGCGTGCTGATCCTCGACGAGCCCACCGCCGCCCTCGGCGTGAAGCAGAGCGCGAACGTGCTCCGGATCATCGCCCGGGCGCGCGACAAGGGCATCTCGGTCATCTTCATCACGCACAACGTGCACCACGCCTATCCCGTCGGAGACACCTTCACGCTGCTCCACCGCGGCCGGTCGATGGGCACCTTCCAGAAGAGCGAGATCTCCCGCGACGAGGTCCTGAACATGATGGCCGGCGGACAGGAGATGCAGGACCTCATGTCCGAGCTGGGCGTCCGGCTGTGACCGCAGGACGTGCGGCCGCGCCGCCGGTCCTGCGCACTCCGCCGACGATGCCCGGCACGGCTGCGCGCATCGCGTCGATGAAGCGGCGCAGGCGCGCGGCGTAGAACCGCGCCTGCGGGTAGACGAGATAGACGGGCAGCGGGTCGGCGCCCCACGGCGGCGCGACCTGCACGAGCCGGCGGCGCGCGAGGTCGTCCTCGAGGAGCCAGCCCGATGCGACGCACACGCCGACGCCCGCGAGCGCGGCGGAGCGCAGCGCGTACAGGCTGTCCGTGCTCATGCGCGGGCGGATGGCGAGCACGATGCGCTCGCGGGTCGTGGCATGGGTCAGCGCGACCTCGGTGCGATAGAAGGTGCGCAGCGCGAGCCACGGCAGTGATGCGAGGGTGGAGGGATGGGCGCGCGGAGGGCGCTTACCGACGAGGGAGGGAGCCGCGACCGCGATGCGCGGGACCTCCGCGAGCCGAAGCGCGATCAGCGATGGATCGGTGACGGCCCCCACGTGGATCGCGCAGTCGATGCCGTCGGCGATGAAGCTCGGGATGTCGTCGCGCAGCAGCCACTCGACGGAGACGCGTGGATAGCGCGCGAGGTACTCGACGAGCGGCGCGACGAGCATCTCCTGGCCGAAGGCGTGTGGCACCACGACGCGCAGCGTGCCGCCGGGCTCCGCGCTCGCTCCGCGCAGGTCGGACTCGAAGGCCTCGAACCCGGCGAGCAGCTCCTTCGCGCGCTCGAAGCAGCGCTCGCCGTCCTCGGTGAGCTTCATCGCGTGGGTCGAGCGCTGGAGCAGCAACAGCCCGAGCGCGCGCTCGAGGGACTGGAGGCGGCGGCTGACGGTAGGCTGCGTCGTCCCGAGCTGCGCGGCGGCCGCCGACAGGCTCCC
>Ga0207856_1000079_pt1 | contig 18819 bp, 20 predicted proteins | sample LuqExpMetageno21_FD_187779 | JGI IMG/M metagenome (GOLD analysis project Ga0207856, IMG submission 187779) | Tropical forest soil microbial communities from Luquillo Experimental Forest, Puerto Rico - Sample 21 (SPAdes) | ecosystem: Environmental > Terrestrial > Soil > Tropical forest ... | reverse complement strand
GCCTGCTGGTCCGTCAGCCGGCCGGGCCCGTGAAGACGGCGGCACGCCCGAACGCCCCGGCGTCCGCGGGATCGCCCCCTTCCGCCCCCTCTTCCGCGCCGTTTCCCGTCCGCATCGGCGCCTTGCGGATTCGGGACAGCCGGCTGAAGTTCACCGACCTGAGTCTGGTGCCGCAGTTCGCCGCGACCATCCACCATCTCAAGGGCACCATCGTCGGGCTCAGCACTCAACGCGGTACGCGCAGCCAGATCGAACTCGATGGATCGGTGGACGAGTACGGGCAGGCGCGAATCCGCGGCGCACTGAATCCGTTCGAGCCCCGAGAAAACACCGACGTGAATGTCGTATTCCGCAATATCGACATGGTGGGCCAGAGCCCCTACTCGATGAAATTCGCTGGCTATCGCATCGCCGCCGGGAAGATGTCGCTGGACCTGCGCTACCAAGTGCGCAACAGCCAGCTCGCGGGCGACAACAAGATCGTGATCGACCAGCTCACATTGGGCGAAAAGGTGGAAAGCCCCGATGCCACCAAACTGCCGGTGGCGCTGGCGATCAACATCCTGAAGGACGACCAAGGCCGCATTGACCTCGGCCTCCCCGTGTCGGGCAACCTCGATGATCCGGACTTCGACTATGGCGCGCTCATCTGGAAAGCATTGGCCACCCTTGTCACGCGGATCATCACGGCGCCTTTCCGCGCCATGGCGGGCGGCGGCGCAGGCGACCAGAACCTGGAGGCCATCGAATTCGACCCAGGCAGCGCCGAACTGCTCCCGCCCGAGCGCGAAAAGCTGGCCCGCGTCGCGGAAGTGCTCAACAAGCGGCCGCAGTTCAAGCTCTCGGTACCGGCTGGCTACGCACAGGAAGCCGACACCGCCGCGCTGCGCGCGCGGGCCGTGCATCAGGAACTGGCGCGCCGGGCCGGGCTGCCGGCGGCCGCGCAAGCGTCGGGCAACCCGCCGGATCTTGGCGACAGTCGCATGCAGTCTGCTGTGCGCGAGCTGTATGCCCAGCGCTTCGGCGGCGCCGAACTCGACAAGGTACGGGTCGCCACGCAAAACGCGCCGCCGAATACAGGCACGCCCGGTGACAGCGCCGAACAGCCCCACCACCTGACGGTGTTCCAGCAGTTGCGCCGTGCGATGCGCGGCGAACCTCAGGTTGCCGACACCGGCGGCTTCTATGGCGAACTGCTCAAGAGGCTGGAGCAGGAACAGTCCCTGCCGCCCGATGTGCTTTCACAATTGGGCCAGCAGCGCGCACAAGCGGTGGCCGCGGCGCTCACCCAAGCCGGCGTGGCCGCGGAACGCGTGACGACTGCCGCACCGGCAATGGTGGCTGCCACCGGCCAGCGCCTGGTGCCGCTGAAGCTCGCGCTGGACGTACATTGATCAGAACAGGTCGTTGCCCGTGCCGCCTTCAGCACGCACAGCCCGGAGGAAGCCGGCGCGCGCCTCCAGCCGCTCCACGTACGCTTTCAGCTGGGGCTTGAACACGTCGTCGAGCTTGAGCAGCTTGGCAAAGCGCAGCGCATAGCCCACCGAAATATCGGCTGCGGTAAAGCGATTGCCGCACAGGAACTCGTTGTGCGCCAGGACCTCTTCGATCCACTTCAGGCGCCCGCCGAAGAAGCGGCGATAGTCTTCGGCGGCTTGCGGCAACCGCCGCTCTTCCGGCTCGACTTGCGAGTAGCGCAGATGCACCGCCAGCGGAAAGGTCAGCGTGGCTTCGCCATAGCCAACGTAGTTGAGGTAGGCCGCGTAGCCCTGCTCGTCCGGCGCAAGGCACAACCGGGGACTCGCGTGGCGCTGCGCGAGGTAGTGGCAGATCATGCTGGATTCCGTCATTCGCACCTCGCCGTCGATGTAATACGGAATGGTTCCCAGCGGGTTGATTTCGAGGAAATCCCGCGCGTGAACGCGCGGGGGAAAGGGCAGTACCCGCAGCTCGTAGTCCAGGCCGAGTTCTTCGAGCATCCACAACACGCGAAACGAGCGCGCCTGGCGGCAGTGGTAGAGCAGCGGACGGTTCATGGCTGAGTTGTTCTCCAGATAAACAAGGCCCGTTCTAACAGCTGGTTACCAGCGGGTAGAATTGCTGAGTTGTTTCGGGCGAATCCAGCCGCCTCGATCACTTGTCCCCGGCGCAAGCGGCGGATAAATTTCAAAGTGTAAATAGTCAGCGACTGGCTCGTTTCTCACCATATGTCCTTCAAACGTCTGCGGAACAGCATCTACGGGTTGCTGGGCAATGCGCCTGCCCCCTCCGATTCCGTTATGCAGGACGGCGCCGAGGACATCCGCGAAGCCATGCTGGCGGTGCTGGGCGAGGACGGACCCACGCGGTTTCCGCAGATCATCCGCCGCATCCGCTATGCCGACGATATCCAGGCCTTGTGGTATCTGCGCGGCGACCTGATGGCGGCGCTAGCCGCCCTGCACGGTGAAGCAGCAGCGCGGCAACGCGTGGCCAGCATCACCGATCAATTCCAGGGCCTGCTGCCGCGCGGGCAGATGTCTCGCCCCAGCCCGCTGGTCGGATAAACGCCACGTCAGTGGCGATGCCCCCACAGGACGAAGGCATCACGGCCTTCCACCGCGACGTGCACTTGCGCTCCCACGGGCAGGCACACCTTGGTCGGCACATGGCCGAACGGCAGGTTGGTGAGCACCGGCGCCTTCACCTGTGAGCGCAGCCAGTCCACCACGGTCTGGAAGCGGTAGCCGCGGTCGTGCGCAGCAAGCTTGTAGTTGTTGAAATGCCCAAGCAGGATGGCCTTCTGGCGCCCCAGGATGCCGGCGTGGAGCAATTGGGCCAGCATCCGCTCGATCCGGTAAGGGTGCTCGGCAACGTCTTCCAAAAACAGGATGCCGCCACGCACCTGCGGCATCCAGGGCGTGCCGATGAGCGATGTGATCATCGCCAGGTTGCCGCCCCACAAGGTGCCCTTGGTCTCGAACGCTGTTTCGCGCGCCTCGGTGCGCGGTAGTTGCCAGCCGGCGCCCTCGCCCTGCCCGCAAACCAGGTCCTGGAAGCAGTCCTGCATGATGTCGTCGGGCTCGGCTTCCACGCCGAAGTCCTCGCCGACGGCCGGGCCGGCCCAGGTCGTGGCGCCGGTCTCGGCCAGCACCGCGTTCTGGAATGCGGTGAAGTCGCTCAGGCCAACGAACAACAAGCCGCGCTCGATCGCCTTGGCCACCTGCTTGTACCGGATCTGCGGCAACAGGCGCGTGAGCCCGTAGCCGCCGCGCGTGGTCATCGCGACATCGGCGCCGCTGGCCGTCGCCCGGGCGATGCCAGCCAGCCGCACCTCGTCGTCTCCGGCAAAACGCATGCTTCGGGCAAAAGCGGCTTCGTCCAGTTCAACGTCATGGCCGAGCGCCTGAAGGCGCTGCACACCACGTCGGATGACAGACCTTTCGCGAACGGCACTGGAGGGGGAAAAGATGTAGATCTTCTTTTTCACGAGCGGAAGTATCCCACCGCCGCGCGCGCGATCGGCTCGCCGTGTTCCTGCACGAAATGGCCGGCCTGGTCCAGGACCAGGGGTTCAGCGCAGCCGCGAATCTGCTGACGCAAGTCCTGCATCACCGGCACGCCGAGCACGGGATCCTGCGCGCCGATGGCCATCATCGTGCGGCCGGCCCATTCATGTCGCCAGAACTCGCGCGCCTCTCGCGAGATCGCAGCGCCGTCATCCTGCAGTGACTCGGGAACCATGGGCGGGAAGGCGCGCAGGGCGGCGCGGTGGCCGCGGTCGGGAAACGGCGCGTTGTAGGCGGCGCATTCGGCCGCACTCATGTGCGGATTTCCGCGGGCGAACAGGCGTGCGATGTCGAATTCGGGATTCCTGGCGCACATCTCGCGCCAGGCGAGAAAGCCGGGGCTGAGCACCGCATCGCCCGTGCCCAACGTCGTGTTCATCACCAGCAAGTCACGGTACCGGTGAGGAGCCGCCATCGGCAACGTGAGCCCGAGCAGCCCACCCCAATCCTGCACCACCAGCACGACGTTGCGCAGGTCCAAACGTTCCACGAATTCGAGCAGCACCTGCCGATGCCAGCTGAAGCTGTGTGCCGCGTCCTTCTTGGGTTTGTCGCTCTTGCCGAAGCCGATCATGTCCGGCGCGACCACGCGATGTCCCGCTTCGAGGAAGACGGGGATCATCTTGCGGTACAGGTAGCTCCAGGCCGGGTTGCCATGCAGACACAGCCAGGTCAGGGCGGCGTCGCGCGGGCCTTCGTCGAGGTAGTGCATCCGCAGGCCCGCGAGCGCCGGCAGATCGCTCACATATTGCGGCGCCCACGGGTACCCCGGGAGTGCCGCGAAACGCGCTTCGGGCGTGCGAACGGCGTCGTCCCGCAGCGGCTGACCGAGGGCCCGGTCCTCCGAGCGCCTTCCCTTGAAGAAATCGGCCAGCAACTGGCTGCAATCCTGCGCCAGGACGCCCCCGTCGACCAACGTGCGGTGATTGAGCTGCTTGCTGGCAAACAGGTCCACCACCGAGCCGGCGGCGCCGGTCTTGGGATCGCGCGCTCCATACACCACGCGCGACAGGCGGGCATGCATCAGCGCGCCTGCACACATCGCGCAGGGTTCGAGCGTGACGTACAGGGTACAGCCGTCGAGCCGGTAGTTGCCCACGGTGCGAGCCGCAGAGCGCAACGCCACGATTTCCGCGTGTGCCGTGGGGTCGCTCTCACCCACGGGCGCGTTGCGGCCAACCGCAATCACTTCGCCTTCACGCACCAGCACCGCTCCGACCGGCACTTCGCCGGCGGCAGCAGCTTCGCGCGCCTGTTCCAGGGCGATGGCCATGAAGGCCTCGTCGTTCACTTGATTTCGTCGGGCATGGGCCGTGCCTGCTGCGTGGCGGCGTCGATGGCCTGCTTGAACTGCTCGACCTGTTGCTGGGGTGTTCCGGTCGGTACGGCCATGCTGCTGCCGGAGGCCACAACCGGTGCAGGCACGGGAGATACGGCCGATACGGCGCCGAGTTGTTTCTTCGCTAACAAGCCCACGATCGCGACCACGATCAACAGGCTCAGCGCGCCAAATATCGTCCTCATATCACCCCCCCAGTCCCAGTTGGTCCATCCACTGCGCCAGCGCGCGCTCGTCTTCGTTGCCGGCAGCGTAGGTCGCCTTCAGCTTGGCATGCGATTCGGGCCGGTGCTGGTTGATCTTCAGCTTGCACTGCCACTCCAGCACCCGCAACTCCATCCCGACGATCCCGGCCAGCATCTTGTGCGCGAATTCCTCGCCCAGACCGCGCCACTGCTCGGCGTACGGCGGCTCATGGTCGCCGATCAGCTTCTTGAGCAGCGCATCCTTCGCTTCCGGTGTTTCGACCAGCCGGGCCTCGACCTTGCAGTGCACCGCCACGTAGTTCCAGCTCGGCACCCGCGCCAGGTCCGGATAGATCCTCGGCGACTGGAAGGCGTGCGGCCCCAAGAAGGTCACCACCGCTGTCGGACGCGCTTGCAGGTATCGCCAATGGGGATTGGCCTTGGCGCAGTGGCCCCAGAGCACGAAAGGATCGCCCTTTCCTTCCAGGTGCAGCGGCAGGTGGGTGACGAAGGGCAGCCCGTCGTCGTCGTTGGAGATGAGGCTGGCGAAGGGGTGGGAGCGCATCAACTGCGCCGCGATCTTCGCGTCCTGGGATTTGAAGTGCGGCGGCAGGTACATGCTGTCTACTCCCACTCGATGGTGGCCGGCGGTTTGCTGCTGACGTCGTAGGTGACGCGGTTGATGCCGCGCACCTCGTTGATGATGCGGCTCGACACCTTCTTGAGCAACGCATAGGGCAGTTCGGCCCAGTCCGCGGTCATGAAGTCGCTGGTCTGCACCGCGCGCAGCGCCACGACGTAGTCGTAGGTACGCCCGTCGCCCATCACGCCCACGCTCTTCACCGGCAGGAACACGGTGAACGCCTGGCTGGTCAGGTCGTACCAGCTCTTGCCGGTCTGCGGGTCCTCGAAGTTGCGCAGTTCCTCGATGAAGATCGCGTCGGCACGGCGCAGCAGGTCGGCGTATTCCTTCTTCACCTCGCCCAGGATGCGCACGCCCAGGCCGGGACCCGGGAATGGATGGCGATAGACCATCTCGGGCGGCAGGCCCAAGGCGACACCCAGTTCGCGCACTTCATCCTTGAACAGGTCGCGCAAAGGTTCGAGCAATTTCAGCCCGAGCTGCTCGGGCAATCCACCCACGTTGTGGTGGCTCTTGATCGTGACCGCCTTCTTGCTCTTGGCGCCGCCGGATTCGATCACGTCCGGATAGATGGTGCCTTGCGCCAGCCAGGCGACTTGGCGCGAATGTGTCTGCTTGATCTTCGCGGCCTCGGCCTTGAACACCTCGACGAACTCGCGGCCGATGATCTTGCGCTTGGCCTCGGGGTCGCTCACGCCGGCGAGCTTGCCCAGGAACAGGTCGCTCGCATCGACACGCACCACCTTGGCGTGCAGCTTGCCCGCGAACATGTCCATGACCATGTCGCCTTCGTTCAGGCGCAGCAGGCCGTGGTCCACGAACACGCAGGTGAGCTGGTCGCCGATGGCACGATGGATCAGGGCCGCAGCCACGGATGAATCCACGCCGCCCGACAGGCCGAGAATCACTTCCTCGTCGCCCACCTGACGGCGGATGGCTTCCACCGCTTCCTCGATGTGATCGCGCATGATCCAGTCGGGCTGGGCCTGGCAGATCCCCAGCACGAAGCGCTCGAGCAGCGCCCGCCCCTGCGTGGTGTGTGTGACCTCGGGGTGGAACTGCACGCCGTAGATGCGGCGATCGTCATCAGCCATGCCGGCTATCGGGCAGGACGCTGTCGAAGCCATCAGCTTGAAGCCGGGCGGCATCTCGGTGACCGTGTCGCCGTGGCTCATCCACACATGAAGCATGCCGTGGCCTTCGGCCGTGACGTAGTCCTGGATGCCATCCAGCAGCTTCGTGTGGCCGCGGGCACGCACTTCGGCGTAGCCGAATTCGCGCTTGTGGCTGCTGTCGACCTTGCCGCCCAGCGCCTCGGCAATGGCGTACATGCCGAAGCAGATGCCCAGCACCGGGATGCCGAGCTCGAACACCGCGCGCGGCGCACGCAGGGTTTCGTCTTCCCACAGGCTGGCGTGGCTGCCTGAAAGGATCACGCCCTTGAGCTTGCCGTCGGCGGCGAAGCTGCGCACCCAATCGTCGCCGACATCGCAGGGGTGGACCTCGCAATACACGTGTGCTTCACGCACGCGCCGCGCGATCAGCTGCGTGACCTGCGAGCCGAAGTCGAGAATGAGGATCTTGTCGTGTTGCATCGGGCCCGTGTGCTATTCGGCGCGGTAGTTCGGCGCTTCCTTGGTGATCTGCACGTCGTGCACGTGGCTTTCGCGCATGCCGGCGGCGGTGATCTGGACGAATTCGGCTGTGCTGCGCATGTCTTCGATGGAAGCGCAACCGCAGTAGCCCATGGCCGCGCGAACGCCGCCCGCCAGCTGGAACACGATGGTCACCAGCGAGCCCTTGTACGGCACGCGGCCTTCGATGCCCTCGGGCACCAGCTTGTCGGCGTTGGGGTTGCCGGTGGTCGCTTCCTGGAAGTAGCGGTCGGCGCTGCCCTGCTGCATCGCGCCGATGGAGCCCATGCCGCGGTAGCTCTTGTAGCTGCGGCCCTGGTACAGCACGATCTCGCCCGGCGCCTCTTCGGTACCGGCGAACATGCCGCCCATCATGACGGTGCTCGCACCCGCGGCAATGGCTTTGGCAATGTCGCCCGAGAAGCGGATGCCGCCGTCGGCGATCAGCGGCACGCCGGTTCCGGCCAGCGCCGTGGCCACGTTGTCGATGGCGGTGATCTGCGGCACGCCCACGCCCGCCACAATGCGGGTGGTGCAGATGGAGCCGGGGCCGATGCCGACCTTTACCGCATCGGCACCCACCTCCACCAGCGCGCGCGCGGCCGAACCGGTCGCGATATTGCCGCCGATGACGTCCACGTCCGGATAGTTGCGCTTGACCCAGCGCACCCTCTCGATCACGCCCTTGCTATGGCCGTGCGCCGTGTCGACGACGATGGCATCGACACCCGCCTTGACCAGCGCCTCGACGCGCTCCTCGGTGCCTTCGCCCACGCCCACCGCAGCCCCCACGCGCAGACGTCCGGACGCATCGCGGGCGGCATTGGGGAAGCTGGTCTGCTTGGTGATGTCCTTGACGGTGATCAGGCCCTTGAGCTCGAAGGCGTCGTTGACCACCAGCAGGCGTTCCAGCTTGTGCTTGTTCAACAGCGCCTTGGCCTCGGCCGGGCTGGTGCCCTCGCGCACCGTGATCAGCTTTTCGCGCGGCGTCATGATCTGGCTGACCGGCACTTCGTAGCGTGTCTCGAAGCGCAGGTCGCGGCCAGTGACGATGCCGACGACCTTGCCGGCATCCAACACCGGAAAACCCGAAATCCCCAGCTGCTCCGACAGATCCAGCACCTGCCGCACCGAATGCGAGGGCGTGATGACCACCGGGTCACGCAGCACGCCGGATTCGTAGCGCTTCACGCGCGCCACTTCAGCGGCCTGCTGCTTGGCTGTCAGGTTCTTGTGGACGATGCCGATGCCACCTTCCTGGGCAATGGCGATGGCCAGGCGCGCCTCGGTGACCGTATCCATCGCGGCGGACACCAGCGGCAGGTTCAGCGAGATGTTTCTGGAGAAGCGGGTAGCGAGGGAAGTGTCCTTGGGAAGGACCTGGGAGAACGCCGGCACCAGCAACACATCGTCGAAGGTGAGCGCTTTTCCTAAAAGGCGCATGTCAGAGCTCCAAAAAGTGGATTGTACCCGTGGCCCTTCAGGCTCCCATTGGCGCGGCGCGCGTGGCGTACTTCGCACACCGCATCCTCGCAAATGCAGGGACTGCCATACCGCAGAGCTACACTGCCCTCATGAATCAGTACCTTCGCCTCGCAGTCATTGGTCTGGCCTGTGCCTTCGCACCTGTCTGCTTCGGGCAGTGGATGTGGATCGATAAGGACGGCCGCAAGGTATTCAGCGATCAGGTTCCGCCGCCGGACGTGCCGGCCAACAAGATTCTCAAGCGTCCTGGAAACCGGCCCGCGGACGCGGAACCCGCGGCGGCGGCACCGGCGCAAGCAGCCGCTCCCGCAGGGAACACGCTCAAGCTGACCGGCAAGGACAAGGAACTCGAAGAAAAGAAGAAGCAGGCGCAGGCTGCCGAAGCCGAAAAGAAGAAGGCGCAGGAAGAAGATTACGCCAAGGCCCTGGCCGAGAATTGCGAACGCGCGAAGCGGTCCAAGGCCACCCTGGATTCCGGGGTGCGCCTGACCCAGGTCAACGCCAAGGGCGAACGCGAATTCCTGGACGACGCCCAGCGGGCCGCGGAAGGCAAGCGCCTGGATGGCGTCATCGCGCGCGACTGCAAGGTCGCTCAATAAGGCGCGTCGACTATTTCTTGCGGGCGAACAAGCCCGCCGCCCTTGCGCCCTGCTTGCGGAAACGCTCCCGGCGCGCCACTTTCGGATCGACGACGAGTGGCCGATAGACCTCGACCCGATCGTGCTCCCGCAGTGGCTGATCTATGGAGGCCTTTCGGCCCCAAATGCCCAGATCGGCCGATCGCCAATCGATTCCGGGAAACTCACGTTCGATGCCGCTGGCTTGCAGCGCCATCGCCAGCGTCGCATTGGCGGGGACGTCGCCGATCCATTCGCGCACTTCGCGCGGCGCGGGCGAATAAAGCACCGACACCCGCATCAGCCGTACACCTGCTCGGCGCGCTTGACGAAGGCATCAACCAGGCTGCCCGCGATCTTGTCGAATACCGGCGAGATCAGCTTGCCCAGGGTGACGCTGTCAAATCCATAGTTCAGGACCAGTTCCACCTTGCAGGCGCGCTCGCCTTCATCGCCCAGCGGAACGAAATTCCAGCGGCCATCCAGCTGCGAAAACGGCCCGTCCAAGAGCTGCATCCGAACTTCGCGGTCCGGCACGTGGTCGTTGCGGGTCGTGAAAGTCTGGCGAATGCCGCTGAAGGAAATGCCTATCTGCGCCTCCATCCCGGTGTCGTCGCTGCGGATCACGGCAGCCTGGTCGCACCAGGGCAGGAACTCGGGATAGCGGGCCACGTCGGTCACCAGGGTGAACATCTCCGGCGCGCTGTACCAGATGAGGACGGACTTATGAACGGTTTTCATGGAGAATGCTGGACCCCGCGGCATTGTAGTGACGGGGTTTGACCCCCATCTGTCAGTTCATGTCCAAGAAGCCCGAAAGTCCGAGCCGCATCGCCGAGAACAAGAAAGCGGCCTACAACTACTTCTTCGAGGAGCGGTACGAGGCCGGCGTGGTGCTGCAAGGCTGGGAGGTGAAGGCCGTGCGCGAGGGCAAGGTCCAGCTCACCGACGGCTATGTGGTGATCAAGGACGGCGAACTCTTCGTCATCGGCTGCCAGATCAACCCGCTGAAGACCGCCTCGACGCACGTGCGCGCCGACGCCTTGCGCACCAAGAAGCTGCTCATGCACAAAGATGAGATTCGGCGCCTGATCGGCAAGATCGAGCGAAAAGGCTATACCCTCGTGCCCCTGAACCTGCACTGGAAGTCCGGTCGGGTGAAGTGCGAGATCGCCCTGGCCAAGGGCAAGGCCGAACACGACAAGCGCGACACGATCAAGGAGCGCGAAGGCAAGCGAGAGGTCGAGCGGGCCATGAAGGAGCGCCACCGCTGAAAGAATTTTCGGCGGCGGTGGAATAAACCGCCCGCCGCAAGTGTTCATCCAGGTACGACAACTCTGGAGAGAACCCGTGACAAGACTGTTTTCCCTGCTGGCCGCCGCCGTGCTGGCCACCGGCACCTCGATGGCGACTGCGCAGCCGGCCAAAACCACCGACGGCATGCTCACCGGGCCCAACGGCATGACGCTGTACACCTTCGACCGCGATGCCGCGGGCAGCGGCAAGTCGGCATGCAACGGGCCCTGCGTCGCCAACTGGCCGCCGCTGGCAGCTGCGGCCACCGATGCAGCCAGCGGCGACTACAGCGTCATCACCCGCGACGATGGGACCAAGCAGTGGGCCTACAAGGGCAAGCCGCTGTACTACTGGTCCAAGGATGCCAAGCCCGGCGACAAGTCCGGCGATGGCTTCAACAACGTGTGGAAGGTGGCGCGGCCCTGAACGCTGCAAAAAGGGCGGGCATGTGCGATGAGCTGGCCGAGCGCGGAGCGGACAACTTTTCGGCTGCGGTCCGTGCTTTGCCACGGGCAGGCTCAGGCGCGTACCATGGTGCCGCCTACCACTGCTGCGTTCCGCTGAGTCCGTGAACCGCCAACTGATCACTGAGCAGTTGCCCGGCTTGCGCCGCTATGCGCGCGCACTCGCGGGCGATGCCTGGGCGGCGGACGACCTGGTGCAGGACACGCTGGAGCGCGCCTGCGCCAAGTGGCAGCTGTGGGTGGTGGGCACCGACCTGCGCGCCTGGCTGTTCACTCTGATGCACAACCTGTACCTGAACCAGCGCCGCGGCGCGGCCGCCCACCTGGCTGCGGTGAATATCGATGATGTCGAAAACGACCTTCCTACTGCGGCAACGCGCACTGACGAAGCGCTGGACCTGGATCGTTGCCTGCAACGGCTGCCGGCCGAGCAGCGTGCCGTGCTGCTGCTCGTGACCCTGGAGGATATGAGTTACGAAGACACGGCCAAGGTGCTGGACATCCCGGTGGGAACGGTGATGTCGCGCCTGTCGCGAGCGCGCGCACGCCTGCGCGAGCTGATGGAGGGCGCGACACCACGGCCGCAGCAAGGCGTGCCGCTGCGCCGTTTGAAGTGATTGCGACACATGGACATCCCTGAAGATCAACTGCACGCACTGGTGGACGGACGGCTTGCGCCCGAGCTGGCCGCGCAGCTGCAGACCCGCGTGGATGCCGACCTGGAAGCGGCAGCGACCGTTGCAGCGTGGCACAGCCAGCGCGAGGCGCTGCGGCAACTGCATCGCGGTGTCCTGGACGAAGCCTTGCCGGCAGGCCTCACATCGGCTGCCCGGCAGGCGAACGACCTGCGCCGCCGGGGCAGCCAGTGGCAGCGCTGGGGCGGCTTGGCGGCCTCGGTCACGCTGGCGTTCGCCCTGGGCTGGCTGGCCCATGGACAGTGGCCGTCCAGCACCGCCACCTTGGCTGCCCAGGGCACGGCGGCGCGCTTCGCGCATCAAGCCGCGGTGGCCCATGTCGTCTACATGCCGGAGGTGCGCCATCCGGTCGAAGTGACCGCGGCCCAGCAGGACCACCTCGTGCAATGGCTGTCCAAGCGCCTGGGTCGACCGCTGAAGGTGCCACAACTGGGCGCCCAGGGCTACGAGCTCGTGGGGGGCCGGCTGCTACCCGGCGACGAAGGCGCACGCGCGCAGTTCATGTTCCAGAACGCATCTGGCGATCGCGTCACGCTCTACATCGGCGCGGTGAAGGACGTCGGGGCCGTAGCAGACAGCAGGGAAACCGCCTTCCGCTTCATTGACGAAGGGCCCGTGTCCGGCTTTTACTGGGTGGACCAGGGCTTCGGCTATGCCCTGTCCGGCAAACTGCCGCGCCAGGCCTTGATGGACCTGGCCACCGCCGTGTACCGGCAGCTCGAGAACTGACTTCGCCGGCGCTCAGCCCAGCTTGCGCAGCGGGTGCGCATGCGCGGGCCAGGGGCTTTCGAAGTAAGCCTCGACCATTTCGGGCGTGATCTCTTCGATACGCGCCGGATTCCAGCGCGGGTTTTGGTCCTTGTCCACCGCAAGCGCACGTATGCCTTCCACCGTTTCGGCGGCCGCACCGGGACGCAGGTGGAAGCTGCGGCGCACCAGGTCGCGCTCCATGCGAAGGTCATCGGCCAGCGTCATCTTCCGGGCGCGGCGCACGTGTTCGAGCGACACATGCAGCATCAGCGGCGAGCGCTTGCGCAGCGTGGCCGCGGTCTCGCGTGCGAAATCGCTGTCGTCGCCCTCCAGCGCCGCCACGATGTCCCTGATCGTGGGAAGCGAAAAGAAGCGGTCGATGGCGCGTTGGTGCGTCTGCAAATTGCCAGGCTTCGTCACGGCCTGCGCTGCCTGCGGCCAGGCTTGCTCGATCGAAGTCCATATCGAAGCCAGGTTCTCCGAGGGCACCACCGCATCGGCCAGCCCGGCAAAGACCGCATCGGCACCGCTGATGACATCGCCTGTCAGCGCCAGATACTCCCCGATGAACCCCGGGCAGCGCGCCAGGAACCAGCCGCCGCCGACGTCGGGGAACAGGCCGATGTTGGTCTCGGGCATCGCCATCTTCGTGCGTTCGGTGGTGATGCGCATCGTGGCGCCCGGCCGGCCATGCCCGGAAATGCCCATGCCGCCGCCCATCACGATGCCATCCATGAACACGGCATAAGGCTTGGGGAAGGTATGGACCAGGTGATTGAGCGCGTATTCCTCGGTGAAGAAATCTTCCAGCTCCGGATTGCCGCCAAGCGCAGCCTGGTGGAAGAAGCGGATGTCGCCACCCGCGCAGAACGCACCGAAAGGACCTTCGCGCCCCTGGCCGCGCAGCGCGACGAACTCGACGCGATCGTCGTCACGCCAGTCCAGCAGCGCCTGCGTCAGCTGGCGAATCATCCCCAGCGTCAGCGCGTTCAGCGCCTTGGGTCGGTTCAACGTGATAAGGCCGGCGCGGCCCCTGATTTCATTCACAACGTCGCTCATGCCCTGCTCCTCCATCCTGCCAGCTCATTGAATATCAGTGCGCCGATCACCAGCGTGCCTCCTACCAGCACCGTGCTGGTCGGCGCCTCTCCTGCTCCCCACCAGGCAAGCAGGATGCCGAAGATCACTTCAAGCAGAGCCAGCAATGAAATCTCGGGTGCCTTCAGCACGCGCGCACAGACCACAGCCAGCGCGCACGGGATCGCGAGCTGGACCACACCCAGCACGGCGAGCAGACCCAGGTCATGCGCGGACGCCTCGAACGGCATGGCCAGCGGCAGCGACAGCAGGGACGAAATCGCCGCGCCAATCAGTACCGCGGGCACCAGGTCGATGTCATTGCCCTGCGCATGCGAATGCTGCGTCAGGGTCCAGTTCACGGCGCCCGCCAGCGGCACCAGCATCGCCACCAGGCTGCCCGTGATGCTGCCTTCGCCAAGCTGCGTGCCGTACATGTAGCCAATGCCGCAGCCAGCCACAAGGATGGCCAATGCGGTACGGCCCGCGATGCGATGGCCGATGAAAAGGCGTGCAATCACGGCCGTCAGCAGCGGCCCGGCCGCCATGGTCACCAGCACGTTGGCGACGCTGGTCAGCGTGAGCGCCACCATGAAGGCGGTGAACATGCCGGCCCAGCACAGGCCGGACGCCCATAGCAGCGGTCCGCCGCGGGCGATCTTGCGGAACACCTCCCGCCCCTGCACCGCCGGCAGGATGGCCAGCAGCGCAACCACCGTGAAGAAGCTGCGCCAGAAGGTGAGTTCGAAACTCCGGGCGTTTTCCAACTGGCGCGTGACCACCCCCGCGATCGACCACATCAGGGTCACCGCGACCATGAGCGCCACGGCCTGGCCGTGCGTGAGGCGCGAGCTTGCGCGCGGCACAGCCGCAGCCTCGAGCTCGCCGGACCTCACGCCATCGCCGGCCATCAGGCCGCCTCGCGCAGGGCGCGCTTGCGCTCGTGCTCCTTCAGGAAACGCTTGCGCAGGCGGATGCTCTTGGGCGTGATCTCGACCAGTTCGTCATCCTCGATGAACTCGACACCGTACTCCAGCGTGAGCTGGATCGGCGGCGTGATCTTGATGGCGTCCTCCTTGCCGCTGACGCGGAAGTTGGTGAGCTGCTTGGTGCGGGTGGCGTTGACAACCAGATCGTTGTCGCGGCTGTGGATGCCGACGATCATGCCTTCGTACACGGGGTCGTTCGCGCGCACGAACATGCGGCCGCGGTCGTCGAGTTTGCCCAGCGCGTAGTTGAAGATCTCGCCATCGTCCATGGAGATCAGCACGCCGTTCTTGCGCCCACCGATGTCGCCCTTGTGCGCTTCGTACTTGTCGAAGATGTTGGAGATGAGGCCCGAGCCGCGGGTGAGGTTCAGGAATTCGTTGGTGAAGCCGATCAGGCCCCGCGCGGGAATGCGGTACTCCAGGCGCACGCGGCCGCGACCGTCCGGCTCCATGTTGACCAGGTCGCCCTTGCGCTCGCCCAGGGCCTGCATCACGCCGCCCTGGTGCTGCTCCTCGATGTCGACCGTGACCAGCTCGATCGGCTCGTGGCGCTCGCCATCCACGTTCTTGAACACCACGCGCGGCTTGGACACGGCCAGCTCGTAGCCTTCGCGGCGCATGTTCTCCACCAGGATGGTCAGGTGCAGTTCGCCCCGGCCCATCACCTCGAACACGCCCTCCTCGTCGGTCTCGCTCACGCGCAGCGCCACGTTGGACTGCAGTTCCTTCTGCAGGCGGTCCCAGATTTGCCGGCTGGTCACGTACTTGCCCTCGCGGCCGGCCAGCGGACTGGTGTTGACGCAGAAGTTCATCGTCAGCGTCGGCTCGTCGACCTTCAGCATCGGCAGCGGCGCCGGGTTCAGCGGGTCGGTCACCGTCACGCCGATACCGATCTCGTCGATCCCGTTGATCAGCACGATGTCACCGGGACCGGCCTCGGTCACCTGGACGCGGTCCAGGCCCTGGAAGGTCAGCACCTGGTTGACGCGGCCCTTCAAGGACTTGCCTTCGGGCCCTTCCATCACCAGCACGTCCATGCCGGGCTTGACCGTGCCGGCGTTGACGCGGCCCACGCCGATGCGGCCGACGAAGCTCGAGAAATCGAGCGCGGAAATCTGCAGTTGCAACGGCGCCTTCGCGTCACCCTCGTGCGGCGGCACGTGCTTCAGGATTGTCTCGAACAGCGCCGACATGTCCGGGCCCCACTGCTCGCCCTGCCCGCCCTCTTCCAGCGAACTCCAGCCGTTGATGCCGGAGGCATAGACCACGGGGAAGTCGAGCTGTTCGTCGGTGGCGCCCAGCTTGTCGAATAGGTCGAACGCGGCATTGACCACGTAGTCCGGACGCGCGCCCGGTTTGTCCACCTTGTTCACCACCAGGATCGGCCGCAGGCCAAGTGCCAGGGCCTTCTTGGTGACGAAGCGCGTTTGCGGCATCGGGCCTTCCTGCGCGTCGATCAGCAGCACCACGCCGTCGACCATGGACAGCGCACGCTCCACCTCACCGCCGAAGTCGGCGTGGCCGGGGGTGTCGACGATGTTGATGTGCGTGCCCTTCCAGCTCACGGCGCAGTTCTTGGCCAGGATGGTGATGCCGCGCTCGCGCTCGATGGCGTTGTTGTCCATCACCGTGTCGACCACCTTCTCGTGATCGGCGAAGGTGCCCGACTGGCGCAGGAGCTGGTCCACCATGGTGGTCTTGCCATGGTCGACGTGCGCGATGATGGCGATGTTGCGGATTTGCTTGGTGCTCATGACTGTGTTTGCAGGATCTGCTGGATTTCGATGGGGCTCAGCAGCCGCCCCGGGATCAGTTCACCGGCCTTGATGTGGGCCGTGCCGAGCAAGGTCGGCGAAGAAGAAAAGACAGCGACGTTCTCGGCATCCGACCACGCGCCGCGCCTGCGCATTCCGGAGAGGAACCGGCCCGCATCTTCCGACGCCAGCGTGACACGGATGTGTACAGGCAGCAGCGATTCGACAGGCAGAAGCTGAGCCAGGCGCTCTTCTTCGCTCATCGCCTCCAGGGCGGCGAGCGTGACGCATTGCGATTCGACGAAGTGGCCGGTGGCGATGCGCCGCAGCGACCGGAGGTGGCCACCGCAACCCAGGGCCACGGCAATGTCCTCGCCCAGCGTGCGGATGTAGGTGCCCTTGCTCACTTGAGCGACGAGCTTCAGATGGGTCGCATCGAGGGGCGAGAGCGACAGCGAATGCACCGTGACATCGCGCGCCTCGCGTTCCACTTCCTGGCCCGCGCGCGCGTATTCGTACAGGGCTTTGCCGTCTTTCTTCAGGGCGCTGTGCATGGGCGGCACTTGCCGGATCGGCCCGGTGAAACGTTGGGTGACTTCGGCCAGTTGAACCGCTGTGACCGCGGGCACCGGACGCTCGGCGATGACCTCGCCTTCTGCGTCGCCCGTCGTTGTCTTCACGCCCAGGCGAATCGTCGCCTCATAGGCCTTGTCGGCTTCGAGCTGCAACTGCCCGAACTTGGTTGCCGCGCCGAAGCACAGCGGCAAGACGCCGGTGGCCAGCGGATCGAGCGTGCCGGTGTGACCGGCTTTCTCGGCGCGCAGCAACCATTTGCACTTCTGCAAAGCCTGATTGCTGGACAGTCCCAGCGGTTTGTCGAGCAGCAACACCCCATGCACGGGGCGCCTGCGCACCCTCGTGCCTGGCGCGTTCATGCTTAGTCGTCTTTGGCGCGAGAGGAAACCGCCTTGGCGATCAAGGCGTTCATATCCGACGCACGCTCGGTGGTGCGGTCGAACTGGAAATGCAGCGTTGGCACGGTGTGGATGTGCAGCCGCTTGAACAAGCCGTTGCGCAGGTAGCCCGCGGCGTGATTGAGGGCGACCTCGCACTCCTGCGGGTCTCCCACCAACACGCTGAAGAACACCTTGGCGTGGGCGTAGTCGGGTGTGACTTCCACGGCACTGAGCGTGATCATGCCCAGCCGCGGATCCTTGACCTCGCGGATCAACTCGGCCAGATCGCGCTGGATCTGGTCGGCGATCTGGTAGCCCCGATTGGGCTTCGAAGAACTCTTGCGAACCATCTTTGCAAGGACGAGCCGCGCAGCCGCGCGACTCGTTTCCTGTTCACAGCGTACGAGCGACTTCCTTGACCTCGAAGAATTCGAGCTGGTCGCCTTCCTTGATGTCGTTGTAGTTCTTGAGCTTGATACCGCACTCGAAGCCTTCCTTGACTTCGCGAACGTCATCCTTCATGCGCTTGAGCGACTCGAGCTCGCCCGTGTAGACCACCACGTTGTCGCGCAGCAGGCGGAAGTGCGAATTGCGCGTCACCATGCCCGACGTGACCATACAGCCCGCCACGGTACCGATCTTCGAGGCGACGAACACCGTGCGGATCTCCGCCGAGCCGATAACCTCTTCCTTCTTCTCGGGTGCCAGCATGCCGGACATCGCGACCTTCAGCTCGTCCACAGCGTCGTAGATGATGCTGTAGTAGCGGATGTCCACGCCGTTGTTCTCGGCCAGCTTGCGGGCGCCAGCGTCGGCGCGGGTGTTGAAGCCGATGATGATGGCCTTCGACGCGATCGCCAGGTTGACGTCCGATTCGCTGATGCCGCCGACCGCGGCATAAACGAGCTGCACCTTGACCTCGTCGGTCGAAAGCTTGAGCAGCGACTGTCCCAGCGCTTCCTGCGAGCCCTGCACGTCGGCCTTGACGATGATCGGCAGTGTCTTGACCTCGCCCGCCGTCATGTCGGAGAACATGTTCTCCAGCTTGGCGGCCTGTTGCTTTGCCAGCTTCGTGTTGCGGAACTTGCCGGCGCGGTAGGTCGCGATTTCGCGCGCACGGCGCTCGTCGCCGAGCACCATGAACTCGTCACCGGCTTGCGGCACCTCGGTCAGGCCCTGGATCTCGACCGGAATCGAGGGGCCCGCTTCCTTCGTGGGCTTGCCGGTTTCGTCGAGCATTGCACGCACGCGGCCGTAGGCGCTGCCTGCGAGCACGACGTCGCCGCGATTGAGCGTACCCGACTGCACCAGGATGGTGGCGACCGGGCCCTTGCCCTTGTCGAGCTTCGCTTCGATCACGAGGCCCTTGGCAGGCGCTTCGACCGGT
>Ga0207856_1000078_pt1 | contig 18822 bp, 13 predicted proteins | sample LuqExpMetageno21_FD_187779 | JGI IMG/M metagenome (GOLD analysis project Ga0207856, IMG submission 187779) | Tropical forest soil microbial communities from Luquillo Experimental Forest, Puerto Rico - Sample 21 (SPAdes) | ecosystem: Environmental > Terrestrial > Soil > Tropical forest ... | reverse complement strand
TCCTGAAAAAGCTAATATTAACAAAAAGGGCAATAACAATACACCAATCACCTTATTGCTAAGAAAAACTACGAAAATATATGTCTGTATCGCATCATTTTCGTTAAATACCCACCCAAAAAACCGGAGAAACAAATATTTACTTAAATAAATAATTACCAGAATAGCGGCACAATAAGCAAGTATCCACCAAAAATAGAAATGAATATTTAACCAGTTTTCCCGTTGTATAATCAGGGTGGTATATATACTTCCACTAATTATAAAAAGTAGGTTCATAAATAAGGAAGGCCAATTATCCTGCAATAATTGGTCTCTGGTCTGTTTTTGACGAAAGGAGGTCTGAAAAAATATATTAAACAGGTTTTTGAAGTACCTGGGAGACAATACTTTGATGGCTCCCATAAAACAAATAGCACCTGTCAAAACATAAAACAATCCCTCTTCTTTCAATGGCTCATGTTCTTTATCAATTCTAAAAACAGGTGGCTCCCGCATAGGCAAATAAGAAATGCCAGCAATAAATGAATAAGTAGAGGTATCCTTAAAAGGTAAAGCTTTTCTGGCAGTTTCCCGCTGTAAAGAATCTTTCTGTAATGAATCAACCAATGCTTTTGCCAACGCAATAGAGTCTCTTTTTACCAGCGAATCTACCTTTGAGGGCATAAAAGCCTTCTGAACACGAGCCTGGGTATCCACTTTTACACTCCCTTTCTTTAAAATGGGAGAGGGCGTATCCTTTCTCAGCATCGTCTTGGTCGTCTCAGGCCTTACAATAGAATCCTGGGCATTAGAATAGAAGTTTATTCCCAGCAGTAAAAATAATATGATAAAAAATCGGCTCAATGAATCTGTTTGTTTACAAAAATACATGATAACATGAGTCAGAAAAGAGTTTGCAATCTTATCAATAAAAGAATTTTTATATCCTTACAAAGGAAGAATTAGAAAATACTTACAAACCCAATATGAATCTTTGACTCCCTCAAATTAAAAGGAAGATCATTTCGCTTACCCTCTGCAAAACTGATATTAAAAATACCCTGTTTTGTCTCCAAAGCCAATCCAATACCGGTACCTATATAAGTGTGACTTTCTAAAGAAATATTGTTTTTGCTCCATCCCATGTCTATAAAACCATTGAAGTAAGAATTCATTCTCAATAAGTAACGATATTCAAATGTTCCTACCATAAACCCATTTGCAACAATGCTCTCCTCATCAAACCCCCGCATCAGTTTGTACCCCCCTAACTGAAACATCTCATTTCTAAAATATTGAGGGCTCTGTATCCAGCCTGCATTAAGCCCCGCCTTAATAACTGATTGCCTGCCAACAGGGAAATATTGTGCGCCACCCAAACGCACTTTTACCTGGTAGGAGTTCAACTGAATAGTATCGTATAAGCTGTTATAATCAAAACTGGTATCACTCAGTTGTAAGATGGAATTATTCTTTTTAATTTTCTTGTTACCCGCAGAAAGATCTATCAAGAATTCATTGCCACGACGGGGATTGAACTTATAATTAGTATTAGAGTATTGATACTCCAATGTAAGGTTAGTAATACTTTCGTCTATTATATCTGGCAACCGTTTGTTAACAATTACACTCACCGTGTCTACGTCCAATAAATTGGTCTTAAATGTTTCCAGGAATACCTTACCCGATTGCTTCGCTGATAATACATACTGAGCACCAAGCTTAGTATCCAGGTTAAGGTAGGTCGAATCCTTTTTATAAAGATCAAAATTAAAATCAATTCCAAAGTTCGAGTTAAAAATATAAGGCTTCTGGTATTCTAATGTAAGACGTGGCGACGCAGATTGTAACTGTTGCCAGTTCAATCCAATTGTTTCGCCCATCGCAAAAGCATTTTTGAGATTTAAATCAGCATTACCGGTCAGCAATAGCTTTCCACCCACTTCCTGGTTTGCAGGTAAAAAACCAACCAATACATTTATCTCATTACTATGCTTAGGCTGTAGGTAGAGGTTCAAAAGATAGGAATCAGACAACATCGTTATATCCCAGTCTTTACTTTGTTGCAAAAAAGGTAACTCCAGCAAGCGCTGATTAATCAGGTTTAACTTTTCCCTGCTAAAAGCCTGTCCAGGCTCAATGTCAAGATAATGATACAGGAAGTTGTGGCTTATTTTGGCGTTGCCCCATACTCGTATACTATCCAGTTTATATAGAATACCTTTACTGATCATTAGTTTGGCAGAAACTTCCATACCTTCCAAATGCACACTATCAAATTGTATTTTCGCAAAAGGATACCCATTATCCTCAAAATAGTCTAACAGTTTCTCTTGTAACTGTATTATTCTTTGCTGATTTACCGGCTGCTTTATAAACCACTCCCTTTTCAACCCAAGCTGAGAAATCAGAAAAACATCCTTATCTTCTATTTGCAGTGTTCTCCAATGATACTGCTCCCCTATAAATAAAACCATATAAGCAGATGTGCTATCCTCTTTTACACTGTCTATCGATGCAGAAAGATAGCCTTTGGATTGCAGCATAACAGGCAATTGTTGCACATATTGCCTACATTGTACCCGGGTAGCAAAGCTATTCTTGATATTTAATTGAGTCAAGAGCGAGTCATTTTTATCTACCGTATGTATGTATAAATGAAAATTCTGTGCCTGTGCAGGCATAACCCCGCACAACAACAAAGCAAACCAGTAGTATAAGCGTACTTTCGCCATTGAAATAAAAAACAATGATACAAAATTGATTCATGGCAGGCATTTATATCCATATCCCCTTTTGTAAACAAGCTTGCTACTATTGCAATTTTCATTTCTCTACACAGCAGAAATCATTGCCACAAATGGTGGATGCCATTCAGAAAGAAGCAATATTGAGAAAAGAATACATTGCTGAAAAAGTAGCTACTATTTACTTTGGCGGAGGAACCCCCTCTTTATGTACTGAAAACGATATATCTCGTACAATTGATACGATCAGGAATTTATTTCATGTTGATGAAGGTGCTGAGATAACGATTGAAGCAAACCCCGATGATATTACACCAACAAAATTGGATGGCTGGAGATCTGCTGGTATTAATCGGTTGAGTATAGGCATACAATCTTTCCTGGACAAAGATTTGCAGTGGATGCACAGGGCACATAATGCCCGGCAAGCCATTGATAGTATATTATTGGCAAAAGATCATGGATTCCATAACATTTCTGCTGACCTTATATATGGAACACCAACCTTAAATGAAAAACAATGGCAGCAAAATGTTGAAACAATTACCACATTAAACATACCACATATTTCATGTTATGCTCTAACTGTAGAACCCAAAACTGCACTGGCTAAAATGATCCAAAAGCAGGAGAAAGAAAACACAGACGGGGATAAACAGGCTTTACATTTTGAACTTCTTGTTAATTGGTTACAACAAGCCGGTTATGAGCATTATGAGATTTCCAATTTTGCAAAGCCTGGTTACCGGAGTAAGCACAATAGTAGCTATTGGCAAGGTAAGCATTATCTCGGTTTAGGTCCTTCTGCCCATTCATTTAATGGTTATAGCCGGCAGTGGAATGTTGCTAATAATGCTATTTATCTGGAGAGCATAAACCAAAACCTCGTTCCTTTCGAAAAAGAAGATTTAACAACTACCCAACAATTGAACGAATATATTATGACCAGTCTGAGAACCATTGAGGGCACGTCTTTACATTATATAGAGAACAGATGGGGAAAAGCAATGGCAGATACTATTCGTACTACAGCAGTTATTTTCATACAAAAGGAAATGATTATCCTTAACAACCATTCCCTGCAATTAACCAAACAGGCAAGGTTTCTTGCAGATGGAATCGCTTCTGAATTTTTTATCCTGGAATAAAGATACCGGACCTAATAAATTAGGTCTAATGCCCGGAATGGCGCTTATGGAGCACATTTTTGATCAGGTTGATCAAAAATAGCCCTCCCAATAACAAAAGGATAAAAGGAGCATCGAATATTTGATACGAAAATGGCATGGTGTAAAGTTACTAATTATAACAACAACTTCTCAATCGTCTTAAAACCCGCCGCTGCGGGAAGGTGTTCCCACAATATTTCATATATAACTGTAGCTACAGGCAGATGTGCCTTTATTATTTCATTGGTTTTATGAATGCATTTGCTAGCATTATACCCCTCTGCAATCATATTTAGCTCCAGCTGGGCAGATTTTACACTATACCCTTTACCAATCATATTGCCAAATGTTCTATTACGACTATACAACGAATAACAGGTCACCAGCAGGTCTCCTAAATAAGCAGAAGCAGAGTAATTAATACTTTTCTGTTCCTCTTCACTCTCATTATCCCAAACTACCTTTTTCAAAAAATCAGTCATTTCATGCGAGCTATTAGCTATGTATACACTCAGGAAATTATCACCATACTCCAAACCATGTGCAATACCTGCACCTAACGCATAAATATTCTTTAACACTGAGGCATATTGAACCCCCATCACGTCATGATTCACAACCGTGTTTAAGTATTCAGTCTTGAAATGAGTAGCTATAACCCCCGCCGCAGTTTCGTCAATTCCGGACAGTGTAAGATAAGATAACTTCTCAGCTGCTACTTCTTCTGCATGGCATGGGCCCAATACCGCGAAATAATTATTTAGCGCAACCTGGAATTGGTTATACAGGTATTCATTAAGCAATTGATTCGCTGAAGGCAGGATGCCTTTGATGGCAGAAATAATCTTTTTATCTTTTAAAGCTTCAGGTGATAAAGGAGCCAAAACATCTTCTACAAAAGCAGAAGGAACCGCTATTATTAATACATCTGACTTCTCTACTACTTCTTCAATGCGATTGCTTAAATATATCTGGGAAGGATTAAAATACGCAGAACTGAGATAATGAGGATTGTGCCTACGTTTTTCCATATATGCAATGGTATCAACACTACGCACCCACCAATTAATAGTATTACCGTTATCAGTAAGTATCTTAGACAATGCTGTAGCCCAGCTTCCACTTCCTATCATTCCAAACTGCATGGCAAGAGTATATTTATGAATCGCAAAAGTAAGCAGAACCATACAATCGTGATAAGTGCAGTTGAACAAATTATAGTTCTTCCCATTAATAAAGGTTCTTTGTTATTTTAGCAACCAAATCATACAAAGATGAAGAAAAACTTCTGGCCATTCATTGTCACGTTACTGATTGCTGGTTGCGCCAATAATCACAAAAACATACCAGTAATAGGCTTTGTTGATGCTTTTGAGGATAATACTATCGCTCAGGCCAAAAAGGGCTTTTTCGATGCTTTAAGAGAAAAAGGCTTTTCAGAGGACCAGAAAACAATAAAAGTCATCTATAGAAATGCCCAGGGAAACATTCCTACGCTTACACAGATTGTAAAATATTTTACCTACCAAAATATCTCATTAATCGCCTCTTGCCCGTCTTTGTCTACTATTACTGCGGTACAAAATACCAGGAGTATTCCCGTATTTATGATGGTATCTCCAACTCCCTCTTTAATGAAGGTCGTAGATAGTACCGGTGCTGTTCCTGGCAACCTGTTTGGCGTAGGTGAAGAACTGGGATATATCGATACTTCTTTTGGCTTAATTCCTAAACTGGTAAAACCTAAATCAGGCAAATTAAATATCGGTATGCTCTACAACCAATCAGAGCCTCAATCAGTAGAAGCATTACAACACATTCAACGCGTTGCTACTGAATTTAATATTAACCTCATATCCCTGCCTGTCAATAGCTCTGCAGATGTTCAACTGGTCACTCAATCATTGCTTGCAAAGAATATTGATGCTTTTTTTGCCAATCCCGACAATACAATATTTAGCTCTTTTGAAACTATTATTAAAGCCTGTAATAATGGGAAAGTGCCGGTATTTACCAGCGAGGCTGGGCTGGTAGCCCGGGGAGCAGTGGCGGCTTATGGAGCAGATATTTATCAATGGGGACACCAGGCAGGTGAGCAAGCTGCCGCATATTTACAAACAAAAAGTACGCAGAACATTCATTGGGAGATGGTAAAAGTGCGCAAGCGGGTATACAACAAGGCAACTGCGCAGCAGTTTGGCATTACAGTTCCGGCTAACTTTGAAGCAATAGATAAGTAACAGGTAATAATCATCCTAATCAATTATGGAATTCTACATTACCGCTTTAATGCTTGGACTATGCTTATCCGCTATGTCGCTCGGCATTTTCATAACCATGAAAATATTTAACATACCGGATATCACTACAGACGGCAGCTATACATTGGGGGCAGTTATTACTGCTATACTATTAACACATCACTGGCCCGTTTATTTAATCATTCCTATTACAATGCTCTTGGGTGCTACTGCCGGCATTATGACAGGTATCATACACACAAGATTAAAAGTCGATGCCTTACTTGCAGGCATCCTTGTAATGACAGCATTGTATTCGATCAATCTTAGTGTACTTGGCCGCTCTAACATACCTTTACTTGATGTAAATACAATCTTCTCTTCTATTCACCTTTTTAGTAATCCCCTGTACAATGAACTACTGACGGTAGTATTATTTATTGGCATTATAGCAGCGATTCTTTCTTACTTGCTACAAACAGATTTTGGTATTGCTATGCGTGCTACCGGCAATAGTGCCAGTATGACGAGGGCACTAGGCATCAATAATAACACAATGAAGATAACAGGGCTGGCTATCGCCAATGCATTAACTGCATTGAGCGGTTACCTCGTAGCACAATATCAAAACTTTACAGACATCAATATGGGTATTGGTATTGTCATTACAGGATTAGGTTCCGTTTTAATTGCAGATACACTTATCAACTGGAGGAATATTACTTTAATCCGAAAACAGCTACTACTGGTATTATGCGGCAGTATAATCTTTCAATTAGTGCTGGCATTTACACTATCTATCGGTATTGATCCAAACATGTTAAAATTAGTTACGGCAATATTTGTCCTGTTAATCGTAAGTATTCCCAGGTTAAAAAGGATAAATAATTAACTATCTGTAAAAGATTCCCGGAGATGATTGAATTAGCACATATACATAAATTATTCAACAAAGGAAAGGCTAATGAATTAATTGCTTTAAAGGATATTTCACTAACCATACAAAAGGGCGATTTCTTAGCGATAGTTGGCTCCAATGGATCGGGCAAAACCACTTTGTTAAACATTATTTCCGGAGCTATCCATAGTACCGAAGGCAAAATACATATCAACGGAAATGATGTAACAAGAATGCCGGAATATAAGCGTAGCAAATGGATAGCAAGGGTTTTTCAGGATCCACTAAGTGGTACCGCACCCGACCTCACTATACTGGATAATTTCCGTTTAGCCGCACTACGTACCAGGAACAAACCACTATCCATTGGCATTAACGAGACTTTCAGGCAAAAAGTAAAAGATCAGATTGCTATGTTGGGGATGGGGCTCGAAAATAAAATAGAACAACCCATGGGTTCCTTATCCGGGGGACAGCGACAAGCATTAACCTTATTGATGTGTGTAATGGATAATACACAAATATTATTGCTGGATGAGCCTACCGCTGCCCTGGACCCTAAAAGTGCCCATATTGTTTTAGAAACAGCGGACAGGCTAATTAAAGACTATCAATTGACAGCAGTATTTATTACTCATAATCTCAAGGATGCACACCAATATGGCAATCGCCTTGTACAAATGAGCGAAGGAACGATACTTAGGGATTTAGATAATACAGCGAAACGTACGCTAACCTTACCGGCATTATTTGAATGGTTTGCATAGGGAGAATCAATTAATAAAAAAGGGAAGCAGCTTGCTTCCCTTTTTTATTAATTTTTCTTGGTATCAAACAGCTTGTCCTTAGGGGTTGGTTTTACCTTATCCCCCTCTTTTAATGTTTTACTAACAACATTGTAAGGGCCCGTAATTACTTCATCTCCAACCTTAAGGCCATTGGTTATCTCGATATAATCCAGGTCCTGTATATCTGTTTTTACTTTTACACTTTTAACTGTACCATCCTTTTGCAGTAAAAACACAACTTCCTGCAAACTATCGCTTGCGACAGATTTAGTTGCCTTATCATCATCCGATGTTTCTGCCTTTTTCTTTGTCGCACCTTTTACGGCATCCTTACTATCACGGGTAGTTACTGCGTTCAACGGAATGGAGAGTACATTTTTCTTTGTTCTTGTTTGAATATCGGCGCTGGCACTCATACCCGGGCGAAAAGGAAAACTTCGTCCTTTTACAATAAGATCCCGATACTCAGATTGCAGAAGCCGAATATGAACTTTATAACTGGTAACATCAGTAGAAGAGCTGGTAGTAGTGCTTGTAGAGGAAGTAGGGTTAGCAATTTTATATACTACTCCTTTAAACTTTCGGTTGGTAAAAGCATCTACTTCTACCAAAGCTGTATCACCCAATTTTACTTTAGGAATATCATTCTCTCCTACATCCACCTGGGCAGTAATACTACTAAGGTCAGCAATGCGCATCATTTCTGTACCCGTCATTTGTGCAGTACCAACTACACGTTCACCTTTTTTTACTTCCATCAAGCTTACCACTCCATCCATCGAAGCTGTTATTGTAGTACGGTTCACATTCTTATCAGCGCTATTAAGGCTGGCCATCGCACTTTGTACAGATGCCTGGTTAGCCTTGATACTTTGCTGCGTAGCCAGGTAATTTGCCTTAGCAGAAAGATATGCCTGTTCTGCCTGTTCAAATTCAGACTGTGATACTACTTTATCGGCCAATAACTTCTTTTCGCGCTCATAAGCCGCCCCTGTTTGGTTTACAGTTGCTTTCAAAGATTGCAATTGCGCATCTGAATTGGCTACCTGCGCCTGTGATTGGGATACAATAGCTGCAGCCTGATCCCTCTGCGATATATAAATATCAGGGTAAATTTTAGCCAACACTTGTCCACGTTTAACACTATCACCCTCATCTACCTTTAACTCAACCACCTCACCACTAACATCGGAGCTTACTTTCACTTCTACTTCGGGGTATACCTTGCCACTCGCATTTACTGTTTCAATAATGGTACGATTATCAGCCTTTTCAGTACTCACTTTTATTCCTTCATCTTTACCAAACACACCAGCTTTACTAAGACCCACAAGGGCAAGTATTGCTACCACAAGGGCTATTATAATCCAAAGAAGTGTTTTATTCATATAACAGAGTTTGTGTAATTGTTTTAAATGTATATTACATTATACTTAAGGAAAACCAAGTCTTCAACTATAATTTCAAGCCATCTCCTTTGTAAAATTCGAGCAATTTCATCCTGAAAACATAGTCGTATTGGTCACTCAATAGCTGCAATTTAGTTCTAAGTAGATTATTCTGATTGGTTAACAGGTCAATAGTTCCCAATAGTCCTACATCATATCTTTTCCTGGAAAAATCATATGCTTTTTGAGCCGATTCAACACTTTTAACACTTGCATAATATTTTTTTACTGAAGCTACGGCATTGGCATACGCTGAATATATGTTTTGCTTTAATGTCATATCAGCCTGTTCTTTTTGCAATTGCAGATTTTTCAGGTTGAGCTTCGATTGTTCATAATTAATACGATAAGTATTTCCTGTATTAAAAATGGGTACACTAATCGTTAAGCCTAATGCCTGGCGAAAATTCTGGTCCAGCTGATTACCATAACCTGACCACCAGTTACCGAAAGATTTAGACTTGTAGTTATAAGTATATAGTGGCTCATACACATCATAGGGAACATTATTCACCTTGGCATAAGTCCCGGTGGGTATTTCACCAATTACAGCCACACTATTAAGGTCTATTTGTTTTAATGAATTAGAAAAACTAGATCCCAGGCTATATCCAATACTCAATGATGGGTACAAAGCAGCTTTATTTGCATCGATTGACTTCTGTGCACCCAATATCTTTAAATTATTTTCTTTCTGCAAAGGCTGATTTTTATAAGCAATCTGATACAAGGCTTCAGGCTGCAAGTCCAGCAAAGGCACTATAGGAATTTTATCTACCGCAGGCAAATCAAGATCAAAAGGAGCAGCAGCATCTAAATTTAAGGCTGCTTTTAAGGTTAGTACATTTTGATCAAACGTAGATTGTGCTGTAATAAAACTAGCGCTATCCGTGGCCAATTGAGCCTCAATCTCTACTGCGTTTAGCTCTGGCAAAGTCCCGGCGTTAACCCTCGCCCTGGTATCTTTTAACTGAGAGTTATCCTGCCCCACCTGTATAGCAGCAATATTTATCTGTTCTCTGGATGCAAGAACCTGCAGGTAATAAAGTGCTACATTGAGCGATACATCATTAGCTGCTCTTTCTATATCTATTAAAGCCGCCTGTTCATTAAATTTTGCAGCGCTATATGCATTTTTGAGCTGGCCAAATCCAAATACCTGAACCCCGCCCTGTAATTGAAGATTTTGATACAATAACTTGGTAGTAGTAAACTGGTTAGTAGTAGGGTCAACCGAGCGTCCAAATTGTCCTCCTAAACCTGTGGAAAATCCTGCAGATGGATATTTGTTAAATTCGGCAGTTTTTAATTGTAGGGCTGCAACACGCGCTTGCACATCTGCCTGTCTTACCGAAATATTATTTTTTATTGCATAATCTACACAGCGTTGCAAGGTCCATTTACCCGCAGTAGTGGTATCCTGTGCCCGCACCTGTAGTAGCATGATACAGCATAAAAAGGCTATCAATGTTCTCATAATATAGTAAAATAAGCAAAACACCTGTATGTTTTCAAACACCAAGGCAGGTGTTTAGGGTTAACATTTCCTAAAAATAGCTCTTTCATACCAATCTACAATTGTTACAGAAACATTATATGTTACCGTTTATTATGCCCCTGCAATCAATCCCAGGTTATTGCCAAAGGGATCTTCTATTATCGCTACCTCAATGGTTCCACCAACATTCGTAATGGGCGAAACAATGGTAGCACCAGCCATAACGCATTTATCCACAGCAGAATATATATCACTTACACTCCAATAAGCAATTGTTTGATTTCCTTTAACAACCCCATTGGTGTCAGGGTCTAACCCTAATTCACACCCATTAATGTCGAATCCTACGTAAAAAGGTCCGTCAAAATAGGGTTGAATGCCTGTAAGGTTTATATACCATTGCCTGGCATTATTTAGATCGTCTACATGATAAATAACAGTGCGTAATTTTCCGAACATAGTTTTGGTCTTAAAAGCAGTAGCACAAGATAGAAAATTACTATTGGGATGCACAATATCTGTACAAAAAACTCCTGTAGTAATCCCGATCCTGGCAAGTGTAAAGTACAAACAACTTGCTTAAACCAGTATTAACTACAGGAGTTAAATATTATTACAGGGCTAAAACCGCACCTTTACGCACTGCAGCTCACACATCCCTCTTCCATAGTGCAAACCTGCCCGTTCAGCAACGAAAGATCTACAGCCTCTCCTTCTATTACTTTCAGGTTTTGATTGGGCACTACTGGTTCTATCATTTTTCCACCTTGTTTTTCTACCGTAAACTGTACTGCCTGCGATGCAGCCTGGGTACGTAAATAATACATTCCTGTTTTAAGGCCGCTTTTCCAAGCATGAAAATGCATCGAAGTGAGTTTACTGGAAGATGGAGTTTCTACAAAAAGATTAAGTGATTGTGATTGGCATATATAAGCTCCTCTGTCGGCAGCCATATCAATGATATTCCGCTGTTTAATTTCCCATACAGTTTTGTAAATCTCTTTGATATGATCTGGTACTTCCTCTATTTTCTGAATAGATCCGTTGTGTGCAATAATCTTATTCTTCATGTCCTCATCCCAAAGATTAAGATCTACCAGGTCTTTTAACAAATGTTTATTTACTACCACGAATTCGCCGCTTAATACCCTTCTCACATAAATATTAGAGGTATAAGGCTCGAAGCACTCATTATTACCTAATATCTGCGAAGTAGAAGCGGTTGGCATAGGTGCTACCAATAAAGAATTACGGATACCGGAAACCATCACTTCCTTCTTTAATCCTTCCCAATCCCAACGCTCAGTAGGCGTAACATTCCACATATCAAACTGGAAGATTCCTTTTGAAGCAGGAGAACCTCCAAATGTCTCATAAGCACCATCCACTTTTGCCAGGTCCTTGGAAGCTGTCATGGCAGCAAAATAAATGGTCTCGAATATTTCTTTGTTTAATTGCTTAGCCTCTTCGCTTTCAAAAGGAAGACGCAACAAAATGAATACATCAGCCAAACCTTGTACTCCTAATCCGATAGGACGATGCCTAAGGTTAGAGTTCTTTGCCTCTTCTACGGGATAATAGTTATTATCTATTATTTTATTCAAATTCTTTGCTACCGTATACGTTACCTCATATAGCTTATCGTGATCAAATTTATCTCCAGTCACATATCGGGGTAATGCCAGTGAGGCAAGGTTACATACAGCTACTTCATCCGGAGAAGTATATTCCATTATTTCTGTACAGAGGTTAGAGCTTTTAATAGTTCCCAGGTTCTGCTGGTTACTTTTCCTGTTAGCAGAGTCTTTATACAATAAATAAGGAGTACCTGTTTCTATTTGTGCATCCAGAATGGCAAACCACAGTTCCTGTGCTTTTACCGTTCTTCTGGCCCTTCCTTCTTTCTCATACCGGGCGTATAATTGCTCAAATTCCTCACCCCAGCACTCATGCAAGCCTGGTGCCTCATGTGGGCAGAATAAACTCCAATCTGCATTTTGTTCAACACGTTGCATAAATAAATCCGGTATCCATAATGCATAAAACAGGTCTCTCGCACGCATTTCTTCCTTACCGTGATTTTTCCTAAGGTCAAGGAATTCAAAAACATCTGCGTGCCATGGCTCCAGGTAAACAGCAAACGCACCTTTACGTTTTCCTCCTCCCTGGTCTACATAACGAGCCGTATCATTGAATACACGAAGCATAGGGATAATACCATTGCTTGTGCCATTGGTGCCACCTATATAACTCCCTGTAGCACGAATTCCATGTATGGCAAGGCCGATTCCACCTGCGCTTTGTGATATTTTTGCAGTTTGCTTTAAAGTATCATAAATACCATCTATGCTGTCTTCTTTCATAGTAAGTAAAAAACAGCTGCTCATCTGCGGCTTAGGTGTACCCGCATTAAACAAAGTTGGAGTAGCATGTGTAAACCACCGTTCACTCATCAGGTGATAGGTTTTAATAGCACTTTCAATATCATTCTTATGAATACCTATCGAAACACGCATATACATATGCTGTGGACGTTCTACTACATTTCCATCTACTTTCAACAGGTAAGATTTTTCCAGTGTTTTAAATCCAAAATAATCAAACCCGTAATCTCTATCATAAATAATAGTTGAATCTAGTAATTCTGCATTTTCTTGAATAATCTGCCATACATCATCCGCCAGCAACGGTGCAGATTTTCCAGCCTTCTTATCGCTGCATTCATACAGTAACTGCATCGTTTTAGAAAAGCTCTTGATAGTATTCTTATGTAGATTGCTTACTGCTATACGGCTGGCCAACAAAGCATAGTCAGGATGTTTAACAGTTAATGAGGCTGCCGTTTCGGCTGCCAGGTTATCTAATTCAGTAGTAGTTACTCCATCATACAAACCTTCAATTACTTTCTTTGCAACATCTATCGAATTTACAAAACGCCTATCTAAACCGTAGCACAGCTTCTCTATACGTGCTGTGATCTTATCGAACTTAACGGATTCCTTCTTACCGTCCCTTTTTACTACCTGCATACACTATATTTTAATTTAACGAATATTATTGGTTATGGTTCCTTACCTAAGGAATATGTATTAAAAGTCTTCTTCCAGTGAGAATGCCTGGGTATCTTTACTGCCAGACATTACGCCGGATTTTTGATAGTCTCCTACCCTCTTTTCAAAAAAATTGGTTTTCCCCTGCAAAGAAATCATCTCCATAAAATCGAAAGGATTGGTAGCATGAAACATCTTCTCATATCCCAGTTCACTTAACCATCTGTCTGCAACGAATTCAATGTATTGCTGCATTAACTTAGCATTCATGCCAATCAATGCAACCGGCAGTGCATCTGTAATAAATTCCTTCTCAATTTTTACAGCATCTTCTATAATGGCAAATACTTCTTTCTGCGATAATTTGTTGTTCAACATTCCGTATAACAAGCAGGCAAATTCACAATGCAATCCTTCATCACGGCTTATCAATTCATTACTAAAAGTGAGACCAGGCATCAACCCTCTTTTTTTCATCCAAAAAATAGAGCAAAAGCTCCCGCTGAAAAAAATGCCCTCTACAGCAGCAAACGCTACCAGTCTCTCTGCAAAGCTCCCCTGTTCTATCCAGCGCAATGCCCATTCTGCTTTCTTCCTAACGGCCGGTACTGTATCAATTGCATGAAACAAACGATTTTTTTCATCGGGGTTCTTTATGTAGGTATCTATTAATAAAGCATACGTTTCAGAATGTATATTCTCCATCATGATCTGGAAACCATAAAAGCACCTCGCTTCAGGTAGCTGCACCTCACTCATAAAATTCACAGCAAGATTCTCATTCACAATTCCATCGCTTGCTGCAAAAAAAGCCAGTACATGAGAAATGAAATGACGTTCATTGTCTGTCAGGTTAGCCCAATCTTTAAGATCGCCACTCAAATCGATCTCCTCAGCAGTCCAAAAACTGGCTTCATGTTTTTTATACATTTCCCATATCCGGGGGTAATTGATCGGTAGAATAACAAAACGGTCTTTGTTTTCCTTTAACAGAATTTCAGTCTCGTTCATAACTCCTATTTATTTAATAATCCATATAAAACGAGACAAGGGATGGGGACATAATTGCATTACAATAGAGAATTGTAAACAGTCCTTGCTCTTGTCGATACCTTATACGGGAAGGTTATAGACAAATATTATGTGTTTGTTGCGGCAGGTCTCCTGGCTTGTAACTACTGTATTTATCCTTCTCACCCGCAAGCAGGCAATGGATATAAAAAATACATCAGAGGTTGTTACTTACAGTTGCCCGTCAGCCCACGGTTTTCACGTGGTTCCCTTTTAATTCTAACATACTGTGATGCTAAAAACCAACAACTATGATAGAAGAACAACACAATAGTACAAACGGGCGCCCGGAATAAGTTTTTAAATTAGTAACACGCTGTGGATATAAATTTCCAATAGTTCATCACTAAAAAACACGCCTTTTACCCTTATATTATGTGTCAGGGTGCAAAAATCATTTGCTAGTCTGTGTAATCAGCCACACTTTTGCACCTATATCTGGTTCTCCTGCCTCGGGCAGAAGATTAAAAGGGAAACAGGTGTAAGTCCTGTGCTATCCCCGTAGCTGTAAGCGCGGTAAACAGTATATCGTTTACTTTATTGAAATAAAACCACTGTTAATGTAGGGATTAACGGGAAGGATTTCAGCAAAGCGTAAGTCAGAAGACCTGCCACGTACAACATCATTCAAGGCTTTCGGGTGAAAGGCATGGAATTATAAGGCTGTTGGTACAGTCATTTATATTTCGCACTTTTTTATTTTCCTGAAAGCTCATTGTTCACATTTTAAACTAACTAACAATGAGCAAAAAACTAACGCTCCTCACAACGTCATTGCTATCCGGTGCCATCCTATTTGCGCAAAAAGACACATCAAAAGCAACGCAATTAGATGAAATTGTTGTAACAGCTAATAAGATAGCTCAAAAACAAAGTACTACAGGAAAAGTAATCACGGTTATCGGTAAAGAACAGATCGAAAAAAGTACTGGTAAAACTGTTGCACAATTACTCAATGAGCAAGCAGGCATTACCATTAACGGGGCACTTAACAATGCCGGTAGCATCCAATCTTTGTATGTAAGAGGCGCTGATGCCGGCAGAACTTCCATATTAATCGACGGCATACCTGTTAATGACCCATCCCAGATAAACAACAGTTTTGATCTAAACCTGTTTTCTATTAATGATGTTGAAAGAATAGAAATATGTAAAGGTGCTCAATCCACTTTATACGGTAGCGATGCAATAGCCGGTGTTATCAATATCATCACTATTAAGAAAGATATCAATACACCATTTAATGTAAAAGCAACGGTAAGTGCAGGGAACAAGAATACTACCCGTGAAAATTTACAGGTTTTCGGTAAAGAGGGGAAATTCACCTATACTGCACGCTTTGCCAAGATTAAAACAGATGGATTCTCCTCTGCATACGATAGTAGTGGTAAAAAGAATTTTGATAAAGATCCTTACGATGGTACTACTACCAACGGAAGTGTCCAATACCAGATAAATAACAAGTTGTCTGTAAAAGCCTTTACACAATATAGCCAATACACAACCGGTATCGACTCCAGCAGTTTTGTAGATAGAAGAAATGACAATGCATTTAATAAAGATTGGATCACCGGTACCGGGTTTACCTATAAAACCCAGGCCGTTACTATTACAGGCAATTATCAATATAGTAAGCTAAACCGTAATTATGATGACAATGCTTCTATACCTGGTGCTACCAACTATTCATTAAATAATTACAATGGTATTACGCAATATGCAGAGCTGTATACAAATATTACGTTAATTAAATGCCTCCATTTGCTTGCAGGAGGTGATTACCGGTATAGCTCTATGAACAATCTATATACCTCTCTGAGCCCTATATATGGCCCTTATAGCGGAAGTTTTCCAGACACATCTGTTAACCAGATTTCTGGCTATGCCTCTTTATTTTATAATAGCAATCATTTAAATATAGAACTGGGCGGAAGGTATAATAAGCACTCTCAATATGGTAATAATTACACCTACACCTTTAACCCGTCCTATAATTTCAATAAGCACTACAGAATCTTTGGAAGCATTGCTACAGGCTTTAAAGCTCCAAGCTTATACCAGTTATTTGCACCATTTGGAACAGGTAATGCCAATTTGAAAGCAGAGAAAAGCATTAATTATGAAATAGGTGTACAACAACAACAACAGGCCATTAGTAACAGGCTCGTATTCTTTTATCGGAATATAGATAATGGCATAGACTATAACTATATCAATTACAGCTATTATAATTATGTTAGTCAGGTAGTACGTGGTATCGAATACGAAGTAAGCATACAACCAACCAAAGCTTTAACCATAACAGGTAACTATACTTATTTATCAGGCCAGCAAACCACTCAAAATCGTGCTACCAATAAGGATACCGTTACCTATAATTATTTATTGCGTCGCCCCAAACATAACGTTAACCTGGTTGCAGGTTATCAATTTACTAAAGCCTTATATATCAATATTAGCGGCAAATACGTAAGTAGTCGTTACGATGTTGGCAATTATGCCACACCGGATATATTGTTAAGCGACTATATTTTGTTAGGCGCTCATGCGGAATACCAGGCAAAAGAGTCTGTAAAATTCTTTGCCGACGCTCAAAACATAACCAATAAGCAATTCTTCGATGTACGGGGGTACAATAGCATCCCCTTCCTGTTTAGTGCAGGAGTAACATTTAATCTCTAATAAAAAAGTGCCTCTCTATACAGAGAGGCACTTTTTTCATAATGGTCTTTATGCAAAAAAACGATCCGGAATATAATCAAAGAAACATCCTATGTGAGAACCAGGAGCTGTATGGCTCTCAGCCCTTTCCCTGCGGAAGGGCTTTTTAATACTCTTTTTTATAGTAAATTGTAGCTATGCCAATACATGAAAAGAAAGCCTGTTCCCGTTGTAACCAGTTATTTGAGTGTAAAGTGGGCGATATAGCACACTGCCACTGTAATAACATCGTATTAACGCCCGAGGAAAAAGCCTTTATTGAAAGTAAATACCATGATTGTCTGTGCGCCCACTGCCTAAAAGATCTCAAAAACAAGTCCATTTTATTTAAGGAGAAATATTTATATAAGTAATCACGATGCTCTATTTCTTCCTCTTCTAATTGATTGTTTAGCATGCTCTTATATCAATTAAGCCATATTCAGAAAGGCCTTTACATATAGGCGGTATCACCAATTTTACGGTAGTAGAGAGAAAGTTATAAAACAAAGGATTAATTTGAGGAAGCTTCTAAAAAAGGAACCAAAAAATTGATTGTTTGTTGCAGGGAAATTTAAACGAAATGTTAACCAGATTATCTATACATTAACCACAACCAGTAAGTAAGCAACCTATCGTTTTGCTATCAAAGATCGGGGGTTCCGCGATTGCAATTATGGTGGGTGCTTATTTACAGGCTGTGGAAAATTACTAAAGCCTGCCTCCTCCACAACTCCATTCAAGCATAGCTTAAGACCTTCTCGCCGGTAGTCGTATCTTTAATATCAAACTGCTGGTATATGAGCTTTAACATCAACGAACTACTCACAGTAACTTTTACATTGTTTGCAGTAATAGATATCATCGGCTCTATTCCCTTACTTATTTCCTTAAAATCAAAACTGGGGGGCATACATGAATTAAAGGCTACCCTTATTTCCGGTATTCTAATGGTGCTTTTTTTCTTTGCAGGCGAGCCCTTTTTAAAGATATTAGGAGTAGATGTCAGGTCTTTTGCAGTAGGAGGATCTATTGTTATTTTTTTACTTGGGCTGGAAATGGTGTTGGGCCATGAGATCTTTAAAGGAGAAAAGGACGCGTATGCCGGCACAATAGTCCCTGTTGCGTTTCCTATCATTGCCGGAAGCGGCACCTTAACAACTATTATGTCTTTAAAAGCCAATTTTGACCCCTCTTATATACTCGGTGGAATACTCTTAAATCTTTGTAT
>Ga0207856_1000069_pt1 | contig 19895 bp, 13 predicted proteins | sample LuqExpMetageno21_FD_187779 | JGI IMG/M metagenome (GOLD analysis project Ga0207856, IMG submission 187779) | Tropical forest soil microbial communities from Luquillo Experimental Forest, Puerto Rico - Sample 21 (SPAdes) | ecosystem: Environmental > Terrestrial > Soil > Tropical forest ... | reverse complement strand
GCAGTTTGATGATGGTTTTGAGGGAAGTGCTCCGTTTTAAGTAGCCGATTGCCAGTTCCTGGTTACAGGTATTGGGTAGATGATATAAAAAAGATCCCGCTGCCTACGGCAGCGGGATCTTTTTTATTGGTAATTGTTATCCGGTAGTTCTTATTGTGCCAGCGATACCCTTACCGATACTCCGGCATTGGTATTGATGGTGGGCGATGAAGTAGAGACGTACGGTTTCGTTCGTTTTTGGCTAAAGAATAGCTTTACATTGATACGTTTATTCAATACGTAGTCTATAGACGGTTGTATGGTAATTACCCTTTGGCCACTGGCAGCATACGCCGAGTTTTGATCGAGTATACTATTACTGGTGATATCGTTACGCATGGAGAGATCTAAGCGCATACTGAGATCGTTATCCAGCTTCTTGCTATTCATACCTGGGATCTTGAATGGTAATACCAGGCCTCTCTTACGCCATCCGGCGCCTATACTCCATTCCGTACTATTGGTTTCACTTAACTGGTAGTCGATAAGGCTTAAGCTTAGTGTTCTTGCTTTCTTATACTCGAATTTAAAAGTGAGCTGTTTGGTAGTGGTTACATCTATCCCGATCAATGGGCTAAACGATTCCTGCATGGTTACGTTTGGCAATAAGAAGAAGGGTACATAGTTACCACTGGTGGTATCGATAAAGCCTGGCTGACCATAGCGGGAAGGATCCATATAATTCAATGCACTGGTATACCCGTTCATGCTTAGGCTTCCGCTGTATGCATGGGAGAGCGTAATAGAACTGAAGATCTTTTGCAATACAGGCATTTTAGAAAGGCCTGTGTATGTTACATGCCAGTTAGGCTTGGGTAATAACCCGGCAAAAGGATTGGATGTTATATTACCATTGGGTTTATTGATCAAAGGCACTGAGTTTGGATCTTTACCCGTGTAGGCAGAGATAAAGGCTGGAACCAACACATCCTGCGCATAACGGCCATATCCTGCTGCATAACCATCTGCCGTATACTTTTGCCCTGTAGAAAGTGCCTGCCAGTAGGGGTTATCTGCCGCTACGCGGTTAGACAATATCAACCGGTTATTCTCAAAGGTTTTGAATGTACTGGAGATATCGTTCGGATCAACTTTACGGAACAAGGTACCAAAAGAGATATAGGAGATATTGAAGCCACCCGCTGCATAAGGGCTCAGGTGTTGTTGCACACTTCCATTATTCAAGGTATCCTTAAACAGTTCACTATAATCTTTACTGAATGTTTTATCTAGGCTGATATCGATGGTAAAGTCCCGAACCGGTTCCAGCCTGGCGGTTACTCCCAGTTTCTGGTTATAGGTTTGGCGATAGAGATCGTTGAAAGCACTATCCCTTGAGATGAGGTGTTTTGCAGATTTCTGGTTGAGCCAGTTGGTATCCGGCTGTCGGCCAAACACATAATCTAACCCAGGTTCCATACTCTTCCAGTTTTGACCGAGTATTTGTGTACTATCCATCCATCCCGGTATCCTGCTATGGAAATTGGTACCATAGGTAACAGAAACAGTTTTCACCATTGTTAACAGGCGACCGGCTGCTTTTACCACGCCACTCATTTCAGGTACCTGGTTGGCTCTTTGTAGTCGTTCTGCCGTTCGTAGGTCGCGCTTTTGCTGACGCCATTTGCGAAGGGCATCCCTTTTTTGCTTTCCATGTAATTTATGGCCACTGGTATCTCTTATTACCTGGTCGCGCGTGGGAATAGTAGTACCCAATGCATTGGGTTGCTGGGGTGCTACATTGGACCTTGCTATGGCATTGGTTACTCCGGGTGGCAGTTTGCCATTATTGTTAGCGCCGGGTTTTGCATTATTGACCTGCCGGCTGTTAACAGCCCTTAACCAACGATTCTTGTTATATAACTTGGAGAAATCAAGATCGGTTGTGAAATTATTATCTTGTCCGTTTTCTATTATATTACCCAGTGAAGCGGCTAATAAGCTGGCGCCTATCCAATCGTATGAGGCAGTAAAACTATACCGGGCATTGATCCAGTCAGTCAATGGTAATTTACTAAGCGGGAAGGTATAAGTGAAAACAGCACGTTGCTGGTACATGGTAGTGCGACCTCCTTTAAGGAAATTACGCCATAGAGAGTCTCTTTTCCATTTGGCATCAAGTGCACCGGCGGGTTCATCTACTACCGCATTATTGGTGGCAGAGAAATCGAGGTTTAGGCTACGGGCCAGGTCCCAACGCATACTGTAATACCTGTCGAACCGGAAGTACTTATCGTAGGTAGTATCTACTGTTGATACTTTGGTATTGGTAAGATCGGTATTTACGATACGGGGTATGTACTGTGCATATTGACGGTTGATATCTGACCGGAAGCTTAAGGCAGAAGGTTTGAGGTTGAAGTTAAAATCCCTGATAAGACTTAGCCATGGGCTCTTGTTTTTAAAGAGTCTCTTAAAGGGTTCTTTATACTTGGTGGGTGCCGCATAGGTATAGCCAAAACCTCCCCTATAGAGTTTTGTAACACTAGAAAGGGCAGTAGGATTGCTTTGCGTGGTACTGGTAAAGGAGTAGCTGGCATCGAAATTACTCAGGCTAAATATATGTGGCTTACCCCTGGAAGCAAAGCGCACATTGGTAAAGTTGAGTGTTTTGATAGTAGTTTGGTCCAGTGCCGCACTCCGGATAGAATCCCGCTGGGCTGCTGTTTTTGCAGCACTTATTTTATCCTTTAGCTTAACATCCAGGTCGTACGGATCGTACTCTGGTGTTAGTACTGTACGGCTAATGCTTGCATATGCCGGGATGGATAGCCTTGCCTGTTTGGGCAATAGCTTACCGATATCCATGGTAATGGCCGCATTAACCTGGTTGGTACTATTCAGCGATCTGTCTGCAATATGAGAATCAATAGTACCCCATCCTACAGAAGAGGTATTGGCGGAGACACTTATTTTAGCCAGATCGGCCAGTTGCATATCTACTCTTCCCAATGCAGCATAGGCGCCATGTTCATTAATATCGGATAGGCGTAATTCATCTATCCAGACTTCTGTACTTAAGGGGACAAGACCATTGGCATTTTCTACACCCACCAATATTCCCTGTACCGAGCCAATATTGGGATTACCCAATACGCTAAAAGTTTTATTGCCGATGACCTGCCTGAAGATAGTGGCTACAGAAGCACCTGCCGTTGTATTCCTGGCTTGTTTTACATTAATAAGGTCTTGCAGGCTAAAGTCGAGATTATTGGCAGTAGGCCATACAATGGTATCCTGTGCATCAGTATAGCTACCACCGGGCGGAGGCGGCGTAATCTGCAGTGGAATCTTGATCTCGTAATAGTTACTCAAATAATCCTGGCCGATACGTACTACGAGGTTCAGATCGCCATTGTTCACTATCCTTTGGCCTATTACACTTTCCGCATGTGCAAACATGGACAATTGTCCGAACTGGCGGAAATCGTAATTGGTTAATGTTTTGAAGACAGCCCTGGAATCGTGTTGCGCCAGGTTATAAACCTGCATACTCAATGACTGTTCATTCTGTAAAATGTTTACACCATTGTTACTCAGGGTTTGAACACGCTGAATACCGGGAGGTATTAAGTAGTTAATAGGCGTACGGCTACTGTTCTCTTCCAGGTTAACCGATAACATATTGAAAGTAGTTGCAGAGGCTGGTATAGGCGTATAGGCACCTACCGTATCGAGCACATAGGTAAACTGCCTCCATTGGTTACGTACCAGGCTTAGTTTGGCAAAACGTAAAGTAACAGAATCCTGGAAGCCGGTAAGATACATACGCATAAAGCGGATGGATTTAAAATCGGAGATCTGCCCTACTTTTTGTGTATAATCAGCAATGGGTACCCTGAACAGGTACCAGTTCTCCGTGCCTGTTTTACCATTGGCATAGGTTACGTTTACGGCTCTTGAGTCCGTAATATATTTATCTACCCCTCCTACGCCCATATTAGGGTGCAGGTTGATCTGGTATTCATAATAAGATTCGGTTTGATTCATGGTATTATCATGATTCAAATCTTCATTATCGGGATAAACAGTTGCAGCGGGTGCAAACTGGGAAGTACCGGCTACAGGTGAGTTACCCTGTGGATTATTATAATTCTTATACCTGCCAAGAATACCTGTTTTGGCAGCATCAAAAGAACCATCCCTGTACCATACATAATCATCGTTGGAGGCATCGCTAACGGCACGTTGGTATAGCTTTGAGGAAACACCAAAATTCCTGGCGAGAGCAGCAAGATAACCGCTCCTTTTCCTGGCTTCGCCCGCATCGTCCAAACCATCAAAACCAACATCCTGGTAAGCCCTGTCGTTAGGGTCATTACTAAAGGCATTGGTAACCTGTACAGGGTTAATAGGGAATTTACCCCAGGTACTGCTGGTACTATCTACCGCTGCAGGAATAGTTGGTGTATTTAACCCGTTCTCATAAAATCGCTGGCCATCTGCCAGGATATCTTCACTTACTTCTCCAAGGTTGAGGTACAATTTACCACCTGAACTTCCCTGGTTATTGATAAAGGGGTCTTGGATCCAGAACTCGACATACTGTATGTTATTACTTTCGAAGTCTGTTTGGTCGATGCTACGCATCAAACCACCCCAACGGTTTTGCGGGTTGCTTAATTTACCATTGGCATCGATTTGCGAAGGATTGCTCTCATAATTATAAGGACCCGGATCAGTTGGGTAATAGGAAAGGTCGAACGTGGTGGTTTGTGTATTGGTGATATTGGTAGTTAATTGTGGGAACAGTTCATTCGTATATACCAATCTTACCCTTGGGTCGCTTAATTCATCCAGGTAATTGGGCATACTTCCTTTTAAGGGGTTGGTAGTGCTGTTCTTATCCTGAAGGTTCGGTTCAATATTATACCAGGCTAGTTTTGCACGATTCTTTCCGTAATCAATACTATCTATTAAAGTTGCTTCCGGGAAACTGGGATTGCCTTGTGGTGTAGAGGCCAAAGCCCAGGATACCAGTGGGAAGCGAAGGTCTATATCGCTGGAGGTTCCTTCAAAGTCATCGAGATAGATCAATCCATTACTTCCACTACCAATCTGGGAGGGGTGACCGGGTTTTAAGTAAGCGGCTTCTCCATAAGCTGTAATGGAGGACTTTGCTTTGGTAGTATAAAACGGTAATTTGTTTAACAAACGGGTTAGGCCCGGTAATTCAGATTTATAGCTGATATCCGTTCCATACATGGTGTTCTTGATGGGATCTTCTCCATAATTCATTTTGGTGAAATAAGGTCGCTCACTAAGCTTTACCATACCAAGCCCGATAGAGAGTTTTTTGTTGGCAATATAATCTGCCCGCAATGCGGTAAACCCTCTTTGTTGCATACCTACAGAACCATTATTCTCGTAAGACACTGTTACGGGTACCCCGGAATTCACAATGGCCTGGTTGAGCATTTTGATACTACTGGTGTTATAATCGATCGTATAGTCAACCCCTTCTATCAGTTGCTGACCTCCGGCAGATACTTTTACAGAACCCGGCGGTACGTTATAGGCATTGAGGCTAATGGTTCCGGCTACACTACCTTTTGCCTGTCCCTGCATCTGGAACCTGTCGAGGTTGGCATAGGTTTGTGCGATGGCTTTGATAGAATCGTAAAGCTGGTAGAAGATATACTTCTGTTTGGTGGCCTGTGCCACACCTGTGTAAGCCAGTGTATCGAGGTCGCGGCCAAAAGGTTCCAGCTCAGGAAAGATGATTTTACCTTGTTGTGATAGTACGGTAAACCCTTCTATATAATCGAACACTCCATCTGGTTGTGGATCATTACGGCTATTTAACCTGTCGAGATTCAGGATGGTGAGTAGTGGTTTACCATTTACAGCGGGTGCTGCTTCTGGTAGATAGTTGTTCAATCCGCCACTTGGCTGGTTATACAACACACTCATTTTAAACCCATCTTTACTTACACTGGAAAGATCTAATGAGTATACGTTCTTCATCATCAGTTTCCAGATAGGAAGACTGGTACGGGCAGAGGTGGCTTTCAATAATTTCAGGAAGAGTACTTTTTGTACCCCTTGTGTACTATCGAGTGCTATATCCTGGCTAAATTCACCTACCTGGTATACCCTTCCATTGTATGTATACTGGTAGGCTACGGCTAACACATCATCCGGTTGTAACTGGCTATTTAAAGAAAGAAATCCTATTTGGGGATTGAAATAATATTCATTTGTTGACAGCTTACGTGCGTATGTTTTTTCGTAATCATTTACTGCTACCAGCCCTTTACTTTGTAAAGTAGTGGTGATAGTAGAAGGATCCCTGTTGGCGGTAAGAGGTGCATATAAATTATTGGCGCCATTTTGTGGTAAGGGGTTGGTGGTAAGCGGTTGTACCAATGGGCTATTAGGCTGGGTTTCCCCGAGATCAGCCAAACCTACAATGGTTCTTGCATCAGTAACGGCTCCTGTTTTATTGGTTACCCATACTTCTATACGTTGTATTTGCACCAGGCTATTGACAATGGGCAGGTTGCTCATTGCTTTTTTAAAGTTGGTACGGAAGTATTGCCCTAACAGAAAGTGGCGGTTCTCATCATAATCCGATAACTTTTTCTGGAAAGTGCTTGTGGTGGCACCACCTTTTAAAGTTTGTGTTTGTGTTTGACTACGTTGGTTGGCCAACGCAGCTGTAATAAATAATTTACCAAACTGTAATTGTACTTTTAGACCAAACAGGTTTTGTGCACTGGGCATTAGCGTACCCTTGGATTGCCAGGACATGTTTCCCGCTTCGATGCTCTTGATGATCTCATCATCTTTACCCTTATAGTCTAATTTTATCTGGTTGAGATAATCGAAATTGGCGAGGGTATTATAGTTAATAGGGAGTTTTAATTTATCACCAATATTGGCGTTTACCTGCAGGTTGGCACTTTCGTTAAAATCGAAACCCCCGGTTTTACGTGCTGCTTCCGGCAAAGTGGGGTTGAGTGTTTTTTGGCCCTGGTAACCGGCGGAGATGTCGACATAGCCCTGTGGCTTGATATCTACTTTCAGGCCCTTATCCCCTACTCCAAATATGCGATCGAACAGTTTGTCATATACCGTTAGCTTGGGGCGTTGCTCTTTTTTGTTCAACGCTGCTAAAGCGGCTGCCCGTTGTTGAAAGTACTCCTGCTCGTTCTTTGTATTCTGTAAAAGATAATATTCTTCAAAAGTGAGGTAGGTAGGCTTGCGATAAACGGTATTGCCTACTTTTTCAATGATGTAATACTGGTTGGTTTTGGGATCGTACTCAACGCTTTGCTTGATAATACCGGTATCACTAACATTAAAGGGGTTATGTTGCTTCCAGGTAAACCAGTCGCCTCTTCTGTCTGTTATGGGAAAGCGCAGGCTATCACCGGGATGTCTCGCAGTGTCTCCACCTTGGGCAAAAGCGCTATCCCTGCATGAGAAAATCAACACAGCAGCCAGCACAACACATAAACAGCGGAATTGGTTCAAAGCGAAAATCCTTAGTTAAGTAGAGATAAGACTATAAACTTAGAGGTTTTTAAGTGCTTGTTTAATAATTTCTTCTAATGTAACAGCAGGGTTTAATGCTGTAACCTTTTTAACAGCATTCTCTGCAGCGGGCCTTCCAATACCTAAAGCAATCAGTGCGTTCACTGCGTCGGTATCGATCGTACTGGTGGCTGCCTCTGCCAGGGGGTTTTCCATAGCCTGCCTTCCTAACTTATCTCTAAGCTCTACAATCAATCTTTCCGCGCTTTTACGCCCTATCCCTTTGATACTTTCTAACTGTTTTGCGTTGCCCTGTACAATAGCTCTTGCAATTTCTTCCGGCTTCATACCAGACAACATCATTCTTGCGGTTGCTGCACCTACACCCGAAACACTAATCAGCTGCAAAAACAGCTCTTTTTCGGTAATGTCTGCAAAGCCATACAAAGTATGTGCGTTCTCGGTAATATGCAGGTAGGTAAACAATTTTCCTTCCTGTTGGTTACTGATAGTTGTGTATGTATGGAGACTTATTTGCAGATCATACCCTACGCCATTTACATCTACCACCACACGAGCTGGGGTTTTAACTGCAAATTGTCCACGTACAAAAGCTATCATAGTGTAAAACCAAAAGTAATGTATAAAGGCTTATGTTGCGTTCCAATTCGGCCAATTACGTGATAAAAACATTTACCATTGGCTTATGAGATGATTTCAGATATTTGCTGCCACTTTTATTTACTCATTTTGCATCGAAATATGAATAAACTGAACGCTGCAATTACCGCCGTAGGGGGATATGTACCTGAAGACAGGTTAACGAATTTTGACCTTGAAAAGATCGTAGACACGAGTGACGAATGGATACGCTCACGTACGGGTATTGTTGAAAGAAGAATTTTGAAAGAACCGGGGAAGGCTACCAGCGACCTGGCAGTTCCGGCAGTACAGGAAATACTGAAAAAGAGAAACCTGGATGCTACCGAAATTGACTGTATCATCTGTTCTACCGTAACACCGGATATGGTATTCCCGGCAACCGCTAACCTGATTGCCAGCAAAGTAGGAGCTGTGAATGCATTTGGCTTTGACCTGAGCGCGGCCTGTAGTGGCTTTTTATACGGACTTACTACCGGAGCTGCTTTTATAGAAAGCGGGCGATACAAGAAAGTAATCGTAGTTGGCGCTGATAAAATGAGCGCTATTGTTGACTATACGGACCGTAATACCTGTATTATTTTTGGTGATGGGGCTGGTGCCGTATTGCTGGAGCCTAATACAGAAGGTTATGGCGTACAGGACAGTCTTTTGAAAAGCGACGGTGGTGGTGCTGATTTTCTACACATGAAAGGGGGTGGATCTTTACGGCCTTCTACTGTGGAAACAGTATTGGCCAGGGATCATTATATATTCCAGGAGGGCAAAACGGTTTTCAAATTTGCCGTTAAAGGGATGGCTGATGTAAGTGCAGAGCTACTGGAGCGCAATAACCTGACTGGTGACGATATTACCTGGCTGGTGCCTCACCAGGCTAACCTGAGAATCATTGATGCTACAGCCAATCGTATTGGTTTACCCATGGAAAAGGTGATGATCAACATTCACAGGTATGGTAATACCACTGCGGGTACTATTCCCCTATGTCTTTGGGAGTGGGAAAGCCAGCTGAAAAAGGGAGACAACCTGGTATTGGCGGCTTTTGGTGGCGGCTTTACCTGGGGTGCCAGCTGGATAAAGTGGGCATATTAATTATTCTTTAATTCTTTATTATAGCCGGCTGATTCGCATACTATACAAGGTAAACGCATCAGCCGGTTTTGTGTTTTGCAGCTATGCTTTTCTCTTTGATTTCTCCCAGGCGGCGGATTGCTTTTTAGAGAAGTATCTTATAATACCTGCTATTACTGCATAGTTCATCAGGCAGAAATAATAGGGTATGAACAATATCTTTATGCGTACCTGCTTTCTTTCTACCAGCCATCCTAAAAGGGCCAACACATAAAAAAAGAACTGCCCTACGAATAGCAATTTGTATATGGCTCCGTTATTGTGAAGTGCAAGGGGCAGGTTCAATAGAAAGGTTAGTATGAGGCAGAAGGGCGTTACGGTCCACCTAAGAACCCGGTGGCTGATGTATTGAAAGCTAAATACCGGGTTAGGAAAAGGATTGAAGAATTGCCTTAGCCTGATGATGGATTGCATACCCCCGGCAGCTATCCTGATCTTGCGTTTTAATTCCTCTTTTGTGTTTTCAGACGATGTTTCAATAGCATAAGCAGCAGGCTCATACATGATCTTATATCCTTTGGGTATTACCAGTAACGAGATCATAAAATCGTCAATGATGGAATCGAGTGGTACCGCTTCATATAATGCCGTTCGAATGCTGTAGAGCTCCCCCGCGGCACCGGCTACGCTATATAATTCTGAGTCCCATGCTTTTAATTTGGATTCATATTTCCAGTAAAAGCCCTCTCCTGCAGTGGCATCAGAAGCTTCTTCTATTTGCACCCTCTTTTCACCGGATACACAACCTACTGAAGGATCGTTGTAGTGCCTGCATATCTTTACCAGGGCATCTTCATTAATAAAAGTATTGGCATCGGTAAACACCACAACTTCGGATGTTATGCCTGGCATTACCCTGTGAATAGCAGCTACTTTCCCTTTTCTTTCAGGAGAATGCATCAATTGTATCTGCTGGTATTTTCTTATTATTTCGGGAGTGGCATCATTGGAGCCATCTGTAACAAAAAGATAGTTTATTTTATCCTTTGGATAATGTAGCAATAATGTGTTCTTAATCTTCTCTTCAATAATACCTTCTTCGTTGTAAGCAGCTACTACTAGTGTAACCGTGGGCAATGTATCTTCATTGTATATCTCTTCTTTCTTTCCTTTTAATATCCTTCGTATTTTAACGATGATAAAAAGCAATATGCCATACCCGATAAAAGTATAGAATACAATAAAAAGGCTGATCCAGAATAATAGCTCCATGTACACACAATTGTTTTGCAGGTGGTATAATATAATAGTAAAGCGACCGGGAAACTTTAAGGATATCCTCTATAACTACTATTGGTACTATTCATACAATTCCATAGAATGGCTCTGAATAATACTCCGATGAAATTAACATTCCCATTCTTTATGTATGAAATAACATTACGAGGCGTTACAACAAGCATAAAATACAGGTAAAAGATACACCTCTTAGCTGTAGGGGCATTCTTACGGATGAAAAGAATGCGGTTCCGGTTCATGTAATATTCCTTTAGTGCGCTTTTCTTGCCAACAGCAACGGATTCCTTATGATAAATAAGCGCCTGTTGGTTAATCCATATAGTATACCCTGCGCGTTTTATTCTTTCACACCAATCCATTTCTTCATAGTACAGGAAAAAGTTCTCGGCCATTAACCCTGCTTTATCTGCCGCTTCTCTCCTGATCATAAATGCAGCACCATCAGCAAAGGCTGTTGGGCCTGTAAAAGCATCATATTGCCCGGTGTCTTTTTCATACTCACCTATCCGCTTATTCCTGCCGGTTTTATAATCCATTTCCGTAAAACCAGCATATTGTATTACATCGGGCTCATAATAAAAACGGATTCTCGGTGATACCACCGCTACCTCGGGATGTTCATCTAATACACTAACCAACTTTGGAACAAGCCCTTCTGTAAATTCAGTATCATTATTTACCAAAAAATAATATTGTCCTTTTGCTAACTGAATGCCCAGGTTATTGCCTCCGGCAAATCCCAAATTAACTTCACTTCGTATAAATTGAACAGCAGGGTATTTCTCTTTCCATGCAGGTACCGGATCTTGTGTACTACCATTATCAACTACGATGATTTCTAATGGATTATACGTGTTTTGAGTAAAGATGGATTGCAATAACTGTTCAGTTACAAGCGGTTGATTGAAATTGACAGTAATAATGGAAACGGTTTTCATATTTATATGCTAACAATAATAAGAATTAATCAGTAGTTACAACGATTATTCAAAATAACAAAACTAATATTTGCTGAATTTAGCGTTGAATATTATAATTTTCATAAACAGCAATCAGTATAATGAAACACAGATTTGAAGTACTTGATATTTTCAGGGGTATATTTTCCAGCATGGTGGTATTCTTTCACTTAAGCCCTTTTGCCGCTACTGTTATTCTTGATAATAATCTTGTTCGCAATTCTGACCTCTTTGTTGACTTCTTTTTTGTATTGAGTGGTTTTGTAATCAGCTATACCTATCAGTCTATGAAAAATACCGGTGAGGTGAGCTTGTTTTTAAAGAAGCGCTTTTTGAGATTATATCCTTTGCACCTGATCATGCTTTTAATATTTGTATGTATAGAACCAGCCAAGCATCTCTTTGTAAGCCATATCAAGGTAAACAATCTTGATAATGCGAATAACAATCTTACCACATTCCTTTCTTCTCTCTTTCTTTTAAACTCTGTAAAAATGCCTGGTGTAACAGATGTGAGCTGGAATATACCGAGCTGGTCCATCAGTGCTGAGATGATCAGTTATGTACTGTTTGCCGGCATCATACTCCTGATTAGCAAGGGTAATCTTTACAAAATAAAGAATGGGATTTACTTTATAATAGTGTTGGGTGCTATGGCCGCCATATATGCCTGTACCGGAACATTCAAGCTCACCTATAGTTTTGACTATGGCTTCCTTCGCGGTATCGTTGGCTTCTTTACCGGCATACTTTGTTTTAACGCTTTTAACCGGAATTATCCACGCATCCATTCTTTGAAAGCTTCCTTATTCCATATAGGAGAACCCATTTTGTTGATTGCCATTATTGTAAGTGTTTGTTGTAGTGAGCAGCTGCGGGATATGGGGTTTATTTACGAGATTCTATTCTTTATTGCTATACTGGTATTTGCTTTTGAAAAAGGATTTATTTCTACTTTATTAAAAAAATCAACCCTCCTAAAGAAAGTAGGCCAGTACTCTTATTCAATTTATATGGTACATGCTTTATTTATCAGCATGTTTAATATTATTTTTATCCGAATATTAAAATTCCCGCCTTCTGCCTATAGTTACCTGTTCATTGCCAATTATTTAATTATTTATCTGGCATCATCCTGGACATATAAACACATTGAAATGCGGTTTAATTTTAAGAAAAGAAAGACCGTTATTACTTCGTAAAACTTTATTTTTACCTACCACAACTACATTAACGTATATATGAGTTTACAAGATAATATCTCTATAGTAGCTGCGACAGATAACCATTATGCTATTTTATTAGCAGCATTAATTAAATCGATCGAAGTAAACCATAAAACAAGTGAGAAAATAGATTTCTATATTATAGATGACGGCGTCTCCAGCACCAATAGAAAAAAAATAGAAGAATCCAGTAATAAATCTGTTACAACTTTACATTGGTTTAAAACCAATGAAGTAATACCAAAGGGTATCAATATACCCATCGATAAGTCTGCATTTCCTATCACTACCTATTTGCGTCTTTTTGCCCCTTATATCATTCCAAAAGAGACTAAAAGAGTGATCTATCTTGATGTAGACATGATTGTACTGGAGGATATTTCAAAACTGTGGCATACAGATATTCAAGGCCATTTGTTTGGTGCGGTAAGGGATATTGCTGAAACAGTAGACAGTACATGGTCTGGTATTCCGAATTATAAGCAATTGGGATTGGATCCTAAAACCAGGTATTTTAATGCAGGCCTGTTAGTGATAGATCCCATTAAATGGCGTGAAGCGGATGTTTCCAACAAAGTGATCGAAAACCTGATCATTAATAAAGAATATGTAAATCTTGCTGACCAGTATGGGTTGAATGTAACATTGGTAAATCAATGGTTTGAGCTGGATAGGCGCTGGAACTGTTTCGCCAGACTGGATATGAAAGATCCTTACCTGATCCACTTTCTGGATATAAAACCCATCTTCAAATCATATAACTGTAATGTAGCTTATAAAGATGAGTTTTATAAATACCTCAGATTAACACCCTGGAAAAACCATACTCCTGTAAGCGACTTCAAAAGACTATTCAGGAAAGCAACCAATAAATTAAAGAAGAGAATGAAGCTCTTTTTCAAGGCTAAATAATAAACATGGCATACAATTATTCCTTTAAGGGTGTAACACTATTGATTACTCATTACAACAGGAGCAGTTCACTGGAGCGTTTGTTACAAACATTCCGTGAGCAGGGATGTTTATTTGAAGACATTGTGGTTTCAGATGATGGTAGTAAACCTGAACATATTGAACGCTTAAAAGAATTACAGGATACTTATCCTTTTACCTTAGTAACTACGCCTGTAAATAAAGGGTTGGGGAATAATATTAATAAAGGGCAGGATGCCGTTAAAACGCCTTATACCTTATACGTACAGGAGGATTTTGTACCTAAAGAGGTGTTTGCTACTCATTTTACAGACGCGCTGCAGTATATCCAGGAAAGGCAAGACATTGATATTGTGCGTTTCTATGCTTATTTTAAATATCCTTACTTAAAGCCTTATAAAAATGGATTTTCTGAAATGATATTCAAGCCCTGGTATTCAGGCTATAAAAAATTCTATTACTATAGTGATCACCCACACCTCAGGAGAAGTACTTTTTTTGAAAAGTTTGGCCGTTATCCCGAAGGGCTAAAAGTAGAAGTAACAGAATATAAGATGATGATGTCGTTCCTTAAGCACAAAGGGAAAGCTTTGTACTACGAGGACTATGAGGGACTATTTGATCAGAAAAACTCATCTGCTGAGCCTAGTACGGTTAAAAGGAACTACTGGCGCGAAACCGGTAATCCCCTGGTAACTTTAGCCAGACATACTTACAGGCACTTGAAGTTCAATTTTGATCTTCTGTTCTCTTAATAAATATTACACCAATTATTTGTATTCCCTATAATGGCCAAGGTAAAAGAATCGATATTACACAAGCTTATTAATAAACCACTTAGCCTATATGTATTATTGCGCTATGGCCGTTTGACCCCTGATGTAAGATACTATTACAGGGATACTTATTATTGCCAGCTGGTACAATGGAAGTATTTTTTGAGGGACTATGTTTTTAAAAAGAAATATAAGACGATCGCTTTTGACGGAGAGTTTGCGCCGGAACTTCAATTTGCTCTCCCTTTCGCTTACTGGCATTATAAAAATGGCACGTTAAAACTTACCCGCTCTTCTAAATATACCAATGAGCTGTATTTTTTCTCCCCTAATCATGAAGAGAGTTTTGATACCCGTACCAATGAAGGCAACTACAATTTTGAAATGCCCAGGATCCTGTATAGTCAGAACTATAATATGCGTAAATGGGCGCAGGTGCCTTTAAAAAATACCTATAAGAATGATATATACGTATATGATAAGCCAATCCTTATCATTGCGAATCGTTATAACAGCGAATGGGGCGGCCCTCCTGTAAGCTTCTATAGCATTCCCATGCTTGATTTTATACTTAGTAAACTAAAACACAAGTATACTGTTATCTATAACAGGCCTAAGCCTAAAAATATTACTATGGACAATAGTGATATTTATGACATGAATGAGTTTGATTGGCTTGCGCAGGAGCATCCTGATGTTATTTTAATGGAGGATCTTTTTACAGAAAACAAGGCAAAGGCAAATAATTTTAATCACTTGCAATTAATGGTGTATGCTAATGCTGACCGTTTTATCTCTATCCATGGGGGTACTGCTACATTAGCCAGCTATTTTGGAGGTATTAACCTGATCCTTTCCACAAAAGGACCGGAACATCACTTTAATTGTTTTCATAAGCTATATCCTAAATTTTCAGGCGCTACTATTTTGCACGCGAAAACAGACGAAGAAGTAAAGCAATACGTAGAACAATATTACTTGTAACATTCACTAACTTATAATGCAAATAATTGCATGAAAGGAAAAAACGATCATTATTGGCTAAAGTCTGGCTTTCTAAATGTGTTTCAAAACATATACGGAGTGCTTTTTGGATTTGGCGGTTTCTTCTTTCTGATACGCATATATCCTGACCCTGCTAAGTATGGTGTATGGATTTTATTCGGCGCTACCACTACGATCTTTGAAATGATCCGCAGTGGTCTTATCCAAAATGCACTGATCAAATTTTTATCCTCTTCAGAGAAATCGGAACATGATAATATTTTATCAGCATCCTTTACAATGAGTGGTGTATTAACACTCGCATGTATTATTGTTAATCTATGCGTTTGCAATTACCTGGCGAACTCATGGCATTCACCGGAAGTGGTACAAATGTTCTACATCTATAGCATTGTCTATATTTTCTCAGGAATCCTTTCACAGTTCCATTGGATAGAACAAGCCAATTTCAGATTTCAGGGGGTAGTTATTACCAACTTTATCAGGCAAGGTTTATTTTTCGTTTTTACCTTATTTGCTTTTCTAACAAAATATACCCCACCTCTTATTTACCTGGTATATGTACAGGCAGCAAGTGCTTTGATCAGCGTAATTATTGAATATGGTTTTATTAGAAAATTGCTGACATTCTCCTATACCCTATCCTGGAATTGGGTAAAAAAGCTCTTCAATTATGGAAAATATGCATTCGGCACCTCTATTAGTTCCAGTTTGTCAACCACAGTAGATCAAATGATGCTTGGAGGAATTTTAAAGCCTTCGGAGGCTGGTAAATTTAATGTAGCCGTACGTATTATGAACCTGGCAGACATTCCTACCAATGCTATTGCAACCATCGTTTTCCCGCAGAGTGCCAAGCGTATGGAAACAGATGGAGAAGATGCCATTCGTTATCTATATGAAAAATCTGTTGGTACTATACTGGCGCTATTGCTACCCGCTTTGTTATTTCTATTTTTCTTTACTGATTTTGTAGTAGACATCATTGCCGGCAGTAATAGATATGCCGAAACTGCTTCTATTTTGAAAGTAACCGTTATCTATTGTGTATTAATACCATTTGGCAGGCAATTTGGAACAATCCTGGATTCCATTGGCAAGCCTAAATTAACCTTTGTATTGGTAGTACTCACTGCAGCGCTAAACCTTAGCTTAAACTATTTACTCATTAAAAAAATAGGCCTAATGGGTGCGCCTTATGCCACACTCATTTCTAATGTAATTGGCTTTGCAGTGGCTCAGATAATTCTATATAGGATGTTGAAAACAAACCCGCTTCATCCGTTTATCTACGCAGTTAGATTCTATCCTGAATTCTATCATAAATATGTGAAGCCGATTTTTACCAGGAAAAACAACGGTGAACAATTAAAAGATTCAATTTAATAAAATCAGCATCGTATGGTAGGCGTAAGTTTTAAAGGCAGAATGGGCAACCAGCTATTTCAGTTCTATTTTTACCTGTACCTCAAAGCAAAGTATAAGCATAAGTTTATCTTTTTGCCTAACCCACATCATGCTTACTTTATTAAATACTTTGACCTGGGCCCTTATTATGATATCATCCTGGGTTCAAAGATCTACTCCTTGTTTGCTCGCAGTCTTCCTAAAATATTTAAGCTTAAAAATGTTTACTTCGAAAATTTTGTACGGCGGACTGATATTGAGGTACAGGAAAATACTATTTACAATGGCTATTTTCAAACTGATTGGTACGTTAAATACCTGCCTTCCCCTCCTGCTATGAAACTCAAGAAGCAATACCAGGAGAAGTTTGATCAATTGTACGGCGAAGTATTTAGCAATTCAAAAACAATTGTTGTACACATCCGCAGAACAGACTACCTCTCCTATGGTAAGAGAGATATATCCCTGCCAATGGAGTACTTCAAGACAAGGTTGGAGGCTATTGAAAACGTTGACTCATACAAAGTATTTTTTGTAAGTGACGATATGGAACACGTAAAGGCAACTTTTACCCAAAAGCCTAACTTTATATTTGCCAGTAATGATGAGATAACTGACTTCCAGCTAATACGAAGTGCAGATATTGCTATCATTTCTAATAGTACCTTTTCATGGTGGGCGGCCTATTTGAGTGAAAAAAAGAATATTGTACATGCTCCTAAAAACTGGTTTGGTTTTAGGATGGGTGTAGAACATCCAAAAGGTATTATGACCGATAGATTCATCTGGCACGATGTATTAGCTCATTAAAACACATTTTATTATGAACTTCTTTAGTAATCCATCATGGCTTAAGCAATATAAATACCCATACAATAGTTTTGAAGAAATCCCTAAGGAAATCTTCACTTCCATCAATGCCAATTTGGATAGGGTACAAAGTAAACCTCCGGTGGTAAGTATTGTTATAGCAGCATGGAATGAGGAGGTAAATATCCTGAGATGCATTAGTACCCTTTCCGCTTCAAAGACAGATATACCTTTTGAAATAATAGTAGTTAACAACAATTCAAAAGATAAAACACAGTCTACAATAGACCAACTGCATGTTCGTTCCTATTTCCAGGAAATACAAGGGCCAGGGCCTGCACGCCAGGTTGGGCAGGAGCAGGCTCAGGGTAAATATATTTTATTGGCCGATGCTGACTGTTTGTACCCCGCTTACTGGATGGAGGAAATGATAAAAAAGCTAAGTGTGCCTGGAACAGTATGTGTATATGGCCGCTATTCTTTTATAAGTGAGAAAGGCTATCCACGCTGGATGTTGGCTATACTGGAGAAAATGAAAGATATAGTAGCTGCTTATCGCCAGATAAACCGGCCTTATTTTAATACCTATGGTATTAGCATGGGATACATTGCAGAGCTTGGATTAAAAGTGGGCTTTGTTATGAAGAATGTACGTGGAGAGGATGGAAGGCTGGCGTTAGGACTCATGCAATATGGCAAGATCAAACAGGTAAAAGCTTCCAGGGCAAGAGTATGGACAGCTCCTAGAACATTACAAAAAGACGGCACATTACTGCAAGCCTTCTGGAACAGGATCACCAGGGAAATCAGGAATTTTAGATTCAACCTGCATTCCACCCCACCAGAAGAAACCAATAATATCAATTATTAGGATCCATTAGGCCGGAAGATGTGAGGCTATTAATTCAGATAATTCATTGCCACGTTTCTCCCAGGTATTCTGGCTGGCAATATGCAAACGTTCCTGTTTGCGTTGCTCATTATCATTCAGCAAAGCCTCATTGATTGCCACTGAAAATGCAGTTGCATTGTTGCAATAGGTTACTGTATCTTGGGTAAATTCGCGCAGGTCAGGATTAAAGTTTGTGGCTACCACTGGCTTCCCCGCTCCCAGGTATTCAAATAATTTAAGCGGAAAGATGGTAGCGCTAACGTCATCTTTCTTAAACGGAATCAATGCTATATCGAACCCCTTTACCATGGAAGGCATTTGATTGTACGGTAAAGCACCGGTAAGATATATGTTAGGTGTATTGAAGAACCATTCCGGTATAAATTCAGGAGAAGTAGGTCCGGCAAATACAAAGCTTTTGTCAGGATTTGATGCAACTACTTCTTTCAGCAAGTCATAATCCATCCTTCTCTCAATATTACCAAAATATCCTATTATAGGTCGTTTTAAATGCGCTATTGCTTCATGCACCGGGAGATCATTCTGTAGCGCCTTACTACTATGCGTAATATCAGCTGCATTAGGCACAAAGAATGTGTGTTCATTCAAGGGCTTCTTTTCCTTATAAAGCTGTTGGCTGGTACAGATTACCATATCACTCCCTGTTACCAGGATTTCTTCTGAAACAATTCCATGACGGGTATCATGTGCTATTACCAACGGGTCTACACAATGGTATACTGTAAAAAAGGGCTTAATACCTTTAGCAATGTCGGGGTAATGAAAATTGAAAGAATTGATATAAATGAAATCAGCGACCTTATTTCTACGAATTACTCGTTTTACCCTTTTAATAATAATCGCTTCATTAATCTTTAATAACAACCGGTATAGACCTCCTTCTGGTAAGAAGTTAATAGATACCAACGGAGGGGTAATAATAATATCCAGGTTATTTACCTGGCTTTTTAATATCTCTGATGAGAAAGGATTGAAAAATGATTTCCGTTTCTTAACAATATCTGTTTTCCAATACTTCAAACAATCACGCCAGGTAATCGGATAATCTATATAAAATACTTTGTTATTCTTAGCAAGATGCCTGGCTATAGTATACGTAGTTGTTTCAATAGGAGCATCAAACCTTGCAGGGCCAATGATAAAAATATATTTGTCATGTAAAAGCATCAGTCTGATAGTTTCAAAGAATTTATTGTGCTGCAGCCACAGGCAAAACCTTATTCTTCTCTTGTAATTGAGTATCTATCTTTTTGGTCACAATAAGCAACGCTACTACCAGGTAAAAGAAAATATTTGTGGGATATTGAACAAGTGCTTC
>Ga0207856_1000067_pt1 | contig 20202 bp, 20 predicted proteins | sample LuqExpMetageno21_FD_187779 | JGI IMG/M metagenome (GOLD analysis project Ga0207856, IMG submission 187779) | Tropical forest soil microbial communities from Luquillo Experimental Forest, Puerto Rico - Sample 21 (SPAdes) | ecosystem: Environmental > Terrestrial > Soil > Tropical forest ... | reverse complement strand
TTGCAAAGTAACGGCAAAACCCGTAAGCGAAAAAATAACCAGGCCTGCTGTCATGCCTCACCAGCAGGCTGTTTATTTCTATAGTAGTAAACAACTACTATTAAGCCTGCTTGATCATTTGTACGTTCAGGTGCAGTTTCACTTCATCGCTCAGTACAATTCCGCCAGCTTCAGTAACACCATTCCATGTTAAACCGAAGTCTTTACGGTTGATCTTGCCTGTAATTTCAAAACCAGCTTTTACCTGTCCCCATGGGTCAGTCATAGTACCACCATATTCTACTGACAGTTCTACAGGTTTGGTCACATCACGGATGGTAAGGTCACCAACCACTTTGTACTCTTCTGAACCGGTTTTCTTTACTTCTGTAGAAGCAAAAGAGATCTTAGGGAATTTTTCTGTAGCAAAGAATTCTTCACTTTTCAAATGACCATCTCTTTGTTCGTTGTTGGTGTTAACGCTTGCAGCATCTGCTTCAAAAGAAATTTTAGCATCTGTAAAATCTTCGTTGGATGATTCAAGTGTTGCATCGAATTTGGTGAAGCTACCTGTTACATTAGTAATCATCAGGTGTTTTACCTTAAAGGTAATTTCGCTGTGTGCTGCATCAATTTTGTAAGTTGCCATAGTTTTTGTTTTTAATTTTTAGTATTTGAGGTTATGTTTTTTTAATAATTATTCTTCAATCAGAACGCCCATTTTACCCATCTGGTAATCACGGAAAGCCTCCATTATTTCAGTTTGGTTGTTCATTACAAAAGGTCCGTGCGATGCTATTGGTTCATTCAATGGTTCTCCACTGCCAACCAATAGTCTTGTATCTTCCAATGCGGTCAATTCAAATCCATCACCATCATTATTGAATTGAGCAACATATTTTCCTTCTACTTCCCCATCGCCTGTTACCTGTAACTTACCATCCAATAAGTAGATAAATGCATTGTGTGAAGCAGGGATAGTAAAGAAGTAAACACCACCTTTTTTCATGGTAACAGTAAAAGCATTCACCGGTGATAATGTAGGGATACTTCCTTTAGTGTCATTCAATTCACCAGCTACCACGTTGATAGTAACCAGCCCGTCACTTGTTGTAATTACCGGTGTCTCTTCTGCTGTTACAGGATAATAATGGGGTATATCCAGCTTGTGCTTTGCAGGTGAGTTTACCCAAAGCTGTATCAATTCCTGTCTGCCGCCAATTTCATGAATATCCTGTGGCGGTCTTTCACTATGTACAATACCCAAACCGGCATTCATCCATTGCGTTCCACCTTTGTATACCACGTTATCATTGCCACGGCTATCCCTATGGTGCACCCCGCCTTCAAAAATGAAAGTAACAGGCGAAAAACCTCTATGCGGGTGAGGACCCACACCTGCATGTTTTACAGGTATGTGTTCCGGCACCTTTATATTAGCATGGTGTAATAAAAGAAAGGGATCTATCTGTTGCGATTTTGCCGAAGGAAATGCCTGCCTCACAGGCATACCACCCATATCTATTTCCCTGGCATATACCACCGTTTGTATGGTTCTATTCTTTTTCATCTTATTGTACCTCCATCGGAACATCTATTAATAATAATTCAGCATCGCTGTCAGCTTTAATGGTAAGCGCATCTATCTCCCAGATTCCTAATCCATCTCTTTCCTCCAGCTGCTGGCCATTAATGGTCACACTTCCCTTAATCACAAAGGCAAACACACCATTTCCAGCTTGATGAATATTGTATCCTGTTTCAAAACCAGCTGCAAGATTTCCCAGCGAAAACCAGGCATCCTGGTTTATCCAAACTGCATCTTTGTCATCAGGGGCAACTACTGTTTTTATCGCATTTACCCTGTCTTCCCGTTTAAATGTCTTTTGTTCATAGCGGGGGGTAATATTTCTCTCTTTAGGGAAAACCCAGATCTGTAAAAATTTTACCTCTTTCTTAGCATCAGCATTTTGCTCACTGTGTTGTATTCCCTTTCCGGCACTCATAATCTGTACATCTCCCTGCCTGATAATTTCATGCCTTCCGGTAGTATCCCTATGCTCAAGGTCACCTTCCAGTGGTATGGAAACAATCTCCATATTGTCATGAGGGTGTTTGCCAAAACCCATGCCACCAGCCACGGTATCATCATTCAGTACTCTTAATACGCCAAAATGTACCCTGTCAGGGTTATGATAACCCGCGAAGCTAAAAGTGTGATAGCTGTTCAGCCAACCATGATTCGCATGGCCCCTTGTATCAGCTTTATATAATGTTGTTTTCATGATTTATTTCTCCTTGTTTTTAATTTATGTGTATATACATGTATTTATACAAAAAAAATGCCTAACTAACCTCTCATCTTCTCCAGCAACATATTCAAAGTAGCCGCCTCGCTGTCCTGGATAACAGTAATACGTTCAAGAATACTGTCCAGCCTCGCCGAAGACGATTCAAGAATACTGATACCTGCTTGTGTTAAAGTCATCACAGTCTCTCTTTTGTCCTCCTCAGAAGTAGCTCTTTTTACCAGTTTCTTCATTTCCAATCTGTCTACAATCCTTGGTACATTTGAGTTTCGCTCAATCATCCTGTTCGAAACATCTTTTACGCACATCTGCTCAGGATACTTTCCTTTTAATATTCTTAACACGTTAAATTGCTCGTGCGTTAAACCATACTCTTTTAATTCCTTACTGATAGCGGTTTTTAGCCACCAGGCAGTATATAGGATATTCAACCCTGCTTTATGCACTTCGCTCTTGAATTTGGTACTTTGTATTGCTTGTTCCAGTTTCACAACACAAATGTATGTACATACATGCAATTTTCCAAATCTTTTCTGTTCCTATACAAAGCGATCCCGGCCTTAGGCCGGGATCGCTTTGTATAATCATTAATAAAATAACTCCTAAGTGATTAATTAGAAACGCTTTCTGTGTATTTCCACCAGTCTTTTAAAGCAGTACATCCTGCAAACTGGGGATCAATCGTGATATAATAATTAGGAAGATGCTCATTAAACCATTTCTCCAGGATCGACTGTTTCTTCTCTGCCAATGCCCTGTCTGCAATCCTGTTATAATCCTCTTTCAGGTTTTCCCGGTGAGGCTGTGTTCTAGTTTTCAGGTAAATAAGGCGAACCTTTTTAGTTCCTCTTTCATCCGTATAGGACTGTGGTAAGGATATTTCCCCAGGCTTTAAATTCTTGATAACCGGGATCGCATCCTTATCCAACGCATCTATATTAATAAATGTTGAACCATCCCTGTTTTGAATACTACCCGCGTTAAACTTACTATTCTCATCATCACTATACTTATCTACAGCCGCTCCAAAATCAATCTGGTGAGATACGATTCTGGCCCTTACACTATCCAGTTTCTCGATCGACAGTTTTACCTCTTCATCCGTAACGGGTGGAATCTTTAAGATATGACGCACAATAGCATCATCTCCGGAACGACTCACCATCTGTATAATATGAAAACCAAACTTCGATTTAATAACAGGAGAGATCTGCCCTTCCTTTAAGTGAAAAGCCGCAGCCGTAAAAGTAGGATCAAAATCCTTGCTGGTACGGTTCATAGATAATGTTCCACCCTGCTTTTCAGTTTCCCTGTCATCAGAAAAGAGGTTAGCAATCGCCTTGAATGTTTTTGCGCCTGACTCAACCTGGCGCTTATATTCATACAACTGCTTCGTTACATATTCTTCAATGTCCTTACTTGCTTTGGGCTGCACTATTATCTGGCTTACTTCAATTTCACTTTCATAATAGGGTAAGCTATCCTTAGGAATCTTATTATAGTACGCTTTTACTTCTGTAGGAGTGATCTTAACGCCATCTAATATCTTTCCACGCATTTGGTCAGATAGTTTACGCTCCTTCAAATTCTGCCTAAAATCCTCTTTGATCTGGTAAACAGTTCTGCCGGCTATTTCTTCCAGCACATCTTTACTACCATACATATTAATAAATCCGCGAATCTGGTTATCCAAAGCAGCCTCCAGCTCGTCGTCACTCACAACCAATGAGTCTTTCTCAGCCTGCAACACCAGCGCTTTTTGAATAAGCTGTCCCTGTATAAGGTCACATTCCGTAGGTATTTGAGGAGCACCTTGCCTTTTAAAGTCGGCTATTGCATTTACAATGTCAGACTGGAGAACGATCTTATCTCCCACCTGGGCCACTATTTTATCTGCTACTATTTTCTTAGTCTGCCCATTTGCCGGCCTTGAAATAAAGGCAGCGGCAGCACAGAGTATAAATACAAGCTTTTTCATAAAAAACAAATGTTTTCAAAAGTAGCCTTAAACAGCCTTTAATACTTTGATCACCTTTCTTTTAACAAAATATATGAATAAAAAAGCTCCGGGTTAGCGCTTTATGATAATGCAATAAACAACCCGGAGCTGGTGAAATAACTAAAAAACTTTATAATGTTCTTTTTACTTCTTCTTCCTCATACGCTACAAGTGTATCTCCAATATTCAAATCTGCAAATCCCTTAACAGTTAAACCACACTCATAACCATTGGCTACTTCCTTCACATCGTCTTTGAAGCGTTTTAAACTACCCAGTTCGGCATAGCCACCTTCCTGTCTTGGGAAAATAAGGATACCATCTCTAAACACACGTATCTTATGATCTCTCTTAATCTTTCCTTCCTGAACATAACAACCGGCAACGGTTGCTTTGTCAAACTTGTACACTTCCCTGATTTCTACAGTAGCCACCTCTTTCTCTTCCACCTTCGGTTCCAACATACCTTCCATCGCGCTCTTGATCTCATCAATAGCGGTATAGATAATGGAGTACATTTTGATCTGTACACCTTCATTTTCTGCTAATCGGTTAGCCTGGGAAGATGGACGAACGTTAAAGCCAATTACGATAGCATCTGAAGCCGTTGCCAACAGAACGTCACTTTCAGAGATCTGTCCTACCGCTTTGTGAACTACGCGCACCGCAATTTCATCGGTTGACAGTTTTTGTAAGCTATCACTCAATGCCTCAACAGAACCATCCACGTCACCTTTAATGATAATGTTCAGTTCTTTAAAGTTACCCAATGCCAAACGACGACCGATCTCATCCAGGGTAATATGCTTCCTTGCACGTAAACCTTGTTCTCTAAGTATTTGAGCTCTTTTTGTAGCTACTTCTTTTGCTTCTGCTTCATCTGCATATACCTTGAACTTTTCACCCGCCTGTGGCGCACCACTTAATCCTAAGATCACTGCAGGAGAAGAAGGTATTGCTCCGTCTGTTCGCTGGTTACGCTCATTAAACATAGCCTTCACACGTCCGAAATATTGACCGGATACGATCAGGTCACCTTGTTTCAATGTACCATTTTGAACCAGCAGGGTAGCTACATAACCCCTACCCTTATCCAAAGAAGCTTCAATGATAGAACCAGATGCCTCCCTATCAGGATTGGCTTTTAATTCCAACAATTCTGCTTCCAACAATATTTTTTCCAATAAAAGATCAACGTTCAATCCTTGTTTTGCAGACAATTCCTGGCTCTGGTATTTACCACCCCAGCTTTCTACAAGCAGGTTCATATTTGCCAGTTGCTCATATATTTTCTGCGGATTAGCCCCGTCTTTATCAATCTTATTAATAGCAAAAACCATGGGTACACCAGCTGCCTGAGCGTGGCTGATGGCCTCTTTCGTTTGAGGCATCACCGCATCATCTGCAGCGATCACAATTACTGCAATATCCGCAGCTTTGGCACCCCTGGCACGCATCGCCGTAAATGCCTCGTGACCCGGAGTATCCAGGAAGGTGATCTTTTTACCGGTTGAAGTAGTTACCTGGTAAGCACCAATGTGCTGGGTAATACCTCCCGCTTCACCTGCCACCACATTGGCACTACGGATATAATCCAATAAAGAGGTTTTACCATGGTCAACGTGACCCATAATAGTCACGATAGGTGCACGAAGTTGTAAGTCCTCTGCATCATCCTCATCCTCATCTTCTTCCATCTCATCCACATCGTCAATTCCAATGAATTCTACTTCGTAGTTAAACTCACTGGCCACCAGTTCTATTACTTCCGCATCAAGCCTTTGGTTGATAGACACCATGATACCCAGGCTCATACACTTGCTGATCACTTCTGCGAAGCTTACATCCATCAGGTTAGCCAATTCACTCACCGTTACAAACTCTGTAACCTGTAGCTTATTATCATCGGTCATTTCACCCATGGCCTCAGCAGCCTCTTCACGCTTAGCACGCCTGTATTTGGCTTTTAAGCTCTTACCGCGACCACCGGCACCCGCAAGCTTGGCCTGCGTTTCGCGTATTTTATCCTGGATCTCTTTTGCATCGATCTCTTTATCCTCACGACGCACATCACGTCCGCCGCCTCTATTATTATCTCTATTGTTACGGTTCTGGTTATTTCCCTGGCCACCACCCTGGCGATTGAAGCCACCGCCTTGCTGACCACCGCCTCTGTTATCACGGTTAAAGCCACCACCCTGGTTATTACGATTATTATTGGCCGGTACAATGGGTCGGTTAGGTCCGCCACCTTGTGGAGCATTGGGTCTGTTGTCCCTGTTAAAGCCGCCACCCTGGCCTTGCTGACCCTGGTTATTACGGTTATCCCTATTGAATACACCGCCTTGCTGACCTTGTTGCTGTCCACCCTGGTGATGAGAAGGACCGCCACCTTGTGGGCCACCGCCTCTCCTGGTATCTACAGGAATGCGTTTCCGTTTACGCGGCTCATCCCTGCCAATGCTTTTAGGTCTTGTATCACTATCTACAGGCAATTCAATCTTACCTAAAATCTTAGGGCCTGTCAATTTTTCTACTTCAATATTTTCTATCACAGGGGCCGTACTTTCTTCTTTTACAATTTCCTGTTCTACAGGCGCGGGAGCTTTTACAGCTACAGGTGCTACTACCGGTATAGGTGCAGCAGGCTCCTCCGGTTTCTTTACCTCTTCTTTTACAGGAGCTTCTGCTTTCTCAACAACAGGTAGTGGTTCTTCCACTTTTTCCTCTTTTTCATCGCTCCTGGATTCCTCTTTTTTCTTCGCACCCTTTTTAGGGCGGGTAGAGGAGTCTATCGCAGAGATATCTATCTTATTCAGAATCTTAGGTCCTTCCAATTCAGGTGCCTCAATCTTCACAACATCAGGCTCTGTAGCAACAGGTTTTGCCACTTCAACCTCAGGAGCAGGAGCAGGTTTTTCCTCTACTACAGGAGCAGGCTCCGGTATTACCTCCGCTACAACAGGAGCGGGTGCAGCTATTTCAGGAGCCGGAGTAATGGCAGTCGGCTGAGGTTCTTCTTTTGCCGGTGCTGATTTCTTGTCCTCTTTCTTAAATACAATCTCCTCTTCATCTCTTCTCTTTCTTTCATTCTGTATACCCTTAGGTATTTCAACCAGGTCAGCCTTATTCTTAGCCACTTTATCGCTCTGGAATTCTGCCTGTAAGGCATAATACATATCCTCCCCAAGCTTTGCGGTAGGCTTAAGATCGTCCCGGTTAAAACCCTTCTTCGCTAAAAATTCTATCAGGGTATCCTGCCCAATATTAAATTCTTTAGCGGCGGCTAACAGCCTTGGTAATTTCGTTTCTGACATTCAGTGCTTTTAATTTTATCCATAAACCATAGCTCCTCTAAAAACTACAGTTATTGTTCTTTTTATACGAGACCAACATTTTCATTAGAATGATGCTTTGTTTGGCCTCAGCAAATAGTTACTATCACTATTGCTTCACAAATCCTTCCTGCCAACATTCATGCGCCATCCTTTGACTATGCTTCCCTGTCAAATTCTTCCTGTAATACTTTCCTCACTTCTAAAATGGTTTCTTTTTCCAGGTCGGTTCTTCTTTCCAATTCTTCCACTGTTAAAGTAAGTACGCTTTTCGCCGTATCACAACCCACACGCTTGAATTCCTCAATGATCCATTGTTCAATTTCATCGCTAAATTCATCCAGGTCAATATCAAACTCATTGGTTTGTTCCTCATCTTCACGGAACACATCAATTTCATATCCTGTCAATTCACAGGCCAGTTTAATATTAACACCGCGACGCCCGATTGCCAACGACACCTGGTCAGCTTTCAAATAAACATCTGCCTGCTTTTTGTCATTGTCAATGTTCATATAACTGATCTTGGCAGGCGTCAAAGAACGTTGAATCAATAACTGAACATTGGTAGTAAAGTTAATTACGTCAATATTTTCGTTCTTAAGCTCACGAACTATACCATGAATACGGCTACCCTTCATACCCACACAGGCTCCTACAGGATCAATACGGTCATCATAGCTTTCAACAGCAACTTTAGCTCTTTCTCCCGGATCACGCACTATTTTTTTGATAGCGATCAATCCATCAAATATTTCCGGCACTTCTATCTCTAACAATTTAGCCAGAAATAATGGGCTGGTACGGGAAAGAATGATTACCGGTGTGTTATTCTTCATATCCACTCTCGCAACTACCGCACGGATATTTTCTCCCTTTTTAAAGTAATCCTGGGGAATTTGCTCCGATTTTGGCAGAATCAATTCATTGCCCTCCTCATCCAGTAACAAAACCTCTTTTTTCCATACCTGGTATACTTCTGCAGACAAAATCTCGCCAATCCTGTCCCCATATTTTTTAACTAATACATTTTTCTTCAGGTCGCTGATCCTGCTGGCCATCGTTTGCTTGGCAGCCAGGATGGCACGACGACCAAAATCAAGCATATCTACCTCTTCATATAATTCTTCCCCAACCTCAAAGTCAGGCTCTATCTTAACTGCATCACTATATCCTACTTCAGCCAAAGGATCCATTACTTCACCATCTTCAACAATCATACGACGACGAATAATTTCAAGGTCACCTTTTTCAGCGTTTACGATAACATCAAAATTCTCATCACTGCCATATTTTTTACGCAGGAGGGTTTTAAATACGTCTTCCACCACTTTCATCATCGTAGGACGATCTAAGTTCTCAGCGTCTTTAAAATCCTGAAATGCGTCGATTAAGTTGATACTTGCCATAGCTCTTTATTTTTAAGACCTTACCAATACCCGCTGCGATCAGCGTAGGATTGGACATTAAAATTTGATTTGAACGGTTGTTGTTTTTATATTATCAAATGGTATAATCAATTGTTGCGTAACTGCTTTCTTTCCTTTTCCTTCTGTATGCTCAATAATAATATCCGCTTCCGCCACTTCCAGAAGCTTCCCTTCTTTAGCGGTATCATCTTTAAAAACCACTTCTACGTCTCTCCCTATGTTTTTCTGATATTGGCGATACATTTTCAATGGCTCATCTATGCCGGGGCTGGATACTTCGAGGCTAAAATCACCCTCCTGGTATAAGGCACTTTCTTCAATTAGTTTGTACAATTTCCTGTTGAAGTAAACACACTTTTCAATGGGTAATCCCTTGTCTCCGTCCATAAAGACTTTAACATTGTTCGTGGGCTTTATTCTGATGCTCACCAAAAAATATTCTTTCTCTTCCAAAAGCAGGGTGTTCACCATCTGCTCAATTTGTTGTATTTGTGTTTCTGCTGACATACCTATAAAGCAGAAGGGAACGTCTTTCGTTCCCTTCTATTTGTTCTTTTCCGGTGCAAAGGTATAAGAAGTATCTGTTACATTCCAAATTTAAAGTACTGCTGTAAAAGGGGCTCTTTTTAAACCAGCAAAAACATCCTTCGGATAGTTAACTATATCTTAAAATAAGAAAACAAAATCAGTAACCCCTATTACCTTTGTATGATTATGTTAGTAAAGATTCTACTCTGGGGAGTTATCCTCTATTTTATTTACCGGTTTGTATTCAACCTGGTAATCCCTGTAAGCAGGGCCGCGTCTCAAATGAAAGAGAAGATCAGGGAAATGCAGCAGGCACAAACAGAACAATCTTCCTATACGCAGCAAAACTTTCACACCACGAATCACGCAAAAGCTACTCCACGATCGGAAGATGACTATATCGATTTTGAAGAAGTAAAATAATGGGGGTAGATGAACAGGCAGCCGTTATTTTTGCCGCATGGCACCTATCAAAAATATCATCTTCGATTTGGGAGGCGTTTTCCTCACCCTTGATTATCTAAAAACAGAACAGGCTTTTACAGCCTTAGGTGTAACGGATTTTGAAAAGCTGTTTAAACAGGATTTTTCCTCTGCCCTGTTCGAAGACCTTGAAACGGGCAAGATCAGCCCGGAAGCTTTTTACGATGCATTCCGGGAAACCACACAATTGAATCTCACCAACCAGCAAATCCAGGATGCCTGGAATGCTTTGCTGGGTCATTTCCCACCAGAAAGGCTGGAATGGCTATCCCACATACAGAACAAATACAATATCTACCTTTACTCCAATACCAATCAAATACATTACGACCACTTCATGCAAACCTTCCCCGCCAATATCGGGAATGGTAGCTTTAACCAGTATTTCCGGAAAGCCTGGTACTCACATGAATTAGGTTTAAGAAAACCGTATCCCGGCTCCTATCTCAGAATATTAGAAATAGAAGGCCTGGAGGCTGCTGAAACGCTTTTTATTGATGATACCTTAAAGAATATCGAAGGCGCCAGGGAGGCGGGCTTACAAACCATTCACCTCATTGCTCCCCATACCGTGCTGGACCTTGATTTATAAGTGTGAAGAATTATTGAAACTTTTCCAGTAACAATACCTGTGCACGATTGAATTTTTCCTGTAGCGAAGCAATTAGAGTACCTATGCTATCCGACGGGTTACCACTCTTGGCTTCGGACTCAATTTGTACTGCCATCTCAAACATATTATCCGTCTTAATAATAGACAATGACGACTTTACCAGGTGTGCTGATTTATACAAAGCATCCCAGTTCTTCGCTTCATAATGGGCCTGTATTTCTTTCAAATACCCGGGAGTTTGTGCAAGAAATACATCAACAATTGATTTCATTGAAGGCAAATCCCCATCAGTAAGGTCCTTCAGCATTGTTATATCAACAACCACTACACCATCTGTAAACACGAACTGGGAATCGGGTTTATTTTCCTCACTCATTTTTTTAAAATTGCGCTAGTGACAAATCTAATACAATTCTATATACGTAATAATGGGCCTGTTTCTATGTTTTACATCCTTTTTAATGGCTCTAATAAATAAGAAAGTCCATTTAACCTGATCTCGTACAAAGTCTGCAACAACATACCCAGCTTGCCTTTAGGGAATCCTTTCCGGTTAAACCAATTCAAATAAGCCTCCGGCAAATCACATAACACCTGTCCTTTATATTTCCCAAAAGGCATCTTCATCCGCACCAATTGCATGAGCAATTCACTATCAGGCTGTTGTAAAGGAGTGTCCATTTCCTGGTTAATTAGCGGTAATTCCTTTTCCGGCTCCGCAGGTACTTTTCATGAATTATCTCACTCATCGGCTTTTCAAGCACCTTGCTTTCTACCCACGAAATAACATCAAGATAAGCAAAAGCACGCGTTTCAAACCGGCTTTTTTCGAACTGTTTGATCTTCCTGAGAAACTTTTCCAATTCAGGCTTTAACTGCCTTGCCGACATGTAAAAGGAGTTTCTCAAAAAACTAAACATCTCTTCCTCTATCACGGTCAGGTTCTCCATTTTCGCCATAAAGCGATAAACCGATTTTATCAACGACTCAATAATAGCTACATTCCCCAGCTCATAATGTGCCATCAGGTGCAAAAGCCTTGCATAACATTGAAGGTCATTACGCAGATCAACATTATCGTTGATAATTTTATGCAGGTAATCAATAGACACATTGTAGTCACCATTCCCAAAGTATAAACTGGCTATCTTATAATTAAATACCAATACCCTGTGTTTGTCAATATACTGCGAATAAGCTTCCAGTTTCTCTTCTATAGCCGGAACCAGTAAAAGCCCTTCCTTAAAAGTGCCCAACATCAGGTGCTGGTTAATTTTAGCGCCATGTATGTACACAAAAGTCTGGATACGGAAATTGTCATGCAGGTTCGCAACAGGTGTAGCAGCAAATTCCTCAAACTTCTTCAGGGTTAGCTCAAACCTTTGAAAATTACGAAGATCAAAGTGGGCATTCAGCAGGTTGTGAAGCCCCTTTATGTAGTGACCCGTTTCAACAGTGATCATATTCTGTTCCTCATCAAACAGGTCCGCCCATTTTTGGCTATAACGGTAATACATCAAAAAATCCTGCCGTATAAAGGCATACCAGCAATAACTCTGGCATAAATACAATCGTTCATAAAAGCCCGTGAGCGAACTTGCATTCAATGGAAGGTGCTCTTTAAAGAACAGGCGAACACCCATTTCATCCTTCTCATTTCTTGCATGTCCGTTCTTGATATACCAACTATATAACTGTAAGGCAAGATTAGAAAGCTTGGTGATCATTCTCCTTCTCCTGTTAACCTCTGTAGCTTCTGCCGTAAGGCGATCAGCCCTGTCCTGCATACTACGTGTAATATGCAATGTCTCTATTTTCTTTTCCAGGGAGATGGCTTGTATTAAAAAACTATCCTGGTTATAAGAGGTAGCCAGGTCTTTCAGCTTCTCCAGTATTTTAAGGCTTTGCAGGTACAAACCCTTGTTGTACAGGATACGGGCATAGTCTAATTGCTCATGCAACTGCAGATCGATGCTTTCTGTACTTTTTAGCAGACGCAAACTAGCTAACAGTTGTTTGTATAGATGGGTTTTTAAATTAGCGAGCTGTGGTTTCTCGATAGAAGGCACCTTTTTAAGCAGGATTTTCTCATCATAGTCCTGCAATTTGTCCAGCGCATCAAATAATTGAACGATTTTCAGGTCCTCTTTTGCCGAACTTCTTTTGATATATAGCTTGAAATTCCTCTTTTCTGCTTTTTCAAGAGAATTTATTAGTTGAAATAAAGGATCGTTAGAGCGGTTGGACATCATAAATAAATTTTCCTGAAACGCAATGCTACAAAGGGTTTTAACTGATTAATAACGCTTTAAGCGTAATAAAATCGCCCCTAACTTGTTTTTCATCGTAAAAAAACGCATCCTACATTTGTGTCAGAAAGGATGAGTTAATTCACACAGCAGGCAATCGTTAAGAGGGCAATCAATAATCAGAGGGCGTGATAAACGCAGAAATGAGGTAAGCAAGGCTACTCCCTTTCAGTAAAAAGATACTTATAAAGAGTTTTCATATGGCAAGCAATCGTTAGAGGTCGTTCCGTTTCTACGGGAAGGCCCTTTTTTTTGCTTTTAAGGCTACGAATTTAGCGGCATCACCTAATAAAACAATCTTTTTTAGCAAATATTTTTGATTATTGACACAATAAAATGCCCACTTTGTCAAAAAACTGTTCTTAATCAAAGCATTAGCTCATCTTCCTGGTCTTCTCTTTTTTAACAGCTTCCAGCTCTTTTCGCAGGCGTTTCAATTCATTTACTATAAAAGACAACAACAATTCTTCCTCCTGTACCTCGTTTTCCACTTTATCTCCCTCTGCATCTTCCAGTAATAGCTTATCTAAAGAAATGACAAAAAAGCTGGCGATCCGTATTAATCCATCTATAGAAGGTTCCGATATGCCTTTCTCATAATTAGACCAACTGGTGCGGGAAATTTCAACATACCGGAACATCTGCTCCTGGGTAAGGCCCCGCTGCTTCCTGTAATAGGTTATGTTTTTACTAAAATAGTTCATAACTGTTCAGATGTATATATGTGGATAAATAATAGTGTTCAATTATTTGGTCATTGAACAAAGTGTTTTATAGTTTAGTGTTCTCATTACAAAGCCCCGCTGCTATTGACATTCATGCATTATCCATGCATCTATGGAATAGCAGGTTATAAAACCCTGGTAACCAATTTTATAACCTTCATTAAAAATAGTGATTATACGTAAAAAACAAAATAACACTATTTTTTATATTATGCTATTATGCCTACTCAATTCAAAGACGCTTGTTCGCAACCGCCTGTCCTCCTAAAGATCATTACACTGATCAAAGAGTCAGTACACCCGGAAAAAATATTCTTTACCGGCATTACCACCACCGTAAAGGACACTGAAAACATCTTTTCCGATTCCGGTGTCGTCAATGAAACCGTATCTGCCTATCATTTGGTAGTATTAATGCCCACAGGCGAAACCATCAATAGTATTCACGAGAAAATAGAAGCCAGTTGCAGGCAATACGCTTATACAATTGTATTTATCCAGCGAATAAGCCAGTTTAATGAAGACCTTCGGGCAGCCGAATCTTTCGCATTGCAAACCTATACCCGGGGAGAGTTGGTTTATGATGCCGGGAATATCCCTTTTGCAACAGCCGGGCCGTATAACAGTGAAAAAGCACACAGTGCAACCGAAAAGCTTTTTATACAGGGCATGAACAAAGCTGCAGAGTTTTTAACGGGCGCCGAATTATACAAAGTAAGAAACCAAAATACCCTGGCTGCTTTTATGTTACACCAGGCTATAGAGCAGAGTTGCCTCATACTGCTAAGGGTAATGACGGGGTTTAACCCCAATACCCATAGCCTTGACAAACTATTCCGCTATTGTAATAGTTGCTCCTACGAGCTCGATACCCTGTTCCCACGGCACACAGATAAAGAGAAGCAATTATTCCAGCTTGCGCAGAAAGCTTATATAGAAAGCCGCTATAGCAATAATTATACAATTCATTATAACGATCTGTGTATTTTAATAGATCGTATTCACCAATTGCATTTTATCATCAACAACCTATGCAAACAGCGGTTAAAGGAAAATATTCCTGTTATTTAACAGGTGGGGGCTATTTTATTAAAGCAGCGGCCGCTTCATCAACAAACCAATGTAGTTCCCCGTGCAAAGGTTTAATAACCTGTGAGGGGTAAACAAAAGGCTGGTAATTCCCGTACAACACTTCTTTCAAAACAGGGGCTTTCTTTGCACCTGCAACCAAAAAGGCAACACAGGCAGCTTTATTTACAACCGGTGCTGTTAGGGTTATTCTATGCATATCCTGTGCAGGCAACCAAAGATGGGTAACCCATTTTTGCTGCTCCGTAATAACCGCCTCATTACCGGGAAAAAGAGAGAGGGTATGCCCATCATCACCCATGCCTAAAAAAACAAGGTCAAAAGTAAAAGCAGCCTCATCAAAGTATTGGTGTAATATATTTTCATACGCCACCGCTGAAGCTTCGGGGTCAATATCTGTACGCATTACATGAATCTGCGAGGGTACTACCGGTACATGATTCAATAAAGTATCAAACCCCATTTTAGCATTATTACGCTCATCCTCAAAAGCAACATCTCTTTCATCTCCCCAAAAGAAATGAAGTTTACTCCAATTAATCTTGTTCCTGTAAGCATCGCTGGCTAATAATTCATGCAATTGCCTGGGGGTGCTTCCACCAGATAATGCAATGGTAAAACGATCCTGCTGTTGTAAGGCTTTATCAATATACGCAACCAGCCAATCCGCAACGGTGCTGCTCAATTCTGTTGTATCCTTAGAGATATGCAATTGCATAAGGGCTATAATTTAGTGAGGCATGTAAGCTTCGTGCAATACATGCCTCACAGTGAGTGTATGTTTTATTCTTTATGGGCAGGTGGTAAAGTAACCCAGTTATGTCCATCTCTTGCAATCAGGGCTTCTGCATCTTCCGGACCCCAGCTATCAGGTGAGTAGTTAGGGAAATCTACCGGTGGCCTTGCTTCCCATGCTTCAATGATCGGCATAATAATCTGCCAGGCCGCTTCTACCTGGTCATCACGCATAAACAAAGTAGGGTTACCCTTCATTACATCCAGTAACAAGGTTTCATAGGCTTCCGGCTCATGACCATCATACGCATCTTTATAGCTAAACACCATGTCCACAGGGTTCAGCTTCATATCCTGCCCGGGACGTTTAGCCTGGAAGCGTAAGCGGATATCCATCTCAGGCTGCACGCTTATTGTTAAACGGTTAGGTCTCCATGTTTCTGCAGCTTCCGGAGGAAACGCATAATTAGGAGCCTGTTTAAACTGGATGGTAATAATGGTTGTTTTTTCCTGTAAGTATTTACCGGTGCGTACATAGAAAGGCACCCCCTGCCAACGCCAGTTGTCTACAAAGAATTTCACTGCTGCAAAAGTTTCAACAGGAGACTTTGGATTAATACCATCTTCCTCACGGTAGCCCTTTACCTGCTTACCCTTCATCCAGCCGGCACCATACTGCCCACGAACTGCATGGTTATGCACTTCTTCTTTTTTAATCTTCCTGATGGCATTTAACACACTAACCTTCTTACTCCTTATTTCATTAGCGTCAAAGCTAACCGGTGCTTCCATCGCAATCATACAGATTAATTGTAAGATATGATTCTGCACCATATCCCGCAATGCACCACTTTTCTCATAATAACCACCACGGCCTTCTACACCTACTGTTTCAGCATTGGTAATCTGTACATGGTCTATATAATTCCTGTTCCAGATAGGCTCAAACAATGCATTCGCAAAGCGGAAAGCCAGGATATTCTGCACAGTTTCCTTACCCAGGTAGTGATCTATACGATAGATCTGTTCTTCTTTAAAAATACCCTTTAACAATACGTTTAATTCGTGCGCACTCTTTAAATCATGGCCAAAAGGCTTTTCCACTACAATACGTGTACTGGCGGTGTTCTCGCAGAATTTAAGCTTGCTCAGGTTGGTAGCAATATCAGGTACCAATTGAGGCGCTACTGCCAGGTAGAAAATAACATTAACAGGTACATTCCATTCCTTTTCTTTCTCATTAACAAAGTCACTCAGCTTTGTATAAGCAGCAGGATCTTCACCATCCATTTGCAAATAATGTATTTGCTTGCTAAACTCTTCCCATTTTGCCTCGGTACCCGGCTCATTACGGGAACGGCTGAATTCTTTGATGCCTTCTAATAACCTGCCTTTGAATTTATCGTCTGTATAGGCACTTCTTCCCAATCCCGCTACAGCGAACTGTTCTGGCGTATAGCCATCCAGGAAAAGATTAAAAAGAGCCGGTGTTAATTTACGTTGGTTCAGGTCACCACTGCCACCAAAGATGAATATGACGGTAGCGGAAACTTTATCGTTCTTGTTTGCCATAATTATTGAAATAATGTATGATAATTAATTTTCTATAGTATTAGCTGTTCCATTGTGTATGGAAGGATCCTTCTTTGTCAATACGTTGATAGGTATGTGCACCAAAGAAATCCCTTTGTGCCTGGATAAGGTTTACAGGCATACGCTCTGTAGAATATGCATCAAAATAACCCAGGGCACTCATTAAACCGGTAGCAGCAATTTTGCTTTGTACCGCCTGCGCTATCACAGCTCTCAGGCTTTCTTCTTTTGATTGAAGAATACCCGCAATAGATGCATTCAACAATATATTGGGTAAGCCGGCTTCTGCCTTATACGCCTTATAAAAATCTTCCAGTAATACAGAACGGATAATACAGCCACCACGCCAAATCTTCACCACGTCATCCATCGGGATGTCCATTTTCATTTCAGCGGAAGCTTTGTGCAGCATAGAAAGCCCCTGCGCATAACAAAGCAAGGTTGCTGCATACAATGCATCACCTACCTGCTGTATAAACTGTTTTTTATCTGTTGTAATAGCATTGATTTTTGGCTGGTATACTTTGCCTGCCGCAACACGTTCGTCTTTATAAGAAGAAAGATCACGTAAAGCCACTGCTATATCAATAGTTGGTATGCTTACCGGCAGGTTCATTGCCTCCTGTGAAGTCCATTTACCGGTTCCTTTTGAGCCAGCCTTGTCAAGAATAACATCTACCAGGTCTTTACCGGTAACCTCATCCTTTTGCAGGAAGATGTCTTTGGTAATTTCTACCAGGAAACTTTGCAGTTCCCCTTTATTCCAGGTATCAAATACTTCGTGTAATTCCTTGTTAGATAAACCAAGCCCTCTTTTCAGCAGGTCATACACTTCACTGATCAATTGCATAATGGCATATTCAATACCATTGTGTACCATTTTCACATAATGCCCTGCCGCATCTTTACCCATATAAGCCACACAAGCTTCCCCGTTTACTTTGGCAGCAATGGCTTCCAGTAAAGGTTTTACTTCGCTCCATGCTTTCACATCTCCACCGGGCATGATACTCGGACCAAAACGAGCACCTTTTTCACCGCCGGAAACGCCCATTCCCATAAAATGCAACCCCTTGCTTTCCAAATACGTTACCCTCCTCAATGTATCCGCAAAAAAGGAGTTACCGCCATCTATCACAATATCCTTTTTGTCCAACAAAGGCAAAAGGCTTTCTATCACATCATCAACCGGTTTACCCGCAGGCACCAGCATCATTATTTTTCGGGGTGTTTTTAATTGCTTCACCATTGTTTCCAGGGAGGTAACCGCTTTTACATGTTTTGCATTCGATGCTTCTGTAACAAGCGATGCGCCCTTGCTTTCATCTTTGTCGAAACCTATTACCGCAAAGCCATTGTCGGCCATGTTTAACAGCAGGTTACGACCCATTGTTCCCAATCCTATCATTCCAAAATCAAATAAAGTCTCACTCATAGTTGTGTTATTTGAGGATGCAAATTAGCCAATATACAGGTAATCCCATTGTTTATTGATTTCTTAAACAATTACTTAATTCGATAACCTCATCCTGTTCAATAGAAATACTTTTGCCCAAAATTTTATTATGGGCCAACTGGAAAGCGAATTCAACGAATACCGTACCAGGATGAACGAGGTGATCCTTAGCAAGAACAACCTGGTGATGAAGCGTTTGTGGAACCTGGACACCAATACCTACGAGGATGGTGCCCTGGATAAGAAAACAAAAGAGCTGTTGGGATTAGTAGCCAGCATGGTTTTACGATGCGATGATTGCATTAAATATCATATAGGTAAGTGCCATGAATTAGGCGTTAGTACCGATGAATTGTACGAAGTTTTTGCTGTTGCCAACATAGTAGGTGGCACCATCGTTATTCCCCATACCCGGCGGGCAGCAGAATACTGGGAAGAATTAACAGGTAAGTGATCAGTTTTTGGTAATTAATATGGACTTTTGCGGTCCTGTCAAAAAAACGGCATACTGGCTTTTTGACACTTTTAACAGGAAGATTATGCAGACAACAGCAACTATACAACCTACACTTACTGCGAAAGATTTTGCGACTGACCAGGAAGTGCGTTGGTGCCCGGGATGCGGCGACTATTCTATATTGGCACAAGTACAGAAGATCATGCCCGGTGTTGGCGTTCCAAAAGAGAATATTGTGATCATTAGCGGTATTGGTTGCAGTAGCCGTTTCCCTTATTACATGAACACCTATGGTATGCACTCAATTCACGGCCGTGCAACAGCCATTGCCAGTGGTTTAAAAGCCACCAGGCCCGAATTAAGTGTATGGATAGTAACCGGCGATGGCGATAGCTTAAGTATCGGGGGTAACCATACGATTCACCTGTTACGCAGAAATTTCGACGTGAATATCTTACTCTTTAATAACCAGATCTATGGGTTAACAAAGGGTCAGTATTCTCCTACATCGGAAGAGAATAAGGTAACCAAGTCAACGCCGTATGGCAGTATTGACCATCCGTTTAATCCATTGGCATTGGCGATGGGTGCAGATGCTACTTTCATTGCGCGGAGTATGGATCGTGATCCTAAACACCTGCAGGCAATGTTAACCAGGAGCCATCAGCACAAAGGCGCTTCTTTACTGGAGATATACCAGAATTGCAATATATTCAATGATGGTGCTTTTGAAATCTTTACCGAGAAATCAACCAAGGCTGAAGAGGCAGTGTTTTTAGAGCAGGGCAAGCCATTGATCTTTGGCGCTACTCAAAACAAAGGGATCAAACTGGATGGCTTTAAACCTGTTGTGGTTGAGCTGGATGGAAATACGAGTGCAGATGATTTATGGATACATGATGAACGTGATTTTTATAAGGCACAGCTTTTAATAAGAATGTTTGATGATCCCCGTGTGGCAGGGCATTTCCCTCGCCCATTTGGGGTGTTTTATGAAACAGAGCGCGCCTGCTACGAAGATGTTATGCGTTTACAGATTGAAGAAACGATGGCAACCAAAGGAAAAGGCGACCTGGATAAGTTACTACGCGGTAAAGAAGTGTGGGAAATTGTTTAAGTGCAAATAAACACACGATATAAATATTATGGCGGCCCTTCGGGCC